>Ga0164243_10001146_pt1 | contig 45741 bp, 33 predicted proteins | sample OricompcompostOP_FD_108781 | JGI IMG/M metagenome (GOLD analysis project Ga0164243, IMG submission 108781) | Organic Plus compost microbial communities from Emeryville, California, USA - Original compost - Organic plus compost (OP) | ecosystem: Engineered > Solid waste > Mixed feedstock >...
CACGTCGTTGAGCGACTCCAGATGCTCGATGTTCACCGTCGACAGCACGGTGATCCCGGCGTCGAGCAGCTCCTGGATGTCCTGCCACCGCTTGGCGTGACGTGAACCGGGCGCGTTGGTGTGGGCGAGGTCGTCGACGACCGCGACCTCGGGCCGGCGGACCAGGACGGCGTCGAGGTCCATCTCCTCGAACGTGGCACCGCGGTGGGTCGTCGTGCGCCGCGGGACCGTCTCCAGGTCGCCCACATGGTCGCGGGTGCGGTCGCGCCCGTGGGTCTCCACGACACCGATGACGACGTCTGTCCCGCGATCGTTGCGGCGGCGGGCCTCGTCGAGCATCGCGCAGGTCTTGCCCACTCCGGGAGCGGCGCCGAGGTAGATGCGGAGCTGTCCCGCCGTCACGGCCCGATCCCGCGCCACCGGCCGTTCAGAACCCCTGGTGGCCCTGCGACAGCAGCGCGACGACGACCAGCGCCGCGATCGCCGTCAACAGGCCCGCGCGCAACACGACCAGCCCGACGGCGGCGACCCGGCTCGCGCGTCCGTCGCGACCCGACAACGCACGCGCGAGAATGTCGCGCCGGTTGTGCCATCCCGTCACCCGGCGAGTCTCGCAGGTCCGGTCGGCTGCCGCAGCGGCCCTGACGGAACCTTGACGGCCCCGCCCGATGGCCGTACGCCGTCATGCGAGCGCGCCGGTAGGAAATTCGGGCAACGCTCGATGTTTCGGGTGCGTGTCAGATCCGACCCTTGACAGCTGCGGACCTGCGTGAATACCCTTCTCGCCTGACTGACAGATTGTCAGACAGTCAATCAAAACGACAGTGAGACGGGGCGCGAGCAGGATGAGGTCGCCGGTGTTCGTCGAGCAGCCACGGGCGTCGCTGATGCGTGAGCAGGTGAAGGACGCCATCCGTAAGGCGATCACCGAGCTACGCCTGGTGCCGGGCCAGCGGCTCATCGAACGCGAGCTCGTGGAGTGGTCGGGGTCGTCGCGTGCCACGGTGCGCGAGGCGATCCGAGAGCTGGCGGCGGAGGGGATCGTGCAGATCATCCCGCAGCGCGGGGCGATCGTCTCGTCGCCGTCGCCGCGGGAGGCTCGCGAGATCTACGACGTGCGCGCCAACCTGGAGGGCCTGGCGGCCCGGCAGTGCGCCGAGAACGCGACGCCCGCCCAGGTGCGGGCGCTCAAACGCGCCTTCGAGGCGTTCAAACGCACAGCGGACAGTGGCAACCCCACCGCGATGCTGCGCTCGAAGACCCGCGTCTACGACGCGATGTTCGACGGTGCCGGCAACACGACCGTGCGCGGCATCCTCGAGCAGCTCCAGGCCCGGGTCACCGCGTTGCGGTCGATCTCGATGGGGAACCCGGGCCGGCCAGCGGCGACCGTCGGCGAGATCAAAGCCATCGTCGAGGCGATCGCCGCCCATGACGCCGAGGGTGCCGAGCGAGCGTGCGTCGCCCATGTGCGCGCCGCTGCCGCGATCGCCCTGGCGGCGCTGGAGGAAACCGTCGCCGACGGCACCGGTCCGGCCAAGGGTCGGCCGTCGCCGTCGTAGCGGCGCCGCGAACAGGAACGAATCCGCGCTCCCTCAGGGACCGCGACGGACGAATGTGGAGGGCTCATCGTGGAGTCGTCGCAACCTGCGCAGAATCCTGCGCGCATCGCCCAACCGGTCGGTGTGGTCGGGCTCGGCGCGATGGGTGGTGCCATCGCGGAGCGCCTGCTCGACAGGGGAGTGGCGGTCGCGGTCTACGACACGCGACCGGAGGCGGCAACGGCGTTGGCCGAGCGGGGCGCGGCCCGGTGCGACAGCGCGGCCGACCTGGCCGGCCAAGCCCCGACGGTGTTGCTGAGCCTGCCCGACGGCGCGGCGGTGCGCGCGGCCGTCGACGAGCTCGCCGAGGGCGCCGCCGTGCGTACCATCGTCGACCTGTCCACCAGCGGGCCGGCCGCCGCCGCGGCGGCCGAGGACCGCGCCCGGGCGGCCGGCAAGTCCTACGTGGACGCTCCGGTGAGCGGCGGGCCGCGCGGCGCCCGTTCCGGCACGCTCACCGTCATGGCCGGCGGCGCGGAGACCGACCTCGACGCGGTGACACCGCTGCTGGAGCTCATCGGCCGGCAGGTCACCGTCGTCGGTCCCCGCCCCGGCGACGGCCAGTTCGCCAAGGTCATCAACAACCTCCTGTCGGCGTCGGCGATCCTGGTGACCGCGGAGGCGCTCGCCCTGGGCGTGAAGGCGGGGCTGCGCGCCGACCGGCTGCTGGCGGTCGTCAACGCGAGCAGCGGCCGCAGCACCGCCTCCGCCGACAAGTTCCCCAAGCACGTGCTGACCCGCACCTTCGACTTCGGGTTCCGCCTGGACCTGATGACGAAGGACGTCACGCTCTGCATCGACGAGGCGCACCGGCTCGGTGTGCCCATGCCGGCGGGCTCACTCGTGCGGACGCTCTGGCAGCTGGCGCAGAACTCGCTGCCGGCCGGCGCCGACTGCACGTCGATGGCCCGGATGGTCGAAGGCTGGTCCGGTGTGACCTTGGACGAGGGGTAGGTACGGATGCTCTCCAGCTATCGGACGGGTCCGGCGCGGCCGCCGGTCGCCACGGCAGCCGCCGGCGGGCCGGAACCGGCCACACACCTGGAGCTGCGCGGTCTGAGCAAGCGCTACGCCGCCGGCGGCCCGCTCGCGGTCGACGACGTCAGCTTCACGGTCCGCCGAGGTGAGTTCTTCGGGCTGCTCGGCCCGTCAGGGTGTGGCAAGACGACGACGCTCAACATGATCGCCGGGTTCGTCGAGCCGACCGAGGGCCGCATCACGCTCGGCGGGCGCGACATCGTCGGCATGCCGCCGCACCGGCGCGGCACCGCGATGGTCTTCCAGCGCTACGCGTTGTTTCCGCACCTGACCGTGGCGCAGAACGTGGCCTTCGGCCCGAAGCTGCGCAAACAGAGCCGGGCGGACGTCGAGCGCCGCGTCGGTGAGCTGCTCGACTTCGTCGGGCTCGGCGGCATGGCCGGCAAGTTTCCCGACCAGCTCTCCGGCGGGCAGCAGCAGCGGGTGGCGCTGGCCCGCGCCCTCGCCGTCGACCCCGAGATCGTGCTGCTCGACGAGCCGCTGAGCAACCTCGACGCGCGGATGCGCACCGAGCTTCGCGCGGAGCTGAAGCGACTGTTGCGCGAGGCCGGCGTGACCGTCCTGATCGTCACCCACGACCAGGCCGAGGCGTTCTCGATGTGCGACCGGGTGGCGGTCATGTCCGACGGCACCGTCCAGGACGTCGCGGCACCCATGGAGCTCTACCGCCGGCCGCGCAACCCCGTGTTGGCCTCGTTCATCGGCGAGGGGAACTTCCTCGCCTCCACCGTGGACGCGGTCGCCGCCGACGGCCGGCTCGAGGTTACCGCCACGCTCGGGCCGCGCACGCACCGGCTGGTCGTCGACCGCGCCGAGCCCGACATCGGCGTCGGCACGGCGGGGCAGGTGCTGATCCGGCCGGAGCAGCTGGTCGTCACCGCGGGCACCGACGGCGAGGTCGTCGACGTCTCGTTCCTCGGCCCGACCGCGACGTTCGTCATCTCGGTGGCGGACCGGACGCTCATCTGCAGCCAGCCGGGACACGCGGCGAGCCTCGCCGTCGGCGACCGGGTGTCGGTCGACCTTTCCGCGAGCGGCGGCACGTTCGTCACCGCGCCGGGCGTGGGGGCGGGGAGGTGACGATCAGCCGCCGGGTGCGGCTGCTGCTCATCGCCCCGGCCGTCGTCGCCCTGGTCCTCTCGTTCGTGCTGCCGATGCTCAGCGACCTGCGGCTGAGCCTGTCCGGCTACGACGACATCATGGGCGTCCAGGACACGGTGACCCTCGACCAGTACCAGGCCATCTTCCAGGACAGCACCTACCTCGACGCCTGGTTGCTGACGCTGCGGATCGCGATCCTCAGCGGCCTGCTCACCACCCTGCTCGGCGCCCTGATCTCGTTCGGGCTCTGGCGGCTGGGCGGTCGGACCCGGTCGGTCGTGTCGACGGTCGTCATCGCACCGCTGCTGGTCAGCGGCGTGGTCCGGGCCTACGGGTGGATCGCGGTGATGGGGCCGGCCGGCCTGCTACCCCAGCTGACCGGCAAGCTCGGTCTCGGCGAGGTGACGATCCTCTACAACGAGCCGGCGATGGTCATCGGCTTCGTCCACGCGCTGCTGCCGTACGCGATCCTCATCCTCCTGGCCAGCTTCGACCGGATCGACCCGACGTTGTTGCGGGCCGCGGCCAACATCGGCGCCCGTCCGGCGCAGGCCGTCCGGCTGGTCGTGCTCCCGCTGGTCTATCCCGGCATCTTCGCGTCGGTCCTGTTGACGTTCGTGATGGCCAGCGCGGCCTACGCGGTGCCCGCGATCCTCGGCGGCGCGCGTCAGGTCACCGCGGCCACCGCGATCTTCCAGGAGCAGAACGTCTACCTGAACTGGCCCGCGGCGGCGGCGCTGGCGCTGTCCCTGGCCGTCGGAACCTTGCTGATCATGGTTGCCTATCAGGCCCTGACCCGGCGCACCACCAGCCGGGTCGAGGGCCACGCGTGAGCGGGGGAGGTGCGATGACCGTCCTGGAAGCGCCGACGCTGGCGCCCGCGCTGGCCGCCGCCCGGCGGCGGGCCGCCGTCGGGCGCGTCTGGCGGGTCGTGTGGATCGCCGCGGTGTGCGCCTTCGCGCTGCTGCCACTCGTCGCGGTGTTGATGGCGTCCGTCTCGGACACGTCGTTCTGGAGCGCCCCACCGCAGGGGCTGACCTTCCGCTGGTACGCCCGGATCCTCGGCAACCCGGAGTTCGTGGCCTCGATCGGCACCAGCTTCGCGCTCGCGCTGATCGTCAGCGTCGTATCGGTCTCCACCGGCTTCCTGGCGGCGCTGGGCTTCACCCGAGGCCGGCGCGGCGTCAACTACCGCGCCTCCAACCTGATCCTGTTGCCGCTGCTGTTCCCCCACGTGGCACTCGGGCTGGCCATCTACGGCATGTACCTCACCCACTCGGTCCCCATCAACCTGCTGACGCTCGCGCTCGGCCAGCTCGTGCTGACCGTGCCGGTCGCGGTCCGGCTCATCATGGTCGCCGTCGCCCGCCTGCCGCGCGACGTGGAGCGGGCGGCCACCAACCTCGGCGCCGGCCCGTGGGCCGTCTTCTGGCGCGTCATCGTCCCGCAGCTCCGCGGCGTGCTCGTCGCGGCGGCGATCATCTCGTTCACCGTCTCCTTCGACGACTCCGGCGTGGCGCTGTTCGTCAACACACCGACGACGATCACGCTGCCCGTCCGGCTCCTCTTCTACCGCGAGAACGAAGGCGGCAGTCTCCTCGCCGCCGGCGGTTCCGTCCTGCTGCTCATCGGCGTCGTGATCGTGCTCGTCGTGGGCAGGGTGGTCGGCCTGGAACGCGCCTTCGGCTTCCGCACCGACAAATAACAGATCCGTCCCCAGGAGGTCCCACGTGAGACAACGTCGACTCGCCAGACCCGTCATCGCCCTTGCCACCGCAGCCCTGGTCGCCCTCGTAACGACGGCCTGCGGTTCGACCGACGACGACTCCGCGTCCGCGGCGCCGGGCGCGTCGGGCGAGCCCGAGAAGGAGCTGGTCTTCGCCGGCCCCGGTGCCGGTCTCGGCGACACGTACAAGAAGATCCTCGAGCAGTACACCTCGCAGCACGGCATCAAGCTCACCTATGTGGAGGGTCTGACCACCGCCAACTACTCCAAGGTGCAGACACAGGTACGCAGCAAGAACGTCCAGATCGACATCGTGCAGGTCAACGAGACCCTCGATCCTGTCGGCACCGCGGCCGGCATGTTCCAGCAGCTGACGCCCGAGCAGGTGCCCAACCTGTCGCAGCTGAGCTCGTTCGCGGCGCCGAGCGCGCAGAGCGGCCCGGTCGCGCTGGCCAGCCCGTACGGCCTGTTCTACAACACCGAGGTCTTCCAGAAGAACGGCTGGCCCGCGCCCACGTCGTGGTCGGACCTCTACAACCCGACGTACGCCGGCTGTGTCTCGCTGCCCGACACCGGGTCGTCGGGCACCAACGCCGCGATGCTGGTCATGCTCAACAAGATCGCGTCGGGCGGCTACGGCGACGTCACCGCCGGTCTCAACCTGCTCAAGCCGGTCGCGAGCCAGGTCACCATCCAGACGTCGTCCGACGCGCTCAACGCGGTGAGCCAGGGCTCCAAGTGCCTGTCGGTGTTCACCCAGGGACGCGTCATGCAGGTCGCCGCCGGCGGCGCGAAGGTCGCCTACGTCATGCCCAAGGAGGGCGCACCGCTCAACGCCGTCCAGCTGGAGGTGGTCAAGGGCGCGCCGCACCCGGTCGCCGCGGTCGGCGCCATCAACCACTTCCTGTCGGCCGAGGCCCAGCCGGAGATCTTCAACGCCTACTTCACGCCGACCAACAAGAACGTCCCGACCCCGTCGGCGGGACCGGGCTCCACGATCTACGGCCCGGCGGAGATGGAGAAGGCCGGCGCGTTCCCGCTCCCGGCGGAAGCGACCGGCAACTTCCCCGAGTGGGCGCGGCAGTACACCGCGATGTTCGCCAAGTGATGAGCGGCAACTCCGCGGCCCTGGCCGGGTTCGTCGCCGCGACCCGCTACGAGGACCTGCCGCCCGAGGTCGTCGACCGCATCAAGAAGAGCCTCCTCGACGCCCTCGGGTGCGTGGTCTACGGGTCGTCGCTGGCGGCGTCGCAGGCACCGCTGCGGTATCTCGACGACGACCTGGTGCGGCGACCGGCCGTCGACGGCGGGCGCAGCGCCGCGGACGAGGCGATGCTCAACGCGACGTTCATCCACACCACGGAGTACGGCGAGACGTTCGCGCGGGCCGTCGTCCACCCCGGCACCGTCGTCGTCCCGGCCGCCCTGGCCGTGTGTGGCCGGCGGCGGCTGACGGGTCGCGACCTCGTCACCGCCATGACGGTCGGCTTCGAGGTCGACGTGCGGCTCGGCCTGGCGGCCGGACACAAGCTGATCATGGAGCAGCGGCTGCACGCCCCGTCGATCTGGGGATCGTTCGCGTCCACCGCGGCGGTGGCCAACGCGTTGTCGTTCGACCGTGGGCAGGCGGCCGCCGCGCTCGGCGTCGCGTCCTGCCTCGTCCCCTCCGCGCTGCAGGAGGCGCTGCGCCAGCACGCCACCGTCAAGGACATCTACCAGGGGTACGCGTCCGCGCTCGGCGTGACGGCCGGCGCGATGGTCGGCAGCGGCATCACCGGACCGGCCGACTGGGTCGAACCGTGGTTCGCCGCGGTGATCGACGACTACGACCTCGCCGGCCTCGTCGACGGCCTGGGGGAGCGGTGGAACGTCGCCTCCGGCGGCCTGCGCATCAAGACCCGGCCGGTGATGGCGATGGCCCAGCCGACGCTCGAGGCGTTGACCGGGCTGCTCCGCGCCGGCCCCGTCGAGGCCGGCCGGGTCGACCGCGTCGTCGTCGAGAGCAGCGGCCGCATCGAGATGGGCCGCATCTACCGGCCCGAGGGGATCGTCTCGGCGCGGGCCGCGATCCCGTTCCTCGTCGCCGCCGCCCTGGTCGACCAGCCACGGTTCCTGTCCGACACCTACCTGACCGACTTCATCCGGCCCGAGCAGTTCGTCGACGCCCGGGTGAACGCGATCGCCGACACGGTGGAGCTGGTCACCGACCCCACGTTCGACGACAACTTCGAGCGGGCCGCGCCGGGCGGCCCCGACGCCTACCAGAAGTACGAGGCACGGGTCACGATCCACCTGTCCGACGGCACGGTCCGCACGCGGTACGCGGACCTCTTCGCGATCGGCACCGGCCGGATGACGTGGGACGAAGTCGCCGCCAAGTTCCACGCGCTGACCCGCGACCGCCTCCCACCCGAACGGGCGGAGGCGATCCTCGCGACCGTCGGCGACCTCGAGAACTGTCCTGACGTCGGAGCCCTCGCGGCGATGGTCACGACGTCGGACACCCCGGCACGGTGACGCCGTCCGGCGTCGCCAGCACACGCGCCAGAAGGGACGCAGCACGATGCGCATCAGGAAGAGCGAAGCCAAGGAGTGGGCCCGGGAGTACATGGTCGGGCCGTGGGGAGTGCACTGGCTGCCCTACGACGCGGACTTCCAGATCGACGAGCCGGGCCTGCGCGCACACGTCGAGAAGGTCCTCGCGCAGGGAATGACGGGCGTCGCGGTCGCCGGCCTGCTCGCCGAGATCTGGAACCTCTCCATCGAGGAGCGCAAGCGGGTCGCCACGATCGTCATCGACCAGATCGGCGGCCGGATCCCCGCCTACGTCTCCGGCAGCAGCCACAGCGTCGAGGACACGCTCGACATCGTCCACAACGCCGAGGACATCGGCGCCGAGGCGGTCATGATCTGGGCGCCGTACGAGCACGCGAAGAGCGAAGCGGAGATGTACCGGTTCTACGAGCACATCCACAACAACTCCGACATCGCGATCGCCGCCTACAGCACGCCGCACTCGGGCAAGGCGATGAGCGCCGAGCTCGTCAACGCGATCGCCCAGCTCGAAGGCGTCTGCTCCATCAAGTACGTGACGTGGAACTTCGCCGACTACGTGCGGGCGACCGAGCTGTGCGGCAAGGACATCGTCATCTCGTACCCGTTCGAAGAGTCGATCCTCGTGCAGATGCGGTACTTCGGCGCCCAGCTCCTGCTCGCCACCACGTCGGTCAACCTCATGCAGTCGACGACCCATCAGCCGATCCGCGAGGCGATGGCCCTTGGCGCCGAGGGTCGGTGGGAGGAGGCGCAGAAGGTCTACGACAGCATGTCGTCCGCGCGGAAGCTCTGGACCGACCTCTACAGCGTCTACCCCAACGAGAACCGCCACCCGAACGCGGAGACGAAGTACTGGGCGCACGCGATGGGCCTGCTCGACAACCCGCTGGTACGCCCGCCGCAGCTGCAGATCACCCCCGCCGCCAAGGCCCGTGTCGACGAGGCCCTCCGCCAGCATCCCGAGCTTCTGCCGGACGCCCCGGCGACGCGGCAGGCGGCGTAACGGTCCATCGCGCCAGAAAGGAGCCCACGGTGCGGGTTGTCACCCCGGGGGAGGTCGGTCACAAACGCGGTCCCGTGAAGACCAGTGACGGGTCCCGGCGGTTGAACACGTGGTATGTCGGCGAGGTGTCGAGGGTCGGCGGTCCCGGCCCGCAGGCGTTCCTCGTCGAGATGTGCACGCCGCACGCGGCGCTGCGCCCACACTTCCACTCCGTCGAGCAGTTCCAGGTGTTCGTCGGTGGCGAGGGCACGCTCGGGAAGGACCCGATCCGGCCCGTCCTCGCGTTCTACACCGATGCCTACACGTCCTACGGCCCGATCACCGCCGGCGCCGACGGCCTGTCGTTCTTCACCTTCCGCCGCCGGCAGGACGCGGGTGCCCACTACATGCCGGAGTCCCGCGGGGAGCTCGCGCCCTCACCGCGCCGGCGGATCGTCGCCACCGACCGGGACGCCGACCGCGACGGCCCGGTCGGGATCGCGTTCACGCACGCCGGCGCGGGCGAGCCGGTGCCGGCGCTGTGCGGCGCGCCTCCGGCCGAGCGCTACGCGCTCGTGCTCGACGGCTCGCTCGTCGCCGACGGCGTCGACGCTCCACAATGGTCGATCCTCTACTGGGACGGGCCGGCAGCGCCCGTGGCGGTCCGCGCCGGCGGGGCGGGCGCGTCCGTGGGGATCTTCACCTTCGACAGCACGGCACCGGCGCCGTGACGGCCCCGACGGCGCGGAGCGAGGTGCTCGCTGTCCGGTACGCCGGTCGCGAGCTCCTCCGCAGCGAGTTCTTCCTCAACTTCCGCCACTACGACGAACCCGACGCGCCTCTCACGATGGACTACTTCGTCTGGGTCGTCCGCACGGCCGGCCAGACCGTCCTGGTCGACACCGGCTACAACCCGCGATCGGCCGCCCGGCGCGGCCGGCGCCTCGACCGGTCGCCGGTGGACGCACTCGCGTCCGCCGGCGTCCCGGCCGAGTCCGTCGACCGGGTGGTCGTCACCCACTGCCACTTCGACCACGTCGGCAACCTCGGGGCCTTCCCCCGCGCCGACGTGGTCATCGCGGCCGACGAGCACACGTTCTGGCGGGGGCCGACCGCGCGCCGCAACCAGTTCGGCGCGTGGGCCGACCCGGAAGACCTTGCCGTGCTCGACGAGCTCGACAAGGCGGGCCGGCTCCACCTGGTCGACCAGCGGGCCACGGTGGCCCCGGGCGTCGACGTGGTCGTGGTCGGCGGCCACACCCCCGGACAGGCGATCGTCACGGTCGACTCCGGCACCGGTCGGGTGGTCCTCGCGTCCGACGCCGTGCACACGTACGAGGAGATCGAGCTCGACCGGCCGTTCAGCCTGGCCGCCGACGTGGTGGGGATGCTGCACGCCTACGACCGGATCCGTGACCTGCTCACACACCCGAACGCCGTTCTGGTCCCCGGCCACGACCCCCTCGTCATGAACCGGTTCGAGCGCCTCGACGCGGCGCCCGGCCTGGGCGTGACCGTCATGCCCAGCTAGGAAGGAGATCGGGAATGGAAGCGATCGACGACGCCGAAAGCCGCTACGAGGCGGGCCTCCGGATGCGCAGGGAGGTCCTGGGCAAAGACCACGTCGAGCGGTCGTTGGCCGCCGCCACCGACTTCAGCCGGCCGATGCAGGACCTCGTGACGGAGTACTGCTGGGGCACGGTCTGGACCCGCCCCCACCTCGACCTGCCCACCCGCAGCCTCCTCAACCTGGTGATGCTGACCGCTCTCAACCGCGGCCACGAGCTCGCGGTCCACGTCCGCGGCGCCGTCCGCAACGGCTGCACCGAGGACCAGATCCGCGAGGCACTCATCCAGTCCGCGATCTACTGCGGCGTGCCGGCCGCGCTCGAGGCGTTCCGGATCGCCGACCGCGTCCTCGCCGAGATGCGCTCCGCCGGCTCCGACAGCTAGTCCCGGCGGGCCGCAGACGATGGCGTCGTTCACGTTCGAGCCGCTCACACCAGCGGCGTTCACCCGCCGGGCGGCGGCCGCGTTCCCTGGTCGGGCCGCGGTCGTCGACGGAGACCTGACACTGACCCACGACGAGTTCGCGGCCCGCTGCGACGCCCTCCGCGGCGCGCTCGCCGGCCTCGGCGTGGCCGCCGGCGACCGCGTCGCCGCCCTGTGCGCCAACAGCCACACGATGCTCGAACTGCACCACGCGCTGCCCGCGCACGGGGCCGTCCTGGTGCCGGTCAACACCCGGCTCGCGCCGGACGAGATCGTCTACATCGTCGAGCACAGCGGCGCGTCCGTGCTGATCGCGACAGCCGAGCTCACCGCCACGGCACGGGCCGTCGCGGCACGCACCGGCGTCCGGCTCGTCGAGGCCGACGAGTACGAGTCGCTGCTCGCCGCCGCACCGGCCGTCGACGCGCCCGGGATCGACGAGCGGCAACTGCTGTCCATCAACTACACCAGCGGCACGACGGGCCGGCCCAAGGGCGTCATGTACCACCACCGCGGCGCCCACCTGCAAGCCCTGGCGATGTGCTACCACGCCGGCCTGGGCCCCGGCACGCGCTACCTCTGGACACTCCCCATGTTCCACTGTCACGGTTGGTGCTTCACCTGGGCCGTGACCGCCGCCGGCGGCACCCACGTCTGTCTGCGGGCCGTCGACGTCGACGAGATATGGCGCCGGCTCGTCGACGACGGGATCACCCACCTCAGCGCGGCGCCGACCGTGCTGACGATGATCGCGGGAGCGCCGTCGGCCCAGGTCCTGCCCGAGCGCCGCACCGTCCACGTCGACACCGGCGGCGCGCCACCGTCACCGACGCTGCTGGCCCGCCTGGACCGCCTCGGCCTGAAGGTGACGCACCTCTACGGCATGACGGAGACGTTCGGCCCCATAGTCGTCAACCAGTGGCAGCCGGAGTGGGACGCCCTGCCCGACGAGCGACGGTCACGGCTGCGGGCGCGACAAGGGATCGGGAACGTGGTCGCCGAACCGCTCCGGGTCGTCGACCTCGCCGGCAAGGACGTCCCGGCCGACGGGACCACGATCGGTGAGCTCGCCGTACGCGGAAACGACGTGATGCTCGGCTACTACCGCGACGACGCGGCGACCGCCGCCGTGACCGTCGACGGCGGATGGCTGCTCACCGGCGATCTCGCCGTCAAACACGACGACGGGTACGTGGAGATCCGCGACCGGAGGAAGGACATCATCATCTCCGGCGGCGAGAACATCGCCTCCGTCGAGGTGGAACAGGCGCTCGACAGCCACCCGGACGTCGTCGAGAGCGCCGTCGTCGGCGCACCCGACCAGCGCTGGGGCGAGGTGCCCGTCGCCTACGTCCACCTCCGCCCGGGCGCCACCGTCGACCCGGCCGGGCTCGCCGCCCACGTCAGCGCCCGGCTGGCCCGTTTCAAGGTGCCCAAGCGCTTCGTCTTCACCGAGCTGCCGAAGACCTCGACCGGCAAGATCCAAAAGAACGTCCTCCGTGTCCGCGCCTCACATCACGGCGGCGGCCAGCCGTCCTCCGGGGCGTCCCGCGTCACGTAGGGCGTCGGAACACGCGCCAGCCGTAGGCGCCGATGGTGTCGCCCGGCTCGCTGCCGGTCACGAGGGTATGGCCGGGCGGCGGGGCCAGGGCGAACGGCTCGTCGGAGTGGTTGACGACGAACAGGCACCGGCCGCGCACGGCGGTTTCCACGTGGTCCGGCAGCCCGTCGACCGGCGGACGGACTCCGGCGCGTGCGAGAAGCGGGGCGGTGATCGTGCGCATGCCGGCTTCGTCGGGAACGGTGGCCAGGTAGTACGCGGTCCCGGAGCCGCTCGCGTGGGACGTGTACGCCGGCCGTCCCGCGAGCCGCCCGCCGGCGAACCTGCCGAGGGTCGTCGCCTCCGTCACCTCGATCTCCTCGGCGAACAGCCGGCCGGTGACGGAGGCGTCCCCGACGGAGACGGTCACCTCGCCGCGCGGGTCGAGGGAGAGGCCGCCGAAGTCGGTCACCCGCAGGCCGAGCGTGGCGCCGAGCCGCGTGGTGAAGCCGTCGCCGGGGAACCGGTCGTGCTCGTCGACGACGTCGCTGAAAGCCGAGAGCAGCAGGGTGCCGCCGCCCGCGACGTATGCGGCGATGTTCGCCGCCGCCGCGTTCGTGAGCAGGTACAGCTGCGGTGCGACGACGAGCGCGTACCGCGAGAGGTCGTCGGCGGGATGGCGGATGTCGACCGTGACGTGCTGGCGGTGGAGCGCGGCGTGCCAGTCGCGCACGACCGCGAGATGGTCGAACCGCACGGGATGGTCGGAGCCTTCGACCGCCCACCGGTTCTCCCAGTCGTAGACCAGCGCCACCGGCGCCTCGACCTCGGCCGGCAACGACGGGAGCCCGGCCAGGGCCTCGCCGAGCGAGACGACCTCCCGCCATGTCCGGGTCCCAATCCCCGCGTGCGGCACCATCGCCGAGTGGAACTTCTCCGAGCCCGCGCGGGACTGGCGCCACTGGAAGAACATCAGTCCGTCGGCGCCGCGCGCGACGGCCTGCATGCTCAGTGAGGCCATCTGCCCCGGCGCCTTCGGCGAGTTGCTGGGACGCCAGTTGACCGCGCTCGGCGCCTGCTCCATGAGGATCCAGGGAACCCCCGGCTTGAGCGACCGCATGAGGTCCTGGGCGAACGCGGCCGTGCGGAACGACCCGGGGTCTGCCGGGTCCGGATAGCTGTCGTCGCCCACCAGGTCGAGGTCGGCCGCCCAGGAACGGTAGTCGACCGCTTCGAAGGCGCCCATGAAGTTGGTGGTGACGGGCTGCACGCCGCCCGCGCCGCGGATGATGGCCTTCTCCATGCGGTAGAGGTCGCGCAGCGCGTCGGACGTGAACCGTTTGAAGTCGAGCAGGCTCGACGGGTTGATGCTGGCCGGCGCCCGGCGTGGCGGGACCACCTCGTCGAAGTCGCTGTAGCGCTGCGACCAGAACGTGGTGCCCCACGCGTCGTTGAGCGCCTCGACGTCGCCGTAGCGCGCGCGGAGCCATTGGCGGAACGCGACTGCGGCGTTGTCGGAGTAGTCGGCCCGCACGTGGCAGCCGTACTCGTTGTTGACGTGCCACATCACGACCGCCGGATGAGCGGCGTACCGGCTCGCGATCGCGGTGACGAGGTCGCCGGCCAGCCGCCGGTAGACCGGCGATGTCGGCGCGTACGCCTGCCGGCTGCCGTGCCAGTAGGTGATCCCGTTCGCGTCCTGGGGAAGCATCTCCGGGTAGCGACGGCTCGCCCACGGCGGCGGCGAGGCGGTGGCCGTGGCCAGGCTCACCGCGATGCCGCCGGCGTGGAGCTTGTCGAGGACGCGGTCGAGCCAGTCGAAGTCGAACTCGCCCTCGGCGCGCTGGATCCGGGCCCAGGCGAAGACGCCGAGGCTCACCAGGTTGACGCCGGCCGTCCGCATCAGCCGGACGTCGTCGTCCCACACCGGCTCGGGCCACTGTTCCGGGTAGTAGTCGCCGCCGTAGAACATGATCGCCTCACACAACCTCGAGGTGGTCCGGGTCGAAGGGTGGGACCGGGCCGTGCCCGGTGTCCCGCTGGTACCACCAGGCTGTCGACGCGATGTCGTCATGGAGGGGGAGGTACCTGCCGCCGGAGCGCCAGCCGAGCGCCTGGATCGTCACCCGGATGTCGTCGGCGAAACGGATCGGGTCGGGCAGATGCCACCGGTACATGCCGAACCGTTGCTGGCTGCGGTAGAGCCCGTCGGGTCGTAGGACCTGCGGCAGCCCGAGGTAGGGCGTGGTGTACGTGGTGTATCCCCGCTCGGGTACGTCGAAGTTCCACGCCCCGCCGAAGTAGTCCTCGGTGCCGGTGCCGCAGATGGTCGGGAGCTCGTCGTCGCCGTCCAGGTAGAACTTGACCTCGCCTTCGCCCCACCAGCCCGACGAGTTGACGCCCCAGGCGAGGTAGGTGCCGACGTAGTGCCCCGCGCCGCGTACCCCGTCGAGGATGGTGTGCACCTGCCGGTCGGCGAGCGGGTTGCTGCGCCGCCAGGTGGCGTGGAGATAGCCCGCGCCGTCGGGGACCGGCCCGAGCTCGTAGTCGATCTGGTAGTAGACCGAGGCGTCCGCGCCGCCCACGTTCTCCAGCGTGACCCGGGCGCTCCCGCGGTAGGGCATCTCCCAGTAGCTGTTGAAGCCGCCGTGCGGGTTGACCGCGACGGGCACGGAGCTGACCTGGGCGAACTCGCCCCAGCCCTGGCAGAAGAGGTCGCCGAGGGGAGCCGCTATCGCGGGGTCCGGCGACCCGTCCCAGTAGACCCGCAGGATCATCGACCGCCAGTGTTCGCGGCGGACGGTCATCCAGAGGTGCCGGATGGTCCCGGGCCCGGGCAGTTCGCCGAGCGTCGCGGTCGCGCCCGCGGCGAGACGGATGCTCGGTGAGACCTTCCACCCCTGGCCGAGGTCGCGGGCGGCGGCCGCGCCGGTGCCCTCGGTGGCGGCGCCGCCCGCCCCGGGCTCGCCGGTCGGGTTCTCCGGGGTGATCGACCGGCTCTGGCCGGTGGAGAGCAGTGAGAGGGACAGGTTCACGGACCGATCCTCCGACAAACATAGGATGGATACTAGATACAGATCTTGTCTCTACCATATACTGCCGTACGTGCTGACGCATCATCGAGCCGGCGACACGATCCAGGTGGTCCTCGCCGACGACCTGCGGCACCCGCGCTTCTCCTGGCCGCTGTCGCGGGTCGCCGTGCCGGTCCGGTTCGGGCCCGGCTGGGACCTCGACGCCGGCGTGGCGGCGGATCTCGACGGCCGGCCGGTGCCGGTCCAGCTCACCGACGTGCGGGCGGAGAGCGCGACCGTCCACCTGCTCACCGACCTGCCCGCCCACGGACGGCGCGTCTTCACCCTGCGGCGTGGTCCCGCGGGCGCCCCTGCCGGCGTCCAGGTCCACCACGACGGGTCGACCACCGTGCTCGACAACGGGCTCGTCCGGGTCGGTCTCGGCGTTGCCGCCGACGGCGGGCCGGCGCTGCGGTTCGGCGACCCCGACCGGTGGCTCGGCACGGCCCGGCTCGCGACCTCCGTCGAGCCGTGCGGTGTGGACATCGAACCCGTCCACGCCGGCCCGGTCTTCGTCGAGTCGGCCGTCAGCGTCCGGTTCGAGGGCGGCCGCCGCTACCGGGTCTCCGTCCGGCTGACCGCCGGGATGGAGTTCGCCGAGCTCGACGAGGTCATCGAGGGCTTCGACGAGGCGGACGACGCCGCGTTGGTGTACAGGTGGGACGCGCTGCGCTGGACCCACCGATACTGTGCCAACAGGCCGACCGACGACGAGGGCGGCAAGAGATACGACGACTTCGCCTGGGAGCCATTCGACCGTCGCCTCGGCCCGGGCGGCGCGATGCCCATCGTGCTGGTCCCGTTCCACAACTGGCTGACCTGGTGGCGGCTGCCGGCCGCGGCGTTCTGGTCCGAGCCCGACGACCGCACCGTCGGCGTCTTCGTCCGCGACCACGAACGGTGGGACGACGGCGAGTGGGCCATCTGGGGCTCGTCGACCACGCTGGCCGGCCGGTTCTTCGCCGACGACGGCCGGCTGGTCTGGCGCTTCCCGCTCGTGACGGGCGCGCGGTCCGTCGCGGTCGCGACCTTCCCCCACGCCACCGACGTGCGGACCGTCGACCGCACCGGCATCCCGCTCACCCACATCGACACTCTTCACCGCTGGCACAGCTGGCTGCCGCTCGACAAGGTCAAGGACTGGACGCTCGACCACGTCGAGCCGGCGTCGACGTACCCGCGGTTCTTCGACGTGGCCCACCACGAGCTGCCGACCGGACGGGCGCGGATGCTCCGCGACCTGGTCGCCCGCGACGCCGTGAGCCTCAACAACATCCCCGACGGCATGCCGCGCAGCAACCACGGGCCGGGCCCGGTCAGCTGCCGGGAGGTCTTCCGGCTGCTGGTCCCGCTCTTCGACGAGACGGCCGGTGAGCTCTCCGACGCCGAGCGGCGCGACCTGGGTGCGGCCCTGCAGTTCGTCAGCCACGTCTTCGCCGACGAGACGCTGATCCCCACCCGCCGGATGCTGGGCGGCCATCCCAACTTCCTCGCCGAGGTGCTCGCCGTCGCGGCGGCCCTGCCATTTCTCTTCCCCCACCATCCCGACGCCCGCCGGCTGGCCGACCACTTCGAGCGGGGCATCGCGCTCAACCTCAAATACCACACCCGCCCCGACGTGCCGGCCTGGCTCGCCCAGGGCGGCCGGTGGACCGAGAACATCGCCTGCTACGTCTGGGGCCCGGTCGAGCTGCTCGTCCACTTCGGACATCTGCTGCGCCGCTTCTTCGACGGACACAACCGGGTGGCCAGACCGGAGACGTCCGCGCTGGCCCACTGGCTGCTCAACACGGTGTCCGCACCGCTCGACCGCGAGCACGGCCGGCGCACCCTCCCGCCGCAGGGCGCGCACGCGCACGGGACCGAGCCGGCCCGGGCGCTGCGCGTGCTCGGCCAGGAGCTGGCCAACTACGACCCGCTGCTCGCCGAACACCTGATGTGGGCGGCGCCGCCGAGCCCGCGTGAGCGCGAGCCGCGTCACCCGACGAGCTACGACGTCTGGGGCCACCTGCAGTCGGACAACGGCGGCACCGACCCCGAGCTCGGGTCGGCGAAGTTCACCGGCTACGGGTTCGTCCTCCGAGCGGCCGTGGGCACGCCCGACGAGGTCACCGTCTACCTGCAGCAGATCGACGCCGGCCCCAACTACCGCTGGGGCCGGGCCGCCCGCGGCGGCAACGGCGTCGTCTACTACTACGCCGCGGGCCGGCGCTACAGCTCCAACAACGTCGAGGACGTGGGCGACCTGGTCCGGGGCGACGTGGAGCGCTGCACCAACTTCGGGATACGTGGGCCCGGCGGCTACCGGGAGCTCGGCCCGTACCGCGGCGTGGGCATGGGCGACCTCACGCAGCCGCTCCACGACTTCGGGTTCGCCCAGTTCGCCCAGGTCGACGGCGGGCCGTCGGCCGACTACGCCGCGCGCAGCGTGCTGCTCTCGGGTGCCGACTACATCGTGCTGTTCGACCAGGTCCGCGACGGCGTACCGGGCCGGCTCTCCTGGTTCGTCGACGCCGACGACCGCTTCCCGTCGATCGCCCAACTGGTGCCCGGCGCGGAACCGACGCCGGTGCCGCCCGAGCCCAACCCCGACGGCCGCGACGACGACGAGCACCCCTGGCGGCCGACGATGGGCCGCTACTACGACGGGACCGGCAGCTTCCTCACGGTCGTCAGCCATCTTCACGACCTGCGCGCCACCGCGACGCCGTTCGGCGCCTCGGTCCGGGCGCGGGGACGCGAGGACCTGGTTTTCCGAGCCGCGCGCCCGGTCGGCTACGCCGTCGACGGCGTGGCCTTCCACGGCACCGCCGGGTTGGTCCGCCACCACGGCGACCGCTACGAAGCGGCCCTTTTCACGGGTACGCACATCGCCGTCCCGGGCTTCGCGGCCACCACCGACGGCACGCTGGGGATCGGCGTCAGCACGGAAGGTGGTCTCCACGGGGCGACCTGCGCCCTCCAGCCGGCTACGGTCGTCCTGGCCGGTCCGGGCGACGACCTGGTCTTCTACCTGGACGGTCGGCCGCTGGCCGGCGAGCGCACCGCCGACGGCCTGCGCCTGCGGATCCCGGCGGGGCGACACCGCTGGCAGTGGGTCGCCGGCCCACCGACCCCGGGACGAGCGGTGGTGACGCGCACCGAGAACCGCGCGGGCGGGTTCACGGTCGTGTGGGCACCGGTGCCGGGGGCGACCGGCTACCACGTCGAGCGCAGCCACGACGGCGGCCGGTCGTGGGAGGCCGTGGCCACCGGCACCGACGGCACCCGGTGCGCCGTGGCCGGATCCGTCGACGGCACGAAGACCCACGTGCGGGTGACCGCGGCCGGTGCGCGGGCCGACGGGCCGCCGTCGCGGGCGTACCCCGTGTATGTCACCGCCGACCCGCCACCGTGTCCCGACGGTCTGCTCCTGCGCCGGGTCCCGGGCGGGATCCTCGTCACGTGGGGCGAGGTGCTCGGCGCACACGAGTACCGGCTCTACCGCCGGCGCGCCGGCGACGTCGACTTCACCCGCGTCGCGGCCGGCGTCGACCGCCAGCACCTCGACGAGGCGGCGGCGGGCGTGACCGAATACCGCGTCAGCGCCGTCAACGGCAACGGGGAGAGCCGGCGCAGCGCGCCACGGGACACCCGCCCCGGCGGCATCCTCGACTGGGACCCCCGGCCCGACGAGGTCTTCCGGCGCGCGACCCAGAGCTACGAGCTCGGCTACGACGAGGTGGACCCATGGGCCGAGGAGCGCATGCCGACCTTGACCTATCCCGGTCCCGAGCGCCGGCACTGGACGTCATGGGTCCGGTGAGCATCGTCGTCGTCGGCCTGCACTTCGGCCGCACGAAGGTCGACGACCTGGCGTCCGTCGGGAGCGTGCGCCTCGTGGGCGTCTGCGACCTCGACCAGGAGCTCGCGCGCACCACGGCGGCGGAGACCGGCGTGCGCCACTATCCCGACCTGCCGTCCGTCCTGGCCGACCCGGGCGTCACGGCGGTGGGCCTGTTCACCGGCCCGGTCGGCCGGGCCGACCTGGTCCGCCAGGCGATCCGCGCCGGAAAGCACGTGATGACCACCAAGCCCTTCGAGCTCGATCCGTACGCCGCCCGCGACGTGCTCGTGGAGGCGGGCCGGCTGGGCCGTGTCGTGCGGCTCAACTCCCCGCCGGCCGTGGTGCCGGCCGACCTCGCCCGGATCGAGGAGTGGCGCGCGAGCCTGGGGCTCGGCCGGCCGGTCGGCGCCCAGGCGGCTGTCTGGGCGTCCTACCGCGAGACGCCCGACGGCAGCTGGTACGACGACCCGGCGCTGTGTCCGGCCGCGCCGGTCACCCGCCTGGGCATCTACCTCGTCAACGACCTCGTCCGCCTCTTCGGCCCGGCGCGCGAGGTGCAGGTCATGGAGGGCCGGCTGCGCACCGGGCGGCCGACGCCCGACAACGCCCACCTCACGATCGGCTTCGCCGGGGGCGTCGTCGCCGGCGTCTTCGCCTCGTTCTGCGTCGACGACGGCCGGCCCTACCGCGACCGGCTGACGCTCGTCTACGAACACGGCTCGATCGTGCGTACCCGCGGCGAGGCCGGCACGGTCACGCTCGAGCTCACCCGCAACGGGTCGCCGGTCGAGACCGTCACGCTCGCCGGGCCGCCCGACGACGGATACCAGTGGGCCGCGTTCGCCGACGCCGTACGCGGTGGACAGCCGAGCGACGCGCGCGTCGTGGCCGGCGTCTGCGTGCTGGAGGCGATGGGCCGCGCGGCGCGGTCCCGCCGGGTCGAGGCCGTGCTGCCGGTCGGGGAGCCCGCGTGACCCGCCTCGGCGTCGGACTGTACGGCCGGAACGGGCATCAGATCCACCACCTGCTCGCCGGCCATCCGCGGGCCCGCCTCGTCGCCACCGCGGGCATCGACCCGGCCCTGCTGCCCCGGGCGCTCCGGGAGGACACCGCGGTCCTCCACTACGACGCGCTGGCCGACCTGCTCCACGACCGGCGGGTCGAGCTCGTCTCCCTCTGCTCTCCCCGGCGCGCCCGGCAGGCGGACGACGCGGTGGCCTGCCTGCGGGCCGGGCGCGCGGTCTACGCCGAGAAGCCGGCCGCGCTGACCGAAGCCGACCTCGACTGGGTCCTCGCCACCGCGGAGCGGACCGGGTCCGCCTTCCGGGAGATGTCCGGCACCGCGTTCGCACAGCCCTACCTGGCGATCCGCGCGCTCGTCGCCGCGGGCGTCATCGGCTCCGTCGTGCAGGTCAGCGCCCAGAAGTCCTACCCCTACTTCGACGGCCGGCCCCGCGACGACGACGTCGACGGCGGGCTGATCGGGTCGGCCGGCGTGCACGCGTTCCGGCTCGTCGAACACGTCGCGGGTTCGCGCATCGCCGACCTGAGCGTCTCGCGCACGTGCCTGGGCGGCCCCGGCCCCGGCGGGCTGACGATGGCCGCGTCGCTGACCATGACGCTCGCGTCCGGCGCGGTCGCCGCCGTCACCCTCAACTACCTCAACCCGCGGGGTACGGGCCGGTGGGGCAACGACGAGCTGCGCGTCTTCGGGTCGGCCGGGATGGTGGAGGCCACGGCCGGCGGCACCACGACCCGGCTCGTGGTCGGCGACGAGGATCGCGGCCCCGTCGACACCACCGCCACGGCGACCGACTACTTCGACCAGTTTCTCGACCATCTGCTCGACCGGGTGCCGATGCCGCTGCCCGTCGAAGAAGACCTGCACCCGACCCGGATCGCGATCCGGGCGCGTGCCTCGCACCCTCTTCGAGGAGGCCCCCCATGACAGTGGCCGTCAGACCGGGCAGCACGGTGCTGCTCATCGGTGACAGCATCACCGACGCCGGCCGTGACCGCGACGATCCCGGCTCGCTCGGCTTCGGGTATGCCGCCATGGTCGCCAGCCTGTTCGCCGCGAACCACCCGGGACACCGGGTGCGCTTCGTCAACCGCGGGATCGGCGGCAACCGCGTCGTCGACCTCTACGACCGCTGGGACAAGGACTGTCTCGCGCTCAAGCCCGACGTGGTGTCCATCATGGTCGGTGTCAACGACACGTGCCGGCGCTACGACAGAAACGACCCGACGTCGCCGGACTCCTTCGCGGAGCGCTACCGCGACCTGCTGATCCGGTCGACGGGGCAGGGCGCGGCGCTGGTCCTCCTCGAACCCTTCCTGCTTCCGGCGCGCGAAGAGCTGTGGGGCTACCGGGAGGATCTCGATCCCAAGGTGGGCGTCGTGCGGCGGCTGGCGTACGAGTTCGGGGCCACGCTGGTCGCCACCGACGGGCTCATGGCACAGGCCGCCGCGGCCAGCAACTCACAGGAGTGGTCGACCGACGGCGTCCACCCCACACCGGCCGGCCACGCGCTGCTCGCGCAGGCCTGGCTCGCCGCCGTCTCCGCCACCCGCGACTGAACCGGGAGATCCCGATGCCTACCGACAACCCCGCCGGGGTGCAGCTCTACACGCTCCGCCACGTGCCCCTGGCCGAGCGACCGGCCATGCTGAAGGCCCTCGCCGCCGCCGGATACGGCGCCGTGGAGCCGCCCCGCGACAAGGCGGGGCCACAGCAGCTCCGCGACGAGCTCGACGCCGCCGGCCTGGTCGTGTCGAGCTTCCACGCCCGGCCGGCCGAAGACGTCGAGGGCGCCGTCGCCACCGCCCGCATCCTCGGCACCGACACGGTGATCGTCCCCGCGGGCCCCCGCGACCACTGGGCGAGCGAGGAGGGCGTCCTCGCGTACGCCCGGGAGATGGGTGAGCTGGGCCGCCGGCTCGCCGACGACGGGATCCGCCTCGGCTACCACAACCACGAGTTCGAGTTCGCCTCGTTCGGCGGGCGGTCCGCGCTGGAGGTCTTCGCCGACGCGCTGCCGCCGGAGGTCGTGCTGGAGGTCGACGCCTACTGGGCGGCGGTGGGCGGGCAGGACGTGCCCGCGCTGCTCACCCGGCTCGGCGACCGGGTCCGCTACCTGCACGTCAAGGACGGCCCGGCACGCGACACCGCCACTCCGATGACCGCGGTCGGGGCCGGCACGCTGCCCGTCGCCGACATCCTGGCCGCGTGCCCGTCGGCGGAGTGGCACATCGTCGAGCTCGACGCCTGCGCCACCGACGTCTTCGAGGCGGTCGTCGACAGCCTCGACTGGCTCGTCGCACACGGCCTGGCCCGGCGGGCAGGCGAAGGGCGGTGAGCGCGCTCGGCGTCGCCGTCGTGGGCTGCGGCGACATCAGCGGCCAGTACCTGCCCAACCTCACCGCCTTCCCCGACGTCGACGTCCGGTTCTGCGCCGACCTCGACGTCGACCGCGCCCGTGCGCGCGCCGACGAGTTCGGCGTCCGCCACGCCGGGACGCCCGAGGAGGCGCTGGCCCGGGCCGACGTCGACCTCGTCGTCAACCTGACGGTGCCGGCCGCACACGGCGCGGTTGCGGCCGCGGCGCTCGACGCCGGCAAGCACGTGTGGAACGAGAAGCCGCTCGCGGTCGACCTCGACGACGCGCGCGCTCTGGTCGCCAAGGCCGCCGCCAACGGGCTCCGGGTCGGTTGCGCCCCGGACACCGTGCTCGGCGCGGGGATCCAGAACGCGCGGCGGTTGGTAGACAGCGGCGCGATCGGCACTCCGCTGGCCGCCACGGTGATGCTCCAGACGATGGGGCCCGACCGCTGGCATCCGAACCCGGAGTCGTTCTTCGGGCCGGGCGGCGGCCCCTTGTTCGACATGGGGCCCTACTACCTGGCCACGCTCTGCACCCTGCTCGGCCCGGTCGGCCAGGTCGCCGGGCTCGTGTGCCGGGGCCGGGACCGGCGGACGGTGATGGCCGGCCCGCGGACGGGTGCGACGTTCCCGGTCGAGGTGGCCACCCACGTCTCGGCGCTGCTCGGGTTCGCGTCCGGCGCCGTCGGGTCGGCGGTGTTCAGCTTCGACTCGCCGTTGCGACGCACGGGCTTCGTCGAGATCGCCGGTACCGAGGCGACGCTCACCGTGCCTGACCCGAACGGGTTCGGTGGCGCGTCGCTCCTGCATCTCCCGGGCGTCGAGGCGCCTCGGGTGGTCCCCGCCGCCGGCACCGTGGCGGGGCGGGGGATCGGCGTGGTCGACCTGGTGCGGGCGGTGCGGGCGGGGGAGCCCCACCGGGCGTCGGGCGAGCTCGCGCTGCACGTGCTCGAGGTCATGTCCGCCGTCGGCCGGTCGGCGGCCGACGGCGGGTTCGTCGGGATCACGAGCGGCGTCGGGCGGCCCGCGCCCGTCGACCCGGGCTGGGACCCCACGACGCCAGGGCCGAGCTAGTCGCTGGCGCCGGCTTTGGCGACCGCTCTGCGGCGTGTCTTCGGCGAGGCACGCCGCAGGTGGCGGTCGAGCCAGTCGAGCATCGCGTTGACCTGGCGGGCGTCGAACCGGTGGGCGACGTCGTCGAGGCCCAGGTAGCGCAGGTTGTCGGCGGCGCCGGCCCGTTGGTAGGCCGGGGCGATGCCGTCGTGGAACGCCTCGATGTGGCTCGCCGGCGCGATGACGTCCTGGCCGCCGCCGATGAGCAGGAGCGGGCGCGGCGCGAGCTGGTTGCCCATGCGCGGGCTCGGAGCGCCGGCGATGGTGCGGGGCAGGGAGCCCAGATCGGTGAACTGCTTGAGGAGGGTGATGTCGCAGATCGGCATCACCGCGACTCCGCAGGCGATCCGCGGGTCGGCGGCGAGCTTGAGGAGGGTCTGCATGCCGCCGCCCGACTGGCCGGCCACCGCGATCTGGGCCGGCGACGACACCACGCCGAGGGCCAGGGCGGCGTCGACGAGGTCGGGAGTCTCGGTGGTGATCTGCTCCAGGTAGTCGGGGCCCTCGCCCCGCATGCCAGCCCGGAACAGCTCCTGGGTGTCTTCCCAGACGCGCTTGCGGTCGCCGTGTCCGGGCGCGTCGGGCAGCAGCACGTCGTGGCCGGCGTTGAGCAGCGCGGCCACGAAATGGGGGGAGACGTAGTCGTCGGGGGTGCGCGGCGGCGCCAACTGCTCCTTGGCGGCGCCGATCCGGGAGTAGAAGATGACCAGCGACCGCTTCTTGGGCGGCGTCGGCTGGCTCAGCAGGATCGCGGGAGTCGGCTGGCCGCTGGTCGCCAGCAGGACGTCGCGGCGGTGGGGCCAGGGCCGCCACGGCGAGGCCGGCCCCGGCGGGCCCGCGTAGGACGAGAGCCCCCGGACGAGGTCGGCGAAGACCTCGGCCAGCAGCGGGCCGGTCAGCTCGACGCCGGCGGTGTCGGGGAGCGGGACGAACATGTCGGCGAGCTTGCGCAGCCGGCTCGCCGAACGGTTGGCCACGTAGACGATGCGGGCCTGCGCCGCGCGGGCGGCCTCGACGGGGGCCTGCCACACGTCTTCGTCGCCCGAGGCGGCGAACAGGATCACCACCGCGCCGGGCGGGAGGGCGGCGGCCCGCTCGGCGCAGTGTTCGGGAGCGACGGTGGCGCTCGCGGCGAGGTCGAGCCCGGCGAGGCGGGTCGCGAGGAGGTCGGCCGCCGCGGCGAGGACCGGCGCGGCCCAGACCTCCACCCGGGACGCGAGCCGGACCACGCCGGCCGCCTCGGACGCGGTGGCGTCGCTGCGCAGGTTGCCGGCGAGCGCGGCGAACCCGTCGGCCGGCGCCGCGCCGGGCGTCGTCCCGTCGGCGGCGAAGTCGGCGGCCACCCCCAACCGCAGGGCGACGTAACTGGAGAAGCCCACGCTGCGGGAGAAGCGGGACACGGTCGGTTGGGCCACCCCGCACAGCGCCGCGAACTCGCCGATGGCCAGCGCGATCACTTGCGCGGGGTCGCTCAGCACGCGCTCGGCGACACGACGTTCTGACGGGGACAGCGACTCGAGTGAGGCTCGAATCCGGTCCAGAGCGGCCGCGCGGGTGCCTCGGCTCGGAGCTTGTTCAAGCAGCGCCATGAGCGTAAGCATATAGCAGACAGGTATCTTGCATCTAACATCCCCACGCCGAGCTGGTCGATGCGCAGATCATGAGCCTGTAACTCGACAGATCTTTACACCTGCGTTAATGCCTGGTATACCTCTTGCGAGCGCCTTGTATGCCACATCCCGATGCGGGCGCACCACGCATACCGCCGCGACACTCCGTCCCGTCAGCACGCCGGCCGGGCGGGGCGACGGTTGCCGGCCATGAACGGCAGGTGAGGTTTCATGTCGAGCACCTCGGCGATCACGACCGCCGCGCCGGCCGAAGGGCGACCGCGGAAGCTGTTGCGCTCCTACTGGCGACATCGCTACTTCATCGCGATGTTCCTGCCCGGGTTCGCGGTCTTCGTGCTCTTCACCTACGCACCGATGTACGGGATCTTGATCGCCTTCAAGGACTATCACATCCTCGACGGCGTCGCCGGGTCGGAGTGGGTCGGGCTCGCCAACTTCCATAGCTTGTTCTTCTCCGGCTCCGACTTCCTCAACGCGCTGCGCAACACCCTCGTCTTCGCCTGCCTCAACCTGCTCGTCGTGTTTCCCGCGCCGATCGTCCTGGCGATCATCCTGAGCGAGTGCCGGTGGAAGTGGTTCGTCCGCCTGGTGCAGACGATCTCGTACCTCCCGCACTTCATCTCCTGGGTCGTGCTCTCCGGCATCCTGTTCCAGTTCCTCGGGCAGCTCGGCACCGTCAACGCCCTGCTCGGCCTCTTCGGGCTGCCCGCGCAGTCGTGGCTCTACGAGCCCGACAAGTTCTACGGCATCTACGTGCTCTCGGCGATCTGGGCCGGCATCGGGTGGGGCGCCATCATCTACATCGCCGCGCTGGCCGGCGTCGACACGGAGCTCTACGAGGCCGCCCGGGTCGACGGTGCTTCGCGCTGGCAACGGATCCGCCACGTGTCGCTGCCTGGCATCGCACCCACGATCTCGATCATGTTCCTCCTGCAGATCTCACACTTCCTCGTGGTCGGCTTCGACCAGATCTACAACCTCATGACCCCGATCACCCAGGACAGCGCCGACATCCTCGACACCTACGTCCTGCGCCACGTCTTGACGTTCGACTACTCGCAAGGCATGGCGGCCTCGCTCTTCCAATCCGTCATCGGGCTGATCCTGGTCGTCATCGGCAACCGCGTGGTGCGCCGGCTCGACCCTGACCAAGGCCTCTGGTAAGGAGCGCGCCCATGCCTCCAGCGACTCTGACGGCCGCCGCCGCCACGCCGAGCGCACCCACCGCCAAACCCCGCCCACCCCAGCGCCGCCGCCGCGGGGTCCGGCGCACACCGGGGGAGTGGGCCGTCGACCTCACCATCGTCGTGCTCCTGGCGGCGCTGGCGTTCGTCACCCTCTACCCGTTCCTCTACGTCCTGACGATCTCGTTGTCCAGCAACGCCGAGAGCCAACAGGTCGGCTTCCACCTGCTGCCCGTCGACCCGACGTTCGACGCGTGGCGGGCCGTCCTGGAGTCGTCCGGCATCCTGCGTGCCTACGGCAACACCATCATCCGTACGGTGGCGGGCACGTTCCTCTCGGTCCTGCTGACGTCGATGATGGCGTACCCCCTCGCACAGAAGACCTTTCCCCACCGCCGCCTTATCAACTTCCTGCTGCTCTTCTCGCTCCTGTTCGGCGGTGGCTTCATCCCGCTGTTCCTGCTCGTCAAGAACCTCGGGATGCTCGACACCCGCTGGTCGCTCATCCTGCCCGGCGCCGTCGCGGCGATGAACGTCATCCTCATGCGCAACTTCTTCCAGGCGATCCCCCGCGAGCTCACCGAGGCCGCCCGCGTCGACGGCGCCTCGGAGCTGCGCATCCTCTTCCGGGTCGTGCTGCCGCTGTCGAAGCCCGTCCTCGCCGTGATCAGCCTCTGGACCGCGCTCGCGCACTGGAACTCCTGGTTCGACGCGCTCCTCTACATCAACGATCCCGACAAGCAGGTGTTGCAGATGTTCATCCGCAACACCGTCGTCACCCAGCACGACGCCATCATCACCGACGTCGGCTCCACCATCGGGCAGTCGGCGCCCTCGCCGCAGTCGCTCAGCGCCGCGGCGATCATGATCGCGACTCTGCCGATCATCATCCTCTATCCGTTCCTGCAGCGGTACTTCACCCAGGGCATCCTGCTCGGCTCGGTAAAGGGCTGAGGCCCACCCCTCCACACCATCACGAAAGAAGCCGACCATGACCGATCACGCCCCCATGAGGATCAGTCGCCGCGGAGTCCTCCGCGCCGGAGCAGTCGGTATCGGCGCCGCGCTCCTCGGCACCGCCGCGTGCAGCGACGACGACACGTCCGGCGGCGGCGGAAGTTCCGCGCTCGACTACTACTACGCGCCCTGCCCGATGGGCGAGCACCCGTACTCGCTCGAGCTCATGCAGAGCACGTTCGGGGTCACCTTCAAGACGAAGTACCAGGTCACCCAGCCCGACTACTCGACCAAGTTCCAGGCGCTCCTCGCGCAGGGCCAGGTGCCGGACGCGTCGGCGATGAACGGCCCCGACATGCTGCAGACGTTCGCGGCCCAGGACGTCTTCGGCGAGGTCTCCACCGACCTGATCCGCGAGCACGCGCCCAACTACGCGGCGGGAGTCGACAAGCACGTGCCGGTCGCGTGGGCGACCAGCCTCTACAACGGCAAGAACTACGGCTTCCCGGGCATCGGCGGCCCCAGCGCCGCGTTCAGCGCGTTCACGGAGTGGCGCTCCGACCTGCTGGAGAAGGCCGGCGTCGGCAAGGTCCCCGAGACCCTCGACGAGTTCGAGCAGGCGTTCGCGGCGCTGAAGAGGATCGGCGTCTACGGCATGACCAGTGGTGGCCAGTCCTACTTCGCCGCGTTCATGACGATCTTCGGGGCACACGGCGTCCTGCCGATGCAGTGGCAGATCCTCGACGGCAAGCTGGTCAACGGCGCCGTCCACCCGATGACCCGGCAAGCGCTGGAGCTGCTGGCGTCGTGGTACCAGAAGGGCTACATCGACCCGGAGTGCATGGGCGCCAACCCGGCCCTGAAGTTCATCGCGGGCAAGGCCGCCATGTTCGACTACGGCGGCCCGCAGGACATCGACCCGAAGAACCAGAACGGCCGCCTCTTCGCGATCCGCCAGAGCGACGCCAACGGCAAGCTCGAGTTCGGGCTCCCGCCCGAGGGGCCGGGCGGGCGGGCCTCGTGGTCGTTCGGCACCTCGGGCTGGCCGGTCGCGTTCGGCCGCCAGCTGACCAAGGACACGGGGAAGGTCAAGGACGTCCTGAAGATCTGGGACGCCATCTGGAACGACAAGGACCTGTGCGTCAAGCTCACCATCGGCGAGGAGGGGAAGGCGTACAAGCTCACCGACCCCGCCAAGGGGATCGACGGCGGTTTCCAGTGGATCGACAAGTACGTCGACCCGGTCGCGCGGATGGCCGAGGGCTTCAGCACCAACGGCACCCCGTTCATCGGCACGCCGAACTGGGACATCTCGCTCCAGCTCAAGGTGCCCGTCCCCGCCGAGCGCGACCTCGTGCAGACCTACGGCAAGTACGGCCACGCCGACCTCTTCCAGAACCCGATGGCCGTCCCGGAGTCGGGCAAGTACATCACCGACCTCCAGAGCCTGAAGGTCAAGATGTTCGCGCAGATCATCACCGGCGCCGCCCCGGTCTCGTCGTTCGACGACTTCGTCAAGCAGTGGAACACCCGCGGCGGGGCGGAGCTCGAACGGCAGGCCAACGAGCTCTACGCGAAGGTCCCCCACTGAGCATGTCCCCGACGAACGAACCGGCCGGCGACGGCCCGCGGCGCGTGCTGGTCACCGGCGCCGCGGGGAAGCTCGGCACCGTCGTCAGCGCGTCGCTCGCCGCGTCCGGCGTCGACGTGGTCGCCTTCGACCGCGTCGCGCCGGCCGGCGTGGCCACTCCGGGCGTGACCGTGACCGTCGGCGACCTGACCGATCCGGCCGCCGTCCGGCGGGCGGTCGACGGCTGCGACGGCGTCGTCCACCTCGCGAAGTACCGCGGGGACTCCGACACCGCGCAGTTCTCCGTCAACACGTCCGCGACCTACAACGTCCTCGCCGCCTGCGCGGACGCCGGGATCCACCACGCGGTCGTCGCCTCCAGCGTCTGCGCCTACGGCATGACCTTCGCCCGGCGGCGCTTCCCACCCCGCTACGTCCCGCTCGACGAAGACCATCCCCTTCTCCCGCAGGACTCCTACAGCCTGTCCAAAGTGGTCGACGAAGCCACCGCGCGCGCGTTCGTCGACGGCCACGGCATGAGCGTGGTGGCGCTGCGGTTCCACGGCATCCGTACGCTCGCCGAAGCCCGTAGCGTCGTCTCGCGCGAGCCGGCCCCTTCTCCCGACCTCTGGTCCTACATCGACGTCGTCGACGCCGCCCGCGCCTGCCGGCTCGGGCTCGGCGTGCCCGCCGGCTTCCACGCCCTCAACATCTGCGCGGCCGACACCCTCTCGACCGTGCCGACCATGGAGCTGCTGGCGCGGTTCCACCCCGAGACCGCGGTCCGGAGCGCCATCGAGGCGACGGACAGTCCCTGGTCGACCCGACGGGCCCGCGAGGTGCTGGGCTTCGTGCCCCGCCACTCGTGGCGCACCGACAGCGGAGAGGCAACACTGTGAAGATCACCGACGTCAAGACCGCGTTGCTCGGCGACACCGTGGTCGTCCGGCTCGTCACCGACGAGGGCCTCAGCGGCTACGGCGTGGTAGAGCGCACCAAGACGTTCGTGCGGCCGGTGTTCGACTTCCTCGCGCCCTACCTGGTCGGCGAGGACCCGACCCAGGTCGAGCGGACGATGCTCAAGATCCGGCGGCTGGGCGGTTTCAAGCCTTGGGGCAAGGCGGTCAGCACCGTCGAGGTGGCCCTCTGGGACCTGGCCGGCAAGGCGGCCGGCCTGCCTGTCCACCGGCTGCTCGGCGGCAAGGTGCGCGACCGCGTCCGGGTCTACAACGGCGGGCGCCAGTATCCGGGCGACACGCTTGAGGAGCAGATCGCCAACCTGAAGGCGGGACCCGAGGGCTTCACCATGATGAAGGCCGGCGCGGCCTTCCACGGCGGCATGGCCAAGGTCCCCGGCTTCACCTACTCCGAGACCCGCGACGGCTATGCGTACGACACCCGCGGCCCGCTCACCGAGTGGGCGTTGAGAGACACGATCGAGCGGGCCGAGAAGCTCAAGGGCCTGCTCGGCGACGACGTCGCGCTGGCGCTCGACGGTGGGCCGGGCTGGACGCTGCCCGACGCCATCAAGTTCGCCAAGGCCGTCGAGCCGCTCAACCTGCTCTGGCTCGAAGACCTTCTCACCGGCGACTACACACCGCACGTGAGCCCGCGGCAGTACCGCGACCTGACCGTCTCGACGACGACGCCCATCCACACCGGCGAGCAGATCTACCTCCGGCAGAACTTCGTGGAACTGGTCTCCACCAACGCGGTACGCGTCATCGGGCCCGATCCGCTCGACGTCGGCGGCCTCGCCGAGCTCAAGTGGGTCGCGGAGTACGCCGACCTCCACGGCGTGCTCATCGCTCCACACGGCACGCTCGACGGGCTCATCGGCCTCGCCGCGCTCGTGCAGGTCTCCGCCACGCTCCCCGACAACTATCTCGCGTTCGAGTACCCCGTCGGCCGCCCGGACTGGTGGTACGACATCGTCACCGGCCTCCCCGACCCGATCGTCAAGGACGGGTTCATCGAGGTCTGGGACACGCCCGGCCTCGGCGTCGACTTCGACGTCGAGGCGGCCCGGAAGTACCTCCCGGAACAGGACAAAGACTTCTTCGACTAACCGACCGACCGGAAGGAATCGACGATGGAGATCTCACGTCGGACGCTCCTGATCGGAACCGCGGGACTGGCCGCGTCCACCGTGCTCGGCGCCCCGGCCACGGCGGCGGCCGCGCCCCGGTTGATGTCGCAACAACTGCCGGGAAAGGCGTTGCGCGGGTACGGAACGCTGGCGGCCGACTTCACGGTGACCGCCGACGGCCCCTCCGTCACGCGGATCCAGTGCGACAGCGTGGCGTCGGCCCGGCTGACCCTCGCGAAGTACCTGTCGGACCTGACCCGGCTGCCCGGCGTGGCCACGGCCACGGTGGCCGTGCAGGCCCGCCAGGTCCCGGTCCGGCAGACGCCGGCCGGGCTGGTCACCGCCTTCACCGACGGCGACGCGGTGGTGGCGATCGCCGCCGCCGACCAGGCCACGTTCGTCACGGTGGCGCAGACGACGATCCCGGCGGGCGCGGTCGCGGCCGACTTCGAGGCCCAGGTCGCGGTGCCGATGTACCTGGACCGCTTCGACCGCTACGGGATGCTGCTCTACTTCGCGCCGTTCCAGCTTCCGCCCGGCTGGGACCGCACCCAGCCCTACGACTACGCCCTCGACTTCGACTTCGTCGAGGACAACGGCCTCGGTGTGGCTGTGTGGGACCAGGAGCAGTCGCTCAGCACGGGGGAGGGGATGGCCCGGGTGCCCGACTGGAGCTGGGTGGTCGACGAGTGCGCCGCGCGCGGGATACCCGTACACCTCAACACCCAGGTCAACAGCGGGCTGTGGCTCGCCAACCGATACCGCGACCAGACGATGCAGAAGATGCCGCAGTACCACGGGTTCTACGGCAACGCGGCCACGTACAACTACTCGGCCGGCGCGATGTCCTACAGCGCGACGACGGGCATGGACGCCGAGCTCGGCGTCCTGCAGGAGACGGTGCGCACATACGCGCCGGAGCCCCACGTCGTCGGCTGGCTCGAGCCCCACCACGAGCTCAGCGGCGCACCCGCCTCCGTGCTCCTGGTGGAGCACGGTCCGGTCACCGACGCCACGTTCCGCACGTTCGTGCAGAGCCGCTACGCGACGCCGGCGGCGCTGGGGCAGGCCTGGCACGGCGACGCGGGCCACTTCGCGTCGTGGAACGACGTCCACGTCCCCGAGGTCGCGTCGTTCCTCGGTTGGGGACCCGACGCGGTCGACGTCGCCGGCGAGTGGCGGGTCCTCTACCCGGGAAGTGGCACGCCGCCGACCGGCTGGGACCAGCCGGGCTTCGACGACAGCGTGTGGGGCTCCCTGGTGATGCCCGGGAGCGACCGCGTCGAGCTGTTGCCGCGGCAGCGTCTCGTCTGCCGGCGCACCGTCGAGGTGAGCGCGGCGTGGCTCGCCGCCCATCCGCGGGTGTGGCTGTACGTCTTCGACCTCAACCCGCAACAGACGGCGGCGCTGCCCGTGGCCGTCAACGGACACGCGACCGCCGGTCTTCCGCCCGCTCCGGTCATGGGCGCGCAACACTGGGGCGCGGTCGAGGTGACGGGCCTGCTCTCGGCCGGCACCAACCTCGTCGCCCTGACGCTGCCGGCCGGCTTCATCGGCTACCGCTGCTATCTCTCCGGCGAGGCGCCCGTCCACTACCCGAGCCTCGGCCCGCTCCGCAACGCGCAGTGGATCGACTTCCTCGACTGGAGCCGGTGGAGCCGCGAAGGTGCCGTCCGCCGGGGTGTGGAGATGATCCGTCAGGAGGACCCGGACCGGCCGATCACCTTCATGTCGCCCGACACCTATGCCGACCGGCTCAAGAAGGTCGCGGCCGACTACGGCGGCATGTTCCACAACACGGGCTACGCCGCCGGCTTCTGGGCCGAGTACCACCCGCTGCTCTCCCGCAGCGCGGGGCGGCCGGCGACCGCCGAAGCCGGCAACGGCGCGCCGGACGCCAGCTCGTTCAAGCAGTTCTGGGGACGGTGGATCAGCGAGGGACTCAACGGGATCCAGTACTTCGCGAACCAGTCGGAGATCATGTACAAGCCCGACGTGCTGGCGCTCTTCCAGGCCAACCGGGCCCTCTACCAGAGCATCGGCAAATACCACGTCCCCACGGCCGAGGTGGCCGTCCTCTTCGGACTGCGCATCACCGGCCACTCGTCGTGGCCGTGGGTCCCCGAACCCGACACCTGGGTCCCCGGCGGTTACTGGCGCAACAACACGGCCGCGCCGCTGATGCCGGTCTGCCCGCGCGACGGTGTCACGGAGCTCGACTTCGCCGACGGCACCGTCGACCGCTACCGGGTGATCGTCGACTCCAACACATCCATCATGGACGACGCGCTGGTCGACCAGATCGAGACCTGGGTGCGCGCCGGCGGCACGTTCGTCACCCACATCCAGACCGGCCGCCACACCCCCGTCGCGGCAAACTCCTGGCCCATCAGCCGCCTCACCGGATACGACGTCACGAGCGTCGACCCGTACCAGACCAACGGGTCCTACAGCCCCGCGGTGTCGCACGCCGTCTCCGCCGCACCCGGACAGACGCTCCTCCCCGACACGTCGTGGCTGGCCGGCCAGCGCGGCGGCGGGCTCTCGCTCACCCGCGTCGCGGCCGACGCGCAGGACGTCCTGCTCTGGGACAACGGCACGGTCGCCGCCGGCGTCCGCCCGCTCGGCAGCGGCCGCATCGTCCACGTCGGTTGGCACCTGGGCGGCACCAACCTGACCACGTTGCTCACCCAGCTGATCGACGGCGCCGGTGTGGCGCGGGTGCCGTGTCAGGCGGCCGGCGTGGTGTTCCGGCACTTCGTCTCCAACGCCGGCCTGCACGACGTGTGGGTCCTCTACAACGACAGCGCCAACCCGGTGACGACCGACCTGCGGTTCACCGGAGCCCAGCCGCCGACATCGTTGACCGAGCTCAACAGCGGCACGGTCACCCCGGTCACGACCAGCGGCGGCGTCCCGGGCGTATACGGCCTCACCGTCGCCGCGTGGGACACGCGCCTGTTCGTCAGCCCCCGTGCCGACGTCGTCTCCGCGCCGCTGGAATGGCTCACGGTCCAGCGTGACTGGTGGGCGGGCACCGCCGCGCCGGGCACCGCCGCGCTGCCGACTCCGGCGCAGATGCAACGCAACACCGTCTATCTCAGCGAAGACTGGGCGTTCCTGCCCGCGGACACGCTCACGGCCGCGGAGATCACGGCGGCGGTCCAACCCACCGCCGACGACTCCGCGTGGGAGCGGCGCGACCTCGGAGTCTGGACGATACCCGACCACCCGGACGTCCATCACGCGGTCCTGCGGAAGCGGTTCACCGTCCCGGCCGGCTGGACGACCGGCGAGACCCAGCTCTGGATCTCCATGGACCGGTCGAGCGGCATCTTCCGCGACAGCGGCCGCATCTACGTCGACGGCACCCTCATCCGGGACTTCAACGCCGGTGGGCTCAACGGGTTGCCCGCCAACGCCCTGCTGCCGCCGGGCGACCACGTGATCGCCCTCGACGTCAAGGGCGTGAGCAAGGGCACCGGCGTCAGCGCCAACGCCTGGGTCCACCACATCCCCGAGCCGTCGTCCCGGCAGGACCTGAGCGGGACGTGGGCGCTGACCGCGGCCGACGGCATCCACGACGGCGGCGACCTCGCCGTCCCGGGTGCCTTCACCGGGATGTTCGTCGCCCGTGACGTCACGATCGACGCCGCCCATCAGGGCACCAGGGTCGTCCTCTACGTCGCGCGCACCGGTGCCGGGATCGCCGGCGTGCTCGTCAACGGCTTCCTGATCGGCGACCTCTACCCGTCCACCCGGGCCGGTGACGTCCTTCTGGTCGACATCACCAACAAGGTGAACTTCGGCGCGGTCAACCGCGTCGAGCTGATGTCGGCCGTCCCCACGGCGCAGATCACCGTCGGCACCACCGAGCTCCGCTACTACAACCCCATCACCTACCCATAGACACACATACGTTCGGGAGGAACCGAGCATGGCAGAGTTGAAGCGCCGGTCGTTTCTGGCCGGGGCAGCCGGGCTGGCCGCGGTCAGCGCCGGCGTCGGGTCGTCGCTTCTGGGCGCCGAGGCGGCCGCGGCGGCACCAGCGGCGGGCCGGCCCGTCCCACGGCGGTTGCCCCCGAAGCCGCTGCGCGGCTTCGGGAAGCTGTCGGCCGACTTCGCGCCGATGGGTCCTGGTGCGTCGCTGCTGCGGATCCAGTGCGAGAGCGCGGAGCTGGCCCGGCTGACGCACGCCAAATACCTCTCCGACCTGACCCGCCTGCCCGGTGTCACCGCGACCACGCTGGTGGTGCGCGGCCGGCGGGTTCCCGCTTACCGGACCTCCGCCGGCATCGTCGCCGCGCTGACGTCGGGAGACTCCGTGGTGGTCCTCGCGGCCGACGACGAGCGCGCGTTCGCCGCCCTCGCCGGCCGGGGCATCCCGCGCGACGCCGTCGAGGCCGACTTCGCGGCGCAGACCGGTGTCCCGATGTACCTGGAGCGCTTCGACCGGTACGGGCTGCTGATCTACTTCGCGCCGTTCCTGCTCCCGCCCGGCTGGGACCGCACGAAGCCCTACGACTACGGCCTCGACTTCGACTTCATCGAGCAGAACGAGCTCGGCGTCGCCGTCTGGGACCAGGAGCTGCAGTTCGGCACCAGCGAGGGCATGGCCCGGGTGCCCGACTGGAGCTGGGTGGTCGACGAGTGCGCCCGGCGCGGGATCCCCGTCCACCTCAACACCCAGCTCACCGCCGGGCTCTGGGTGAGCAACCGCTACCGCGAACAGACGATGCAGAAGATGCCGCAGTACGTCGGCTACTACGGCAACCCCGCCTCGTACAACTTCTCCACCGGCCCGATGTCCTACAGCGCGACGACGGGCATGGACGCCGAGCTCGGTGTGCTGCAGGAGACGGTGCGCAAGTACAAACCGGAGCCCAACGTCGTGGGCTGGCTCGAGCCCCACCACGAGCTGAGCGGCGCCCCGCCGTCCGTGCTCCTCGTGGAGTACGGCGAGGTCGCCGACACCACGCTCCGCACGTTCCTGAAGGACCGGTATCCGTCGCTGGCGGCGCTGGGCAAGGCGTGGCACGGCGACCGGCGCCACTTCCGGTCGTGGGACGACGTCCACGTGCCCGAGGTCGCGTCGTTCCTCGGCTGGGGACCCGACGCGGTCGACGTCGCCGGCGAGTGGCGGGTGCTCTACCCGGGCGCCAACCCGCTGCCGGCCGGTTGGGACCAGCCGGCCTTCGACGACAGCGCCTGGGGCGGCCTGGTCATGCCCGGCAGCGACCGCGTCGAGTTCCTGCCGCGCCAGCGTCTCGTCGGCCGGCGCACCGTCGAGGTGAGCGCGGCGTGGCTGGCCGCGCACCCGCGGGTGTGGCTCTACCTCTTCGACCTCAACAGCGTCACCACCGCGCCGCTGCCGGTCACGGTCAACGGGCACCAGACCGCCGGCATCCCGGTGACCCTCAGCAACCACCGGGGCTGGCTGGAGGTGACCGGCCTGCTCGAGCCCGGCGACAACCTGATCGCGCTCGACCTGCCCAACGGCTACATCGGCTACCGCTGCTACCTGTCCGGCGACGCCCCGGTGCAGTTCCCGAACCTCGGCGCCCAGGGCAACACGCGTTGGATCGACTTCCTCGACTGGAGCCGGTGGAGCCGCGAGGGTGCCGTCCGCCGGGGCGTGGAGATGATCCGTCAGGAGGACCCGGACCGGCCGATCATCTTCATGTCGCCCGACACGTACGGCGACCGGTTGAAGAAGGTCGCGGCCGACTACGGCGGGATGTTCCACAACACGGGCTACGCCGCCGGCTTCTGGGCCGAGTACCACCCGCTGCTGTCGCGGAGCGAGGGGCGGCCGGCGACCGCGGAGCCGGGCAACGGCGCGCCGAACAGCGACGTCCTCAAGCAGTGCTGGGGCCGGTGGATCAGCTCGGGCCTCAACGGGATCCAGTACTTCCAGAACCAGCAGGAGATCATGTACAAGCCCGACGTGCTGGCGCTCTTCGAGGCCAACCGGGCCATGTACAGGAGCATCGGCAGATACCACGTGCCCGAGGCCGAGGTCGCCGTGCTGTACGCCTTCCGGATCACCGGACACACCTCGTTCCCGTGGGTCAACGATCCCGACAACTGGCTGCCGGGCGGCTACTGGACGCGCAACAGCGGGTCGGCGCTGTTGCCGGTCTGCCCGCGCGACGGCGTCACGGAGCTCGACTTCGCCGACGGCACCGTCGACCGCTACCGGGTGATCGTCGACTCCAACACGTCCGTCATGGACGACGCGCTGGTCGACCAGATCGAAGACTGGGTGCGCGACGGCGGCACGTTCGTCACGTTCGTCCAGACCGGCCGCCACTCCCTGACCGGGGCCGACTCCTGGCCCGTCGGACGCCTCACCGGGTACGAGGTCGTCGGCAAGGACTCGTACACCGTCCGGATGGGTCAGGGGCAGCAGCCCTACACCCCCACGGCGACCCACGGGCTGCGCCCGGCCCCGGGCCAGCAGGTCTTCACCGACCGGGCGTGGCTGGCGGGCGTGGAAGGCAGCGGACTGTTCCTGAAGAAGGTGGCGCACGACGCGCAGGACCTGCTCCTGTGGGAGGACGGCACCGTGGCGGCCGGCCGGCGGCGGCTCGGCAAGGGCCAGGTCATCCACCTGGGCTGCCACTTCGAGGAGATCCTCGACCGTGACCCGGCGCCCAACGACACGAAGCTGCTCGGCCAGGTGATGGACTACCTGGGCGTCGAGCGGGTGCCCGGCCGGGCGGCCGGCGTGGTGTTCCGCCACTTCGTCTCCAACACCGGCCTGCACGACGTGTGGGTCCTCTACAACGACACCGCCAACGCCGTCACCACCGACCTGCAGTTCACCGCCGCCCACCCACCGACGCAGCTGACCGAGCTCAACAGCGACGCGGTCACGCCGGTCACGTCGAGCGGCGGCGTCCCCGGGGTGTACGGGATCACGCTCGGTCCCTGGGACATGCGGCTGTTCCTGAGCCCGCGCGGCGGGGTGGCGTCGTCGCCGCTGGAGTGGCTGAGCCTGCAGCGCGACTGGTGGGCCGGCACGACCACGCCCGGCCGCAAGGAGCTGCCGACGGCCGCGCAGATGCAACACAACACCGTCGACATCAGCGACGACTGGGCGTTCCTGCCGGCAGACACGTTGACGACGGAGCAGATCGCGGCCGCGGTGCAGCCCGGTGCCGACGACTCCGGCTGGGAGCGGCGCGACCTCGGCATCTGGACCATGCTCGACCATCCCGGCGTGCAGCACGCCGTCCTGCGGAAGCGGTTCACGATCCCGGCCGGCTGGACCGTCGGCGAGACCCAGCTGTGGCTCGGCCTCGACCGCACGACGGCGATCTTCCGCGACAGCGGCCGCGTCTACCTCGACGGCACGCTCATCCGGGACTTCAACGCCGGCGGCATCAACGGGCTCCCCGCCAACACCCTCCTCCCGCCGGGCGACCACGTGATCGCGCTCGACGTGAAGGGGGCGAGCAACGGCACCGGCGTCACCGCCAACGCCTGGATCTACCACATCCCCGAGCCCGACGCCCGCCAGGACCTCGGCGGCACCTGGGAGCTGACCGCGGCGGACGGCATCCATGAGGGCGGCGGCGTCGCCATTCCGGGCGTGTTCACCGGGATGTTCGTCGCCCGCGACGACGTGGTCGTCGACACGGCCCACGAGGGCAGCAACGTCGTCATCTACATCAAGCGCGTCAACGCCTCGATCGCCGGCGTGCTCGTCAACGGGTTCCTGATCGGCGACCTCTACCCGGCCACCCGGGTCGGCGACGTCCTCATGGTCGACATCACCAACAAGGTCAGGTTCGGCGAGGCCAACCGTATCGAGCTGATGTCGGCCGTCCCCACGGCCGCGATGACCGTCGGCACCACCGAGCTCCGCTTCTACAACTCCACCACCTTCCCGTAACCCGTCCGCGCGCACGCGGGTCACCGGTTGGCCCGCGTGCGTCGCGACGCGTACCCCTGGCGAATGAAGGGTTGAAACCGTGCACGACGATCGGCTGCTTGTCGAGGAGCGCTTGCGGCAGGCGCTGGCCCGCCGGCTGAGGCCGGCGATCTATGCCGACTCCGTCCCCCTTTCCGTCGCGTCCCTGCCGGTCGCCGAGCCGATCCCGGTGGCCGAGGCGCTCGCGGCGCGCTACGAACCGTTCGAGGTCGGGTCCGCCTGGGGGGCCGCGTGGGCGACCCAGTGGTTCCGGCTTCGCGGCCGGGTACCCGCGGCCTGGTCGAAGCGCCGGGTCGAGGCCGTCGTCGACCTCGGCTTCACCCATCTCGACCCGGGACGGCAGGCCGAAGGGTTCGTCTACGACGCGGCCGGCAACCCGGTCAAGGGCCTCGCGCCCCGCACGAGCTACGTGCCGGTCGCCGACACCGACGAGGTGCTGCTCTACGTCGAGGCGGCGGCGAACCCCTTCGTCTCCGCGATGGTCGGCGCCGGCGACCCGCGCGGCGACATCCTGACCGCCGACCACGAGCCCCTCTACCGTTTCGCCCGCGCGGACCTCGCCGTCCTCGACGAAGACGTGTGGCACCTCGTCCTCGACATCGAGGTGCTCGCCGAGCTGATGCACGAGCTGCCGACCCACGAGCCGCGCCGCCACGAGATCCTGCGCGCGCTCGAACGGATGCTCGACACCCTCGACCAGGACGAGCTGCCGCGGTCCGCGGTCCCCGCCCGCGCCGAGCTGGCCGAGGCCCTCGCCCGTCCGGCCCACGCGAGCGCGCACCGGATCTCCGCGGTCGGCCATGCCCACATCGACTCGGCGTGGATGTGGCCGCTGCGCGAGACCGTTCGCAAGTGCACCCGCACCTTCTCCAACGTGCTGGCGCTCGCGGGCGACTATCCGGAGTTCGTGTTCGCCTGCTCGCAGGCCCAGCAGTACGCCTGGGTCAAGCAGACCCAGCCCGAGGTCTTCGAACGGATCCGCGCGGCGGTGCGGGCCGGGCGCTGGGAGCCCGTCGGCGGCATGTGGGTCGAGTGCGACACGAACCTGCCCGGCGGCGAGGCGCTGGCCCGCCAGCTCGTCTACGGGACCCGGTTCTTCCTCGACGAGTTCGGCGTCGACACGGAGGGCATCTGGCTGCCCGACTCCTTCGGTTTCACGGCCGCCCTTCCGCAGCTGGCGAAGCTCGCCGGCGCCCGCTGGTTCCTGACCCAGAAGTTCGTGTGGAACGACACCAACCGGATGCCCCACAACACCTTCTGGTGGGAGGGCATCGACGGGACCCGCGTCTTCGCCCACTATCCGCCGATCGACACGTACTCGTCGACGCTCTCGGGGGAGGAGCTCGCCTACGCGGTCCGCTCCTACGGCGAGAAGGGCGCCGGCACGACGTCGCTGGCCATGTTCGGGTACGGCGACGGCGGCGGCGGGCCGACCCGCGAGATGCTGGAGAAGGCGCGCCGGCTGCGTAACCTCGAAGGGTCGCCGACGGTCACCGTCGAGCCCGCCGCGCGCTTCTTCGAGAAGGCGATGGCGGAGTATCCCGAGGCACCGGTCTGGACGGGCGAGCTCTACCTCGAGAACCACCGCGGCACGTACACCACGCAGGCCGCGATGAAGGCCGGCAACCGGCGCGCCGAACGCCTCCTGCGCGAGGCGGAGCTCTGGTCGACGACGGCCGCGGTTCGCGGCGGGCCGGCCTATCCCTACGACCGGCTCGACGAGCTGTGGAAGACCGTGCTGCTGCACCAGTTCCACGACATCCTGCCGGGCACCTCGATCGCCTGGGTGCACCGCGAGGCCCGGGACACCTACGAAAGGGTCACCGCCGAGCTGGAGGAGCTCATCGCCGGGGCGGTCGCCGCACTCACCACGGGCGGCGGCGACACCCGTCTGCTCAACGCGGGGCCGCACGCGCGTGCCGAGGTCGTCGCCCTCGCCGGTGTGTCGGGGCGCGGGACGCAGGACCTGGCCGACGGCCGGGTCGCCGGCTGGGCCGTGACACCCGCGCTCGGCGCCGGCACCATCGTCGAGCGGCCCGCCGACGTCGCCCCGGTGACCGTCGACGGGCGCGTGCTCGACAACGGGCTCATCCGCGTCACCGTCGACGACGACGGGCTGGTCACGTCGATCTACGACTACGCCAACGCCCGCGAGACCGTCGCCGCGGACGGTTTCGCCAACCTGTTGCAGCTGCACCCGGACCGCCCCACGGCCTGGGACGCGTGGAACCTCGAGCGCGCCTACCGGCACCGCCACGTCGCGCTCGTCGACGCCGACGTGGTCGAGACCGTCGACAAGGGACCATTGCTCGGCTCGATCCGCGTGCGCCGGTCGTTCGGCGCGTCGTCACTGACCCAGACCCTCGTGGTACGGGCCGGCAGCCGGCGGCTCGACATCGAGACCGAGATCGACTGGCACGAGCGGGACACGGTGCTCAAGGCCGCGTTCCCGCTCGACATCCACGCCGACCACGAGTCCGCGGAGATCCAGTTCGGTCACGTGCGTCGCCCGGTGCACACCAACACCAGCTGGGAGGCCGCCCGTTTCGAGCTGCCGGCCCACCGCTGGGTCCACGTCGACGAGACGGGCTACGGCGTCGCCGTGCTCACGGGCTCCACCTACGGCCACGACATCGCCCGCAGCGGTCGGGAGGACGGAGCCACAACGACGACCGTGCGGCTGACGCTGATGCGTGCGCCACGCAACCCCGACCCGGAGACCGACCAGGGCTTCCACCGTCTGGTCTATGCGGTGCTCCCGGGCGCGACGGTCGCCGACGCGGTCGGCGAGGGCTACGCGCTGACCATGCCGCCGCGGCCGGTTTACGCCGCTCGCGACGTCGAGCCGCCGGTGACGGTCGGGAACCCGGCGGTCGTCGTGGAGGCCGTCAAACTGGCCGACGACCGCTCGGGCGACGTCGTCGTCCGGCTGTACGAGTCACTCGGTGGCAAGGCGCGGTCCACCGTCCGGGCGGGCTTCCCCGTCGCGCGGGCGCACCTGGTCGACCTGCTCGAACGCCCGCTGGCCGCGGTCGACCTCCGGGACGGCGCGGTTGACCTGGCCCTGCAGCCCTTCGAGATAGCGACCCTGCGACTCTCGGGTCGATGAGCCGTGACGGTCACGGACGAGGCGATCGACAAGATCAAAGAGATGATCGTCGGAGGTCAGCTCCGCCCGGGCGACCGGCTGCCGCGCGGGGCCGACCTCGCGAAGCGGCTGGGGCTGTCCCGCAACTCGCTGCGCGAGGCGGTGAAGGCGCTCTGCCTCGTCCGTGTCCTAGAGGTGCGCCACGGTGACGGGACGTTCGTGAGCACGCTCGACCCGGCAGTGCTCCGGGAGACGGTGAGCTTCGTCGTCGACGTGCACCGTGGCGACACCGACGCCGCGTTCCTGGAGGTGCGCCGGATCCTGGAGCCGGCCGCCGCCGGGCTGGCGGCACAGCGGATCACGGAGGCGGAGCTGGTGGCGCTCCGGGCGGTGGTCGACGCGCTGCCCGCGTGTCCCACGGTGGACGAGGCCGTCGCCAACGGCGACGAGTTCCACCGGCGGATCGCGCGGTGCGCCGGCAACGAGGTGCTCGACGCGCTCATCGAGGGCTTCTCCGGCCGTGGCGCCGCGTGCGCGCGGCGCCCGCTCTCCGGGGGCGCGGTCACCCGGATGCGCGACGAGCACGCCGCGATCCTGGACGCGATCGCGTCCGGCCGGCCGGCGCTGGCCAGCGCCTGGTCAACGGTCCACATCGCCCCGGCGACGGACGCTCACCGACCGGTCCTGGCGTCGGGGACGAGCCGCGGCTCGGCGAGCGGTGTGACGGCCGCCGGTTGCCCGGTCGCGGCGGACCGGTAGGCCGCGAGGGCGACGGCGGTGGCGCGGTAGCCGTCGACGCCGTCGGGTCGGGTGGGGCGTCGGTCGCGGATGGCGGCGAGGAACTCGGCGACGAGCCCGGCGTCGGGGTCGGTGCCAAAGGGGCGCCAGCGGGTGGTGTCGGTGTAGGTGGTGATGTGTTGGCGGAACGCGTCGACGGTGAGGACGCCGCCGTCGCCGACGACTTCGAGGGTGACGGTGCCCCACGTGGGATAGGTGTCGAGGCGGCTCCACGAGCAGTCGATGGTGGCGACGGTGCCGTCGGTGAAGGTGACCGCGATCAGGCCGCCGGTCTCGACACCGGCGTCGGGGTGGATGAGGTCGTTGGTCTGGGCGTAGACGGTGGCGGGCTCGCTGCCGGTCAGCCAGCACATGAGGTCGGCGAGGTGGACGGTGTGGTCGGTGACGGCACCGCCGCCGGACAGCCGCGGGTCGGTGAACCAGCCGGTGGGCATGCGGCCCGGGTTGGTGCCGGTCATGGCGTGGATCCGCCCGACCTGCCCGGCGCCGACGGCGGCGGCCAGGGCGGCGACGGGTGGGCTGAACCGCATCGGGAACGCGGTCATGAGGGTGACCCCGGCCGCCGCGCAGGCGTCGATCATGGCGCGGGCGTCGTCTTCGGTGGTGGCCAGCGGCTTCTCGCAGAGCACGGCGGCGCCGGCGGCGGCGGCGACCTCCGTCAGCGGGCGGTGGCGGACGTTCTCGGCGCAGATCACCACGCCGTCCGGCGCGTGGTCGAGCAGGGCGGTGTAGCTGTCGAACAGCGGCACGCCGAGCTCGTCGGCCCAGTAGCGGCCGCGGGTGGCGTCGTCGTCGGCGATGAGCACCTCCACGCCGGGGGTCGCGTGGAGCAGCCGGGCGTAGCCGGCGGCGTGGAGGTGGGCGAAGGACATGATCCCGATACGCACGCTGTCTACTCCCAGCTGCCACGCACGACGGCGGTGGCGGTGGCCGTGGCGGTGATGGGGGTGAACGGGTGGAACGCGGCCGGCACCGGCGACGGCGTGACGGCGCGGCCGGTGTCGGCGGACTCGATCGCGGCCACGGTGATGGCGAGGGCGGCGGCGGCGTCGGCAGCGGACACCCGGGCGGGCGGCCCGCCTCGGATGGCGGTCAGGAACTCGCCGAGCTCGAGGGTGAACGGGTCGTCGCCGAGGACCGGCGGGAGCCCACCGGGCCCGGCGAGCAGGCCGGGCCGGTCGGCGCGCAGCGGTTTGGTGGCGTCGCTGTCATGGTCGACGAGCCCGCGGGTGCCGGCGATCTCGAACGATGTCTCGAAGCCGGAGTCGAGTGCCCACGACGCGCTGACATGGCTGATCGCACCACCCGCGTGCGTCAGGATCGCATAGGCCTGGGTGCGGGTCGCGCCAACCGGCCGGGCGGCACGAGCGTAGACCCGCACGACCTCGCCCGCGAACCAGCGGGCCTGGTCGAGATCGTGGATCATCAGGTCGGCGATCACGCCGCCCGACCGCACCTCGTCGCGCAGCCACGGCCTCGCGGGCAGGCCGCTGGCCCGCCGGAACCGCAACACCGCCGGCTCACCCAGCTCGCCCGCCGCCACGACCCGGTGCGCCGCCGCGTAGGGCGGGAAGTAGCGGACCACCTGGCCCACGTGCAGCGACACGCCCGCCCGGGCACACGCGTCGGCGACCTCGGCCGCCTCCGCCAGGGTCGACGCGATCGGCTTCTCGCAGATCACGTGCCGGCCGGCTCGCGCGGCGGCCACCGCGACCGGTGCGTGCGTGTCCGTCGGCGTGCACACGTCGACGACGTCGACCGCGGCCAACAGGTCAGCCAACGTCGGGTGCGCGACGGCACCGAACTCCGCCACCGCGGCAGCCGCGTGCTCGGCCGGCTCCGCGTAGACGTGCAACGGCACGCCTAGACGGACCCAGGCGGCCGCATGCAGACGGGCGATCCAACCGAAGCCAACAACACCGACGCGCAGGTCCACGGCGCTTAGTATATGGCAGCCGACGTAGTTGTAAAGGATATACAGACTCGGCACGATCCGCGTCGGGCAGGTCAGCGGGGGATGTGGTTGCGCCGGGCGAACAGCTTGGCGGTGATGGTCAACACGAGGACCAGGGCCACCAGGGTGAGCGCCGCCGTCCAGGCGCGGGCGGGGGCGAACCGTGAGGCGTCGCCGGCCTGCTGGAAGACGAAGAGCGACAGCGACGACTGGTTGTTGTCGAACGGGTTGAGGTTGACGGCCGCGGTGCCGCCCGCGACGAGCAGCACCGGGGCGGTCTCGCCGGCCGCGCGCGCGACCGAGAGCATGACGCCGGTGACGATGCCGGGCAGGGCCGTCGGCAGGACGATGCGCAGGATCGTCTTCCACTTCGGCACGCCCAGGGCGTAGGCGCCCTCGCGGAGCGCTCCCGGCACCAGCAGGAGCATCTCCTCGGTCGACCGCACGATGGTCGGCAACATCAGCACGCCCAGCGCGAGCGCGGCCGCGAAGCCGGAGAAGGCGGGCTGGCCGTCGTTGAACCAGCGCGACACGATCAGGACCCAGAACGACAGCACGAACAGACCCGCGACGATCGACGGGATGCCGGTCATGACGTCG
>Ga0164243_10001147_pt1 | contig 45736 bp, 65 predicted proteins | sample OricompcompostOP_FD_108781 | JGI IMG/M metagenome (GOLD analysis project Ga0164243, IMG submission 108781) | Organic Plus compost microbial communities from Emeryville, California, USA - Original compost - Organic plus compost (OP) | ecosystem: Engineered > Solid waste > Mixed feedstock >...
ACTCCTCCAGCCTCGCCGCGTTGTGGATGGCCGTCTCGCTCGGCTGTGCTGTCGCTTGCGTCGAATTCGACCACTTCCAGACAGAAGGCGTTTCGAGCGTGAGTTTTTGCATGGGCTGTGCTGTCGCTACCGGCTGCTGCGCTTTGGCGAGCAGGGTTTCCGGTTGTGTGGATGGATTCTTGTCGCTGCTCATGGGTTGCCCCCGGCATTGCTGCCTTTTCCGAATAATCTTTCTGCCGCCGCTCGATATGCAGCATGGGCTTCCTCTTTCGTGGCGAATGTCCCTAGCGTGATCGCCTTCGAATTTGCTCGGATCTGCGCCTGCCACCTGTTGCCGCGCTGGTAAACACCCCTCAGACCTGACTTCTTGTTGTTGCGATATGCCTTCTCTGGCCCTACCGCCGTTTTCTGCTTGTACGCCTGGTCGTGCAGTCGTTGGCAGGTGTGACATATCCGCCAGCCGTCTTCTGTGCCAATTACATTGCTCCCAGAGAGTTCATGACCGCGCTTGCAATGCGTCTTTTTAGCGTTTTGGGCGGTCGGCCCTATGCCACGGAGGGTGTTCTCTTTCGGAGTTACCGGCTCCAAGTGCTTGACGTTGCAGCAGGCGCGGTTGCGGCAGAGATGGTCCAGCACTAGACCTTTCGGGACAGGGCCGTTGGCGGTTGTCCACGCAAGGACGTGCGCGCCTATTGACCTTCCTTTGACGCTCACTCGACCATAGCCCTGTGCGGTGATGTGCCCGGCCCACGGCTCGCAGGGCGTTTCCATCCATGCGGGCCGCTCGTCCGTTACCGCTTGCTGCGGCTGATTGTTATTCATAGTCATTGTCTTGTCCCTTCTTCCAGTCGTCCGCAAGCTCGCACAGTGCCCACACAATCAGTGCGATGCAGAGCATGATCAGGATTGCTGCGATAGCGTGGGCGGAGGGCATTTACTTGATCTCAATCCGCGTGCCTTGGCTGGCCTTCGCGCCTGGCACGTCCTGCCCGGCATCCAGTGCGGCCTTGATTGCCTTCTTGTCGATCCGCTTAGCAGGCGGGGGCGGTTGCACCCAGAACGATTCCGGCACTTGGTTCTCGTCCCACACTTCGACGGAGGGTGGGTTCTTCTTGATCTTCATGGCGAAGTAGGGGCAGGACAGCTCCGATACCCCGGCAATCTCCATGCCTTGCTTGAGACGGGCGCGGAGGGCTTCGGCCCGCTTTTTCATTGCTTGCGCCCGCGCTTCCATCTGGACGATGGCGTTGTCGATGGCCTCGGCGCTGGCTTCCAGATTGCGGATGACGAATCCGTAGTTTTGCGCCTTCAACTCCAGCGGCCAGCGCTCACCCTCCAGCGTGTCGGCAAGGGTTTGCTCGTCGCATTGCGTGTCCATCAGTACGTCCGTGATCTGGCGGTACTCTTGGGCGATCTCGAAAAGGGTGAGTGCTGTCATGGTCGGCTCCGATCAAAACGGGATGTCGCTGTCTACGAACTTCTCAGGTGTCGAATACCCCTGCTGTTGTGGCTTGCCTTCCTGCTTCGGGCCACCACCAAGCATCTGCAGGGAGTCCGCAATGATTTCGGTCGTGTACCGCTCGATGCCCTCTTTATCGGTCCATTTCCGGGTTTGAAGCTTGCCTTCCAAGTACACGGATGAGCCTTTCTTTAGGTACTGGCCCGCGACCTCCGCCAAGCGGCGATAGAAGATAACGCGGTGCCATTCGGTGATCTCTTTCTTCTCGCCGGACGTCTTGTCCTTCCAGCTTTCGGTGGTGGCCACCGCGATGTTCGTGACGGCATCGCCTCCCGGGGTGTATCGGGTTTCCGGGTCACGCCCGAGGTTGCCGACGATGATGACCTTGTTGACGGAAGCCATTACGCAGCCTCCTTCGTCAGTTGCGCTTTGCGCGTGTCCTTCACGTCAGTCAGGATTGCCAGGGCGTGCCCGTCGTTCAGCGCTTGGGCGGCGCGGTAGGCCACGGCGTAGGCCTTCTGTAGTGCCTCGATGTCGCCTGCCGCTTCAATGGCAGCCTTGTGGTCGGCGAACACCTTCTCGTCGAGCTTCGGAGGCTCGGCGCCGGACTCCAGCCACTCCAGCAGCATGCGGCCGGTTTCTTCGCTGATGACCTGCGGATCGCGGCCCATGAACAGGCCGGTGCGGTCCTTGGTGGCGGTGGCATAGTGGCCGTCATGGCTCAGGTCGAGCACAACGGTCATTTCGTACTCGAAGCCGTCGCGCTGCTCGGCCTTCATGCCGAGCTTGACCACGGTCTTTTTCCCGTTCTGCCCCTCCTGCTGCGCGGTTTCGGTCTTGCTGCGCAGAGTGACAATCACGTGCATGGGCGATTGCAGGATCGCGTCGAGCAGCGCACGGTGGCGCGGCGTGACATCGTTCCACGCAGACCAGGAGTTGCCCTTGTAGCGCGCGCGGGCAATCTCATCCACCAGCTCCAGACAGCCCCCAACACCACTCCATTCGTGCGTGATGCTGTCGATGATCATGGTTGTGTAGCCGGCGCTTTCTGCTGCGCGGATGGCCTCGATGTAGCGCTCCGGTGTGTACGGCGATCCGAGGGACAGAGCATCGAACTCGGGCGGTTCGATGAAGCGACCGTCCGGAAGGCGGACCGGCTCCGCGTACAGGCTGGCGCTTTCGCGCTCGGTATCGAGCACGGCGATCTTTCCGCCGATGCCCTTTGCCAGCAGAAGGGCAGATAGGGTCTTGCCGGAACCGCTAGGGCCAGTCAGACCCAAACGGAGTTTTGCTTTCTTGCGCACTGCTTTCTCGAACTTCATCTTGACGCTCCTTTCCATTCTTCGGACTGTGGTTGCGTTCCACTTCAATCAATTGCTGCTCTTCTTCCTGCTCCTGCTGCTGCCTCCAGCACGCTCCGCTCATTCCCGCCTCCATCGCGTAAGCCACCGCCAGATTTGCCGCCACCGTCCTGCACGGCATGTTGGAATGCGCGTCATTGCGGCACCGCTTTCCTTTCAACGCGCCCGTCCAGAACCCACCGCGAGCCACCAGGAGCACAGCGCAGCATCTCGACACTGCGCAGCCACTGGCGGCGGGCGTGGCGTACTGCTTGCGGATCGGTGTAGTCCCTGCGCGGGAACAGAATCGCTGCTTTGCGGATCAAGTCTTTGTTCATGCCGCACCTGCCTTGGCGAGAAACTGGCGAATTACGGAATCGCACTGATGTAGCAGCCATTCTTGGCCGAGACGAACAGCCCGACGACGGATCACCCGAGCTTCTTCCGCTGATTTGACGACCACACCGCCCAGTGTGAATACCAGTTTCGGCGTCGCTGTATGTTTCCCTTCCATCTCTCCCTCCCTGTCGGTGTTGCTGTGTCGATGGAGAAAGTATAGGAATGCCGATATTCAATGTCAATAGGAAATCCGATATTTCGAGATAAAATATCCCCCACGCCACAACACAGACGCAAAAAAGCCCGCAGGTGCGGGCCGGGAGGCGCAAGAAAAAGCCGGCACGTGGCCGGCTGGGGAGGGGGGAAACAAAAAGCCCTCCGCAGGGGAGGGCTCTGAATTTATGACTTGCCTATGCCGACGGTATTGGATATATTCCCTTATGTAGACAAGCGCAGGGATTGTAGAGGTCGCCGAAAGGTGGCAGCCCGTAGAGGGTGGGTTCCTCGAACCTGGGGTCTACCTCGTTTCTAAAGGCTCGCTAGATCGGCGAGCCTTTTTCTTTCCTCTCTGTCATTGCACCAAGTCTTGATGCCGTAACCGTCTACGCTCTTCTTGTGGCGATAAACAGTATTGGCGATCAGCCGTAAGTACCGATCTTCTACTTCGCCGTATGGATTTTTGTTTGCTGCGTAGTAGGCGCTAGTAGCTACCGCGTCAGCAACTTGGAGCCCTGCAAGCTGATCATGGTTAACGGCCCGCACCCGTTGGCTTGAGATAACCCCCCAGTCGATATTTACTGCCTCCCCCATCGCGGTGTTGCGCAGAAGCCTGTCAAGGTAATCCCTCAATTCTTCGTAAGACATGGCCGGTAAGTGTTTCGCTACGCTAGGTCACTGATATATAGCTTTGCGATCTCCCCGTCCTCGTCAATCTCGGCTTTCGCTTTGAATGCGAGGGGCTGCTGGCTGGCTAAAGCCAGAGCATATGGGTTGTTCGGGATGACGCGGATGGGATCCGTGATCTCGGCCTGGATGCGCTGATCGCTATCTCCAATCGAAACCTTGCAGCCGCCGGTCTTTGTGTCGAGTTCAGAAATCACCCCCGTATATACGCGGGTTTGCTCGAACTGCGTGACTGCCTGCTGGGCGAAAAAAGCCTTATCTTCGCTATCGAGATTTACGAATTTCCGACCTCCTGAGTACAAGTCGATCTTTCCGCAAGTTTTTTCGATTGGAGCGGTTGCCAGGCGCGCAGACGGTCGCAGAGCATCCGCCATCTTATCGATGGTGGCGATTAACTTCTCTGTCTGCTGCGCGTTGTTGGCTAGCGCCTTGTCCAACGCGTCCTTAAGCATTTTCATTTCTTCGCCTGATCTCCGACTCAACACATATGCTACCACTGCCGCCAGAACGGCCCCGCCGGCTCCCGACCAAAGGTTTGCGCTCGAAAGAAGGCTCTTTAGTTGCGCGATGACCTCGTAGCAATTGTGCTTGTCAGGTTCCTTGGCGACGACTTTAACGGCCAAGCTGTCAAACTGTTTGTTGTACTTCCCAGTTTCGACGAAGTTCCCGCAGACGGCAAGAATTCTGGCGAAGCCTTGTAGCGAAAGTCCTAGCTGGTTCAGATCTAACGTGTGGCTTTCCGCGTCGCCGCCCTCGTAGCGGATGGAGATGCTTTCTTGCATATGGCTCCTACTGTTGTTTTTTATTCTTTCCCCGCCTCCACTCCCAAGGCGGGACCGCCTCCTTATCCGCCCACAGCCCGCGCCGCTCGGTCCGGGCCCGATCCTGCAGCTCTGGTAGCGCCGGATCACGGTTATATCGCGGCTCGGCCCAAGCCATTCCACGCCGCACCTGTTCCGTGCCGACATTCACTCCGTCGCAGTAGACGTGCGCGGTGATCCGGCTCCATGATTTGCCGGTCTTCTTGTACGTGGCATCTTTACCCCAGCACAGCTCGGATAGGGATTGGCGTGACCGGGTACCGAATGGCTGCTTCCGCTCGGGAGCGTCGATGCCGTGGATGCGGATACTCACCTCTTGCTGCTCGACCAGCAGCTTGATCGTGTCGCCGTCCGTGATGCCGATGACTTGGTGGGCGAGGGCGTGGAGGGGGAGGGCGCAAAGCGCGGCAAATACTACGGAGGACGTTTTCATTTCGGTGGCGAACGCGCAGCAGAGCTGCCGACAAGTCCGCGCTCGTTAGAATTCCGGAATGCCGCGAGTGCCGGCGTTCACAAGGTCCACAATTGAAACGATTGCAACCAAGATAGTGACCACGGAAACTGCTTTGACGAATACATTTCGGTCGCTGCGGCAGATTATTTCAATCATCCTTGTGATGATGTATGCCCCAATCATTATTCCAATTGTTGGAATCATTTTTTCTCCCTGGCCGGCAGTATCGGCGTGCCGTTTCGCCTTTGTTGTTGATTAACAGCAATTAAACCTTTTGACAACTTTCACGTACATCCCATGAATATGAGGATAGGGCGCTCATTCCTTTTCAGAGTCGATCACTGCTCTTCCCGAGCTCAGTGCGGACGCCGTCTCGCCCCCAGATGGGTGGTTAAAAGAAAATCAAAGCGCACTTGCGGACTTGGCCCTGCGTCGATCTCCCTCTTCTCCCCATTCATCAGACTCATAGGTGATAGTAACGGCAAGCCGATCGGTGATGGCGACATAAAGCCCGTTGCCCCAGAAAGTGGAGTACCTCGCCTTTCCAAGTCGGATCGCCTGCTCCTCGTATCCATCCCCTTCGTAGTACGGGCGACGGAACATCTTGAATGTATCGGACGGGTCTCCATACTTTTCGACAAGCACCTTCCTGACTTCGTTGTACTTATCGATCGCACGCCGATCCGGTGTGGCAAGTACGATAAATACCTTGGCCAGCTTTTTATTCGAAAACATTGCCCATCCGGCCATTGTTTCCCCTAATAACTTTCCTTCGAACTTCAGGTCGCCATCCTTGTCGGTGGCAGTCGGCTTAAACCCTTTCCCGATAAGCTGGCGCTTTACTTCCTCTACAGTTGATCCCCACTTTATGTCAGCAAACAACGGCGACTGAGCTTGCGCGATTGGACTGAGTAGGAATGCAAGTGAAAGCAGTGCGGCTCGGAGGATCGTTTTCATTTCTCTAACTCTGGCGTAGCAAAAGGGGTGTCGTTTATTGATTTTTGGAAATTAGACCGTTTACCAACTACTGCGGCTATCCCATGGATATGGGATTGTGTCACACAAACTTTTCCAATTTCGCAATAACCACGCCGCAGATATGCGACTCGGCCTGAATGGGGATGATGCGATTGGGCCACGCTGGATTTAGCGCTTCCAAGTACCAGTCGGAGCCGTCGATCAGCAGGCGCTTAAACGTCACCTCGTTCGTCAAATCGAGTTTTGCGATGACCAGGGATTTGTGCACTGCGCTGCGCTCCGGATCGACAAACACAATGTCGCCGTCATCGAACGATGGCTTCCCCCCTGGATTGCGCATGCTTTCGCCGCGAATCTGGAGGGCGTAGGTGCGTGGGCCATGCCGCACCGGACAAGACAGCCACTCATTGCCGTCGCCGGCAGGGTAGGGGTCTTGCGCCTCGCACCAATTCCCCGCCTGCACCCACGAAATGAGTGGCACGGCATCGAGTTCTGTTTTTATCGGACGTACGTTGTACTCATCAGCGACCGCATCCGAAGCGACAGGCGGAGGCAGTCCGGACGGGGCGGGGCCGAACATGGATCGCTTTGGGCCGCGCCCGGTCTCCAGCCACAGAGCATTCACGCCAAGAGCCGCTGCCATTGTCGCAATACTCGTCGTGCCGCGCGAATCCCCTCGCTCCAGCTCTGACAGAGTCGGTTGACTAATCCCCACTTTGGCGGCCAAGTCCTTTTGGCTCAGCTTCGCCTCTTTCCGTGCTTCGCGCACGCGCTCCCCGATAGACATATCTGGATTCTTATATATTTCCGCATCGGAAATCCTATTGACTTCCTTTATCGGAAGTCCTATATTCTTGCTCATGGACATCGCGAATCTTATTTCCCTGTTGCGGGAGAAGGGGTTGACCCAAGCCGAAATCGGCAAATCGGTCGGGTGCAGCCAGCCCGCGATTAGCGAAATGGCGAGCGGAAAGATTGGGAAGGCCCGCCCGTCGTGGCGAATAGTCGAGGGTTTTCGACTACTTGCCGAAAAGCATGGGTTAACACTAACACAGCAGCCCGAGCGGCCCCGCGCCCGCCGCCGCACCGACAAGAAGCAGTGATGACAACAGTCCAGCTAGCAGCCGACCTGACCGACGTTCACGCGCAGTTGCGCGAAGCGCGTGAGCTACTTGAGCAAATCCCCGAAGGATTGCTTCAGCATTTTCGCGAGATGTTGTTCGAGAGTGTCTCCGCCGGCTGTCTTGAGATCGGCAAAACGAGTCTCGACGCCACAACGCCCACAACGTACCGCTTTCGGTTCCGCCTCGGTTGGCGCTTCGATGCAGTTGTGGCCGCAATGCGGGCAAAACAGCTTGAGGCTGGCTGACTCGGTCATGGGAGGTTCCTTTGCAGATTGTTGTTGAGGAACTGCAATCGTAGCGCATTGGAACTTCCCTCCCGTTTGTTGATGTTGTTGGCCGAACTGTAAGAGAAGTTTCAGAAAAGCAAAACCACCGGAAATCAGGAGAAGTCAGTGAATCTGCGCGCGACCTATCAAAAGATGATTACCAGTCTCAAGGGCGGATGGGACGGCATGGCTGCCAACCTTGGCCTCTCGACGTCTGCGCTTGAGAACTACGTCTACGAGAAGAAGGGGCAGTGCATGTCGGTGCATATGGCGCTGCAGATTCAAGACTTCTCCAACACGGCCTTGTTTGCGGAAGCCATTGCGAAAGCCAGTGGCGGCGTCTTCGTCTCGTTGCCCCGCGCAGACGATATTGACGACGAAGCACTCCAGTCGAAATTTCACGCGCTGTACGCCGAGCTCGGTCGCCTTTCGCAGACCTACAGTGAAGCAATAGAAGACGGTGAAATCGATCGGCGCGAGCGCGCGGATCTGACAGCAATAAGCGACCGCATGCACCAGATCATGCAGGAGCTGATGGGTCTGATGTTCCGCATCTACTGCCGCCCGGAGGGCGCATGACGATCACGTACACACCCGAGGCAATGCGTCAGCGCGTCCTGGCTCGTGCGAGCGAGGATTTCGAGGCTGGGAAAGACCTGTCCGACAACCCGTACCCGTGGAACTCTGCCGCCTATCTCACATGGGAGCAGGAGTGGATGCGGCTTATCTCCGAACGCTCGGCGCAATCTTCCCCTGATCTCATGATTCGGCAGGGCGGCGCTACCCGGATTGATCCTGCTCAGGTGGAGGCATGACATGACTCAAGTGGATCTCTCTTGCGCAACGAAAGGCCCGAAGCCGGGCAGCGCTGCGGACAAGATCGTCCGCGCAATCTATGAGCGCGGGCCGATGACCACAGATGAGCTGATTTCCGTGACCGGGATGATGCTCGCCCGCCGCAACGGCTACACATCGGCTCTGCGTCGTTGTGTTGATTACGGCTGGCTGGAGCTTGGAGCCGGCGCGAAATATTCGCTGACGCCGGTCGTGCTTGGCCTGCTCGCCCGCGAAGTGCCGGAACCGGTGAAGTACGAAGGCGCAGTAGCCGGGCCGCGCTACCACAAGGAATTCACGCCGATTCAGGCGAAGAACATCCCGTCGCTGGAACCGCGCCGTCCTGATGCGCTGCCTGCGCGCCGCGTGTCGTTCGTGTCCTGCTCGGGCGCGCCGTCCCAGGTGTGGGGCTGATATGGCGCCCGCCCTCTACATCCTGCACATCGTGGACGACTTCGGCAATCAGATCGCGCCTTGCGCACTGCCGCATGACGTCTACATGCGTCGCTACGCCTTCTTCACGGAGTAACCATGGCCGCGCTCGTCGTCAACAGCCTGGAGTCGCTGCAGCGGACTTTCGGAATCCTGCGCGACGACTTCGCAAAGTACAAGTTCCTGCGCTTGAGCTGGAAACGCGGGCTGGACCGGAGCCTTCCGCAGAACGCGATTACCCATGTTTGGTATGAGCAATTGGCCCGTGAACTGCCAGAAGACGACGCGCTTGGCTGGAAGTGCTACTGCAAGCTGCACCACGGCGTCCCGATCATGCGCGCCGAAGACGACGAGTTCCGCGAGACCTACGACAGCGCAATCAAGGGGCTGAGCTACGAGCAGAAGTTGAAGGTTATGCGCCTGCTGCCGGTCACTTCCCTGATGACCAAAGAACAGCTTTCCAAGTACGCCGAAGCCGTGCAGATGGACTTCGCGCAGCGAGGCGTGTTCCTTGAGTTCCCGGAGGCGAAATGAGTATCGCGGCCACTTCTTTGCAGGCTTACGACCAACTGCGCGTCACCTCGAACCCGTCTCTCACGATCAAGGAGAAGAAGCGCAAGTGCGCCATCTGCCGTACCGAGTTCCGCACCTTCTCCAGCCTGGTGAAGTGGTGCAGCCCGGAGCACGGCGCCGAGGTGGCGATGCGCGCGCTGGAGAAGAAGAGGGCGCGGGAGGCGAAGGAGGTGCGTCAAGCCGACCGCGCGCGCCGCGAAAAGCTCAAGACCCGCTCGGACTGGATGAAGGAGGCACAAAGTGCATTTAACGCATGGGTCAAGGAGCGCGACTTCGATCTTCCCTGTGTTTCATGCGGCCGCCACCACAACGGCGCATATCACGCAGGGCACTACTTGAGCGTTGGCGCCAGACCGGATCTCCGTTTTGAGCCCCTTAATGTATGGAAGCAATGCGCTCCATGCAACCTGTATTTGTCCGGGAACCTGGTCCTTTACCGCCAAGAGTTGGTGCGGCGCATCGGTTTAGCGAAGGTCGAATGGCTTGAGGGGCCGCACGAGTCGAAAAAACTGACAGTAGAAGACTTGCGCGAAATAGTGAAAACGTACCGCGCCAGGGCTCGCGAAATGAAGAGGTCAAGAAATGCCTGAGACATGGAAGCCGGTCGTGGGATATGAGGGCCTCTATGAGGTTAGCAACTTCGGTCGAGTGCGCAGCCTTGACAGGGAGGGCGTCTTTAAAGGCCGATGGGGCGAGGTCTGCATGCGATTCCCGGGAAAGGAAATGAGGATCTCGCGCGCAAGAAGCGGGTATTGCTACCTATCCCTATCAAGGGGCGCCATCTCGACCAAGCACCTCCTGCATCGACTCGTTCTTGCCGCCTTTGCTGGCCCGAGTGATCTGCAGGTGAACCACAAAAACGGAGACAAAGAAGATAACCGTCTGGCAAACCTTGAGTACTGCACAAGCCAAGAAAACCTTCTCCATTGCACCAGGGTTCTCAAGAAAAAGATCGGCGAAGGAAATGGGTGCGCAAAGCTGAAGACTGCCGACATCCCAAAGATTCGTGCCGATTCACGTTCACTAAAAGCGATTGCTCGGGATTACGGCGTTACCCACCAAGCGATCTACTTGGTGAAAAAAGGAAAAAACTGGGGGCACGTGTCGTGATCAAGGCGCACTACAAGGCGAAATTGAAGGAGTTGCAGCAAGGGAGGCAGTCGTGAACCACCAGCAGAAAGCCATCCGATTCGCGAAGACCATCAAGTCCAAGAAGACGAAGGCAGAGAAGCGCGAAGCCGCCCACGTGGTCTGCGAATACTGCATCGCCATCTTGGCCGATGGCTACCGGAAGATCGGTGGCAAAGCAGCCCCCGATGGTCGCGCTGGGAGGTTCTGCTGATGCGTGAGTATGGAAAAGTGAGCCCGCAGTTCTGGATCGGTGACACCGGCAAGCGCCTGCGCGCGGCCGGCCCTGCCGCTCAGGTTGTGGCGCTGTATCTGCTGACAAACCCGCACGCCAACATGCTTGGTCTGTACTACCTGCCCAAGATGTTCATCGGGCACGAGACCGGATTGGGCTTTGAAGGGGCTTGCAAGGGGCTTCAAAGCTGCATTGAAGCCGGGTTTTGTGACTACGACGACGATTCTGAGACGGTGTGGGTCTTTGAGATGGCCGCATTCCAGATCGCAGATGCGCTGAAGCCAGGCGATTTGCGCGTGAAAGGGGTTCAAAACGAATACAACGCATTGCCCGCAAACCCTTATTTGGCGCTGTTTTTCGAGAAATATGCTGGTCCATTCCATATGACTGAACAGCGCGGCGCCCCTCTGCAGAATGCACCCACCGAACAAGCCCCTTCGGAGCCCCTTCGAAGCCAAGAGCAGGAGCAGGAGCAGGAACAGGAGCATTTACTTACCCCTGCTAACGCAGGGGAGGCGGGAACATCCGTTCCTCGCCCAGCGCGACCGAATTGCCCTCATCAGGAAATCATCGCCCTTTACCACGAGCTGCTGCCTATGGGCCTGCAGGTGAGGACGTGGAACGGAGACAGGCCCAAGAACCTGCAAGCTCGTTGGCGTGAAGACCCCAAGCGCCAGTCTCTCGACTGGTGGCGCAAGTTCTTTACGTACTGTGCCAAATCTGAATTTCTGACCGGTCGCGCCGCTCCGGCGCGCGATCGTGACCCGTTTGTCGTGAGCTTGGATTGGCTGGTCTCCCCGAAGAATTTCGCGAAGACCCTTGAGGGGCGCTACCACCGGGAGGCCACATGAACGCGCCAATGAACCACACCGAAAGCCGTCTGATTGCCCGTGACGCAGAGCAGTTCGTCCTGGGCGCTTTGTTGATTGACAACGACGCTATTGACCGCATGGGCGACCTGCGCGCCGAGCACTTTGCGATCGGAGAACACCGCGCCATCTTTGCCGAGATGGTCGGCATGATTTCCCGCGGCGAGCCGGCGGATGTGCTGACCGTTTCCGACGCGCTCAAGGCGAAGGGTTCGGACGCTGGCGATTTGGTCTACCTGAACGCACTCCACCAGAACACGCCGAGCGCCGCGAACATCGGGCGCTACTCGGCGATGGTGCGGGACAAGGCGGTCAAGCGTGGGCTGATCGCGTTGGGCCGTGAGACGGTCGAGATCGTAGAGAGCTCTGCCCTGGAAGCTGCCGCGCTGGTCGATCAACTCTCCAGCAGGCTCGAAGCGCTGGCGCAGGAGCGCATCAAGCAGGAGCCGACGAAGGCCGCGGATGACTTGGTTGCCCACGTCGAGCTGCTGGAGCAGCGCAGGGCTGGCAATGGGCCGAGCAAGGCAATTCCTACTGGATTCCCGGACCTGGATGCAAAGCTGAATGGTGGCATCCGCCGCGGGGAAATGGTTGTGGTTGCCGCTCGGCCGAAGATGGGCAAAACGGCGTTTGCGCTCAACATCGCCTGCGGCATCGCGAGAGATTACGGCGTATTGGTGCTGTCGATGGAAATGCCGAAGTCACAGCTCCACGATCGCAACTTGGCGACCCTCGGCCGAATCCCGCTCCCGCACCTCCTGCAGCCGAATGCGATGACTGACCGCGAATGGGCGCAGATGACGGATGCCATGGTCAAGCTCAACGGCATGAACTTGTGGACCGATGACCAAGGCGGATTGAGCCTGCTGGATGTTCGGATGAAGGCGAAGCAGGTCAAGCGCCGCCATGGTCTGGACGTTCTGGTGATCGATTACCTGCAGTTGATGGAAGGCGAGGGTGCAAACCGCAACGCCGAGATCGAGGGCATTACGCGCGGCCTGAAAGCGCTGGCGAAGGAACTCGGCATCGGAATCATCCTGCTTTCTCAGCTCAACCGGGAATTGGAGCGCCGACCGAACAAGCGGCCGCAGCCGTCAGACCTGCGAGATTCAGGCTCGATTGAACAGGATGCGGACGTCGTCATCTTCCTGTACCGCGACGAGGTCTACAACCCCGATTCCCCGGACAAGGGCATTTGCGAAGTCAATGTGGCGCTGAACCGCCAAGGCGAATCCGGACGCGTCGCGCTTGCCTACATTGGCGAGTACACGAAGTTCGAAAGTCTGGCGCACCCATGGTCGCCGCCACCCCCCAAGGCTCCACCATCCCGCAGCCGCGGATTTTCTGATGATTGAAAGGATAGTCATGAAAACCATGCTCGAAGACAAGAACTACAAGCCGAACGCACTGCTCGATTTCGCGATCGAGGCGCTGAATCTGAAGAACGACGCGGCTCTCGCGCGGGCGCTCGAAGTGGCGCCGCCGCAGATCAGCATGGTTCGTCATCGCCTCCGGCCTATCGGTCCGACGCTCCTGCTGAAGCTGCACGACCTGACAGCTCTGTCGGCCAAGGAACTGCGACGGATCGCGGGGATGCCGTGACCTGGTTCACGAATCCCAACGTGTTCATGTGGGTCATCACCGCGCTGTTTGCTGCGTCTGCAATCCGTAATGCGGTCGACCTGAACTGGCCGCAGGCGGCGTATGGAGTTGGGGCGGTGGTGCTGAATCTGGCTGTTATCTCGATGGGAGGGAAGTGATGGCAATGGCAATCGGTATCTGCATCCTGCTCGCGCTCGGATGTGGCGTGGCCTGGCTCTGTTCCAAGCTGGACGCGGAGGACTGGGAGTGATGGCGGCTCGAGGTGGATTCAAACGGCCGGTTGACCCGCTTCCTGCCGCGTTGGATCGGGTGATGGATGCAATCAGCGAGGGAAAGGAAGAGGTCGCAATCTTCATGGTTGATGGCAAAGTGATGGTGACAAAGAAAAGCTCGAGATCCTTCGACCCAAACATCCAGCGGCTGACCAACAACCTGGTTGGGGTCTACAGCCTCGGCGCGGACGCGCGGCATGTGCGGGCTGATCTGGCGGAGTTCTACAGGGAGGCAGCGTGAAAAGCCACACGCTGGAAGAAATGATGGCCATCCTCACGGCAGGAGGCCGGAGCTCTGGCGAGCAGAGCAGGGCGCTACCACGACATGCCTACGGCGATCCAGCAAACCACGTCGAATTCCCCGCCGAGGCCGAGCGCCGGAGAAAGTTGAGAGAAGCGAAGAAGTTGAAGAAACTGCAGTACAGAGCGAAGGGGAAATGATGGAACTGTTCAAGAACGCGAACGATGCTTTGATCTTCGCATTCCGCTATTCGAGCCAGCAGTACGCGCTGTCGCCTATGGCGAAGATGATGAAGACTGGCCCCGTGGGGGGCGGCAAAGGTCTCGTTTCCCTGGATGGGGCTGGTCAAGCCGGCCTCATCCGAGGCGAGATCGATCGTATGCCTTCGCTCCGCAGGTCCTGCATCGTCGCCCGCTACTCCGTGCGGTACGAGGATTGTCCGTGCTGCGGCGGGGAGAAGATGCTGCAGGAGTATGCCGAGGCGGTGGCGAATCTCTCCGACTGGGCCACGCAGTGGATTGCCGGCATGTCCGTCCGTGGCATGCGGCATGCCATTATCCGGGCGTACTTCGAGCGCGGTGTCTCGATCCAGGATGTGGCGAAACGGTTGAACGTGCCGAAGAGCACGGCCTACGATCAGAAAAGCGTGATCTGGGCGAAGCTCAAAGAGTTGGACGCCGAGGCGCAGCGAGAGGCGGATGACAGGCTGGAGAAACTGTGCGGAGTCGCGGTGGGATCCTGAAAAATTCCACTACAGGGGTGAAATGGTAAAAAATTCCATCACACCCCTATCTCCAAAAATTCCGCTACACCCTGTCCCGCAGCTCGAACTCCGGATGCTGGCCAGCCAGCAGCAATAGCAGCTCATACTCGCCGACCGACAACGCGCGGGAGCTGGCGCCGGCCAGCTCTTTCTTTTTCCAGCCAGAAAGCGAATAGCCGAAACGTGCTGCGCATTCGTCCTGGTTCAGTCCGGCAGCGATACGCGCAGCGCGAACCTGATCAGGGGTCGGATTAGCATTTGTCATTTCACGGGTCGGATCGTTGCCGGCAGCCCATCCAAGCCGTCGAGTTTGACTGGAATCGGCGGCAACCAGCGCAAATCGAATTTGCGCTCCTGCGTCGGTATTTCGCTGCCGTCAGCCCGTTTCATGGGGCCGGATCGGAATCCGTGCCAGTGAGCGCGGCGGATATGCGGCCGCGGCCCGGCATGCATGTCATCACCACCTGTTTCGGCCTGCTGATATGCGGCGCGCAGTGCAGCCCCGAGGCGTACGCCGACATCCCACGTGGTTGGCCGGTCGGCCGGAAACAGTCTCCAGCCGCGCTTCGTGCGCTTCGGTTCCGGATTTGACGGCGCGCGCTTCCCGTCGCCGATCTCCGCATTCTGCGAGCAGAGATACAGCAGTAGGGACACCATCGGCTCGACATGACTTCTGATCTCTGACGTCAGCCCGGCCGGCGGCGCCCCGATCCCGGCAGCGATTGCATTGATTGACGCGACGTCGACCATGCGCGCGATCGATTCTCGCAGCGACCACGGGCCCAGGTGCACCGGGATCGGCAGCAGCATGGATTCGGCGTCGATCAACAGCCGCAGCTCAGGCCGGCCGCTGCCGGCGTCGTGCTCCAGGTGTGCAAAAAATCCGTGGACATCGTCCCCTGCCACCTGCATACCTGGCGTCTCGATGTACACGCACCATTCCGGCAGCCTGAACAGGATCTCGTGCGGCACATCGCCATCAACAGGGGTTTTGATGATCTCGGCATAGACCGCCGGGTCGAATCGATAGATGCCCTGCGTGACACGCCAGGCAGCCAGGGCGCCGAGGCGCCCTACGTCGGCCGCGCGATCGAGCGGGACGCGATTGTCGCCGCCACCACTGACAATCGCGTAGGACGCGGCCAGCGGCAGGTAGCACCAGTCCGGCCAGTGCGGCAGGTCCTGGCCGCGCCCGGCGCGGAATTCGTCGGCGGCTTTCCACGCGCCGAGGTAAAGTTTGGCAGCGGCGACCAAGTGATCGCGCGGGCGGCAGGGGCGTTTGTCGAACTGGGGTTTCATTTGCTATCGGGCGAATCTCTCGTCAAAGTGGCATAACTGGTTCGGTTTTGGGCATTGCTGGGATGCTCGCAGAAATGCGGCGACCATCAATTGTCATAAGCGACAAAGAGGGGTTCTCAATATACAAATAGTGGTGTGTTGAATTGGGGGTGCCACTCTGAATGACGAACGGCTCGTCGTCATAGGGCACTACGCACCAGCTCAGCGGCGAACTGTGGATGCCGAACTCGCGCACTTTTATCCCGCTGTTGCCGTATGTTTTTATCCCCTTGGTATCGTTGAGCCACCAAGCGCCGTGGCGATGCCAAGCGATCATGCGCTTGCCGAGAAGTTTGGAAGTGTCCCAGTGGTGGCGGTGTAAGAGTTTCCCGCCCGTGAATATGACTTCTAGCCCGTCTTCCATGATGAACCCGTCGCGGGTTAGCACTTCGCGGGGCGGGACAAGCGGCGCGAACGTTCTGCGTTTGATGGCGGCGGACATGAAAGCGGAGTAAGCTGCCTCTGTCCATCCGCGTAACTCCAGCGCATCCACAAGGCGTGGAGAGCGGACCCATTGCTGCTGTTCGATGTCCCAATATCCTTCTGGGAACATTGATAACTGTGAATCGGAGAGTTCTGGAAACTGCGCGGGGCCTTGCCGCTTCCATTGATCCGGCTGATGCCACCAGTCGTTACCGCGAACGACGAACTGATCGAAATAGACACGGGTGAAGTTTTGGGCATTACGCGGCAGCCAGGGCTTGCCGCCCATCATCACGTGATAGAAGAGCGGATGATCGCGTTTCCACATCGTTGTTAGCTGTAGATGTAGGTGTCTTCGTCATCGTCCAGATGCTGGCGTGACGCACGCACTTCAGCCCAATATTGCTTCAGCGCTTCGCGGTCGATGTCGATCTTGCCGTCAGCGTTCAGAATGATGAAATCGGGGTTTTCGTCGAGGACATTGCCGAAGGTGTCATCGCCGGCCGTCAGATCGTCGAGATTCGCAACCGGGAATTTGCGAGTGTCAGTTTGATCCCAGCCGCAATCCTCAAGGTCTACACCGTAGACGGTGTGGCCGGAGCTCGTGACTTTGTTGGACTTCCAAGCTGCAATGTAGATCATGATTATTTCCTTTTGAAATTTCTCCGGCTACTCACCACCGGCTGGTGTATCAGCGTTGCGCCGATGAAGATAATTATATACGCACAAAATAAGAATGCAAGGAATTTATCCGCGAGTTGCTGCCAATGCTTGGCGGATACCCTCAGACATATTGCCGTTGCCGAGCTTTGCTGCCCGCGCCAGGCTCTCGTCATCGAGATACAAGCTTACGCGCCGCCCGCCGACGGTCTTTGGCCGGCCGGCGTTGTTGCTGATGCCAAGCGCCGCTTTGACGCGCCGCTGGTCGAGCGATGTCACCGCGCCTGCATTGACCATCACGTAGACGCCGGCCTCGGTGCGGGCCAACGCGCCTGTGCGATCGCCCTGCGAGACGGTCCCGAGCATTTCAGTGCCGGGAGTCGTGTGCTGCGTGTAGAGCCGCCAGTTGCCGGACAAATCGACAGCGAGGCGGTGCCGGTTGTCGTGACCCATGATAATATTCCCGTGCTGTTCGCCCTTCGGGGCGCGGATTGAAACCAAGATTGGGTGGGAAACCCGTTGACATCCTCCCCGGCCTAAAGGCCGGAGATTCCTACGGCGCTCAGTGGAGGCATTGAGCCGCCCCTGAGTCGCTTCGGTGGGTTCCTGCTGCTGGCGGCATTACTGCACCGCTCACTTCACAGGCGAACCGGGCGTGCCCCGCCCTTAAAACATTGATCGCGCCAACCACGTCGGCGTTTTCCTCGAAGCCGCATTCCACGCACTCGAACTGGGCTTGTGTCTGGCGGTTGTCCGCTGACACATGGCCGCAGCACGGGCAGGTGCGGCTGGTGTTCTGCGGCGGCACGGCAATGAGCCGGCCGCCCGTCCATGCCAGCTTGTAGTCCAATTGGCGGCGGAACTCAAACCAGCCTTGATCGAGGATGGACTTGTTCAGGCCGGACTTAGCCCGAACGTTTTTCCCCGGCGTTTCGGTGCTGCCTGCCGCCGACCTGGACATGTTCCGAACCTGCAAGTCCTCGATACACACCATCGCGTGGTTTTGGCTGATCGCGGTCGAGGTCTTGTGTAGGAAGTCGCGGCGGGCGTTGCCGATACGGGAGTGAATGCGCTGGACTCGGGCTTTAGCCTTCTTCCAGTTGTTGCTGAATTTGGTTTTGCGGCTCATGGCCTGCTGCGCTTTGCGCAGGGCCGTTTCATGCTGCTTGAAGCTGTTGAGCGGCGCGTAGAACGTGCCGTCCGAGAGTGTGGCGAAGCGGATCACGCCCATGTCGATACCCACTGCTGTGGTGGCCTGCGGCACGGCCTGCTCAACTTCGCGCTCGGTCTGGATGCTTACGAACCACTTGCCGCCCGACAGGCTCACGGTAACGTTCTTGACCGTACCCAGCACCTTCCGACTATTGCGGTAGCGCAGCCATCCCAGCTTTGGCAGGAAGATACGACTGTTGCCCTGATCGAGCTTGATCTGCTTCGGATCGGGGTAGCGGAAGCTGTCGCCTTGGCCCTTCTTCTTGAAGCGCGGGAAGTCCGCCCGCTTGGCGAAGAAGTTGCTGTAGGCCCGCTCCAGATCCTTGAGCGCCTGTTGCAAGGGATGGACCGGCGCATCGGCCAGCCAAGCCATTTCCGCGCTGTTGCGCCACTCGGTGAGTATCTTGCACAGCCCGGCGTAGCCGAGCTTTTTCTCGCCCTGCTCGTAGCGCTCTTTCTGCAACGCCAACGCCTTGTTGAACACGAACCGGCAGGAGCCAGCGAAACGGCGTATTTGCCGCTCTTGCTGGCCGTCTGGTCGCAGTTCGTATTTGAAGGCTTGGAGGCGTCGCATGCGGATATTATAATTTGGCCTATGAGCGACGACAACGATATTAGGCATGGACGGCACTGCGTTTTTAAGATGCATGTCCATTTGGTCTTTGTGGCGAAATATCGCCGCAGAGTGTTCGATGGCCCGGCCATTGATACCCTGCGCGGCATCTTCGCCAAGGTCTGCGCCGACTTCGAGGCTAGCCTGATCGAGATGGACGGCGAGGACGATCATGTTCATCTTCTGGTTGAGTATCCGCCGAAGGTGGCGGTGTCGAATCTGGTAAACAGCCTCAAGGGCGTATCCAGCCGCCTGCTGCGCAAGGAACGGCCCGACATCCAGAAACGCTACTGGAACGGGGTACTGTGGTCGCCGTCCTACTTCGCCTCAAGCTGTGGTGGAGCGCCGATTTCCATCGTGCGCCAGTACATCGAACAGCAGCAGACTCCACACTGAAGCCCAAGGACGGCTACGCCGTCCGCGCTATCCTTCCCCGCCCTGAACGGCGGGGCTTGTCGCGCACCCGGTCAAAAAAGGGCGCTTCGGCGCCCTTTTTGTTTTAGTCGGGCAGTGCGAACAACACTTTAGCGGTCGAGCCGAAGCGGAACGCCTCGCCATCGCGTTGTGCGGCGCGCACTGCGCTGCGCACCAAGTCAACTTTGGTCACCGCCTCGCCGAACAGATCTTGTTTGCCGAGCTGTGAGCGTTGAGACTCCGGCAGCAGGCCGAACACGATTTCTGCGACCGCTTGCTCCGCTGCCGCAGCGGTGGACTTGTTCAGGGTGACGAGGTCGGATGCGATGACGTTCATGGTTTTCTCCACCCCTGATTACCGCGAGGTGCCGGTTGACCGTTGTGGTCTGTTGATGTGGTAATTATATGCGCATAATTTTAGATTGCAAGAACTATTTGATGTGGCGCTTGGAATTTTTTCTTGCCCGGAATATTCATTCCGCTATAATCATGATTTAGATACACGTCAAAATTGCGTCCAAAAAGCCCCGAACTCGAAAGAGCCGGGGCTTTTTGCTTTTGCAGTGCATCTGAAGGCCGGGCTTAGCGCGGATGGGGCCATCGGGCAGCGCGTAGCTTGGGGTTGGCGCCCCCTTAATCGGGTCAGTGAGCCTACGACAACGAGGAAAATTCGGAAACCAGCCGTAAAGCACAACGGCAGCGGGACGCTGTAACCCGCACCAATTCTCGGGAGGCCGCATGGACAAAGACAGCATCCGCCGCCAGTTGCGCAGCTTCCCGGTAGACGGCTACCGCCTAAACGACAAGCAGTGGGCGATCATCCATCGCGGCCCGCCCGTGTACGAGACCGAGCTAAAGCCGGAAGACCACGAGCCGGGCGTCTGGAACGCCGTGTTGCTCGATCTGGAGCGGTGGCCGGACGCGAAGGAAGGAACGATGATAGGAGCCGGATCAGGTGGATAAGCGACCGACAGCGTAGCGATTTGTGCAAATTTCTAGATCCGTCAACCTTCTTTTTGTGCGGATCGCGGATTTTGTCAACCAACGCGGTATGAAGGCAGGTGGTTAGAGCGCCGCGACAAGCAAGCCGCCAGACGTAACTGGCGTGACTGCTGCGGGGTAGCCTCCTGCCTTGATAGCGTAGCGTGGGCTCTAGCCAGGCTGGGCGATGGTGCCTTTATCGGTTCGACTCCGACGACGCAAGCCCGCTATCAACCAAATGAATATGTCCCCCTCCTCTGTGCCCGATCATGTGTCGGTGTCTCAAGTGGGGGATCTCTCGTAATCTCCTTCCTCCCGTCTCCCTCGGGAGTTGCCCCGCTTCGGCGGGGTTTTTTATTTGAGGTCGCGCATGGCACTTCTCGGGCACGAGATCGGCGAAGAGTTGTGCAAGGCGCTCGGCCTGCCGAAGTACACCCGGAGCTTCACGCTTCGGTGCGATGTGAATGAGCCTGTCACTGTCGAGTGCGAGTACTACCCGGAAGGCTCGCTCGAGACCGCACTGGCCGAGTTTGAGCTGGTACGCAAGGAAGCGCGTGCCGATCCGCCCAAGGTGGACTTCGACAGCTGGTACCGGGAGCGCCAAGATCGCGCACACCGGGAGTTCATGGCGCGTGACGCCAAGCTGCGGGATGCCGACTATGCGATAGCCGTGCGTGATCACAGAGCGGCAGTTGGCCCGCTATGACCACGACCGGCGAGATTATCGACGCTCTAGTTCGGATGGAGCGTGAAGGCGCCAGCGCACGAGAGCAGCAGCTCTACCGACAGAACTTGCAGGTGCTGGTCGAGATAGCCCGAGCGGAAGGCCGGCACCAGGCGCTGGTTGAGGTGCCGGAGGATGTGCGGCACTCGTATCGGTCTACGGTTCACTGATGCCAAAGCTCAAGACTATCAAGCCCCGATTGCAATCCGCGCCCATCCGTCTGGCGCAGGTCGCCCGGCCGGCTGGTACCGAGCGTATCCGCGGCAGCGCATTGCAGAAGATCAGGGACCGGATATTGCGGCGTGACTGCGGCGTGTGCCGGTGCGAGCAGTGCCTGCGCGAGGGCAGTGCACGGTTTGCGCATGAGATCGAGCACCGAGTCCCGCTGTGGGCCGGCGGTGCCGAGGATGACGACAACCGGTACGCAATCAACCGGGAGTGCCACGAGGCAAAGACTAAGTGCGAGGCGAGGATGCGGGCGGCCGGCGGGTACAACCCAGCGGCCTGCACTTGTGGCCGGCATCGGATTGAATAGCGGCTCCATGGCAATCGAGTTGTCGCGGGGGTCGGAAGACGCTGGCACAGCACAGATCGGCGCTCATGTGGGCTCTTAGTGCGAGCGTGAGGGGGTATGGGGGTGAGATCCCTATCGATCCGAGCGACGGAAACCGCCCGGTACCTCACGCGCAGAAAATTTCCCCCTTGGAGGATTTGTTAAATGGCTTTAACAGGCAAGAAGTTGAAGTTCGCCAAGGCCGTTTGCGCGGGGAAGTCGAACAAGCAGGCGGCCATCGAAGCCGGATACAGCGCGGCAACGGCTGCGCAGGCGGGCTCCCGGCTGGCGAAGGATAAGGATGTCGTCGCTTACGTCGCAAAGAATCGCCAAGTGCCGGCCAAGACAGCCGAACCTGAAAAGCCGGATCAGGCGACTGAGGAAAAACGCCCAACGTTCGACCTGAGCAAGGCTCTGATGCACGCCGACCCGAAGAACTTCCTTCTGGCGGCGATGAATGACGACGCGCTCGACACCAAGCAGCGAATTGAGGCCGCAAAGGCCCTGATGCCGTTCATGCACAAAAGGCTGGGCGAGGGCGGCAAGAAGGAACAGAAGGACGCGGAGGCCAAGAAGGTTGCGGGACGGTTCACTCCTGCCGCGCCTCCCAAACTGGTTGCTGCCGGCGGTAAGAAGGTCTGAGCATGGAATGGACGACAGCCTGCCCTGATTGGGAAAGCAGGCTGATTGCGGGTCGGTCGATCATCCCGGCGCCGATCTTCCCCGATCAGGCCGAGCAGGCGCTGGCCATCTTTAAGCAGTTGCGGGTGGTTGATCTACCAGGCAAGCCGACGTTCGGCGAGTGTAGCGAGCAGTGGGTCTTTGACTTCGTGGCTGCGATCTTCGGCGCCTACGATGCCGACACCGGCAAGCAGTTGATCCGGGAATTTTTCCTCCTGATTAGCAAGAAAAACACAAAATCGACCATCGCCGCTGGGATCATGCTGACGGCTGTCATCCTGTGTTGGCGCGAGGAAGAGGAGCACCTGATCCTGGCGCCGACGAAGGAGGTGGCGGACAACTCGTTCAAGCCTGCGGCAGGTATGGTCCGGGCGGACGAGGAGTTGTCCGCATTGTTCCACGTGCAGGACCACGTCCGGACGATCACGCACCGCGTCTCGCGCGCGTCGCTCAAGGTAGTGGCGGCGGACACTGACACGGTCTCCGGTAAGAAATCGGGCCGGATCCTGGTGGACGAGCACTGGCTGTTCGGCAAGAAGGCGAACGCCGAGGCCATGTTTATGGAGGCCGCCGGCGGGCAGGTGTCGCGCGAGGAAGGGTGGGTGATCTACCTGACCACACAGAGCGACGAGCCGCCGGCGGGGGTATTCAAGGACAAGCTCCAGTACTACCGAGATGTGCGAGACGGGAAGATCCACGACCCCCGCTCGCTTGGCGTGCTGTACGAGTTTCCCCGGAAGCTGATCCAGTCGAAGGGTTACCTGGACGCCCGGAACTTCTACATCACGAACCCGAACATCGGCCGCTCGGTGAGCGCCGAGTGGCTGGAAGACCAGCTCCGCAAGGTGCAATCCAAGACGGACGGCACGCTCCAGCAATTCCTGGCGAAGCACCTGAACGTCGAGATCGGGCTGAACCTCCGCTCCGATCGCTGGGCGGGTGCCGAATTCTGGGAGGCTGCAGCCGATCCGGAGATCACGCTGGACTACATCCTGGAGCACTGCGAAGTAGTGGTTGTTGGTGTCGACGGCGGAGGCCTGGATGACCTGCTCGGTCTGAACGTGATTGGCCGCGAGCGCCTGACGCGCCGCTGGCTGACATGGAGCCACGCATGGGCCCACAAGATCGTCCTTGAGCGGCGCAAGGAGATTGCGGCTCAACTGCTGGATTTTCAGAAGGACGGCGACTTGACGATCGTTGAGCAGCCTGGCGATGACGTGCGTGCGGTTGCCGACATCATCTGCCGCATCCGAGACAGCGGACTGCTTCCGGAAAAGCAGTCGATCGGAGTCGACGCAGCCGGCATCGGTGACATAGTTGACGAGCTTACTACCGAAGAGCGCGGGATCACCATGGATCAGATCGTGGCGGTATCCCAGGGCTGGCGGCTAAATGGCGCCGTGAAGACCGCGGAGCGAAAGGTGGCCGGCCGAGAACTTGTGCACGGCGGCCAGCCATTGATGGCGTGGTGTGTCGGCAATGCAAAGGTCGAAGACAAGGGCAATGCCGTAGCCATTACGAAGCAGGCATCCGGCAAGGCAAAAATTGACCCGCTGATGGCGATGTTTGACGCCGTGTTTCTGATGGCTCTGAACCCAGCCGCAATGATGATCGGTGACGACTACGAATTGGTGACTGCATGAATATCAGAGTTTTCAATGTATGCCTGCTGCTCGGCTGGATCATGGTGCTGGCCGGTGGGGTGATGCTCAACCCTGGTTGGGGAGTCGCCTTTGCAGGCGGTTTGTTAATCGTCCTGACCCTCTCTGCTGCGTACATCGCAGGCTGGGAGCAGCCGAAGCGCAACAAGGAAGAGACTGACTGATGTTCATCAGCAGCATTCGATCGGAGGCGGACGACCGTTCGCCGGCTGGTCGCTTTTGGTTCGAGCCGATCGGCATGCGCACGGCTGCCGGTGTGCGAGTAACCCCGGCGTCTGCCATGGCGCTCCCGGCTGTGTTCGCGTGCGTTCGCGTACTCGCGGAATCGTTCGCGATCATGCCGTTCATGTTGTACCGCCCGAACGAAAACGGCGGCCGTGCGAAGGTGCGAAATCACTGGTTGTATCGTCTGATTGCCAAGGCACCAAACCGGTTTCAGTCGCCCTACGAGTGGCGACTGATGATGCAGGGGCATCTCGCGCTGCGCGGCAACGCGTTCAACCAAATCACGGCGAATAGTCGAGGAGAGATTACAGAGCTACTACCGCTGCACCCGGACAGAATGTCCGTCGAAATGCTGTCGAACGGTAGCTATCGGTACGTCTATCTCGACCAGGACGGACGTTCCATCACGTACAGCAGGCACGAAATCTGGCACCTACGGGGCATGAGTGATGACGGCCTGATGGGCATGAGCCCGATCGGCTTGGCGCGCGAAGCAATAGGCGAGGGTCTGGCGATCCAGTCCTATTCCAGCCGATTCTTCACGAATGACGCAAAGCCGGGTGGCGGATGGATCGAGTATCCCGGGTCTTTTGCGACGAACGAGGCAAAGAAAAAGTTCCGCGAGTCCTGGCAGGAGCTGCAGGGCGGATCGAACCGCGGGAAGGTCGCGGTGCTCGAGAAGGGCATGAAGTTCCATGAGCTCGGCTTGTCGAACAAAGACAGTCAGTTCATTGAGGCTCGGGGCGCAAAGGTCACCGAGATTGCCCGGATTTTCCGCGTGCCGCCGCACAAGATCATGGATCTGGCACGGTGCATGCCGGGCGACACACTCGTCTTTACCAGCACCGGGCCAAAGCCGATCGCCAGCGTGCTCCCAGGCGAGAAGGTATGGAGTCCGACTCCGACCGGGCCGAAGCTCTGCACAGTGCTGAACAACTGGTATAACGGCGTGCGCGAGACGCTGGAGATTCGCACCACGAACCGGACAGTCCGATGCACAGCAAATCACCGACTGCTGGTGCGCCGCGCCCACGAACGCGACCTAAATCCTGGCGAAACCGGTGGGAAGAACGTCGGCGGAAAGAAGAAGCGCGTGGTTTGGCGTAATGAATATGTGATGGCGGGAGAGCTGCGCGAGGGCGATACTCTCGTGACGCTCGATCGACTGCCTAGCCAAGGCCGCACCATCTCGCCCACCGGTCGCGTTCTGACCGAGGGGTTCATGGAGTTCGCCGGTCTGCTGATGGCGGACGGCAATGTGAAGTACCAGAATGGAAAGCCATCGCACGTGTCCATTGCGCGCGCAGACACTGCCAGTTACATGCCGCATTATCGCCATGTTATGCGCTCGGAATTCACGCGCTGTGCCACCGGTGGAATTTACGCATCGGCGTCTCCGCTGCGAGCACCTGTTCATTTGACGGAGGGTGCGAGGTGCACGATCTTCGCGTCGGTTGAAGAGGCGGGCGCGTTGTTCAAAATGGGATTTGCCGGGACCGCTTTCACGAAACGCATACCCGGCTGGGTGTTCGAGACGAGCGAGGATCACCGCCTCGCCTTCTTGCGCGGATTCCTTGATGGCGACGGAACCGTCGATGCGAAGGGTCGGATCACGTACTACTCCGCGAACAAGGCGCTACTGGATGACGTGCGTCATCTGTGCATGAGTGCTGGCGTTCCTGTGACGAACGTGCGGTCTGACGTGAATCGCAAACCGGCGCCAGGATCGAAGCATTTGGTGCCAACGCGGATGTGGCGCTTCACATGTTCAGATCCTGGCGCGAATGCGCGCATCGGATCCCACGACGCTCGGTACATCGAGCGCCTACAGTCTGGCAAACCGTTCGGGCGCAAGGACCGGGCTTATCCGCGATTCGGCGGAAAGAACTTCGCCGCACCAGGTCTCGCACTTTCGCGAATCATTAGCATTGAGAAGTGCCCCGCAGAAGCCGTATATGACATCGAGGTAGAGGGTGAGCACTGCTTCTTTGCCGACGGTGTTGCATCGCACAACAGCACCAACAACAACATCGAGCATCAGGGTATCGAGTTCTGGACTGACACGATGTTGCCGTGGGCGACGCTGTGGGAATCCTCGATCGGATTCTTCCTGCTCGGTCCGGACGAGGACCTGGAGCCGGATTTTGATCACAAGCCGATGATGCGCGGCGATGGCCAGGCCAGAGCCGAACGAATCAGCAAACTTGTTACTGCGGGCGTGATGACGCGGAACGAAGGCCGGGAGGAAGAGGGGTACGACCCGATCGATGGACTGGATGAACCGCTGCGCCCGTTGAACATGGTGAGCGAAGACGTTGCCGACGATACTGAGGATCAATCGAGCTCTGCACGGATGCGCGCGCTGCTGCACAGCAATGCGTCTCGCATGGCTCGGCGCCTCGCTGCCGGCAAGCCGGTATCTGCCGAGACGCTGGCCGACGCCTTGGCCATCAGCACCCCGTGCGCAGATTCCTGGCTTTCGCTCGACCGAACCGGCCTCACTGAAGATGAACTGACCGCCTCCCTATTGGAGCTTGGAGAAACCGCATGAACCATCACCTGATCGCCTTTGCACTTTCGCAGCCCTGGGCCTTGCGGCCGGAAGTCATGGCCGCCTACGCTGCCGTGCTGGCCCGCCGGGTGGCAACCAAGGAGGGCATCGTTCCGCGGGTGCCGCGGGCGATGGAGGATGAGGGTATCGAGCCGCCCGGTCCTACCACGGTCATGTCAAAGGTCGGCGGCGGCGAAACGCGCGGCGGTTCTATCGCAGTCATCCCGATCAGGGGCACGATTGTTCAGCGGGCCGACCAGCTCGGCCTCTGCGAAGGTGGCACCAGCACCGAGGACATCAGCCAGGCGCTGCGCATGGCGATGTCCGATCCTGCCGTCAGCCAGGTGATTCTGCATCAGCACAGCCCTGGCGGGAGTGTCTACGGGGTGCAGGAGCTGGGCGAGGAAATTCGCGAGGCACGCAAGGAAAAGCCGATCGTCGGTTTCGTCTCCAGCCTGTCGGCCAGTGCCTGTTACTGGATCGGCGCGCAGTGCAGCGAGCTTTACGTCACGCCCGGCGGGGAGGTGGGTTCGATTGGTGTGTGGAGCGCCCATCAGAACATCAAGGCCTATCTCGAGAAGGAGGGCGTGGATATCAAACTGATTTCCGCTGGCAAATTCAAAACCGAAGGGCATCCTTACGACGCCCTGTCGGAAGAGGCCGAGGCGTTCATGCAGTCCCGCGTCAATGACTACTACGCTGCATTCACCGAGGCAGTGGCCAAGGGCCGCGGAGTGCCGGTGAGTCAGGTCCGCGAGGGCATGGGGCAGGGCCGGGTTCTGGGCGCGCAGGCGGCGCTGGCGGAGAAGATGGTGGACGGCGTCATGACCTTCCAGGAAGTGATCCGAAAGATGCAGCGCGACGCAAGGTCCGCGCGCCCCGGTCGCTCGGCGCGCGCCAATGCCAACGAAATCGAACTTCTCTCTCTGTAATGAATTCAGGGCTGGCACGGCCCACCCGCAGGAGGATCCGTTGATCTGACCGCGTGGCCCCATTGGGCCGTTGTGCAACCCCAGCAACCCGCTTCGGCGGGTTTTTTCATTTCTGGCCGCCTTCGGGCGGCTTTTGTATTTGGAGAACCAAAAATGTCTACCAAGCTCCGTGCTCTGCAGGCGAAGAAGGCCGAACTGGTCGCAGCCGCCCGCAAGTTCAACGATGAAACCGATGCCAAGGCTCAAGCCGAGAATCGCGCCTGGACCGACGAAGAGCAGCAGCAGTACGCCGCCATGCGTGACAGTATCGCCGCAACCAGCGCAGCGATCGACCGAGAACAGGCCCTGATCGCGGAAGAAGCCGGCCTGAACGCCGTTGCCCAGATGGCCGGGGGTGCAGTTGGGCAGAACGCCCCGCCTTCGGCTGGCGGCGTTCCGATTCCGACCGGCGCGCGCATCAGCGTCGAAGAAAACTCGGATCGCGACCCGAACCGCGGATTCCGCAGCCTTGGCGAGTACGCGATGGCTGTACGCGGCGCAGCGTTCTCCCAGCGCACTGGCCAGCCGATGGACCAACGCCTTGCCGCACTCGGAGGCATGCAAGCTGCGGCCCCGAGCACATTCGGTGGCGAGAGCAACGGTGCGGACGGCGGTTTCCTGATCCCACCCGGCTTTTCCACGAACCTGTGGACCCTGTCGCTCGAAGAGCAGGCCCTGTTGCCGCTGACCGACCGCCTGCCGGTCTCTGGCAACAGCATGTCCATCCCGAAGGATGAAACCACGCCTTGGGGCTCCAACGGCATCCGCGCCTACTGGCAAGGTGAGGCGACGGCCGGCACGCCGACCAAGCCGGTGCTCGGCCGCACGGAGCTGAAGCTGAAAAAGCTGATGGCACTGGTGCCGATGTCGGACGAGCTGATGAACGACGCGGTCGCACTCGGTGCTTACCTGACGCCGAACATGGCCCGCTCGATCCGCTGGAAGACCGACGAGGCTGTTCTGTTCGGTAGCGGTGCTGGCGTGCCGTTCGGCGCGCTGTCGGGCGGCGCCGTCGTCACCGTGGACAAGGAAACCGATCAGGCGGCTGCCACCTTCAACGTCACCAATGCGTCGAAGATGATCGCTCGCTTGCTGCCCGGCTCCTACGGCCGCGCGGTCTGGCTGATCAACAACGACGTGCTGCCGCAGTTGTTCACCATGGTGCTGGGGAACGTGCCGGTCTACCTGCCAGCGAGCGAGGGCGCCAAGTCCAACCCCTACGGCACGCTTATGGGCCGGCCGGTCATCGTCACCCAGCACGCGAAGTCAATAGGCACGCAGGGCGATGTGTCGCTGGTCGATTTGAGCCAGTACCAGTCGATCGAGAGCAAGGGCGGCATACAGACGGCGACCTCCATGCACCTGTACTTCGATGCAGATGCCGTGGCGTTCCGCGCAACCTTCCGCGTGGATGGTCAGCCGAAGCTGGCTGCACCGGTGTCGCCGGCCAACGGCAGCAACACCCTGTCGCCGTTCGTCCAACTCCAGACCCGCTCGTAACCAGAGCAGCCCTGATGTAGCCGCGGGCCTCATGCTCGCGGCACATCCACCGCATTCCCGCTTACTTCAAGGAGAACATCATGAACGTCAACGCTGGCGCCGGCGAAAAGCTGGCACTCGTGGGCACAATCGATCCGCAGACCGTGGCCAATACCGAAAAATTCACGGACGTGGTCGACATGTCCGAGTTCCATCAGGTTCTTGCCATTGCCATGCTGGGTGATATGGCCGCCGAAACCATCGATTTCACGGCCTACATCTGTGATTCCGACGGCAGCAATGCGACCGAACTGAAGGCGGCAGCCCAACTTTCCGCCCACGCGTCGGACAACGACAACAAGCAGATCGCCATTCAGGTTCGAGCCGATGAACTCGGCCCGCTCGGCAAGCGCTATGTCAAGTTCGGCCTCGTCACCGGCAACACCACCGGTGGCGCTGCTTCCGTGGCCGTGATCGGTGTGGATGGCCGCTACCAGCCGGAAGCTGACAACGACCTGTCCAGCGTGGTGCAGATCAAGACCTGATCTGGTGCGCAACAAATGAAGGCGGCGCCGCAATGGCCCGCCTTCACTTCCAATCACACGGAGAACCGACATGAAGAAAGCCAAATTCCTGGTCTCGCACTTTGACGCCGGCACCGAGAAATTCAAAGCAGGCCATGCGTATGACCTGACTGATGAAACGCGCTTGTGCATCAAGCGTGGTGCAGCCGTGGAAGTGGACGTGCCTGACGAGACGCCGACTGAGCAGAAAGCCGGCAATGGCGAAAGCACGCAGGACAATCAGCCGGTCGCCACCGCGCAGCCCGCCACGAAGTCGAAAAAGTAACGCAATCGGAGCGCCCGCGTGTTGGTCCAGATTACTCCGCCCGCCATCGAACCGGTGAGGCTGCAGGACGCCCGCCTGCAGGTGAGATTGACTACCGACGATCCGGTAACGGAGGATGCGCTGATCAAGCTGTACATCAGCGCGGCGCGTCGGCACGCCGAGGCCTACACCGGCCGAAGCTTTATCACACAGCGTTGGCGCCTGGTGCTTGACGGCTTCCCGCGCTGTATCGAGCTTGAGCGCGGAGATGTGCAGCGTATCGACTCGATCACCTACCGTGACATGACCGGCGCCACGCAAGTCGTGGCGTGGGATGAGCCCACCAGTTCTGTGCAGCGCTCAAGCGACGGCACGATGGTCGCCGACATTTCTGGCGGGGTGGCTCGAATCACCCCTGCGTTCGGCTGTGTGTGGCCGGTCGCTGTCCCGGAAATCGGAGCCGTAGCGGTCGCGTACACCGCCGGATATGGCGGTGAGGAAGATGTGCCCGAAGGCATCAAAAGCTGGATTTTGCTGCGAGTAGCCCGGCTGCATGCCGATCGCGAGGAGATTGTCGACGGACAGGCGCCGTCGAGCTATCTCGACGGGCTCCTTGATCCCTACAGCATTCTGCGTGCATGAAATCCATGAAAGCAGGGCAGTTCAGTAGCCTGGTCACGGTCCAGCAGCGTGCGAGTGGCCAGGACCCGGCCGGTCAGCCGTTGATAACCTGGGAAAAGGTCGCGTCAGTATGGGCCAACATCCGGCATCGTAGCGGGTTGGAAGCGATCAAGGCCGACGCAGATACCTCGATCGTGAAAGCCAGCATCCGCATCCGGTACCGAGACGGTATCAACGCCGGCATGCGCGTACTGCATGGCGCAACGATCTACGACATCAAGGCCGTGCTGCCGGACGTAGCAAAAAAAGAGCATCTGGACCTGATTTGCGAGGTGGTCAATGGCTGACGCATTCAGCATCAAGTTCGATGATTCAAGCTTGAGCGTGGCGCTTGATGAGATCGAGCAGAGGTCCGGGGAGTGTGTGCGGCCGGCAGCGCAGGCGGGGGCATCTGTCCTTTACAGCGAAGCGAAGTTCCGCGCGCCGGTCAGCGAGGGGGCGCATTATTTCTACGGTACGCATCAGAAGTACCTGTTTCCGGCCGGGACGCTACGCGACAGCATCTACCACGCCTACTCTGAAGACAATTCAAAGGCTGGGCGCTCGGCCACGTATCACATCGCCTGGAACCACAGCAAGGCCCCGTACGGCTTCATGGTCGAATTTGGCACAAGTCGTGCGCCGGCCCACCCGTTCCTGCGACCTGCATACGATGCTACGCGTGATCTCGCGCTTACCGTGGCGCGTGACAAGTACCTGTCCTTGATGGAAGAAGCGATCCCGGAGCTGACGAGATGACGATCGAAACGACCATCGTCGACGTGCTGAAAGGGCTGGTGCAAGACGCAGACGGCACTGTCCGCATCTTCCCCGATGTTGCCGAATTCGGAACGCCACCCCCATATATCACCTACCAGCAGGTAGGCGGCGCGGCGCTGAACTTCCTAGAGGCTGCACCGCCCGGCAAGCGCAACGGGCGATTCCAGCTGAACTGCTGGGCCGGCTCGCGGATAGATGCATCAGAGTTGGGGCGGCAAGTCGAGGATGCGCTTGTAACTGCCCTCGGGGCGTACGTCCTCGGCGCTGCGGTAGCGGCTTATGAGCCGGATACCAAGCTCTATGGCACACGCCAGGATTTCAGCATCTGGTTCTAGTTTCATCCTGCCCGTTCGGGCAATTTTCAACCGGCCCAACTGGCCGGCTTTTTTCCAACCTCACTCCATGGAGTCTCGTTGAAATGAGTACAGAGAAGACTCGCCTTTTGCGGGCGGCAAAAGAGTTCGAGGATGCGCTGAATGCTGCGGCCATCCCAGTCGATGTTCACGTTAATCAAATTAGCGGAATGAGAATCGGAGACGCTCGCGAGCAGGTTGTTTATCAAATCGAAATCCGTTCTAACGAAAGGCTTTATCCATGAGCCATGCAACTAAAGAACTGCACGAAACACTGATCCGCTTGCTCAAGGGGTGCTTGAGCGCATGGGAAAAGTGGCTCGCTAAACAGTAGTCAATAAAGCTGCCTCGCGGTGCGCAATGAGAAGCGCGCACCAAATGCCTCGCAGAAATCAACCGGCCCATCAGCGGCCATTTTTTTTGTGAGGAAATCAAATGTCTGTCTCTCTCCCGAACGGCGCAATTGTCGCCATTGCAAGCGGATACGGCGATTCGAAGACGATGTCCGCACTCACCAACGCAAATCCGGCCGTCGCGACCCTCGAAGCGTCTCATGGGGTGGCAGAAGGCGACTTCCTAGAAGTCACTTCCGGCTGGTCGCGCCTGACCGAAAAGATCGTCCGCGCCGGTACTGTTTCTACCAATGACGTCGAGCTTGAAAATTACGACACATCGTCCGAGAGCATCTACCCGGCCGGCACCGGCGCGGGCTCCGTGCGCAAGATCACTGGCTGGACTCAGTTGTCTCAGATTCTGAGCTCCAGCTCGAACGGTGGCGAACAGCAATTCCTTGAATATCAGTTCCTGGAAGCGGACGCCCAGAAGCGCATCCCCACGTTCAAGAGTGCTTCCGGACTGTCCTTCTCCGTCGCCGATGACCCAGCACAAGCAGGTTTCATTCTGGCTTCCCAGGCAAATGACGACCGCCTGCCGCGCGCTGTGCGCATCACCCTGCCGAGCGGCGCAATCATCCTCTACAACGCGTACATCTCGCTCAACAAGACCCCGTCGCTCACGGTGAACGAGCTGATGGCCGTGCAGGTCACGCTGTCCCTGCTCAACGAACCCGTTCGATACGCAGCGTAATCATGGCAAAGCTTTCACTTAAGGCAAATCCCACCTTTTCGGCGAAGGTGGGCATTCCGAAACACGGTTCCACGCCTGTCGAGATTCAGTTCACCTTCAAGCACAGGACCAGCAAAGACTTCAGTGACTGGCTGAAGTCACTCGACGGCAAGGACAAAGCCGAGGCGGTGCTTGAAATGGCCGAAGGATGGGAACTCGAAGATGAGTTCAGCACCGACAACATCCGCGTGCTCTTGTCGAACTACATGGGCGCCTTCCAGGCAATTCTGGACACGTACATGAAGGAGTTGACTCAGGCCCGCTTGGGAAACTGAGAGAGGCGGCCCGCCGGCTCTATACCAAGCCTCCGACTGAAGAGGAGGCGAGAGCCTTTGGCTTTACCGTGGAAGAAGCCAGCGGACCGCCAGTAGAACTGTGGCCGGACAACGCGCAATCAGTGAACGTGTTCATGGCTATGTCGACCCAATGGCGCATGGGCCCGATCGGGCCGAGCGGATTGGACTACAACGTGCTGCCGGAAGTCTGGCGCCGCCTAAAGGTGGCGCCAGTAGACCGAGACCAGGTGTTCCAGGATCTGATGGCGATGGAAGACGAGGCGTTGCGCGTGATGCGTGAGAAGAAGGACTGAGGAAAGCGAATGGCCGATTTGAAAGCTCAACTCGAAATCTCTGCCGACGCCACTGGCGTTGAGGCCGGGGTTTCGAAGGCCAAGCGCTCGCTGGCCGATCTCGGAGTTACCGCTGCGTCTGCTGGCAAGAAGGCTGCTGACGGCTTAGACAGTATCGGGAAGGGCGGTGACCAGTCGGCAGTGAAATTGGACGCTGCCACCCGCAACATGATCGGCAGTATTCAGCGCACTACTGCGGCAATGGAAGCCGGCGGGCGAACCAGCTCAAAGTATTACGAGGCGCTTGCCGCGCAACGTGGAATTGATGTCAATGCTCTGAAGCCATACCTGGATCAGCTGGATGCCGCAACCAAAAAAAATGTAGATCTAGGGCTCTCCGCCAAACAAACAACCGCTGCTCTGCGTCAAGTTCCAGCGCAGCTGACTGACATCGTGGTTAGTTTGCAGGGTGGGCAGGCGCCAATGACTGTACTGCTCCAACAGGGCGGTCAGTTGAAGGACGTGTTCGGCGGTATCGGTCCGGCTGCCCGGGCGCTGAGCAGCTACGTCATCGGATTGATCGGCCCGTTCACGCTAGCAGCTGGTGGCGCGGCGGCGCTCGCTGCTGCCTACTACCAAGGCAGCAAAGAGGCGGATGCCTACAACCGCGCTCTGATCATAACCGGCAACGCCGCCGGCACGACCGCTGGTCAACTGGCGCAGATGGCGGAAAATCTGAGCGAATCTGTCGGTACCCAGGGGGCCGCGGCTGCCGCATTAACGGAACTCGCCGGCACTGGACGAATTGCGGCTGAGAACCTGGAAGAGTTTGCCAGAGTAGCCGCCCAGATGGAAAAGACGGTCGGGCAAAGTATTCAGGCAACGGCAAAAGACCTGTCAGAACTTGCAAAGGCTCCACTGGAAGCGTCGATCAAGCTCAACGAACAGTATCGTTATCTCACGAAGTCAGTCTACGACCAGATCAAGGCGCTTGAAGACCAAGGGCGAGTAGAAGAGGCTGCGGCGGTTGCACAGAAAGCGTACGCAGACGCATTTGATGAGCGGTCGCAGAAGATTCAAGAGGACTTGGGCTACATCGAACGTGGCTGGGCGGTGATTACCAACGAGGCGAAGCGCGCATGGGATGCCATGCTTGGACTTGGTCGCAAGGAGACGCTTTCTGATCTTTACGACCAACTGAACTTCGCCATCGCGAGCGGAGCTTCTGAAGCAGAGATTGCGGACTTCGAGAAGCGAATCGCGAAGCTGAAGGACGAGGAGGATCAGAGACGGAAAGTCGCGGAAGCGCAGTCTGCTCAAGTCAAACTGCAGCAGGCTCAAATTCAGTGGGATCAGGAGGGCGAAAAGCTTCTCGACAAAAAGGCCAAGAAGGAGAAAGAAATTGCGCAAGCGAGAGAGCTTGCCAGACAGGCGGGAATTACCGACCAAAGCATCATTGATGAGCGCATTCGTCAGATCGAAGATAAGTACAAGGACAAAGGGGCGATCAGTGCTGGCCTCAAGATCGACAAGGCGACACTGACAGCCGACATCGAGTCAGTCCGCAATGCGTTCAGCGCACTGAGTAGCACCTACGACAACGCTGAAAAAATCCTTGAGGCCCGCCGTTCTGCCGGCTTGGTGAGTGAGGCTGAATACTGGGAGGCCAAGCGCGAATTCATCCGCTTGAACGAGCAAGCCGAAGCCGAGGCTCTCCAAAAGCAGATCGAGCGGCTGAGCGCGGAAAAGGCGACCGGCGATCAGAAGATCAAGAACGACGAAAAGATAGCCGAGTTGATGGCCGAGATGGGCGTCTTGCGGGCAAAGGCGTCGTCCGATATAGAGATCCTGTCAGCGAAAGAAGCGGCTGCGAACGAGCGCGTCAAGCGTTCATACGATGAAGCGCGTCAGGCAGCCGAGCAGTATGTCCAGTCCATCGAAAAGCGCTATGCACGCGAGTTGGAAGGAATCGGCCGAGGTACGCGATACCGCGACCGCCAGGCAGGCCGTAATCAGATCGATGACAAGTATGATCGCCAGCGTCAAGACTTGGCTGGTGAGCTTCGGCGCAATGAAATTACTCAGGAGCAGTACGACCAGCAGCTTGCCATCATCGACGAGTATCACGCCAAGGCTGCACAGAGTTACGAGGACTACTACGCGAGGATCGAGGAAGCCCAGTCCAACTGGGTGAACGGCGCCACTGAGGCGATCCAGAACTATCTGGATCAGTCACGAAACGTTGCCAAGCTCACCGAGGACCTGTTCACCAGCTCTATTCGTGGAATGGAGGACGCGCTTGTCGATTTTGTTACGACAGGCAAGACGTCCTTTAGCGATTTGGCTACGTCGATCATTGCCAACATCGTCCGCATGCAAATTCGGGCGCAGATGTCCAGTATTTTCGGCGGCGTGCTTGGCGCGATTTTCCCTTCCGCTGCGCCTGCGGTGACCGGAGCTGCGACCAGTTTCGCCGGTCCGACCTACTCAGCCGCCGGCGGATTCGATATTCCTTCCGGCGTCAACCCGGCCGTACAACTCCACCAACGCGAGATGGTGTTGCCAGAGCAGTACGCGGATGTAATCCGGGGGCTTGCTGCGGGCGGCGGCGGGTCCGGCGGCAATGTCTCGATCCAGATCATCGGCGCGCCGAGTCGTCCATCTGTGCAGGAGACGACGGATAGCCGCGGCAACCGTGACATCAAGGTTGTATTCGGTGAAATGGCTGGAGCCGAAATGCGCCGGCCAGGGTCCGCAATGAATCAATCGGCACGGGCCAGCTTCGGCCTACAGCCTGCACTAGTGAGGCGGTAATGGCGTACTCGATCGTGTGGCCCCCGGCACTGCCGCAAGTGCCGGTGACGCCATATAGCGAAAGCGGCGGGGTCAGGATGCTGAGCACGCCGATGGACAAAGGGCCGGCCAAGACGCGCCTTCTGGGCGCAAAGCCGGATGTCATTCCGTTGGAGTTCCTGATGACCGGCGGACAGCTCGACGCCTTCATTACGTTCGTCAAAGAGACAACGCGAGGCGTGCTGCGGTTCGGCTTCCCACACCCGCGCACCAAGGAAATAGCGGAAGTGCGATTTCTGCCGACCGGCGACGGTGACGTGTATTCGGTCGACAATGCCGGTCCGAGGCTATGGCGTGTGCGGTTCCAGGTGGAGGTGCTCCCATGAGCCGTCTGTCGACAATGAGCCCGGCGGCTCTGCGCGCGCTGTTCTCCCCGAATGCGGACGACACGCTGGTGACCCTGTTGACAGTGACCGGGGCGGGGTTGGCAGAGCCGATCCGCCTTGCCGACAACTTCGACCAGCGCCTGTCCGAGACCGACGAGGACGTACTGTACGGCATTGTCAGCCGCGGTGAGCAGTACATGTTCCTGCCGATGGAGGTTGTCCTGCCGTCCGACGAGGAAGCCGCCGCACCGCGCGCATCGATCGTGCTGCACGACGTCACACGCATCCTGATTCCGACTATTCGCACGCTGACCGAAGCACTTGAGGTCACGATCGAACTGGTGCTGAAATCCACGCCCGACGTGGTCGAAGCCAGCTTCCCGGGCTTCTTCATGAGCCATGTGCCGTACAACGCCGACGCCATCACCGTGCAGCTCGATGTCGAGAGCCTGGCCGCTGAGCCGTTCCCGTGTCACACCATGACGCCTTCCTACTTTCCGGGGTTGTTCTGATGACCTGGTGGAACGACTACGTCGGCATCCCCTACGCCTCGCGCGGCCGCGACCGCGCCGGCATCGACTGCTGGGGCCTCGCGCGCCTGGTCTATCGCGAGCAGTTCGACCGCGATCTGCCGAGCTTCGACGGCGAGTATGTCGACGAGCACGACCGGGAGGCCAATGCGGAGCTGATCGCCCGCCGCGTCGAGGGCTGGCAGCGGCTGGACGGCACGCCTGAACCGGGCGATCTGGTGCTGTTCTGGATCGCAGACCCGGAGACGAAAAAACGTCATCTTTCCCACATCGGCATCGCCGCCGCCCCGGGCCACTTCCTGCACGCCAGGCAAGGCACCGACTCGACGATTGAGCGCCTGGACGCCGGTGTTTGGAAGCACCGTGTCGAGGGCTTCTACCGCTACACGCCGACGGCATCTGGGCAGACCTTCGCGCTATCGGCCATGCCGCACCCGCTGCGCACGCAGCAACTGCACGCCGAGATCCCGGCAGGCCTGACGCTGGCGGGCGTGCGCGACTGGATGCGCGAGCACGGCCACGTGCCCGAGCACATTCCGCACCGCCCGGTGATGATGCTCGATGGCCGCGTGATTCCGGCCGAGTTGCTGGACAAAACGGTGGTGCTGCCGGGGCAGCGAGTCGAATACCGAGCGGTCCCACTCAATGGCCGTGCGGTTCTTAGCCTTGTCACGATGGCTGTCGCGTGGTGGGCTGCGCCGATGGTTGTCGGAGCGCTCGGTGGCGCTGCAGCGACTGCGACGAGCGCGGCGGTCGGAGTCGGAGGCCTGTCATACAGCGCCAGCATTGGCGTTGCGGCGATGAGCATCAGCATGGTTGGCGGCCTGCTGGCAAATGCCATCTTCCCAGTGCGCCCGCCGAAGCAGAACAACCCGGGCACCGCGGAAAGCATGAACTTCCTGCAGGGCGGCCAGAACCAGGCGCGGCCGTACGGAGCCATTCCGGTCGTGCTCGGGCGCTTCCGCTTCACGCCGCCGGCGGCCGCGATTCCCTACACCGAGGCGAACGCCACTACCAGCTACCTGCGCCTGGTCCTGCTCTGGGGCTACGGCCCGCTGCAAATCTCCGACTTGCGCGTCGGCGCCACGCCGCTGGAGTCGCTGGAAGAAGTCGAGTACGAGACGCTGACCGGCTGGGACGACACCACGGAAGACGTGGCGAATTTCAACCGCCTGTACGGCACGGACGTCTCGCAAGAGGTCGTCAATATCAAGCTGGAGAGCGACGGCACCGATGCCGGCTCCCCATGGACCAGCCGCGTGATCGGCGACGAATGCGACCGCATCACGGTCACGCTGCACTTCCCCGAAGGCCTGCGGCAAATGCCGATCGAGGGCGGCAATGCCGGGAAGATCTACGAAGCGGCATTCGTCGGCCAAGTGCAGGTGCGCCAGCTCGATGCGGACACGCTGGAGCCCTTGACCGGCTGGGGCGAGATCAACGCCGTTTTCCGCGGGCAGACGATCAATCTGCAGCCGGCATGGTTCAACGTCGACAACGATGCCGAATTGGAGCCCGTCTACCGCTGGACGCGTATCAGCCTGGACGAATACAACAACCTGATCGTTCGCAACGGCGCATTCACGGCCAATCCGTCGAGCGAGCCGAGCGGCATGCTGCTGCAGCGCCAGCAGGAAGCAGCGTTCGGCGTGGGGATGATCTACAACCGCCTGCCCGACTACGGCCCGAGCGAAGAGCCGTTGTGGGACATCTGCATGTACGGGAACACGGTCTATCAGACCGTGGACCGTCGCGGATCGGGCACGGCCGGCGTCACCGGCTGCGATCTGTCGATCAGCGGCTACAGGGCCACCATTGCATCCGGCACGCTTGCGCGCGCGCAAGTCGAGGCCGTCAACTACGGCAAATCGGGACAGCCCTACCACAAGCGCAAGGACGCATTCAGCACAAACATCAGTTTCTCGGTGCCGCGCGGTGTGTACGAAGTGCGCGCGCGCCGGCGGAACACGTCGGAGAAAGAGTTCACGACCGGGAACGGCAACAAGGTCATGCGCTACCACGACGCCTACCTGTACGCGATCACCGGCTACGAAAACCGGCGCCCGGTCGTCAATCCGCCAAGTGTGAAGCTGGCGATGACCGCGATCCGGATCAAGGCCACGAACCAGTTGAACGGGAGCCTGGACGGCATCACCGGCACCGTGCAGGTTATTTGCAAGGACTGGGATCACGTAACGCAGACGTGGATCACGCGCCCGACCCGCAACCCCGCGAGCCTCATCCGCCACGTCCTGCAGCACCCCGGCAACGCCCGGCGCTGCCCGGACAGCGCGATCAACCTGACGGAACTCGCCGACTTCCACGACTACTGCCGCGAAAACGGCTTCATGTACGACGGTGTGATGGCCGAGCAGCAAAGCGTCGACGACGTCCTGCGCGACATCGCCGCCGCCGGCCGCGCCTCCCCGACGCGCCGCGACGGCAAGTGGACGGTCATCATCGACCGCCCGCGCACCGTCGTCGCCCAACACTTCACCCCGCACAACAGCTGGGGATTCGAGGGCGTCAAGACCTTGCCGCGCATGCCGCACGCCTTCCGCGTGCAGTTCAAGAACGCGGAGAAGGGCTACCAGGACGACGAGATGATCGTCTACAACGACGGCTACTCATCGGCCAATGCGACACTGTTCGAAGGCCTGCAGCTGCCCGGCGTGACGACGAAGGAAGCGGTCTTCAAACACGCACGCTTCCACCTCGCGCAGATCAAGCTGCGGCCGGAAACGTACACGCTGAACGCCGACATCGAGCACATCATCTGCACGCGCGGCGATTTGGTGCGCGTGACCCATTTCGTCCCGATGTGGGGTATCGGCACTGGCCGCATCAAGGAGCGCGCAAGCGAAACGGTGCTCCAGCTCGACGAGCAGGTGCCGATGGACGCCGGCCAGCAGTACACGATCCGCATCAGACTCGAAGATGGCAGCAGCATTACGCGCACGGTCGAGGCGGTGGCGGAGGACGGCTATTACGGAGAGATCACGCTGACCAGCGGCGTTACAGCCGACGAGGGAAAGCCCGGCAACCTGTTCATGTTCGGCGCGCTGGAGGCGGAATCGGTCGAGTTGATCGTCCAGAACATAGAGCCAGCCGCGAACATGAATGCGCGTCTGACGCTGGTCGACTACTCGCCAGCGATCTACGACAGCGACAGCGAACCGATCCCGGACTTCGACAGCCAGATCACGCGCCCTCCTGTTTTGCTGATCCCGACGATCACCGAGACTCCAGTTCTCGGAACTCCGGTCAGCGACGAAAGCGTAATGGTGGTACTTGCGCCCGGTCGGTATCAGTACCGAATCAAGCTGCCATTCTCGAACCTGGCCACGTTGCCGACCGATGTCACGCACATCGAGGGGCAGATTGCATTTGCTGGCGCTACTGATTGGGAAACGGTCTCGCGTGTGCCGCTCGCGCACGGCGCAGTGTTCTTTGCCGACGTGCAGGAGGGTGACGAGCATCAGCTTCGCCTCCGGTACGTCGACGGGCGCGGGCGGACTGGCCCTTGGACTGAACCTGTTACCCATACGGTAGTAGGCAAGACCGCGCCGCCACCATTCGTCGACCGCTTCAAGCTGATCGAGCAGCCGGGCGGAATCAAGCAGTTTTTCTGGCAGATGGAGAATCCGCCTGCCGATCTGTTCGCCTACGAAGTGCGCTACAGCCTTGGCACGACTCTCCGCGAATGGGACAGGATGATCCCGCTTTTCGCAAAGGATCACCGAGCGCAACAGCATGAAAACGTCGAGCCGGCTGCAGATGGCGTCTACACCTTTGCGATCCGAGCGTTCGACGACGGGGGCAGGGGATCAGAACAGCCGCACTACATCACCGAAGTTCTCGACGGGGATCAGTTCGGTGCGGTTCTCAAGATCGTCCTCCCGCACGAGGACGACTGGCCCGGCGCAAAGACCGACTGTTACGTGTCAGGCACTTCGCTAATCGACTCTGGCGTTCTGACTTGGGATGCCCTTGATGTGACATGGGATGAGACAGAGGAAACGTGGAATAACACCCCGGCCTCGCCAATCATCTACGAGCATCCTGCGGTCGATCTCGGCGCGTCACTGGAGGTGACGATCCGAGCGAACTCCCTCGCAGCTGGTACGACGCTTATCGAAATAAGCACAAGTGATGATGACCTGGCCTATTCGGAATGGGCCGAAGTCCCGAATTCATCCGTCACTGCTCGCTACTTCAAATTCCGCTGGACCGTTTCAGGAACCAGCCCACTTCTGTATCGCGCTCAAGCGATTTTCTACACGTAGGTAAATCATGACGATTGATACTACTAACCTTGACTCTGGCGAGGACAAGGTAAAGCTGGCTCGCGCCGCTATTCTGGCGATGGCTGAGTGGATGAACGAAGGCGTGAGTGACGAGAAGGTCGCGCCATCGAGCAAGCTCTACAACCGCATTCATGATGTGGTGAGCGTTAGGGACTTCGGCGCTGTCGGTGATGGTGAAACCGACGACACCGAAGCAATCCAGACTGCGATTACAGCAGCAGCCAGCATGTCGCAAGGCGAGCGGCGTGCGGTATGGTTCCCTAAGGGGCTATACAAGGTTACGGGTGGATTGAGCATTCCAGACACGACCAGCCACCTCACGCTTTACGGCGAATCTTCGGAAGGGATCGGAGCATCCGCCATCTACTTTTACCACCCGGGCGATGCGTCCGTCACGGTTCTGATCGACGCCCCAATCCAGAACTTCACGATGCTGGACCTCGCTGTGCGGCAGATGAGCGAGTCTGACTACACCGCACTCGACCCCGTTACTGCGGTGCGTACCAAGAGGCCAACGACCGCCACTGCTGACACGGACACCATCATCGAGCGGTGCTGCTTCAAGCAATTCTCGAAAGGCATCGAGAATTGGGGCCGCGGACTTAAGGCAAGTTACAACGTATTCGATCAGTGTGGGGAATGCATCGAACTGGAATGGCCCGACGTCGGCGACTACGCTGCATCAGCACCTGCAATATCGCAAGACACGACGGGCTTCCGCGCGTTCCGTATCCAGAACAACCGTTTCCACTCCATCGGCACGATTGCGGTCAAGAACTCGGGCGCGAACGCATCCAAGATTCACGCTATCGACATCAGCGGGAACATGCTCGACATTGGGCGGCGCTTGTTCGAGGGCGTATTGGTTGACGGCCAGATAGTCAACAACCAGTCGATCATGACCCCGACGAAAGTCATCGTTCTGCAAGATGGCTCGAAGAATTATGTGGTCAGTGGCCTCGTCATGGCCGGGAACACCGATGCCAGCCGCATCCCCGATTACTTCATTGAATTTACCGGCACGCACACCAACGGGCAAATCAGCAATGTCACGATGGACAATTGCTCCATCGACGCGATCCGCGCGAGCACCGGGAGCGTACTGAATGGCGTGACGTTCAACGGCATCAGTTGCGGCACGGTAGGCAGTTCGTCGAACAACGTTATCCGGTTGGTCGGGAACAGCCATAAGGTCGCCATCAACGGGCTGACCTACTACGGCCCGCTGCTGACAGAGGCTGTGCGCGTCGACTCTGGCTCCGTGGTGTCGGTATCGGGTTACGCCTCGTTGAATAGCGCGACGCCGCTTTCCGTTTCCGGTGCATACACGACGAAGGATGTCGTGATTAACGGCTCGAATGTGTTTCAGAAGTTCGTTTCGCAAAGCGGGACAGAACTGGGATCGCTGACTTACGAAAACGCCGGCACGAATGGGATCACACTGGTTTCCTCTGACGGGTCGATCAATTTCAAGCCGTCAAACAATTCGGTGCGACCTTTCGATGACAACTTAACGTCGCTCGGGATGGGGTCGCGTCGTTATTCCGTGGTTTACGCAGGGACCGGCACGATTAACACCTCAGACGCGGAAGACAAGGAAGAAATCAGGGAAGTCGACGAAGCGGTGACCCGTGCCGTGCGCAAAATCAGTTTCAAGCAGTTCAAGTTCAAAGACGCCGTTGCTAGAAAGGGAGCGGCCGCGCGTACGCATGCCGGTGTGATTGCGCAGGAGGTCAAAGCTGCATTCGAGTCGGAAGGATTGGACCCGTTCGCCTGGGGAGTGCTCTGCTACGACGAGTGGCCGGAAGAACCGGAAGTGCGCGACCCGGAAACCGGCGAAGTGGTGCAGGAATACCGTCCAGCAGGGTCGCGCTATGGAGTCCGATACGACCAGTTGCTTTGCTTGAAGCTGGCATCGATGTAGCGTGGCCCAGAAGCTAGCTTGCGCGCTAGATTTCAATCATGTATGGTGCCGCGATTCCAGCCAGGATCGTAGCCTATGAGCACTCTTGCCATACTGTCACAATATCATGATGAAAATGGCAACACCATCGATTATGCGGGAAGCGTTGAAAAGGGCGTCCGCATAGTGTTCGTCGGGTCCAATAACCGACTCGTTGTGAACGATGGCGCCAAGATCACGGATCTTTCGATTCGCTTCGATTGTGACAATGCTCACATTGAGATCGGAGCATGCAGCATAAAGGGGTCCATGCTCATCGGCCAGGATTGCCGCATCCTCGTCGAAGATGGCGTCACCTCATCAGGCAAGGTGTTTATCACAGCAGCCGAGGGAACTGAGGTGACTATCGGTGAGGACTGCATGTTCTCATCTGATATTACCGTTCGGACGCATGACTCTCATCCGATATTTGATGTCGCAACAGGTATGAGATCAAATGTGGCGAAGTCGATTAGCATCGGGCGGCATGTATGGGTTGGGGCGGATGTCGCTATTCTGGGCGGCTCCAGTATTGGCGATGGAAGCGTTATCGGGATGCGAAGCGTAGTGAAAGGGAAGTTCCCGAACAATGTTGTAGTCGTGGGGATGCCAGCAAAAACGGTGAAGCGCAATATTGCCTGGGAGCGACCACATTTGACCGGCAAGCCGCCGTTCTACAAGCGAGACGCATCGACCGTCAAAAAATCCGCATACTGGGATATGACCAGGGAAGAGCCGGTGGTAGAAAAAAAATGGAGTTTGCTCAAGATTGTGAAAAACGCATTAGGCAAACTCCGGCTCCGGCCAGCATAGGAATCCATGACTGACCCGCTTCGGCGGGTTTTTTATTGCCCGCCCGAGCGGGTTTTTTTTCGTCTACTGAAAGGCCATGAACATGGAACCAACAAGCGGCACCGCTGCAACCGGCTTTGCCATTGGTAAGGCACTCGCGTCTCCGGGTGTGATCGGCATTCTCGGCGGGGCTCTCGGATTCCTCATCCTATGGCCGAAGACGGCCAAAGAAGGGTTCTCCCGCCTTGTAGTGAGCGGAATCTCGTCGCACTTCTTTGGCGATGCGGTGCTGCGTACGATCGTCGAATTCGCCGAATGGATTCCACCAGAAGAGATCCGGGCTGGCGCCTACCTGATCGCGGCATTGCCTGCATGGTGGATTCTCGGTGCAATCCTGAAGTACCTCAGCCGTGGCAACGACATCAAACAGATTGCTCAAGACGTAAAGGAAATGATGTGAATAGAGAAGCACTGGCAAAGCAGCTCGTCATCGACGAAGGCCTGCGCCTCAAGCCCTATCACTGCACGGCTGGCAAGCTGACGATTGGAGTCGGGCGCAACCTGGACGACGTCGGGATCACGAAAGCCGAAGCCATGATGCTGCTCGCCTCGGACATTGAGCGTGTGGAAACCGAGCTCGATCGCGTGCTGCCGTGGTGGCGTGGGATGAGCGACAAGCGCCAGCAGGTGCTCGCCAACATGTGCTTCAACATGGGGATCGGGAACAGCACATGCGGCTTACTCAGCTTCCGAAACACGCTGGCTGCCATGCAGCGGGGCGACTACAAGGCGGCGGCACGCGGCATGCTCGACTCTGCCTGGGCGCGGCAGGTTGGCGACCGCTCCGAGCGCTTGGCCAAGATGATGGAACAGGGATGAATCCGCTCGCAATCCGTGGCCTGCTCCTGCTTGCCGGGGCAGCCACTGCATTCGCCGCCGGCTGGCTGGTCAACGGCTGGCGTCTCGGTGAGCAGATGGCCGAACGCGAGCGCGATCAGGTCGCAGCCGTGGCGGCCGCAAACGAAGCCGCACGTCTGAAAGAACGTGCGATGACCAAACAAGCCGAGGAGGCTCGAAATGCTGCAACTCAACGTGAAATCGCTCTGCGTCGTGCTGCTGATGGGGCTCGCGGTGCTCTTGACGGGCTGCTCTACGACATCGCAGATCTCAGACGTGCAATGCCCAGTATGGCCGACGATGCCCTCCGTGAGCGAGCCGATACCCTCGGAAAGCTACTCGCAGAGTGCTCAGCGGAATATCGAGGGCTGGCGGAGCGAGCTGACCGGCACGTCAACGACGTCCGGACGCTGAGGGAGGCGTGGCCGAAGTAGCGCCGCGCAAAAGGAAAAACCCACCGGCGCATATTAGAAACTGTCTAATATACAGAGGTGGGTTTACATACAGCCGAGGCTGTAAGCCTTTGAATCCAATGGTCGGGGCGGCGGGATTCGAACTCGCGACCCCTTGCACCCCATGCAAGTGCGCTACCAGGCTGCGCTACGCCCCGACGAAGCTGGGGATTATAGCAAGAGCCGGGTTATTCCGCCATGGCA
>Ga0164243_10001148_pt1 | contig 45732 bp, 63 predicted proteins | sample OricompcompostOP_FD_108781 | JGI IMG/M metagenome (GOLD analysis project Ga0164243, IMG submission 108781) | Organic Plus compost microbial communities from Emeryville, California, USA - Original compost - Organic plus compost (OP) | ecosystem: Engineered > Solid waste > Mixed feedstock >...
CAGAAAATAATAATGATTATAATTTATTTAAAATTAAGAATCAGAAAATTAAGAATCAGACTAGTCTGAAAATTAAGATTTAGAATTGTCTGAATATTTAAATTTAGACTTGTTTGAATATTAAGAATCTGAATATTAAGAAATTGAATTTTTAGAATCTTATTATTATGAATTGTCTGAATATTCTTGAGATTAGAATTGAAAGACTAGTCAGAATATTATGAATTAGAAGAAAGATTAGAATAGAAGAAATTTTCTATATATTTTAAAGAATCTCATTGATTAGATAAATGAAATTTTTCAATAATTTTTAATTTTCTAAATATTATTTATTTTCAGATTTGTCTTTCAGAATATAAATTTTCATTCGATTTTCAAAATTCTGATTCGTCAGATAATGCATTATGATTTCTTATAATAATGATATTATAAGAAATAATTAGATAATTATAAGAAATAATTTATCAGACGATTCAGAATAATCTGATAATGAATGATTCTCGAAGATTTTCTGAATATTCTGACAGTCCGTGTCATTATTAAAAAATTTTTTTTCTTCCGAGCGGACCATCTCCTCGCATATAATTTCTAATTTTCAAATTCAATTAACACGTCATAATCTTTTAAATAATCTAATAATTTCATCTTTCTCAGCGCGTAGGAATCAAGAAAAAAATCAAAAATGACTGAATATCTCTATATTATCCCCAAGTTGAAAGGTTGTACCTATCTCTTTATATCATTTAATATGTCATTTTTCTAATATATTTATAGAAATATATCTCATAATCATTAAATATGAATGCATAACAACTTATAACAAGGAACATTTATTTTTGCTATTCCAATAATACATGGACATACAGAATATTATTTATTTTTAATAGTATTTATTATCCACAAAATATTAGATAAGGACACTAATGCTCCAAATATAGACATAATCACTGAGCATATAACTACAATTTGTTTATTACTCACTTTTAATCACCTCCTAATTTTAGAATTTCCTTTGTATAAAAAAAATATTCCGACACAGTAATTTGCATCGGAAAGTCGAATTTTAAATTTTTTATTTTGCAATTTCAAAGTTTGATTAACATTATTATTGCTAGAATTAGTAATAGGGATAAAAATATTAATATAACAATACCTACAAAGTCAATATAAGTATGAGCATCATAAATAAACATTCCTATTGTTAAAGTAACTATTGCTGCTATTACTAATATAATAATGAATAGCATTTATATCACCTTAATTGCCATTACTACATAATCATCTTTTTGTTCATAGCTAGTAATATAAGTTACTTTACATTTAATAAATCTCCCTGTATATTGTTTTAATCCAGGAATATATTCATTTAAATATAAAATATCTCCGTTCTTAAAATTTCTGTCATTTTTTCGTATTTCAAATGTTTTATTTCCATTTAGAATTTCATCAAAATAAACTTGAAGGATTTTTAGATGATGTATCATAATATTATCCTTTCTATCTATCTTTTATCAAAGCATTCATCCATTTAATAGCTTCTATAACTCCCCATTTAAGTCTATTTCTATAATATGGTCTATATTATAAATATGTGTAATATTATTTATAGTATATTTTGTTCCAAAAACATTAATATTATCAAATAATTTGGGCATTGGCTCAATTTCACCTTTAAAACTTATGAGATTATATCCGTTGATAGTAAATTTAGTTATCATAGACATCATCTTCCTCATTGTCCCAAAAATTATAAGTTTTATCTAATAATTTAACTTTTTTACATCCACAATCTTTACAGTAAATTTTACCTTCAATCATATAAACTTTTTCATCTGCAAATATTCTAACCTGACATTCCTCATTACTACAAAAGTTAATTCCTACTTTCATTTATTTCCTCCACAATTTTGTATTTTTCTTTTCTTAATGATAAATTCATCTAATCATCATTTTAAATAAACTTATATGTCCATTAAATTACAATAAATCAATACCTAATTGAATATTAATTTATATAAATATTTAATCTCTAATCCAATATTTACTACTGAAAAAATTATTATAATAATATAAAACATTTTAAATCCTTTAGCATTTCTTAAATCAGATAGAAAAAAGGTGAATATTAGAAAATTAACTAATAATCCACCTAAAATGTCTAAGATTTGCATTATTTCACCATTCGTCTTTTAAAATTTTTAATTTATTATTTATTTCTTGATATATTTCTTTATTATGTTCACTTAATTTATCCATATGTTCCAACATTTCATCACAAAGAATATTTAATCTATGATTTATCTCTTTATTATCAATTATTCCTTCTTGGTTTATATAAGATTCTTCTATATAAACATATTTTTGGATAAGTATAGCTCCCATATAATCAAGAATAGGCTTTAATTGATATTCTGGAACTAAATAATGTTTGGAAGAGCCAGCTATTGCCACTATTCCAATAAGTTTATCTTTAAATGCATCTTTAGGTAATATATCAAACAAATTCTTTAATGTACCTGGAATGGACGCCTGATAAATTGGTGTTACAATAATAATCCCATTAGCATATTCAATTGTTTGTATTGCATACCTAGTTGTCGGACTATAATCTTTAATATCCCTACCGTCACTAAAATCAACTACATTTTTTAAATCTAAATTATAAACATAATGATTTAAATGTGGATTTAAATGTTTATCTTTATTTCGTAATATAGATGTAATAGATGTATTAACACTTTTTACTTTTTCACCGGATACTGCACCTGATAATGTTATAATTTTCATGATTAATTATCCTCATTTCTATGTCTTGCCAAAATAATAATCCATTCTTTTTTAGATTGCGGGTCTAACAATTCAGCATTTATTGTTTTAATATAAAACCAGCCAAGATGAAGATATGGATACAATACTTTATTATAATCAAATTTATTAACATATAATGTTTTAAATTCAATCATCCTATTTTATACTGATCCGCTAGAATTTGACTAATTTGTTTCTTCAAATCCTCAGCTTGCCTTTCTAATTTAATTATTTCTACATTCAATTGTTCTTGTTCCTTATATTTTGCATCTAATTGCGTATTTAAATCTGCTAATTGGTCTAATAATTCTTGCACTGTAGGACCCTCCATTATTTACCTTCCTCCTTTTTTAAAATGGCCTGCAATTCAACTAATGCATCAGCGTCCACTTTAATATCAGTAGGGGTAAAAGTAATTTGACATTGATTAATACAATCTTTGTCTAAGTTTAGTGTTAACGAATGTACAGTATTTATAACTACTCCATCTAAAGTTATAATTAAATCATATGAAGTAATAGCAAACTTTGAATTATTTTTCTTTTTAATTTCTAATTTTGCCATATTATCCCTCGATTTTAAAATTTATTATCTTAAATCATTATATAAATTGGTAATATTATCTATTTGTTTGTTAATACGACTTTCAATTTCTTGTAACGATATTGATGAAATATCATATGTTATTTGTTCTAATTTTGACTCTACAACTAATAATGATGAACGTAATATTTCTATATCATCATGTATACTTTGTAATTCTTCTGCCATTTTAACAGTTATAAATTCTTTCTTATCCAATAATTCTTGGATTCTGCTATTAATATAATAATTTACCAATTTAAATCCTCCAAATAAGATGAATAAATTCATCTAATCAATTTTAAAATATCCAGAGAGGTCCCCTATGGAGACCAGAATTGATACATAATTCATCTTTCATTTAGATTTATTAAAAACCAATTTAGTAGCAAATTTTAATATTTCAATAAGTATAAACTCTATCACAATGCTTATTAAAGCTATAATAATATTTGTTATTATCAGTATATGCAATGGTGGTACTTTACTAACATTTTCATGTATTAAACTAATTAATATAAAATTAATCATATCATAAGCAAATGCTAATTTTAAATCTTTGACAATTTGCATTAACATTTCTCCCTTCATAGCCAAAAGAATTTAAAAATTTCATATGCAGCCTTTAATCCAGTTATATCACTAATTAACATAATAAATAAAAAAACAAATCCAATATAATAAGATTTCTTACAAAAATTAATAAACAATATTATAATAAAAATTGTTATTATAATATTAATTAACATTGGAAATAATGCGGCTATTTTTGCAATAGTTATAAAATTCATTATATTTACACCGCCCCTAAAGATTTCCATAATGCATAGTCTTCTGTAAGTTCCATAAACCATTCTTTATCTTTTAACAACAAAGAAATATCAATAATAGATTCAAAGAAAGCATCATCCATTATAATATCATTGTACATATTAAATGGATAATCCATATCAACTTTTAAATCTTTTTTTCTTTTATATGGTTTTGTTGCACATATTGTAAAATAATCCCACTTTATTGTTGTTATAAAGCCAACAAGTTCTCCTTCACTAAATAAGCCTAAACTAACCCAATCGCCTTCTTTCATAATTTTCACCAACCTTATTTTTTAATGAATTTTAATTCCATATTCAATTCTACATCTACTTCTAAACCTTGTGTTTGTTCAATCATATTAACATAATTAAGTAAAAATATTAAAGCTGTATCTTTACCTGTTACATTTATTCTATTAGTAGAAATAATAGTATTTTCTTTGATTTTAATATTTTTATCTTTAATTTTTTTATAGGTTTCAAATATAGATTCTTCTTTTGTAGGCTTAGAATTATAAGTTGTCGGTTCATTTATAACACTATTTTTATCATTTTCTTTTGGAATAGAAGTATTATTTTCTTCTGATTTTTGATAAATTGCTTCTATTGGTGCAAAAACTGAATCTGGTACATTTTGTTTTAACTTTATAATATTATTTATTACTTTTTCAGATGGTACTTTTTCTTGTAATAAACCATTTTTTAATTTTTCTTTATAAGAAGTTTTATATTTACTAACAGTAGCTTCATGAATATTAAAAACTTTTGCTACATCACTATTTTTCATTTCTGGATAATGATTAAATACATAAAATAATTCTTTTTCCTCAATTTTTGAACCTTTCATTTTAGTTCCTCCTTCAATAAAACCAGTTTTAATAGAGTTATTTTGTAATTCTTTAATAATTTTTTTAATTAATCTTGAGATATAAGATTGTGCTATATTAAATTTATTTGCAATATCTTGTTGTTTCATTCTTTCAAAAAAATACATTTTAAAAATTTTTCTATCTCTTTCAGATAATTGCTTTAATGTCATATCCAAAATTGCTTTTAACCCATCATAATCCTCAAAATGTGTATCTTTTATTTCTGCTGGTAAAACATCAATCAAAGTTAATTCAGAGCCATCAAAATCTACAGTTAAAACACTATCTAAAGAAACATTATTTTTATGCCTTCTCATTTTCCTATTATGCATTAAAATTTCATTATGTATAAGCTTAGATGCATAAGTTACAAATTTAATACCTTTATCTAAATCAAAATTTTTATAAGCTTTAATTAATCCAATTTTAGCAATAGATACTAAATCTTCTATATCATCAACATTTTTAAATCTATTAGCGATATGATAACATAATCTTTCATTGATTTTTAAAAGTTTTTCATAGGCTGCATAATCACCTCCTTTAGCAGCTCTGATTAACTTATCATTTTCAGCAGAATAATTCATTAGTTCACCTCATTTTTAATCTATGAAGCCAATCTTAGATGCATTTTTTTTTAGAAGTTTTTTAATTTTCATAATCAAACGACTAACTTGTGGTTGAGATAAATTAAATTTTTCAGCAATTTCTATTTGACTCTTATTTTCAAAAAAATACATTTTAAATATTTCTTTATCCCTATCCTTAATTGAATCTAATGTTAATTTTAAAACTGAATCTAAACCTTTATAATCTTCATAGCTAATATCCTTTTCTGGAGTAGGAATGATATCTAATAACGTCATTTCTTTTTCACCATCTTCTCCAAAATTTGCATCCAACGAAATAAACTTAAAATTTTTCATTTTACGTTCTTTTCTAAAATTTACTAATATTTCATTTTTCATAATTGTCATAGCATAAGTTGCAAATTGGATATTTTTATTTAAATCAAATGTTTTAATTGATTTAATTAATCCAATTTTAGCTATAGATGCAATATCATCAATACTATCTAAGTTTTTAAATCTCTGCGCAATATAATAACATAATCCTTGATTTTCTATTAGAAATTTATCAAAAGCTTCTTTATCACCATTTTTGGCAGCTTTAATTAAATCTAAATTATCTATATTCATAGATTAGCTCCCAAATTAAATTTATTGTATTTGCTATAAAGAATCCAACAAACATTGGAAGAGTATGGTAAATTAATCTTTCTCTTTCATTCATGTGAAATATATTGGATAATTTTTTCATTTCTTGCCCCACCTTATAACTTCAATTTTCAAATGTTTTACACCAAATTCAACTGCATCTTGTCTATATTTGAATAACAAATCAAAGTGTCTACCTTTGATACCTCCTCCTGTATCTAAAGCTATTGCTTTAATAATTTTACCATTATAATCTATATTTACAATAGAATATAGTGGAATTATATTAGGGTCAACAGCAATTATTCTCATACCATTATAATAAATAGTATTTTTGACATTATAACCTGTTTTTGTTATTCCTATACAACCTTCTTTACAAAATGGTACGTATCCTGTTATCATAAAATCCTGTTTATTATTTTCTTTATTATTTTCTTCTTTTTTCTCAAGGCTTTCCACAAAATTTCTTTGTTTAACTTTTACTAATTTGCTTTTTATATTATTGTGTGCCTTATATTCTGTTAAATGTTCATTATATGTGTTTAATTGTTGTATTGGTGTATCAGGATTAACAGAATGATAAAAAGGATTATATACAAAAAGTAAACTAGTAAAACTAAATAAATGGAATTTGTTTAGGTACTTGATAATTATCTTCCTTTCTTAAATCAAATTATATAACAATAAGTAATTTAATTTTTAAAAGTTTCAAATAGAAAACAAAAAAAGGACAGTATCTGCCCTTTTTCTTATCCAATATATTGATAATAGCCTCTAGTTGCTTTTTGAATTTTATTATTATACTTTAATACTCTATTTATAGTATTTGTAAAGTTATTCCAATGCCAACCATATTCTTTATTTAATATTTCTTCTAATTTAGAAGATTTAAGTGGTTGCCCAGCTTCTTTTAAAATAAAAGCAATTTTATCTGCTACTATTTTAATATCTTTATAATTTTTACCAATATTACCAGTTAATTTAACTTTTTCTTTATCTTTAAGTTCATTAATTTCAGTCTTGTCAAATTTTTCTTCTATTATATTATCTTTTTTATCTTCAAACTTTTCATTAAACTTTTGAATAACATTTTCAACAGGAACTTGAGGAATCAATTTTGAAAGATTATCAACAACATTTGTCAATTTAATTAATGTATTTTCGTAATCAATTGTGTCCTTTATGTAGTCTTTATTTTCTTTATCTAATTGTGCAAGTCGAATTTTTATGTCATAAAATTCTTTTTCAATCCTTTCGGATTCTTCTCTGTAAAGTTGCTTAAGCTCCCTTTTTTCATCTAACAACATTTTAACTCTTTCTCTCAAATAATCTCTTTCAAAATAGCTCATACATAATCTCCTTTTTTCTATTAAATTATAGATTCTATCAAAATCTATTATTATTATATTACCTTTTAATAGAAAAAGATATATATTTTTAATAAAAAAATATTATTTTATTAAAATATTTTAATATTATTACACTTTTTTTTGAAACTCTTATGAAAAAATATAGAAAATGTTATATTATATAAAATATAAAAAATATTGAAGAAAGGTTGTAATAAAGAAATGAAAAAGGTAGTTTTTAGTGGTCATGCAATAATGAGAATGAAAGAAAAACGTCAATATGGTATTACAAAAGACGACGTTATTAATTGGGCACAAAAGCTTCCTGGAAGAATAACACATTTAAGTTTCAAGTGTTTTGCGGAAAGTGGACGGTGTTTTGAAATTGTTGTAAGTGATAAAGATGATATTAGAACAATAATAACAATTATTGGAATAGAATAATGAAACTTCAATTTTCTAATTCTCAAATTTCTATATAATATAGAAAGAAATTTTATAAGGGGATATAAAAGTGGATAAAATTGAAGATTATATGCATCTAGTTGATGTTACTATAAAAAGACAACATCATGATGGGCGATTATTTATTAAAAACTTAAAATTAGAAAAAGATGACGTAAGACAAATAGGAATGATTGGCTTAGTAAAAGGCTTTAAAAGTTTTAATAAAAAAATAGGTAAGGATATTAAAACACATTTAATTGCCAGTATTAATTATGAATTAAAAAACTTTTATAGAAATAATAATTATTTAATTAACTTTTCCAGAAAAGCTAAAGAGATTGGGCGTAAAATTTATCAATTAAATATTGACTCCATAGATGAAATTAAAAAAATGTTTAATTGTAGTAAATTATTGGCAGAACAAGCCTTAAATTATAAAAAGTATTTGGAAGAAGATGTTATAAGCTTAGATAGTAAAATAAATAATGATGGGAGGGAAATAATAGAACAATTAAATTATTCACATTTTAATTTAGAAAATTATGTAATAAGAAAAATTGAAGCTGAACATCGCTTATCTTATTTAAGTGAAAGACAAAAATTAATTCTATTTTATACAATTAAAGGAAAATATCAGCGAGATATTGGCAAGATTTTAAATATATCACAAAAAACAGTAAGTAAAGAAATGAATAAAGCAATAGAAATATTAAATAATTTAAATGAGGAGGAAGAAGATATTGTTAACGTTGGAACAAGAAGAATTGTTTAATGATAATATTAATTTAGTTGGATTTACACTTAAAAAATTTAAAGTTATTAGAAATATTGGTAATTATATAGATACAGATGATTTTTACCAAGTAGGTTGCATTGGTTTAGCTAAGGCTGTAAAATATTTTAATCCTGAATTAGGCTTTGAATTTTCAACCTATGCTGTAACTATGATTTATGGTGAAATAAGACGAGCAATAAGGGATGCTAATATTAGTGTTAAATTTTCTAGGAGAACTAAAGAAATTGCAAATAAAATTAAAAAAGAACAATTAAATTTAAAAACTCCTGAGGAAATTATGGAAAAATTTAAAATAGGTTTTGGTGCAGCAATGGATATTATAGATTATCTTAAACAAAAGCATGTGTCATTGGAAACAAAAATAGAAGATAGTGATAAACTAACATTAAAAGATATGCTTAGCAAAAATGAAAATATGGAAGATAATATAATAAATAAAATAGACTTAGAAAGATACTTAGAAAATTTAACAGATATACAGAGAAAAGTAATTAAATTATATTTAAAAGGTTATACTCAAATAGAAATAAGTAATAAAATTGGTGTTAGTCAAGTTCATGTATCTAGGACTATTAAAAAATCTATAAAAAGAATTGAAAATATGAGAAATAATATAGCTGAAGAATTACCTAAGAAAGGAGGAAAAGTTAGGCGAGAATTTAGAATTAATAATGGTAAATCTAAGAAAGAAATGTTTATTGAACTCATAAATAATAATACACCTAAAGAAGAAATAATTAAAAAATTAGAAATTAATCCAGATTCTTTTAATAAATATTTAAAGCTATATGTTAGCTAAAGGGGTTTTCTATGAAAATAAGTTATGATTTTATTAAGCAATTAAAGGAAACAAATTGCATGAAAATTATCCAAATAATAAAAAATCATAATATATATGAATTTTCAATAGATACATTACCTGAAGGAAGAGTAATTGGTACAATATTATTAGAAGATGAAGTAATTGATGAATTAGGTAATCTTATTGGTTATTTTGGAATAGACTTCCATTATAATATATTAGTTTATAATCTATTTAGAAAAGAGGAAAAGTTATGAAAAGCCATATTAAAGAAAGAGTAATTTTGCATGCTAATTTAATGATTTCTAATGACAACACTATTAGAAGTGTTGCAAGAATGACAGGTTGGTCAAAATCTACAGTATTAGTTGACCTAAAAAAAAGATTACCTATAATTAATCCAGAATTATATCAAAAGGTGAAAAATAAAGTTAAATATAATACTGCTATTAGACATATAAGGGGCGGGCAGGCAACTAAATTAAAATATAGTGAGGAAGATTAAATGTCTACTCCAATAAGAATATTTACTGATGGAGCATGTTCTCCAAATCCTGGTAATATGGGTATAGGTGTTGTAGTTGAATGGCAAGGAAAAACTCCTCCAACAATTATATCTGAATATGCTGGGAAAGGAACTAATAATATTGCTGAATATACAGCTTTAAATGAAGCTTTATTATATATTTATCAGCAAACTATTAAAAATTGTGTTATCCATAGTGATTCTAAATTAATGGTTAATCAAGTAAATGGTAATTGGAAATGTAAAGATTCAACATTATTACCATTATGTATTAAAGCTCAAGAAAGAATTAAATGGTTAAGGAAAAATCTTTTTAATGTAGAATTAGTTTATATTAAAAGAGACTTAAATTTAGCTGATGAACCAGCCAAACAAGGCTCAAAAAAATTTCAATAATTATATATAAAAGACATTATATAAATATAATGTCTTTTATTAATTAATATTATATTAATTAATTAATTATATTAATATATTAATTAATTATTTTCTATATAATATTATAATTATTTTTTTATTAATATATGTAAACACAGTAATCATTCCCCTATATAGGAATTATGAGAAAAATCGAACTTTTCAGTTCACCGTGTGGGACCATCTATCTCCTTCTCATGGAGCACGGCGTATTTCAACAATTTATCTCATAACCTCTTGGAAGAGTGGTCGGGTTTCAAATAAGAGAGTACTACTTTTATTTCCTCTCTATCCTAAATTGTGTAAAATATGTATTTTTACACACCTATATTCGTCCTCTCTAACAGGCAACAATCCGTCGTTTAAGGTTTAATTGAGAATCCACGACCGAGAGGTGCTTTTATATAGCGGATACACCTTCTAACCACTTAATCTTCATTATTTAGTTATTTTCTTCTTTATAATTCATTATATTTAAAAATTCCTCTAATTTATCTTTAGGAATAACTATACCTTTTGGAGAAGGTAAAAAATTATTTGAAAATTCATTTTTCCTATCTCTATAAAAATTTCTTATGTCAATACCTTCAGTATTTTTTTTCTTAACATAAGCAATTTTTATAATTTTGTCTTTATGGATACTTATTTCACCAATAGGGCTATAAATATCCCAAAAATTATTTTTCATTATAAATCACCTATTTCCATTATATACATAATTTATTAATGTATTCAATTTTCTGAAAATAATTTTTACAATGAATATAAAAACATTTTAGTTTAATATTATAAATAGAAAAACCTTACATAATTGTAAGGTTTATTTTATTTTAGGGGGATATAAAAATTGAAGGACATATATATACTAGATACAAACCCGATATTAGATAACCCTAACATTATTTATGAATTTCCTAATTCTTTAATAATAATTCCCTTAATAGTATTATCAGAGTTAGATAAATTCAAAAATGAGTTTAGTGAAAGAGGTGTTAATGCTAGAAACTTTTCCAGAATTTTAGACAAATTATATGAAAATGGTTATAAAATAGATGAAACAAACTCACAAGTAAAAATATTAGCAGAAGAAGAATTTGATAAAGAACTAATTACTAATTTAGGCGGAATGGAAAATGATAATCTTATTATACATTTAGCTGATTCTATAAGACATCAGCATCCAGACTCAAATGTTCAATTAGTATCTAGTGATATTCTTTTCAAGACTAAAGCTAGAGGGATAGGTCTGAGTGTCCATAGTCTTACAGATATGGAGAATAAAAATATTTCTGATGAAATCTATAATGGTTATTTAGAACATTATGTAAGTGATGATTTAATTGATACTCTATATAAAAATAAAATAATTGATATAAATGATATTAAAGATATTATAGTTTATCCACATATGTTTATTATATTGAAGAGCTTTGATTCAAATAAATCAGCAATAGCTAAAGTTGATAGACTATGTAGAGTAATTGAATTAGTCAACACATTTAATGAGGGCATTTGGGGATTTAAACCAAAAAATGTACAACAAGTAATGGCATTTAATCTATTATTAGATGCTGATATTCCATTAGTTACATTAGCTGGTCCTGCGGGTTCAGGTAAAACATTCTTACCATTACTTATTGGATTATATTTAACTCAAGATGAAAGTTTATATAATAAAGTTGTTATAACTAAACCTAAGTCTGATATGGAAGAAGACCCTGGAGCACTTCCTGGTGATTTAATAGAAAAATTAGGGCCACAGATGCAATCTTTCTATGATAATTTAGAAGTTATTTATAAATGTGATGAAAATGATACAGAATTATATCAAATTTTGCCAGATTTAAAATTAGATATTACATCAGTTAATTTCTTTAGAGGTAGAACATTACGTAAAAGGTTTATTATTGGAGATGAAATACAAAATCTTAATAGACTCCAAGGTAAAACACTTGTTACAAGAGCAGGATTAGGCTCTAAGTTAATATTATGTGGTGATATTGAACAAATTGATAATCCTAAAGTAAGTTATTATACAAATGCTTTATCTCATATTATAAATACATTTAAAACAGATGATTTAGCTGGTCATGTAATGTTACCTGATGGAAAAGCACGCTCTCCTTTAGCAGATAGAGCTGGTAAAATTTTATAGGAGGTATATTATGAAAAAGAAAACTGTAGTCATAGTTTTTGAAACTTATGATAGAGGAAAATATTATTTTGAAGATTATATATTGCCTCTTATTGGAGAAGTAGATACTATAACTCGTTATCAATATGAAAATGAAAATATAAAAGTTTTTATTAAAAGTTTAAAACAACCAAATAATTTAATAGGTTTATATGCTGATTTTGTTATATTAGAAAACAATAATAATATTGATTTTTTTGAAAATATAATTATGCCAATAGTAAAATATGATAGAAGTAAAATAAATGTTGTTTTATAGGTTGTGATACAATGGCTAAAGATATTAGTAAGAATAAAGTTTTTGCTAGCCCTTATAAAGATGAAATTGAAAAAAGATTGGCTATGGGACAATCTCCTAGAGCTATTAGTAAATGGTTAGAAACAAGAGGTGAATCAATATCATATGCTACTATAAATGAGTATAAAAAAAATTTCTTTAACATTGATGCTGAAGTTGGTAAAATCATTAACCAAAAACAAAAAGAACTTGAAGTAGCTCCGTCACCTGAAGAAAAAAATAAGATGATGGATACAGAAATTAATAAAAAACTTGGTACAATGTTAGCTGTCAATCACATCAACGTATTATATGAAAATATTAATCACATGTTAGCATATATTGCTAAATTAGAGCAATATGAACCAGTAGTTGCTGCTCATGCTGCAAGAGGACTTTTCCAAGAAATAAGAGCAACAATAGAAACGTTAGAAAAAATTAAAGATAAAGACAACGAAAGTGATGGTTCTAGCGTTGCAAAAGTTATTAGTGCTCTTAATAAGGCTGCTAGGGAGGCGAATAAAGATGGACAAAAATAATGAAGATTTTAATTATGAAGAAATTATGAAAGAAGTTGAAACAAAATTATGGAATAAAGATTTTATGTCTTTGTCCAATAAAGAAATTCAATCCCTATTACAAAATTTAATGTGGCAACTATTTTTAGTTAAAACATATAATATTAATGTAAATATTAGGAATACAGCTGGAAATTTGCCTCATATATCAATTGTAATTGATGGTTATGCATATAGAGATGGATTAAATATGAGCCAAGATGAAATGATGGATTATGAGGATGAAGAAATTGACGAAGATGAATTTTATGATGATTAAGAGGAGATTTTATCTCCTCTTTTTTGGAGTGGATAGTAATGGCATTTATTTATAAAGATAAATATTATGAAAATGCACATGATTTAATTGTTAAAGAACCTGAAGCTGCAGCGGATTCTGTTGTATTTACAGAAGCATTTTTAACTGTTCCAGATGGAGAGGACGGAATATCTCCATTTAAATTTAATAAACCTGAAAAAAATGAATATAGAAATTACCTGTTTGAAATTTATAGAGATAAACATCCAAGAATTGTAGTTGTTACTGGAAGGCAAGTTGAAAAATCAACAATGGCAAGAAATAAAATTATTGCTGATATGCATACTAATGAAGGCTTAACAGCTTTATATACTGCGCCACGTTCTGAACAAGTTTCTCGTTTTTCTAGTGAAAGAATTAGAATTGCTATGAGAGATTCACAAGAAGGTGCATTAAAAGATTCTATTTTAAGGAAAGGTAAAGATACAGCGTCATTTATTCAATTTGATTCTAAATGTAACTTATATTTATATTCTTGTTGGGCAGATGGTGATGCTATTCGTGGTATTGCAGCTCAAAGAGTTTATGCGGATGAAGTTCAAGATATGACATCAGCAGCAAGAGAAACTGTAGAAGAATGTCTTGGACACGCGCCCGGTGGAGGTCAAATGTACCATTTTGGTACGCCTAAAAACAGTGGTTCTGAATTTCATAAATTATGGGAATTATCAGACAGAAAAGAATGGTATATTGAATGTGTTAATCCTAGATGTAAACATCAACAAAAAATTACAGTAAATAATATTTTTAAACCTGATGAAAATAAACCAGCTTATTTTGGTTGTTCTAAATGTAAAAAGGAATTAGATAGGTCTAAAGGTAGATGGATTTCTGAAAATCCTAATGGAGCATCATATTCTGGCTATCATATAACTCAACTTATGTGTTCATGGATTTCAGCTGACCAAATACTTTATAAAAAATTAACATATTCTGAACAAAAATTTAATAATGAAGTTTTGGGAGAATTTCATAATGTATTTGGTAAAACTCTTGATTTACAAGATATTATGGATTGTACAGATGCTAATCTAAAATTTCCTATAAAAGGTCATAAAGGACCTAACTTTATGGGAGTTGACTGGGGTTCTGGTAATAATTCATTTTCAGTAATAACTATTATTGGACCAGAAGAATTTGAAGTAAATGGTAAAAAGGAAACAAAATTAGTTTATAGATATGTTAAAAAATATAATAAATCTGGTTATGGAAAAGTAATGAAAGATATGCATAAGTTAATTGAAGCATTTAATGTTGAAAATATAGTAATAGATATTGGTGATGCTAGACGGCAATTTGAAGAACTATTAGTTGAATATCCAAATAAAGTTTCAGCATGTCAATATGTTTTAGCATTGAAAAATCCATATAAATGGGATAAAAAAACAAGGATTCATACTTGTGATAGAAGTTATCATATTGAAAAAGTTATAGATTTATTTCATAAAAATAAAATAGTTATTCCTTATGATAAATTAACTATTCAAAAAACTGATGAATTAGGATGGCTTTTTCAACATTTAACTTCATTAGAGGCAGAATGGGTTGAGCCTTCTTCTGGTAATACAGGTTATACAAGATATTTGCATAGTGACCCTGATGATGGATTCCAAAGTCTTGTATATGCATATTTAGCTTATGAAAGACGTAAAGCTAAAGTTAAAAGCAATATTCGAGTTAAAACTTTAGATTACAGTGTATTATTTAATGACTAATTGCATAATTGATGAATAATTATTAGTAAATTATAAATTATTAAATTAGGGTATTTAATATCCTTATCGAGGTATTTACTCATTTCTTGTTCCTCCTCTATAACTTTATGGGCTCAACAAAATATTGTTGGGCCTATTTTTTAAAGGAGTAGATTTTCAAATGGCAAGCTCAATGCAGAAAATAGGAAATTTTTTCAAAAATATATTTTCTAGTGAAAATAATAGCACTAGAAAAGGTAGAGTTTACCCTAACAGGATGAACTATCTATATGAAAAAATGCGTGTTGAAAATGATAGACTTAAAGCATATAATGAATGTTGGGTTATGTATGTTGAAGACCCTAGGATTTCTGCTGCCATTGATACTACTGCTGGCTCTGCAACTAATGGTAGCTTTACAATACATTTTAATAAAGCTAAAACTAAAGTGGAAAAGGTATTAAATGATGCAGATGAAATTATCAATGGTATAAAGAAACGTTGTCAAATAGATTTAAAAATTCTAGGAATAGCTAAAGAATTGCTTATTCTAGGAGACGCTTTCCTAGAAGTTATTGTAGATTTTAGTACAAATGAAATTATTAATTTAAAAAAATTACCTGCTAGAAGTATTTTTAGAATTGAAGATGAATTTGGTACATTAGTTGGCTTTGAACAAAAAAATGAGCTTAATGAAGTTATTGCTGAATTTGAACCATGGCAAATTCTCCATATGAGATGGAATCATTTCTCTGGTCAACTTTATGGTACATCTATGATTCGTTCTGTAAGAAGTGTATATAAGAAATTAAAAATGACTGAAGAAGATTTAGTTGTAAGAAGAAGAACAAGAGCAGGTCTTAAATTACATCATTATGGAGCAGACCCACAAGAACCATTAGAACCAGATGAAGTAGATGAATATATTGAACAAAATTCATCTTCTCCACTAAATGTTAGGACGGATTTTTATTCTAATGGTAAGTGGAAAATTGATGTATTAAAATCAGATGATGGTGTAAATCAAATTGAAGATATTAAACATTTAGAAGATGCATTATTTATTGGGCTTAGAACTCCAAAAGGTTTACTTGGAATAGGCGAAGACCCAAATAGAGCAACTTTAGAAAGACAAGAAGTTGCATATATTCGTTTATTAAATGAAGTTACTAATGTTATTAGTGACCAAATCAGACAAGTATTTGATTTAGGATTAACTCTTAAAGGTCTTAATCCTGAAAATATTGAATATGAACTTATTTGGGATGAAAAGACAGTTGAAGATATAAACCAAAAAGCTGAAAGATTAGTGCTTCTTACTAATGTCGGTTTCATTTCTAAAGAAACAGCAACAGGTGAGTTGGGATATAATTTTGACGATGAACAGTATAAAATTAAGCAAGAAATTAAAAATAATCAAGATATAGATTATACTCAATTAAATACAACAAAATTTATTGACCCTAATTCTATAATTCAAAGTTCTAGGGAAAAATTAAAACATCAAGGTCGTTCAGATAATGGAGATGGGCAAAATCAAAATCCTAATCCTCAAAATTAGAAAAGAGGTTTTTTAAATGAATTTGGTTGAAAAACTTCAAAAAGAAGCAGAAGATTTTATGGCAAAAAGACTTAAAACAGAAAAGAATATTACAAAAGATTTCTTAAAAATTATAGATGATTTAGAAGATGAAATTGCTACTGAATTATCAAAACAAGGTAATATCAATTTGAATTATGTTACTATTATAGTTCAACAAGTTTTAATGCCAGTTATACAAAAATATGCTTCTAAACAATTAGATTATTTAAATAATGTTATTGATAATACATTTAATGCTGGAATAAATCAAGCACAGCAATTATTAAGTCTTACTCCATTAGATATTCCACCTTTAGAAAAAGATAAGATGGAAAGACAAAATGATTATCAAGATACATTAAGTGCTTTATTACTTTATTCAAATCAATTAATAACTGGATTAAACAATGATTTAAATAATAAACTTAATAGTGACATTACAAGCATGTATATAATGTCAAAAAATCAAAATAATCCTTCTATAAATAAATCTGAAAGAGATACAGAAAAAGATTCAATTTTTAATACAGTTTTATCTGGTACAGTTATAGCTAAGTATATAAAATCTAGTTTCAATAATATTAGAAATAGAGCTGACATTATTTCACAGACAGAGGTAATTAGGGCTCTTAATAGTGGTATCTTATTAAGATATATAAATGAAGTCAAATATGTTAAATGGATAGCAATTCAAGATAATAGAGTATGCAGGAATTGCTTAAGTATGTCAATTAATGACGATGGAATTTATCCGGTAGGTTCTATAAGTCCTCCACCATTGCATCCTAGATGCCGTTGCGTATTAATTCCATATGATGAAAAATGGTTATCTATTGCATACTAATTTAGGAGGTGAAAGTTTTGTTTGATATTTTGGAACAGGAAGCAAATAAACCTTTTAAAATTAAAGGTATTGCAATGATTAAAAATAGTCTATCCAAAAATGGCAGATATTATTCTGATAAATTAGTTGAATCAGTTGTAAATAAAGTAAAGAGTGTTATTGAAGCAAACGGTTCTTATCCATTAACTATGATGGCGGACCATCCTAATCCTTTTACATCAAATAAAACCTTAAGTACAGTTGGTAAAATTACTGATATGTATTTAGAAGGTGATAATGCTGTTATTGAAGCTGTTATAGCAAATACCTCTGTTGGAAAAGATGTCCAAGAATTAATAAAAGGTCAATTTGTAGAAGGGCTTTCTATTAGGGCATCCAAAGGAAAAATGAAAAAGAGGAATATTAACGGCAAAATGGTAAATGATGTTATGGAGATGGAGTTAAATGGCGTTGATTTAGTAGTAAACCCTGGTGTTGATGGAGCTAAGGTTACAGACGTCATTGAAAGTTCCGAAGATGGAGTATTTATTTCTATTGAAGAAGAAATACAAGATATTGATATAAATGAAGGCCAGGAGGTTAAAACCGTGGATTTGATGGAAGCTAAACTTGCTGATTTAAGAGAAAAACGACCAGATTTGGTTGAGTCCCTTAAACAAGAATTTAAACCAGTTTTTGAAAGTGAATTTAAACTTGATGAACTTCAAGAATCAATTAATACATTAAATAAAGAAAAAACTGAATTAGAAGGTAAACTTCAAGAATCTGAAAAATCGCTTAAAGAAGTTCAAGAATCCGAAAAAGACCTTAAAACTAAACTTGAAGAATCTGAAAATAAATTGAAAACTATTGAAGAATCAGAAAAACGTGCTAAACTTGATGCTCATATTGCTGAAAAAATAGGTGAATTGAAATTTGCTGATTCTGTAAAAGATAAGATTAAAGAAAAATTGAGCGTTCTTGAATCTGAGGAAGAAATTGATAAAGTCCTTGAAGAAGAAGTTCAATACTTGGAAGCAGTTATTAAAGAATCAACTGGTGTTGGTATTTCTGGTAAAGGTAAACGCGGTGAAAATATAAATGAAAATATTGACGACGATGATGAATTTGTTAAACTCGTCGAAAGTATGTAATAGGGGGTTAAGATAATATTATGACTGCATTTTATAAAAAAGTATTGGAACATTTTGATACTCTTAAATCTACTGGAGCTCTTACAGAAGCAGTAGAACAAACAACTGATGATACTCTTGCTATTCAACAACCTAAATTTAGTAAAGCTTTAATTACTAAAGCATATAATGAAATGATTGCTCTTGAATTATTTGAAACTGGTACAATGACTGGTCCAGTTGAAAAAACTCCAGTTGAAACTTACGCACGTGATGGCGCAGTAACAACAACTGAAGTTAAAGAAGGCGGCCAAATTGGTACTGCTAAAACTGAATATAGCTCAGTTCTTTTGGAAGCTGTAGGTTACAAATTACAATCAAAACTTTCTGCTGAAGCTATTGAAGATGCTCAAAATGCTGGTAATATTAATTTAATTGCTAGGGCAATTGCTAATATGGGTAGAGATATTGCTGAAGAAATTGATGGTAAATTAATGAACCTTATGGTTACTTCTGCAGCAGCTGGTAATACTGATGTTGCAAAAGCTGATAAAACTGCTAAAGAAGTTTCTGCTGCTATTGTTGAAGGTATTGTAGATGCAATGCAAAATGTTAAAAAGAAAAATTACCGTCCAGATTTCGTAGTTGTAGACCCTAATATCTTCGGCTATCTTGCTAAAAATGATGAATTTGTTCATGCTGATAAATATGGAGATACTAAGCTTCAACAAACTGGTTTCATGGGTAAAATTCGTGGCCTAGAAGTATTTGAATCTAATAACATGCCTGCTGATACAGCTGTTATTGGTAAACGTAGAACATTTGGTGTATATAAAGTTTATATTCCTACAATGTTACGTGGTCCAGTTTATGACCCTGATACTGATAAAGAAGTTTATGTTGTTCGTCAACGTTCTGCAATGAAGGTAACTGTTGGTGAAGCATTGTCAACTCTTCATGTAGTAGCGTAATTAAATAATAAAACAAAATAAAGGGTAATATTTATTATTATCCTTTATTTTTTTATTCTTGGATTATTTATTGGAGGAGGTTAATAAAAAATTGGAATATATTCAATTAAAAAAGGGCGATAAAGTTACCTATAATGGTGACATGCCGTATAAATTAGGTAATGGTCAACAAGTTAATAAGGTAGGTGACGAATTAGTGATTAAAAGCGATGTTAAAGTACAAAGTAGATTATTTAAATTACAAGATTCAAATGAAAATGGCGAATCAAAAGATAATAAAGAAGATAAAATTGATTTAGAATCTATGGATAAAGAACAGCTATTAAAATTTGCAGAAGAAAAAGGTATTGATGTTGATAATAGAAAAGGTGAAAAAAAATTAAGAGAAGAATTACAAAGCAAATTGGCTGAATAAACTTTTCCAAAGAATAAAGTATAGTATTCTGTATATTATAAATATGCAGATATTATACTTTATTTTTTTTGGAGGTGTAAATATGGAAATTAATGAGTTAATAGATAGATTAAGACATCAAATAGGTGATATAGATTTAGAAAATCCTAATATTACTGATGAAGAATTAGAACGTATATTAGAAGATTCTGCTGCTGAATATAGCAGATTAAAAGCATACATTAAATTTGATGAAACTCAAACTTATGACCCAAATAATAATGTTTATAATGCACCAGAAGATTCAATTAAGATTAAAAATGTTGTTTTGAAAAGTAATCCAAATTACAGTTTTGATTTTATTGATAATCTCGACCAAATTATATTGAATAATCAATTTAATGTAGACTCGGACCAACTTAAAATAACATATATTCGATTCTTTAAACCAAGTGATATAGATTTAAGGGAAATAGACTTATATCTCATGTATGCAGAGGCTCTATGCTATAAACTTATGGCATCAAAAACAGCAGAACTTATTAAGTTTTCTACTGGTGAAAAAATGTTTGATGAAAGTTTAGTTTCTGATAAATTTAGAAAATTATATGAGGATGCTGTAAAACAATTTAAAAAAGTAGCAATTAAATCATATGGTAAAAGAGCAAATTATGTTAACTTTAATTTTGATTATAATTTGCCATACCCACCAAAAGGTGAAGAGCTATGAATAAAAAAATGTATAATAGGATGTTAGATAAAATACATGAATTAAATGAAAGTGTTTTATCTACTCCTATTTTAATTAAAAAATTATTACCAAAAGAACAACAACCATCTTATAATAGACTGCTTAAAGAATATTCAGATACAAATAATAAATTATATGAAATTATTGCAGATACTTCAGGTATTTTTGCTTCATATAAAGAAAGTGAAGATTGGCGTGAAAATGGTATGTTAGGTATACATGATTATTCCTGTTCCATAAATGATAATTTACCTAATATAAAAGAAGATGAATTAAATTTATATATGGTTGAAAGAAAAGAAGATGGAAAACAATATGAAATTATTTTTTATAGAGAATATATTGGTGAAGTATTATTAGGTCTAAGACCGGTGATAACTAATGGGACTATTTAAAGTTAAAGTTGAAGGAGTAGAAAGCTTAAGGTATTATTTAAGAAATATTAAAGTTGCTAATCAAAGAGAATTAAATAAATCTTTAAATGAAATAGGCTCTTATTTGGAAGGGAAAGTAAAAGATAAATTTGGTGTTTATCAACATGGATGGCCAAAATTAAAAACTGCTACTGTATTAGCAAAACAAAGGAGAAGGTCATCATTAAGAAGCTATAAAAAAGCATCATTTACTAAATTTATTAAAAAATTTAATAAAGCTATTGGAGGAGACGACCCATTAGTATTATTTGGTAAATTACATCAAAGTATTAAACATCAACTAAGAGGAACAAAAATGGATAAAGAAGCTGTTGTCTATTCTGATAATGAATATTCTGCAGTTCATGAATATGGTTATGCTCCTAAAAATATTCCAGCTCGTAGTTATATGAGAACTACATTATTAGATGAAGAAGATTATATAGTACAAATTATTAGTAATAGAATAGGTAATATTGTAAGGAGGAAGGTTTCATCATGATACCTAAAATAGAATTTTTAGAGTATAATTTTTTATTATCACTTATTGATTATTTTCAAAAAGCATTAGATGGTAAAGTTGTAAATAATCAAAGCATTATTGTAATTCAATCTTTTTCTGATAAAAGTAATCCTTATACATCACCTTCTATTTCGATTGAAATATTGCATAGAAAAAATAGAAGTATAGGTTTTCAGGATTATTTTGGTGATATTGATAATAATACAGATATAGAGGAAATTGAAGGTACAAAATTGGAGTATACTGTCCAAATAAATGTATACTCTAATACAAGAGGTAGTATTCATAAATGGTCATCTTTATTGGATAATCAATTAAAAATAGCATCTAAAGAAAGTATACCTCTAAATATTTATGATGATAATGGTAACATAATTAAATCAAGTGAAAGATTTATTGATTTTGATTATTCCAAAGATGTTACTAATAAAAATATGGAGCCAAATGTAATGACATATGATTTTCATACTATTTATGAAATTAAAATGTCAGTATTACAATTATTTGGTGAAGCTAATGAAATTATTGAGAAAAACAATATTAATTCTGAGGTGAAATAATAAATGGCTGAATATAATATTCCTGGTGTTTATAGTCAAGTTGATGCTAGTGCTGCTGTAAATACTACAGGTGCCAGTGATAATGTTATTGGAATAGTAGCCCAAGCAGATAATGGCACTGATAATCAACCCTATGCGCCATTATCTTATAATGATGCAGTAACTAGATATGGTGAAAATTCCAATTTAGTAAAATTAATGAAAACTGCAATGGAAAATGGTGGAAATAAATTTATTCTTGTTAAAGTTAAAAAATCTGATGATTATTCATTAGATTATGAATCTGCATTTAGTGCATTAGACTTAGAAGAAGCAGTAAATATTGTTATTACTGATGCTACCGATCCACTTATTCATGCATCATTAAAAACACATGTTTATAATGCATCTGACAATAGTAAAGAAAGAATTGCAATTGTTGGATTTGCACCTAATACTGACCAAAATACTGTTCAAACTAGTGCAGCAACATTAAATGGTGGAAGAATTTATACTTCTTATCCAAATCCATTAGATAGTACAGGTGCTGAATTAGATGGCATTTATAGTGCTGCAGCAATTGCTGGTCAAATTGCAGCTGAAACTGACCCATCTATGCCAATGACAAATGTTCAATTAAAAGGCTTTTATGGTCTTGCTAAAAAATTAACTATTTCTGAAATGGATTCATTGATTGAAAATGGTGTTATTCCTTTACAAGTTAGAAATGGTTCAATTACTATTGTTAGAGCTATTTCAACTTATACAAAAAATGATGCTGGCAAAGATGATACTACATGGCAGGAATTAACAACTCAAAGAACTAGTGATGCCATTATGAAGGATTTAAGAGACGACCTTGCTAGTAAATTTGCAAGAGCTAAACAAAATGCTAGAACAAGGGAAGCTATTAAAACAGAAGTTGTTAATAAACTTTTAAGTTATCAGGATTTGGAATGGATTGAAAATGTTGACCCAGAAAATGATGTTTCAATAGAAGTTAATCCAACTAATCCTTTAAGAAATGATTTAGACTTCAAATTTGACATTACTGGTCCTTTGAATGTTATTAATATTATTGGACATCTTGTTATATAAGGGGGTAAGATTAGATGGCAGAATTTCCTACTAGTAAAGATATATACTTTGAAGTTGATGGTAAAAAAGTTGCAGTAGTTCAGAATTATAGTGCATCTTTTAGTAAAGATGATAAAGAAATAGATGCATTTGGAGAAGAACTACCTGTTGGTTTTGCTCCTGGTAAAAAAACTTATACTATCAAAATTACTAAAGCATATATCCATGATAATGCATTAAAAGATGGCATTGATTTCTATAATATCAATAATTTCAACTTTGTCATTGTAAAACCTGATAGAAGAGTAGTTTATACTGGATGTTCTATTACAGGTATTGATGAAGATGGTTCGTTAAATGATACTATTGCTGAAAATATTAATATTCGTGCTACTGTAAGACGTGAAGATAAAAGGTAATAAATAGAGGAGGAATTAAGAAATGAGCTTACTCGATAAAATTAAAAATGGTAAGAAAAATTATAAAGTAATTCAATTTCCAAATACAGAGGAGAAAGTTGCAATTGTTCTTTTATCATCCGAAGATTTTATTGATGCTAAAGTAAAAACAGAACAATACTGTAATGAGAAAGGAATTACAGATGATACTTATATAGAAATTGAGCATCAAATACAAATTGTTTATAAAGCATTAAGAGATAAAGATGATATTAGTAAAAAATTAGCAGATTCTATTGATGAAATTAGGTCATTAAGAGTAGATGAAATTAGTTATATAATGACTGAATATAATCAATTCCAAATGGAAGTTAGTCCTCTCTTAAATGCTATTAATGAAGAACAATTTGAGGAACTAAAAAAAACATTAGGGAAAATGAGTTGGAAAGATTTAAATGGAGAGTCCTTACTCGCTTTAAGAAATTTCCTAATGAGCCTTGTGTAAAGGATTTAACGGACGGAGAATGGCTCTATCTTTTAGCCAATCAAGAAATAGATAATGAAGAATATGAAGCGCAATTATGTAATTATTGTAAAGAACAAATGGAAATTAAAAAATGTGTAAGTTGTGGAAGAGAAATAAAAGAAGAAAGTGGTAATGAATCGTTTGATATGGAAAAATTTAATAAATTAAAGGAAAATGCAAAATAGGTGGTGAATCTTTATGGCTAATGAACATAAAGTTGAGATAGTCGTAGGTATTAAAGATTTAGCCACCCGTTCAATAGATAATTTGATTAATAAAGTTAGTCAATTATCTAAGCTTTCCTCTTCAAATATAGGCACTGGTTTCAGTGCCTTTAATCGTAATTTGGATTCTACGATTAGTAAGATGGATAAGCTCGCCAATTCTTTATATAAATTTAAAATGTATACTTCAGATATTTCAAGAAATTTAAGAAATATTACCAGTCTTGGCGTTGTTATGGGTGGAGCTTTAGCTATTGATAGTGCAAATGCTGCTATTGATTATCAATATAAAATGGCAACAGCACAATCAAGAATGGAAGTTAGTAATAATGTAAAACAACAAGTTAGTGATTATATTTTAAATAATTTAAATAATCAAGTTGCTGCTGGACCTTCTAAATTAGCAGATTTAGCTATTACATTAGGTCAAGGTGGCATTAGTAATGCAAATGATATGAAATCCTTACTTAAAACTGTTTCTTATTTTTCAGAAGCAGTTGATGCTGTACCTGACCAAGCTGCTGAAATGGTTATTTCTGCTGCAAAAGGTTTTAATATTCCTATGCAAAAATCTTCTGATATTACAGATAAATTAACTGTAGCACTTAATAAATCATTATTACAAGTAGATGAAATGCCTCATGCTATTGGTGAACTTTCTGGTCGTGCTAAAATGTATGGACAATCACTTGATTCTTCATTAGTTGCATTAATGACAGGCAGAAACCAGGGTATGTCAGCAGCTCAAATGTCACAGGACTTTTTAAATGGCTTAAGGTCTATTTCTCTTGTTGGTAATGATATGGTTTTATATCCACAAAGAAGGAAATATTATGAATCTTTAGGTGTAGATACAAGTTTCTTTGATACTAATACTAAAAAATTAAAAGAATATCCGGAAATTATAGCATCTTTGGAAAAAACTTTAGTTAATAATGGTTTTACTAATAAAAAATATGGTGTAGAAAATATTGATGATTTCCATAAACTTATCCAAAAATACAATGGTCAACTTCCTGAAGATTTCTGGAACTCTATGAAAGCTATGCCTCTTATTTCAAGAGTATTTGGCGCAGCTGGTATGGCTCCAATAATGATGGGCTTACAATCAACATATCAAGAAACTGACCCTAAAACAGGTAAAGCAACAGGACCTGTATATTATGGTTCTGAAGCATTGAAAAAAATGGAATATGATGTTCAACATTCAAAAGGTGCTGTAAATGATACTCATGATATTGTTGCAAATACAGCTAAATTCCAATTAGATGTATTAAAGGGTGTTTGGGAAAGTGGACAAATTAAACTTATGGATAACTTTTTGCCACTTATTCAAACTACTTCTGATTTATTAGGTGATTGGATTGGAGGAAAAAATTCTAAACCTAAAAAACCTAATGGTCAACCTCAAACTGTCGATGAATTATTAACTGGTTCAAGTAAGTTCCAATTATCAGTTGATGATACAGCAGAAAATTTAAAGAAAAGTGGACATCCAATTTTAGCTAGTCTTGTAAAAACCACTGGAAATGGAATTACTAATGCAGTAAATATGAGTCCAATTGTTAATCCATTAAGTAAAGATATAACTGGTGCATTTTCTGATTTAACTAAAGCAGATTGGGGTAATTCATTATTAACATTCCCAGCTCATGCAGTTAAAAATATTACTAAATTTATTCTTGATATTGCTAATGGTAGTAAAGACTTAGATGATGCTATAAGTAAATTACCAGAAAATTTACAAGACCCAGCAAAGCTAATTACTAAATTAGTTCAAGGTGGATTAATTTTACTTGCTACTAATTCAATGGTTAAAATTTTAGAATTAACTATTAGAGGTGCTAGTACTGCTCTTAAAACATATAAAATAGGTAAAGATATAACAACAGCTATTGCTGATTTTATAGTAAAATTAGTTAAAGGTGGAACTAAAGGTGATGGTAAAGGAAAAGGCTTATTAGATACAGTATTAAAAGATGCAGTTAAAACTATGAATGTTGAAGCAGCAGTTGTAAATGTATATGGAGGTAAAAAACCAGATGGGACACCACAAATAGGCGATGGAAAAAATGGAAAATCTCCTAATAATTCAGGTAAAGTAAGTCCACCTAAAATAAATGCAATGAGTGTTTTAAAAGGTGGAGCATTAGCATTTGGTGCATATGCAGGTTATGAATTAACTCAACAACCTTGGCAAAAATGGCAAGATGACCCTAATAATAAATATAAAGCTATTCTTGGAAAAGTACCAGCAAATTATAAAAATTATACTAATGACAAAGAAGAGAAAAAACAAATTGCAGAAGAAGCAGCAAAAGAGGCAAATAAGGTAACTAATAATTATACTCAAAAAGAACTTCAAGGAATAAAAAAATATGTTCAAGATATTAAAAAATCAACTCCTACTGAAACAGCAGAAAAAACATCAGCATCTGTAAAGAAAACTGTAATACAACAATTGCCTAAATCTTTACAAGATAAACAATCAGCTCTTCATGATAAACAAATGTATAATATGCTTTATAATAATGTCGATACTAAAACTAATAATATTCAAAGTTCTATTGTTAGTGGATTTAATCAAGCTAATAAAAAATTGCAAAATGTTAAATTAAATAATAATGTTAATGTTAATGTTTCTCCTCCACAAGTAAGTATTACAGGTGATATTGGGAAATATCTTACTGTTTCATCTAAAGGTTCTACTAAATCCACTTCAAGTAATAAAGTAGAACGTTATAGTCAAGAGTATTTTGATAATCTTCATAATTCATTACTTCAAAGAAGATTAAGTTGGTAATATGGAGGTGAATAAAATTGGCTAATTTAAAAAAGATGAAATATAAGAATTATACTTGGCCTTATAATCCAGGAACTTTTAGTTTAAGTAGTGAAAGAACAATTATACAACATAAATATCCTGATGTTAGTGGCGCAGAATTAGAAGATATGGGAGACGGAGCTAGAATATTTTCTGGAGAAGGCGAATTTTTTGGTTCTTCAGCATATAGTGAATTTAATAAATTAAAAAAAGTTTATGATGAAGGTGGAGTTGGAAAATTAGTTCATCCTACATGGGGTACTTTTAATTGTGTATTTTCTAAACTTTCATTAAATCAACAACCTTTACCAAATTATGTATCATATTCATTTGAGTTTGTAGAAAGTAAATCAGTAACAGTTTATAAAAAATTACCAAAAGTTAATGTTTCCAAAGTTTCAACTTCAAGTAGTAGTTCAAGTTATTTTACCTATACTATTAAAAAAGGAGATACATTGTGGGATTTAGCCAAAAAATATCTTGGAAGTGGTACAAAATATAAAGAAATTGCTAATTTAAATAAAAGTGTTATAAAAGACCCACATTGGATTTATCCTGGACAAAAAATAAAAATTCCTAAAAAATAAGGGTGTAATATATGTCTGTTAAAATTGATATTACAAATCATGAAACTGGAAATAGATATGAAATTACTAATTTTATTTCATATGATATTTCACAAAGTTTATTTATTCCAGCTGATGCATTTAATTTTTATTTTAGTAATATAAATGGTGAAATATCCAATATAATTACTTCAGGTGATGAAGTAAAATGTTATATAGATGGAAATTTAGTTTTAGATGGAATAATTGATGATATGAATGTTAGTTTATCTTCTGATTCAAGTGAGATTTATATAAATGGTAGAGATAAAGTTGGAATTTTAATGGACAATCAATTAGAACCTAAAACTTATTCAAAGATTGGATTAAAAGATTTCATTAATAAAATGGTATCTCCATATGGATTCTCCAAAATAAGTGTTTCATCTAATCCAAAAATAGATAAAATACAAATTAATGCTGGGGATTCCGTATGGGACCCAATCTATAATTATTGTAAAGACCATAATTTATATGCTAGATATGATATAGATACAATTGTTGCATCATATTTAAAATCTACTACTGATTATGATTATGTATTTTCAAATGTAGTAAAAGAAGGAATTAAATTCCAATCTATTGATATTTTATTAAGCACGGCTAGCGTTAAAAATAAAATGATTGTTTATAGTGATAGTTATGATTCAAAAAATAATATAAAATCATCTGCAACAGATTCTAGTTTAAAAATTAAAAGACAGGCAGTACAAAATGAACCTGATATTGAATCAGAATCTCAAGCAGCAACTAAAGCTAAACAGGCATTAAACGAAGCTAATAGAGAATCTTTTAAAATAACATTAAGAATGTATACAAAAAATTCAATTAAGATAAATAAAATTGGTAGAGTTTATGTCCCTAGAATTGGTTTAGATGCAATAATGTTAGTAGAAGAAGTTAACTATCAAAAATCTGTTGATTCAGGTAGTATTACTACAGTTAAATTAGGATTAGTTGAAGGTGTACCAGTTAAATGGGGCATTCATGATATTCCAACATTATTTTATCTAAGGTAGGTTAAATAATATGGATGTTTTAAATATAGTTAGAGCGGAATTAGCTAAAAAATTTAAGAATTTAAAGACTGCATTATTTGGTACTATAAACTCTGTAATTAAAAATGATAACAGTGTTTATGTAGGAATTTCACCAGATGAAGAACTTAGGGATGTTAGCATAGTATCCCCATATGGAATTTATTCACTCCCTAGCGTGGGCTCAATGGGTCAAGTCATTTTCAATAATAGCACTAAGAAAGCAGTATTAATTGGAGTTGTAGATTCTAATAAAAAACCTGTTGAAATTGATATTGGAGAAGTAATGCTATATAATTCTAATGCTGGAACTTATATTCTTTTATCTAATGATGGAAAAATAAGATATAAAGGAGAAATGGAGAGTGTATAGAACATTAAAATTAGTTGATGGTGATATATCCTTTAGTAATTTAGGAAAATTAGAATGGATAGAAGATATAGATTCGCTAAAACAAACAATATATATTAAATTAAATACATTAAAAAATGAATTATTTTATAATGAAAATTTTGGAATAGAAGATTTAACTACATTAAAAAATCTTCCAAATTATTATGATTTTATTGGTTATAGTATACAAGAAGCATTAATTGATTATGAAAAAATAGTTGATGTCAATATTATAAATATAATAAATACGTCTACTTCTGGTATTAGTAAAGTTGATATAGAAATTGAAGTTATATTATCAGATGATACAAAATTATATATTGCTTATTCTATTTAAAGGGAGTGAAATAATTGCCTGAATTTAAAGATAAGGAAACATTAGTTAATGAAGTTATTGAAAATTTATCTACATCATTACCTGATACAGTTGATTTTTCAGATGGTGAGCCATTAAGAACTATAATTGAAGCGCTAATGGCTGAACTAGATTTTCAATATTTTCAATTAGAACAAGTTTATGATAATGGATTTATTGATACTGCTTATGGCGAAGATTTAGATAAACTTGTAGCTTTATTAGGTGTTAAAAGAATACAAGCTACTTATGCAACAGGTATTGTTACATTTTCAAGAAGTACTCCTGCTCCACAAAATTTTGTTATACCATTGGGTACATTAATAGAAACAATGCCAAATTTAGAAGGTGTATCAATTCAATTTCAAACTACTCAAGATGCAGTTTTATTAGAAGGTACAACTTCTGTTGATGTTCCAATTCAAGCATTACTCCCTGGTAGTCAAGGAAATGTTGTTGCTAATAAAATTATTGTTATAAATGAACCACCTACTGGAATTGAGTCTATTAATAATAATGAACAAACTAATAATGGCGCAGATACTGAAACTGATGATGAATTAAAAGAAAGAGCAAGGCATGTATTAGATTCTTCTGGTTTAGGAACGGTTAAGGCTTTAGAATATTCAATAAAAGAAATAGCTGGTGTAAAGTCTGTTGAAGTTAATAATATGGCTAGGGGTATTGGAACAGTTGATGTCTTAGTTTTGGGAGATATAATTCCATTATCTAATGAAATTAAAACTGAAATATTAAATACAATAGATAACACAAAACCTCTTGGAGTAGATGTTCAGTTATTGGAACCATCTGTTGTATATCAAAATATAGATGTAACATTATATATATCAGAAGGTTATACTATTGATGATGTAAAAGATGAAGTAGAAAATGCTATTTTATCTTATGTAGATTCATTAACAATTGGTCAAACATTAATTTTTAATCAATTAAGTAAAAGTATTTTAAATTCAAGTTCAATTATTATTGATTTAGATTTAAATAATCCAATTGATAATGTTACTACTGATTCAAATAAAATAATAAGAGCAGGTAAAATTACTATTCATTAAGGAGGTGAATATAATGGCAAAAATAGATTTTATATTAGATAATTTCCCTAATCATTATAATAAAAGCAAATCTAGTAATTTATATAAATTATTATCAGCTCTTGGTAGTGAATTAGATGATTTTTTATTAAATTTAGAAAGTGTTAGAACATCAAGATATGTAGATGATGCAAATGGTATTGAATTAGATAAAGTTGCTAGTATTTTGAATTTAAAAAGATTTTTTAATGAAAATGATGATTTATTTAGGGGTAGAATTAAAACAAAAATTCAATCATTTATTGGTGGTGGTACAGTAAATGCTATTAAACAAGTTGTTGAAACATATTTAGGTGTAACACCAATAATTGTTGAACATTATCAAGAAGGAGAAAACCACCCTTACTTTGATAATGGTGTTTTTAATGGCTTAGATTATGATTCAACAGTTAAAAATATTACAAGTGATTTCAATGGTAAAGTAGCTGGAAGTACTGTAGAAAATCCTAATATAGCAAAACGATGGGCATATACTACATTGTTATCTCCAAGTGATTTTAATGCAAGCGATGCAGAAGCTGCTATAAATTATTCATATATTTCAAAAATAGATACATCAGTACAGAGTAATAATAATAAAAATAATGGATATATTATTCAGCAACTTTTTTCTTTTAATTTAATTCGTCTTGTTGAAGATAAATATGGACCAATTCAAGCTACAGATAAAGTACAATGGTTGAAGGATAATATATTTAGAATAACATGTAACTGGTGGGGAAATGGCAGTGGGCCTAATGGAAATAAAGCTACTCTTGTTAGATATAAAACAGACACAAATTCTTATTATACAGATTATCAAGTTAGTCATACATCTAGTGCTATCAGTAGATTACAAATTGGAACAACTAGTCCAACAACTTCTATTGATTCTAATGGCTTTGTTCATTTCCTAGCTTATGCTGACCCATCAGATGGAATAACAGCAAGCACAATTAATACAGATTATATTAACTTAGAAATTATGGTAAATATTGGTGAAGATACTGATAAATTAAAATTATCAATTGAAAATGGTATTTCATATATAGAAGGAAATAAAATTACATCAGTAAAGACAGATTTAACTTTATCTAGTAATACTACTTCTTATATAATTTTAAATAATAGTGGCATAATTACATCAAGTAGTTCACCTGCTGGAACTAATCAAATTCCTCTTTATACTGTTACAACAACATCAGGTATTTCATCAATAACAGATAATAGAAGAATATTAGACCCTTTTCATGATTTTATAACTAATTCAAATAGTATTACAGTTCAAGTACCATATGATTTTACTGAAGGTTTTTTAACAATTGAAGATACAATAAATATTTTAAAAGATACAGTTGCAGCAGGTATGGCATTATTAATTCAAGTAATTGGTACCTATGATGAAACATTAACAATAAAAGAAGAAATTGAATCATATTTTATGGTTGGGTTTAGTGGAATGGGTTCATCCAACTTAATTGGAGGATAAAAATGGAAAATATATTAAGAATAAAAGGTGAAATAGAAATTTGGAGATATGAAAAAGGTAAAATTGATGGTTATTGGAAATATGAGAACTTAATTACTAATGCTGGCTTTGATTATTTAAGAAAGCTTATTGGAAATGATAAAACTGGTGGTATTAATAGAATTGCATTAGGTGATAATGGTACTGCAGTATCAGTTACTGATACAGCTCTAAAAAATGAAATTATAAGAGTTGGCTTTAATAATAGAGATTATAGTATTGATAAAAAAGTTAAGTTTTTGGCAATTATCCCTGAAAATTCTTTTGAAACTTCTGTATATTATAGAGAAGGTGGACTTTATTATGATACTAACAATGAAAAAATATTAGTTACTAGATTAGTATTTCCTGACCCTATATACCAAAAAACAACAAATTCATTAAGCATTTCTTATAATTTAAAACTATCATAATTTGAGGTGTTAATTTTGAATAAGAAAATATTTTTAAGAAACAAACCATTTGACCCAAATGATGCAAAAGAAATGCAAGATTGGATTGAATCTTCCTTACAAAATTTATCAAAATCTATATATTTAAATGGCGTTGTGTCTGGTTTAGCAGTTACAGTTAGTTCTGGGATGACTTTAAGCATATCTCCAGGTTTAGCATATGATTCAAATTATAAATTATTAAATATTGATACAGCTAAAACAGTTTCACTTAGTAATGGTGATTCTTCTCCAAGATATGATTTAATTGTTATAAGATATAAATCTACAACTACAAATAATGCTGATACAAATAATATTTATGGTCAAGGAACATCGTATATTTATTCACAAAATCAAACAGAAAGCTATGAAATTGTTGTATATAAAGGAGTGCCAGCAACAACTCCTGTAAAACCTAACATTCCTTCTGGAGAAGTTGCATTAGCTTATGTGTATATTGCAGCAAATGCTACATCAGTTACTTCTACTAATATTGAAGATATAAGAAGTTTTGTTGACTTATATACAGATTTTACTGTAGACCCAACAATGGCTCCAACTAATTCTAATACTGGTAAAATTAAACAATTAATAAGTTGGGTTGTTAATAGAATTAAAGCTATTACAGGTGAATCCGATTGGAAAACTAGCCCAGCCGTAGATTTAAAAACAACTAAATCACATATTGATGCTACAACTAATGTACATGGAGCAACAAGTTCAGCTACTGCTAATAAAATTATTATTAGAGATTCAAGTGGCAGAGCTAAAGTTGCAGCTCCTTCAGCTAGTGATGATATAGCAAGAAAAGATACAGTTGATGCTGTACAAACAAATTTAAATAATCATGTGGGAGATACTAATAATCCACATGGAGTAACTAAAACCCAAATTGGATTAGGAAATGTAGATAATATTCAACAAGCATCAAAAACTGAATTTAATACTCACTTAAATGATAAAAATAACCCACATAGTGTTACAGCTTCCCAAGTTGGAGCTTACACTAAAACAGAAACTGATAATATAACTCAGGGAAAGGCAAATGCTGCTCAGACAGCTGCTATAAACTTTGCTAAAAGTTTTGGATTGGGTGACGTTGCGAAAGATATAAGTAATACAGATGTAAATAATTTAGATGTTACAGGATTTTACAAAGGTACTGCATTAACAAATGCTCCAGAAACAGATACAAGCATTGTATGGAATATTATTAATATAAAAGTGTCAAGCACTGGCGCTATACAGTTAGCAATTAAAGTAACTGGTAATGGAGAAGTGTATACAAGAAGAAAATCAGCTGGTGTATTGGGAAATTGGACTCAATTAGAAACAACTTCAGGCGCGCAATCAAAAGCAGACACTATACAAGCAAATTTGAACAGTCATACAGGAAATAAAAATAACCCACATAGCGTAACTGCAGCACAGGTAGGGGCGTACACAAAATCTGAAGCGGACAGTATGGCTCAGAGTAAGGCAGATAGTGCCTTAAGTTCAAGTCTAGAATTTGTAAGGGAGAATGCCATAGTTGGGGATACAACACCACTACCAAATAATACAGACTTTAATACTGTAGTTACCCCAGGCGTCTATAGGATACCCCTTCTATATAACAGTGGCGGCAGTAATATTATAGGAACTTATGTGAATAGCCCTAGAAACCCACTGTCTGGCCTACTCATTGTAGGCATATCCGATATGGATAGCAGCGATGGAAAGCCTTCTTTATTCCAAATGGTTATTAGTACAGACAGCAGATTTTACTTTAGGCCGCACTACTTTCTTGATGGGTCTTCGGGCTGGGGATCCTGGCGCGAGACTTTAACAACAGCTGGCGGTACTATGTCGGGGGCTTTAGATATGACAGCCTTTGGCTTAAAGTTTAACCTAACATTAGCGGCTAATACGTTACCTGCGTCTATACCTGCAGGCTTTACGTGCAGCATAATGAATGACGGACCAGCCGGAAAAGGGCTTGTTTTATCATATTCCACGGGCGATCCTTCCGTAGGTGTATGGCAGCTATATTTTTGTCAAGGTACCGCAACGCCAAGCTTAGTATTCTATAGGGGATCAAACATTATCGAAAATAGCGAGGGTATATACACCTGGACTAGCTGGAGAAGACTACTAACTTTCGAAGAAAATAATAGTGTAACATGGTTTGATTTAGACTTAATGAATGGTGTACAGGCCTATGACAGCTCCACACCTCCACAATATACAAAAGTTGGTAACATAGTTTTTATACGGGGAGCTGTAAGAAATATACTGTCAAGTAATACAGTTATTGCTAACTTACCCCAAGGTTATAGACCATCTATATCTATGCACGCTGCCTTGCCATCGAGTATAGATGGAAATAATGCGGCTAGCTTCGCAAGATGGCTATATAACACTAACGGCGACATTAAACTAGAAAATCTATCAACAAACGGAAAATATGGCTCCGCCTATTGGTATCCGTTTGATACTAGCTTTTTAGTAGAACCTTTATAGGGGTGATATGAATGATAAAAGTTTATCGTATTGACGAAAACGGTTACTATATAGAAACGGTCCTAATCGAAGACGACGCACAAGTACCCGAAGACTGTATAAAGGAACCGTTTCCTATGGGAACCTGGAAACCACGCTACATCAACGGCGCCTGGCAAAACGGGATGTCTCAAGCAGAAATTGAAGCTATAATGAGCGCACCAAAACCTAAATCACTGGAAGATGAAGTGGCAGACATCAAGAAGCAAAATGTCGACTTATTGTATCAGCTAATGATGGCGGGGGTGCTTTGAGGATGGACTGGTTTAATATAGCAACTAATGATTGGTTAATTTATCGTGATAAAGATAGGCTTAAAAACTATGTTTTAAAAGGTAAAATAACTGAAGATGAATATAAATCAATAGTAGGAGAGTAATTATAGTTTCTATTAATTATTTACAAAAAAAATGAAGAATTAGAAAAATAAATTAAAGTATTAATTGAAAGTGAGTCCTAATTTTTAGGGCTCCATTTTTTTTATAATTTTTATTAGTAGAATTTAAAGGTATAAATTGTAAATATTATCTTATGAAACCATAAAAAAAGAGGGGTGAAAACGTGTTTAAGGTATTTATGATTTCAAAAGAACAAACCTTATTGGGAAGCCTTTTAACACTTTTAGCCTATATATATAATTTAGTTAGTACACCTATATTCTGGATACTAATTATTTTATCTATTATAGAATTTTTATTAGGTGTATATAGTTCTCTAAAAAATAAAGAATTAAATAGAAATAAATTTATGGAGATGGTAATAAGTACATTGTTTATTGGTGTTTTAGTTGTAATATCAGCTATGATTGATTACTTATTAAATAATTATGGTATAAAAACACATGGTGTCTTTCATAATTATATGATGGGTATTTTAATAGCTTATGAACTAGGCTGTATTCAATCTAATGCTGATAAAGCTAATTTATGGACACCTAAAATTATTAAAACCATAAGAATTAAAATTGAGGCTTTTATAAATTCCAATATTGATAAGAAATAAGGAGGTTTAAATATTGGGAACTTTAAAAGGTATTGATGTTTCTGCTCATAATGGTAAAATTAATTGGGATAAAGTTAAAGCAGATGGTATACAATTTGCTATGATTCGCATGGGTTTTGGTGGTGATTTAACATCACAGGATGACACACAATTTGAATATAATGTTAAAGAAGCTGAAAGAGTTGGTATTCCATGGGGAACTTATCTTTACAGTTATGCATTAAATGTTGAAAATGCTAAAAGTGAAGTTAAACATGCTCTTAGATTACTTAAAGGTAAAAAGCCTGCTCTTCCAATAGCTTTTGATATGGAGGATGCTGACCATTATAAAGAAAAACATGGTATGCCATCAGATGCTGTATTAGTAGACATTTGTGATACTTTTCTTTCTGAAATTCAAGCTGCTGGTTATGATGTATTATTATATGCAAATAAAAGTTGGTTAACTAATCAGTTAAATAGTTCAAAACTAGATAAATATAATAAATGGGTTGCTCAATGGGGAGATAAATGTACGTATAATAAACCATTTACTATATGGCAATTTGATAACTCAGGAACTGTAAAAGGTATTAATACGAGAGTAGATATGAATTATGCGTATAATTTAACTTTAGATAAACCAATTAATAATAAAACAAATCAGCCTAAAAAAGAATCTAATTCCTTATTAAAATTAGGTAGTAAAGGTGATAAAGTAAAAAGTTTACAAAATAAATTAATTAAAATCGGTGAAGATTTATCAAAATTCGGAGCTGATGGCGATTTTGGAGAAGAAACAGATAAAGCAGTTAAAAAATTCCAATCCCAAGTCGGAATTGCAGTAGATGGTATTGTTGGACCAGAAACTGAAAAAGCTATGGATAAAGTTTTAAAATTCCCTGGTAAAAATTTTGAATTGAAAAATCCTTATATGAAAGATGGCTCAAAACAAATTAGTATTTGGATGATTCAAAGAAAAGTAAAAGTTAATGCTGATAGTATTTTTGGACCTGATACTAAAAAAGCTGTTATTAAATTCCAAAAAAATAACAAATTATCTCAAGATGGTATTGTAGGACCTAAAACTTGGGATAAAATGTTCTAGGAGGAAAATAAAGTGGAAGCTTTGTTAATTTTGATTTCAGTTTTAACTCCAATTATTACTGCTTTAACAGAAGTATTAAAAAAGGTAGTTAATATTGGTAAATTTCAAGCATTAGTTCCTTTAGTATTTGGAATAATTCTTGGACCATTATCATTTATTTTTGCTAAAGATTTAAGTTTTGTACAATTAATTTGGGCAGGACTTTTATCTGGTTTAACTTCAGGAGGATTTTACTCAGTACAAAATATTAGAAATAAACGCTCATAATAATATTGCCCTTTGGGGTTGCACCCAAGTGCGGCCAAAAAAATAAAAGATAGAGTATCCATAGGATACTCTTTTTTTATGGAATAAATTGGAAATATATTTAGTCTTAATTTTTTATTATAATGAATATAGATAGATATAAAATTATTATATAATATATTCATTATGAATATTATATAGAAAGGTGGTGATAATATGATTCCTCATTTGTTATTTATAGAGGAAAAAAAAGAAAATGATAAAATAAAATTTACTAAAAAACCTTATTTAGATTTAATTAAAGCTATAAATAAAACAAAAAATGTTAAAAATAATGAAAAAAATTATAATTTTAGTTTAGATGATTTTGATGATGAAGGAAATATAAAAAAATGAGAGAGCTAATAGCCCTCCCATATCATCTTGAGTAATTAATAATGGACATATAAATTGATTTAAATATTCATCATGATAAATTCATCATAAAGAATTATTTTATTTATAATGTTATAGGCCGCATTTTAATTGAGCACTACAATTATCACAAGTATTACATCCACCAGATTCTATAACTGTGCCAATTCTACAAATTGGGCAAGTATTTCCTGCCTCTACTCCATAAACTTTATCATCTTTACTAGGAGATAAATCACTCATATACTGAACTTTTTCTTCGGAAAAATTATCCTCAAACTTATTTTCTTCATTTGTTAATGATAATACTTGAGCATCACGGCTACCATCAACATAAACTGTACCACCTTTAGCTCCACCTTTATATAGTCTTTCATATATTTTTTGGACTTGAGAAACTGAATAACCTTTAGGAGCATTAACTGTTTTACTAATTGAAGAATCTACCCATCTTTGAATTACACATTGCGTATCAGCATGTTCTTCCGGTGATAATTCCATTGCAGAGACAAAATAATCAGGTAATTCTTCATTTGGATGAGCATCTAACCAATCTTGAGCAATTTCAGCATTTACTTCAATAAATTTACCAAGACGTCCACTTCTATAATATTTAAATGAGAAATATGGTTCAAGACCTGTGGATACTCCAACCATTGTCCCTGTAGAACCAGTAGGAGCAACTGTTAATAAATGAGAATTACGAATACCATGTAATAATACAGCATCTCTGATTTCTTGTGGCATCTCTTTCATATAACCGCTATTTATAAATTTTTCTCTTACATTATAATCTTCTTGCATAAATGGAAATGAACCTTTTTCTTTTGCTATTTCAATTGAAGTTTTATAAGAAGTAGTTGCAATAGTTTCAAAAACTTTATCAACAACTTTATTTGCTTCTGGAGAACCATATCTTAATCTACATTTAATTAATAAATCATGCAATCCCATAACACCCATACCAATTCTACGTTCACCTAAAGCTTGCTTTTTATTCTCTTCCAAGAAATAAGGTGTAGCATCAATAACATTATCTTGCATTCTTGTACCAATTTGAACTGTTTCAATTAATTTATCATAATCTACTTGACCATCTTTAACATGTTCAGCAAGATTTATTGCTGCTAAATTACAAACTGAATAAGGTGCTAATGGCTGTTCACCACATGGATTAGTAGCAACAACTTTTTGACCATAAGCTTTTGCATTAGTTTTATCATTAGCACTATCAATAAAGAAAATACCAGGTTCAGCAGAATAAGTAGCACAAATGTTAATTAATTTCCATAATTCACTAGCTTTAATTTTTCGATAAGTTCTTATAGATAAAGGCCACTCTCTAACATCTCCAACTTTATGCCAATTTTCATTATAATAATTCATTTCATCTTTACTATAATTTTCTACATCAGGGAAACATAATTCATAATCAGAATCATTTTCAATAGCATTCATAAATTCTTTAGTAATACATACTGAAATATTAGCACCAGTTAAAAATTCAGGATTATTAACTTCCCATATTCCACCATCATTTAATTTTTGTTTTGCTAATTCATAAGATTTACTATCAGTGGCTCCTAATTTATTATAAATATTTACATAATCTTCTAATAAATCTTTCTCTTGTTGTGATAATGGAATAAACTTCAATTTATCTTTTGCTAATTGTTTAATTTGTTCATCTTCTGTTGTTTCAATAATAAATTGGAGTATTTTTGGATTTTGCATTTTAGAAATAATAAATTCAAGAATATCCGGATGCCAATCTGCCAGCATAATCATTTGTGCGCCACGTCTTGAACCGCCTTGTTCAACTAAATGAGTAAGTTTTGCAATATCATCTAGCCAAGAAACAGAGCCAGAAGATTTACCGTTTACACCTCTTGCTAAGGCATTTTTAGGTCTTAAAGTAGAACCATTAGTACCAACTCCACCACCACGGCTCATAATTTCCATTACAATACCTCTATGTTCTGATAAACCTTCTCTGCTGTCTTTTGGAAAAGGCATAACATAACAATTAAAATATGTTACTTTACTATCAGAGCCAGCACCATATAATACACGGCCTGCAGGTACAAAACGAAGTTCTGATAAAATCTTATTAAATTTCTGAAAATATTCATTACGTTTATTTAAGTCATTTTCAACATCAGATAAACCTTTAGCATTTCTTAATGCAATTTGTTCATAAAATAATTCTAATGGTTTATCAATAGAATCAATATTTCTAATTACTAAACCATTTTTTTGTTCTTCTGTAGTTTCTAATAAATGTCTATATTCCTTATTTATTTCTATTCCACAAGTTCTTGATTCCCAATCAATAGATGTAATTAAACCATAACCTCTTGCTGGAAATTTAGTATCATGTTTTATAGTTAAAATAACAAAATCTCCAACTTTTAAAGTTTGCTTTGCTGTATCTTTAAAAGAATAACGGTCAATCATTACTAATCGTTGTACACCATCAAACTCTAATTTCATATCATCTGTAATAGGAAATACTTGTGGAAATAATTTAATATCTTCATTTAAGTTATTAATAAGTTCTTTAGAATAAAACAATTTTTAGAAACCTCCTATATGATAGAAAATACCCTCATAAATTACTGAGGGTATCTTTAATATTTTTTTTATAAATTATAGATAATTCCATTAACAATATGCCTACTAGGAATCGAACCTAGAATAAGAGATTAGAAATCTCTTGTTATATCCATTTAACTATAGGCATATGGCAAAGTGGGTGGGAATCGAACCCACGTACCATGGCTTTGGAGACCAGGCGATTATCCAGTTATCTTTACCACCTTATGGCTGAGAAGATAGGACTCGAACCTATAACTACCTGATTAACAGTCAGGTGCTCTACCGATTGAGCTACTTCCCAATAATACCAAGTTGTTAAGGTACAACTTGGAAAACCAGCCGATTCAAATTATGAGAGGGAGAGTTTGTACTAAAGAATTTTATCTCTTTAGTATCTTTATTATATCAAACTAAAATAATTTAATTCCTAATGTTTCATCATTTTTTTATTTTTGTTCTATAAAAATATTTTTTAAGCCATTCTTCAACAGGTATACGATTTTCATATAAACTTAACATATAATCTTTAGTAAGTTCAGCAGGGTCCATTTCATCTTCTATTTCTGGAACAGTTATTTTATATTCTGGATAACATAACTTAACAACTGACTTAACCATTTTATAACCTGCTTTATCACCATCAGCAAATATGATTATTTCATCATCTATCATTGAGTCAATTAATAATTTCTGTTCTTTTGACATTGAAGAACCATATAAACATGTTACATAATTTAGACCTGCTTCAAATATTGCCATTTGGTCTTTTTTACCTTCACATAAAATAACTTTATTTTCCTTTTCAATGTATTCTTTGACAATATCTAAACGACCTAAAAGTTTATTTTTTAATAAACCTTTTCTCTTTTTCCATTTATCTTTTTTTGTATTAGTTATATCTCTTCCATCAAAACCTAATAAAATTCCATCTGGTGACCTTTGAGGTAATAACCATCTCTTATCTTCGGAATCATATCCGGATTCAAATAATGTAAGAGTAGCCTCACTGAAGCCTTGACTATCAATATAACCCTCTTCATCTTTCTGACCGATAAATTTTTGAGCTACATCCTCAGGAATAGGATTTACACCATAAGGAAATTCTTCATCTTCAATAATGATTTCATTATTATTATCTTCCAATAATAATGAGTTAAGTGTATTATCTAATTGATTTAATAACCATTCTTCATTATTATCTTCAATAGTTTTTATATCTATTCCAGAAATATCACATATAAATTTAATGGCGTCGTCAAATGTACATTTATTAGAACATTCAACTAATTTAATTATATCTCCATCTTTTTCATCATCTATACATTCACCATAACAACAATATAATTTTGTATCAGGATTTAATACAAATACAGTAGTACCATTAGATTTATGAATAGGACATGAACTTCTAAATCCATTAGAATCTTTTCTAATTCCTCTAGCGCCTAATGATTCTAATATACTGAAAATATGTTCTTCTTGGAGTAGTGATTTTAAAGCATAACTATTATAAGCCATTATTTCCACTCTCATTATAACCAACTATTTGAACACCCATATACACTTTCTCCCATTTAAGATATTTTTTTTGCCATTTTTTTATAATTCTTTTTTTCTTTGGTAATTTTTTTCTAGGAAAATCATATACTTTAGCATATAAATTAAATGATGAAATGTCAAATTCATTTTGCATTAATCTATTCTACCTCCGCCACCAATATATTCTAAACTTTTATCAATAAGAACCATTGGGTCTGCATTATTTAAAGTAGCTTTTGAACCATTAAAATGTAATAATACTTTTCTTAATTCACCTTCACGAACTTTTAATGCCCCAATTTCTAAATGATTAGGTACTTCTGATTTTGACCTAAAATAAAATTCATCCCTATATACATAAAATATATTATGGGCATCTTGTTCTGCTTTACCAGTATTTCTAATATCAGCAAGTGTAGGTCTTTTATCATCCCTTTTTTCACAATTTCTATTTGCTTGGGATAATGCTATAACAGCTACATCAAATTCAGATGCCATATTTCTTAAATCCTCAGATATTTCTGCAAAGTCTTGTTCATCAGTTGGAATAGTACCATTTCTTTTTCTGATAAGTTGGAAATAATCAAACCATACAATTTCTATTCCATATTTTGATTTTAAATATGCTAATGTTGTATAAGCTTCTCCAATATTAACTTTAGCAGCATCAATAACATATAATGGAATAGATTTAACATGTTCTATTGCTTCATCTAATCTAACCCATTCTTCTTGAGTTAAAGTTTTAGGATTTTTTAATTTACTCATATCAATTTTTGCTACTCTTGATAATATTCTTCTATAAACAGCTGGTGCTTTCATTTCATGAGAAAATATAGCATTTGGAATACCAGATTCTGCTGAATTATAAGCACAATTTAAAGCTAGACCAGTTTTATAATTTGAAGGTCTACCAACAATATAAGTCAATGTATCTTTTGCAATTTGGTCTTTAATCATTATATCTAAATCTCTAAATTTAAAATAATATGAAAATTCTTTATCACTAATAAGCTGTTCTTGCATTTCTTCTTTTATATTTTGAAACCCTGAATAAATACTAATTTCTTTAACTTGACCATCATTTATTTCTATATTCATTAAATCTTTAGTAATATTAGAAATAAATTGTCTAGCAGGTATTTCAATTTTATCTAATCCATTTTTAATAACATGAATAGCTTTTCTTTTAATATTTAAATCTCTTAATTGATTGATATTATCCTCAATAATATATTTATATTGTGTATCATCTACTATCTCTCGTTGAATCATTTTTTTATATCTATTGAGTTTTAAATGAACATCTTTTTTCTTTTTTTCCTCAATATCTAATTTATTTATAATATAATTTATTGTAGGAATAAATTCAGAATCTGCTATACACTTTTCCAAAATAATATTAATAACCTTTTTATTAAAATCATTAACAATTTCATTGGAATTGAAATTCATTTCAATAGCACAATCAATAGATTCTCTATTTAATAAAAATAAACCAATAATTTCTTTTTCTTTTTGTATATCTGATATTTTACCCATTTATTCATCACCTTTTAATTCATCTAAATTGTAGTAATTGGGTATTTTTGCATTTTTAATTCTATAATCATCTTGACTAACAATACTAATAATTAAAGACCTCTCATAGAAAAGTGAAATAATTCTTTGAGCATATTGAGCTTTTAACTTTTCCAATGTAGAGTTTGTTGTAATTAATGTTGGTTTCTTTTTATAATATCTATGCCTAAATAGAGAATCAAGTTCTGTTAGTGTCCAATCAGTCTTGTGTAATTCTACACCTAAATCATCAAAAACTAAAAAATCACAATTGTAAATATAATTAAGTAAATCTTTATCATTTTCCTCATTCCAAGATGATTTTATTATATCTAAAAAGTTTTTTACTGTAGTAAAATAACATTTATATCCTTTATCTACAAGATTCATAATAATTTTCATTGAAGTTAATGATTTACCTCTACCAGTTGGGCCATTTATAATAAAACCAATACCATTTTTTAGATTATTTTGAGCATTATTAATAAACTGTTTAATAAATGGATTTATTTTAATTCTTATTTTATCATCACCATCTTTAAGATAAGCAACAATTTCTTCCTCAATTATTGGAAGAGAAGCATAATCATAATCAATATTAGCGTTTTTATATTTACGTTTTTTAATTTCTAATTTTAAACACTCACACATTTTTCCATCTTCTAAATAACCCGCTTCACATTTTTCACATCCAATAAATGTAGTTTTTTCTGTTTCTTTTAAATCTTCTTTTTTTAGTATTTCGCTTAATTTAGGATTGTATTCTTCCATATAAATCACCCCAATAAAAATAGAGAACCAAATATTTGACTCTCTATTATTATAGAATACATCTATTTTTTTATAATCAAAGTTTCAGACTATTATATCCTTGCTACACTTTAGTAAAAATACTTTAACTATTATATTTATAACCAATCATCTGGATTAATACTATCACTAATTGAATTTTTATAAGTATTATTATTTTTCTTTTTAAAGAAATAATTGTAAAATTGATTCCATATAGGTACTCTACACATAGGTTGAGATTCTATACAATGTTTTATATCTTCATATTTTTTATTATGTTTATTAGCATATAAAGAAATAGTATCCCATGCTTTAACTTTGTAACCTATTCCTTTATTCATATTTGGATTATGTTTAAAATATAACATTACAAGTTCTTTGATTTTATCATTATCCATGTTATCATCACCAAGGTTTAATTTTTCTTGATTTTCTAATATTTATTAAATATGATAATATTTAATAAATATAAATATCTTTTAAATCTTTTAATTAATTATTATTAATATATTTATTAATTTAATTAATTAATTATTAATATTTATTAATTTATAAATAATAATGTATAAATATATTATAATACTTAATTATATACTTAAAGATATAGTTGCAAAATGTTATTAGTAGTTTAATGTAATAATAAGTTAACTTAAGTTTAA
>Ga0164243_10001149_pt1 | contig 45727 bp, 44 predicted proteins | sample OricompcompostOP_FD_108781 | JGI IMG/M metagenome (GOLD analysis project Ga0164243, IMG submission 108781) | Organic Plus compost microbial communities from Emeryville, California, USA - Original compost - Organic plus compost (OP) | ecosystem: Engineered > Solid waste > Mixed feedstock >...
CACGGTGACGTGCATGGGCGTGGCGACCACGCTCACCGGGCTGCTGCCGACGTACTCCTCGATCGGCGTCGCCGCCCCGATCTTGCTGACGATTCTCCGTATCGCACAAGGCTTTTCCGCCGGTGGCGAGATCGGGGGAGCGGCGTCGCTGTCCACCGAGTCCGCCCCGTCGCGGCGGCGCGGGCTGTTCGGATCGGCCACGTCGATCGGCATTTCGCTCGGGATGGCCGCCGCGGCGGCGACGGTCGGGACGCTGACCGCGTTCACCACCTCCGCGCAGATGAGCGCCTGGGGCTGGCGAGTGCCGTTCCTCATCGCGGCACCACTGCTGATCGCGGCCGCGCTGTACCGGATGCGCGTCGAGGATTCCCCGCTGTTCCTGCGGATGGTGGAGGAAGCCGCGCCGCCGAAGGCGCCCGTCGCCGAAGTCGTCCGCTCGCACAAGGCCGGCGTGCTGCGCGTGGTCGGAATCGCCTACTCGACGATGACCACCGGCGGGATCGTCTCCGTGTACCTGCTGGTGCACCTGTCCGCGGTGCTGAAGTATCCGCTGACCGGCGCGTTGTGGCTGATCGTGTTGATCATGCTGATGCCGCTCGCGCTCATCCCGTGGTCGGGCAGCCTGAGCGACCGGTTCGGCCGCCGCCGCGTGCTCGCGTGCGCCATGACGGCCTTCATCGTGCTCGCGGTGCCCTGCTTCCTGTTGATGCAGCAGGATTCGCTCGCGCTCGCGGTGGTCGCCGCGCTGATCCTCAACATCCCGTTCAGCGTGCAGCAGGGCGTGGTCTACACCCAGTACTCGGAGCTGTTCCCGACCCGCGTCCGCTACACCGGCGTCTCGCTCGGCTTCAACATCGGCGGCGTGGTCGGGTCCGGAATCGTGTCGCTGGTCTCGACCTGGCTGGTCGCGGTGACCGGCGTCAGCATCGCGCCCGCGTTCTACATCATCTTCTCCGCGATTGTCGGCCTGATCGTCATCGCGACCATGCGGGAAACCGCGCGCGACCGCTTCGAATCGGTCGCCGGAACTCCCGCGGTGAAGGCAGGGGCCGAGGAATGAACGTCGTCGTCACCGGCGCGGGAAGCGGAATCGGCCGTGCCGTCACCGAACACCTCCTCGCCGAGGGCGTCCAGGTCGCGGCGCTGGACCTGCGAACCCCCGACATCCCCAAGGCGCTCGCGTTGCGATGCGATGTCGCGGCCGCCGAATCCGTCGACGCGGCCTTCACCGAGGCGGCGGCGACGCTGGGCGGGATCGACGGGCTGGTGACCTGCGCGGGCGTGACCGACGGGAGCCCGTCGGAGGAGATGTCGCTGGAAACCTGGCAGCGGCTGATCGGCGTGAACCTCACCGGCACCTTCCTTTGTGTCCGCGCCGCGCTGCCCCACCTCGTGAAGGCGCGCGGCGCGATCGTCACCATCGGCTCGGTCGGGGCGCTGGTCGCGGCCGGCCGGTCGGCGGCCTACGACGCGACCAAGGGCGGCGTGCTGGCGCTGACCCGCGGTCTTGCCGCCGAGTTCGCCGACCGCGGGGTCCGCGCGAACTGCGTCTGCCCTGGCTACGTCGCCACAAACCTCGCCGAGAACAGTGCCGCCGGTGCGCTGGAGCCCGCGGTGCGCACGGCCATCGCGGGCCGGGTCAAGGCACCGCAAACACGGGCCGCCGCACCGGCGGAGATCGCCGAAGCCGTCGCCTTCCTGTTGTCCGATAAGGCATCCTTCATCACGGGAACGGGAATTCCGGTCGACGGCGGGTATACCGCGGTCTGAGGGGTCGCTTTCCACTACTCTGAATTCGACGTCGGATCCGTTTCGGCGTCCAGTGGAGCATTGCGAGGGAGCGTGACATGGCGGGGGCGAGTGCGGTGCGAACGGCCGGGAACGACGGCGCGAAGCCATTGCCGACGACCGCCCGCGGGCGCCGTAGCAGGCAGGCGCTGCTCGACGCCGCCAGGGAGGTCTTCGCGCGGGACGGTTTCGCCGACGCGCGGATCACCGACATCGCGGACACCGCCAAGGCCGCGCACGGTTCCTTCTACACGTATTTCTCCTCGAAGGAGGAGATCTTCGTGGCGCTGCTGAAAGAACTCGAGGAGGATCTGCGTCATCCCGCGGAGCAGCCCGCCGACAACGACGAAGGCCCGCGCGAACCGTACGACTCGATCCTGCGCGCGAACCTGGCTTATCTGACCGCGTACCGCGAACACGCCGAGATCATGATCGTCTGGGAGCAGGTCGCGACGCTGAACGCCGGCGTCGAGGAGCTCCGCCGCGAGGCCAGCGACCGGTTCGCGGGGCGGATCGAATCGGTCATCCGGCACTGGCAGGAGACCGGTGTCGCGGATCCGGCGCTGGAACCCGGATATGCCGCGCTCGCGCTCACCGGCATGGTCAGCAATTTCGTGTACCGCTGGTCCGCGCGCGGCTCGGACTACACGGTGGAGAAGGCGGCGGAGCAGCTGTCGTTGTTGTGGGCCAACGCGCTCGGCGTCCGCGTGCCGGCGAACAGGACCTGACGAACCACCCGCCGGGGGCTATCAAGCCTGTGGGCCGAGGGCTGAATGCCTCGTTGGCTCCTCCTGGTGGCCAGGTGTGGCGTTCGGCTGCCGGCAGGCGGTTTCGGGCGCCGGGGAACCCAACCTGATATCAGTTCATCTCGAACTTGAAGTCGACGTCGAGTACTAGTAAGGTCGATGTGTCGCCGGGGCGATTCGGCGACGAGGCCGAGGGAGGTCGATGTGGCGAGGCGGGTGCTCGGAACGAGCGGTGCGCGGGCGGCGAAGGAGCGCGCCCGTGGCTGAGATCGCGCAGGCCGAGCTGGACGAGTTCGCGGACACCGCGCGCAAGTGGCTCGCCGGGCAGTTGCCGCCGCGTGGCCCCGAAGCGGGTCGCTCGGTGGCGGTGTTCCACGACCTGCCCTTCGACGAGGAGCGCGCCCTGATCGGCCGGATCCAGGAGTGGTTGCGCACCAAGTACGACGCGGGTTACGGCGCGCTGTCCTGGCCCGTCGAGCACGGCGGCGCGGGACTGTCGACGCTGCACGAGGAGGCGTTCGCCGAGGCGGAGCGCGAGTTCGAGACGCCGGGCCAGCACGAGCTGACCTCGGTGAGCACGGCGCTGATCGCGCCGACCGTGCAGCTGTTCGGTACGGACGAGCAGAAGGAACTGCTCGTGAAGCCGTTGCTGCGCGGGGACACGCTGGCGTGCCAGCTGTTTTCCGAACCGTCCGCCGGATCGGACCTCGCGGGCCTGGCGACGCGTGCTGTGCGCGAAGGTGACGAGTGGGTTGTCACGGGGCAAAAGGTGTGGAGCTCGGGCGCGCAGTTCGCGGACTGGGGTGAGCTGATCACGCGCACCGACCCGGAAGTGCCCAAGCACAAGGGACTGACCACGTTCCTGCTGCCGATGAACACGCCGGGCGTCGAGGTGCGGCCGCTGCGGCAGATGTCGGGTGGCTCGTCGTTCTGCGAGGTGTTCCTCGACCAGGTGCGGATTCCGGATTCGCTGCGGCTGGGCGAGGTTGGCGGCGGCTGGTCGGTCACGCTCGCGACGCTCGGCTTCGAACGCGGCCATTCCGGGGCGAACGCCGACCTCGGCGGTGGTTTCGCGCAGCTGGTGGAGGACGCCCGCGCGCTCGGCCGGCTCGATGATCCGGATGTCCGGCGGATGCTCGCCGAGGTGTGGGTGGCGGAGAAGGTGGCGGCGGTGTCCGCGCAGCGCGATCGCGAATCGCGGCTGGCCGGTGGCGAGCCGGGGCCGCTGGGATCGCTGCGAAAGCTGGCGTGGGCGCAGCGGCTCAAGCTCGTGTCGGAGGCGGCGGCCGTGGTGCTGGGCCCCCGGCTCGTGGCCGACGCGGGGGACGGGACATATCGCTGGACCGAGCACTACCTCGGTGCACCGGGCTACCGCATCGCCGGTGGTTCGGACGAGGTGCAGCGCACGATCATCGCGGAGCGGCTGCTGGGCCTGCCGCCCGAACCACGCGCCGATCGTGGTGTGGCATGGAAGGACATCCCGAAATGAGAACTGTCGCCGACGCCGTGAAGGCGGTCCGCGAGAGCGGGCAGCCGCTGGCCGGCCGCACCGCGCTCGTGACCGGCGGATCACGGGGACTGGGCAGGGAAATCGCGATCGCGTTCGCCGCGGCCGGGGCCGATGTGGCGGTCGTGTCGCGGAAGAAGGACAGTTGCGAGGCCCTCGCCGGGGAACTCGCCGCGGCGACCGGGCAGCGAGTGAGCGCGCACGAGGCGCACGTCGGGGACTGGGACCGGCTCGGCACGCTGCTCGACGAGGTCGAGGAAGCGCTTTCCCCGGTGGACGTGCTGGTCAACAACGCGGGCATCGCGCCGGTGTACGCGAGCCTTGACGAGGTCACCGAGGCCCTGTTCGACAAGGTGATCGCGGTGAACCTCAAGGGCCCGTTCCGGCTGATGGCGGCCGCGGGCAAGCGGATGGTGGCGCGCGGCGGCGGGGTGATCCTCAACATCTCCTCGATGGGCTCGCAGCGGCCGACCGCGCACGATCTTCCTTACACCGCGGCGAAATCCGCGCTCAACACGCTCACCGCCGGCTTCGCGCAGGAGTACGGGCCCAGCGTACGGGTCAACACGATCCTGGCCGGGCCGTTCCTGACCGATATCAGCAAGGCGTGGGACATGGACGCCGTCGACGAGATGGCGAAGGACTGGCCGTCGAAACGGGTCGGCAACCCGGAGGAGATCGCCGGCGCCGCGCTGTACCTGTGCGGGCCGAACGCGACCTACACCACCGGGGCGCTGCTGGCCGTCGACGGAGGAAGGCTGGCCGCACCATGAGAACCGTTGACGATTCGCTGTTCACCGAGACCGGGGACGGGGTCGCCCTGCTGGGCAGCCGGTGCACCGACTGTGGCGCGCACACGTTCCCGCGCCAGGGCGGCTGCCCGCGCTGCACCGGCTCGGCGATGGAGGACGTTCCCTTGTCCCGCAAGGGAACGCTCTGGTCGTGGACGATCCAGGGCTTCCGGCCCAAGACGCCCTACACCGGCAGCGACGATTCCTTCGGCGTCGGCTACGTCGAACTGCCGGGGCAGCTGATCGTCGAGACGAGGCTGACCGAGGGCGATCCCGCGAAGCTGCGGATCGGGATGCCGGTGGAACTGACGCTGGTGCCCTTCCGGCAGGACGAGGACGGGCAGCCGGTGCACACTTTCGCGTTCGTGGAGGCCGGTCATGAGTGACGTCGCGATCGTCGGGATCGGCATCCACCGGTTCGGTCGCACCGAGGGCGTATCCGGCCGCGCCCAGGGCGTGCATGCGGCGCGGGAAGCGTTGCGGGACGCGGGTTTGTCGTTCTCCGACATGGGTTTCGCCTTCGGTGGCTCGCATTCGGCCGGTGACGCGGACACGCTCGTCTCCGAGCTGGGACTGACCGGCCTGCCGTTCATCAACGTCTACAACGGATGCGCCACCGGTGGCTCGGCGCTGATCGCCGCCGACGCCGCGATCCGGTCCGGGCAGCACGACCTCGGCATCGTGATCGGCTTCGACAAGCACGCGCGCGGCGCGTTCAACACCGATCCCGCCGAGCACGGCATCGGCTCCTGGTACGGCGAGACCGGGCTGATGGTGACCACCCAGTTCTTCGGCATGAAGATCCAGCGTTACCTGCACGAGCACGACATCGATCCCGGGGTGCTGGTCCGGATCGCGGAGAAGGCGTACCGCAACGGCGCGCGTAACCCGATGGCGTGGCGGCGCAAGGAGATCAGCGCCGAGGAGATCGCGGCCTCGGCGATGATCTCGCATCCGCTGACCCAGTACATGTACTGCTCACCGGGTGAGGGCGCGGTGGCGCTGGTGCTGTGCCGTGCGGACAAGGCCCGCACGTACACCGACCGGCCCGTCTACTTGTCGGGCGCGGCATTCCGCAGCCGGCGCTACGGTTCGTTCGAGGTGTTCTCGCCGTGGATCGCCAGTGAGCGTGCCGATTCGCCGACGGTGGAGGCTTCGCGGGCGGTGTTCGAGGCTGCCGGGATCGATCCGTCCGAAGTGGACATCGCGCAGATCCAGGACACCGAGTCCGGCGCCGAGCTGATGCACATGGCCGAGACCGGGCTGTGCGCGCACGGCGAGCAGGAGAAGCTGATCGCCGACTCCGACACCGAGATCGGCGGCAGCCTGCCCGTCAACACCGACGGCGGCTGCATCGCCAACGGCGAGCCGATCGGCGCGTCGGGGCTGCGGCAGGTCTACGAAAACGTGCTCCAGCTGCGTGGTGCGGCCGGTGAGCACCAGGTTCCGGGTGATCCGCGGGTCGGTTTCACCCACGTCTACGGCGCGCCGGGCATCTCCGCCTGCACCGTGCTCACACGCTAGGAGGGGCAATGAGCTGGGGCTTCGAAACCGAACCCGAGGTGCAGCGCGAGCTGGACTGGGTCGAGGAGTTCGTGCGCACCGAGGTCGAACCTGTCGACCAGGTGATCGAGCACGCCTGGAACCCGCGTGATCCGGTGCGCAACGCGCTGATCAAGCCGTTGCAGCAGCAGGTGCGCGAGCACAACCTGTGGGCGGCGCACCTGGGCCCGGAGCTGGGCGGTAAGGGCTACGGGCAGCTCCGGCTGGCGCTGCTGAACGAAAAGCTCGGGCGCACGCATTCCGGTCCCGTCGTTTTCGGTTGCCAGGCACCGGATTCGGGCAACGCGGAGATCCTCGCGCACTACGGCTCGGAGCATCTGAAGAAGACCTATCTCGAACCGCTCATCGAGGGCGAGATCGTGTCGTGCTTCTCGATGACCGAACCACACGGCGGCTCGGATCCGACCGGATTCCGCACCACGGCCCGCCTCGACGGCGACACCTGGGTGATCAACGGCGAGAAGTGGTTCTCCAGCCACGCCCTGTTCGCCGAGTTCCTCATCGTCATGGCGGTCACCGAACCGGACGCGCCGCCGCACAAGAGCATGTCGATGTTCGTCGTGCCCGCCGACACCCCCGGCATCGAGCGGGTGCGGGACGTGTCGGTGTGGGGCCACGAGGAACCCGTTGGCACGCACCAGTATCTGCGCTACACCGACGTGCGGGTGCCGGCCGAGAACCTGCTCGGTGAGCGAGGGCAGGCGTTCGCGGTCGCGCAGACGCGGCTCGGCGGCGGGCGGATCCACCACGCCATGCGCACGGTGGGCCTGGTGACCTCGGCGTTCGAGATGATGAAGCGCCGCGCGGTCTCCCGCACCACGAAGGGCGAGCGGCTGGCCGACAAACAGCTCGTGCAGGAGATGATCGCGGACTCCTGGATCCAGCTGGAGCAGTTCCGGCTGCTCGTGCTGCGCACCGCGTGGCGCATCGACCGCTACAACGACTACAAGAAGGTGCGCGCGGACATCTCGGCGGTGAAGGCGGCGATGCCGAAGGTACTCGCCGACATCGCCGGCCGCGCCATCCAGATCCACGGTTCCCTTGGTATCTCGAAGGAACTACCGTTCGGCAAATGGGTCATGGAGTCGTTCCACATGGGACTCGCCGACGGCGCCACCGAGGTGCACAAGGTCAACCTCGCGCAGGCGTTGTTGCGTGGCACCCAGCCGGACGAGGGCCTGTTCCCGCCCTACATCCTGCCGACCCGCCGGGCCGAGGCCCGCGAGCGGTACGCCGACGTGCTCGCCGCGGCGGCCGACGACGGGGAGGACTTCCGTGCCTGAGCCGCGCACCCGCGAGGTCGACACCGCGCCGGTGCGGCCGGGGGAGGACCTGGACTGGCCGAGGGTGGAAGCCTATCTGCGCGCGCGGCTGCCGGAGCTGACCGGCGAGTTCTCCGTGCTGCAGTTTCCCAACGGCTCGGCGAACCTGACCTACCAGATCCGCTTCGGCGACACCGCGCTCGTGTTGCGGCGCCCGCCGTTCGGCACCATCGCGCCGGGCGCGCACGACATGGGCCGCGAGTACAAGGCGTTGTCCCGGTTGTGGAAGGTTTATCCACGGGCGCCGCGGGCGCTGATGCTGTGCACCGACCACGACGTCGCGGGTTCGGACTTCCTGCTGGTGGAGTACCGGTCCGGGGTCGTGGTGTGGGATTCGGTTCCGTCCTCGATGGAGGGTCTGCCGGACGCGGGCCGGCGGATCGGGCTCGCGGTGATCGACGCGCTCGCCGATCTGCACCGCGTCGATCCGGAGGAGTGCGGGCTGGGCGATCTCGGGCGTCCGGAAGGGTTTCTGGAGCGGCAGGTGCGTGGCTGGCGCAAGCGCTGGGACCTGGCGGCGACCGCCGACGCCGATCCGCAGGCCGCGGTGCTGGGGGAGCGGCTGGCCGAGGCGCTGCCGCGTTCCGGCGCGGCTTCCGTGCTGCACAACGACTTCAAAATCGACAACTGCCAGTTCGCGCCGGGTGATCCCGACGAGGTGGTCTCGGTGTTCGACTGGGACATGGCGACCCTCGGCGATCCACTTGTCGACGTGGGGACCTTGCTGAACTACTGGCCCGATCCCGAGTTCGGCGACGCCGGCGCGCTCGCCTCGCTGGGGTTGTCCTCGCTGGGCCTGCCGCCGCGTGAGGAGCTGATCGAGCGGTACTCGCGGCGCTCGGACATCGATGTCGGTGACGTCGACTGGTACGAGGCCTACGGCTGTTTAAAGACGGTCGTGATCCTGCAACAGCTCTACGCACGCTACGTCCGCGGCGAAACGACCGACGAGCGCATGGCCTCGCGCGGCGACCACATCCCGGTTCTGGTCCAGCGCGGGCTCGCGAGGCTCGGCCGCGGCTAGACTGCGCCGGATGACGACGCAGGACGACGTTCTCGGGTACTTCGACACGCTGTCGAACTGGGGACGCTGGGGTGAGGACGACGAGCTCGGCACGCTGAACCACATCACCGACGAGGTCCGGCTGGCGGCGGCCCGGGCCGTGCGCCACGGCCGGAGTGTGTCCTGCGCGTGGGAGATCACGGTGCCGGAGGAGATGGACCGGTCGACGACATCCTGCCCGTGCGCCGCCGATATGCCGGGTGCCGAGCGCATGCCGGCGCCGGGATTCCGCAACGACCGGCGCTGGGGCTTTTCCCACGAGCGGCTCGGTCTGATGTTCCACGGCAACACCGTCACCCACATTGACTCGCCGTGCCACCTCTTCTGGGACGGCAAGATGTACAACGGGCGGCCGCATTCCCTGGTGGATGCCGAGACGGGATCGGCGTGGGCGGCCGTCACGGCCGCGGCGGACGGGATCGTCACGCGCGGGGTGCTGCTGGACGTCGCGGCCGTCCGCGAGGTGCCGTGGCTGGAACCGGGGCAGGGGGTGTTCCCCGAGGATCTCGAGGAGGCCGAGCGCCGCCAGGGTGTGCGGGTGCGCTCCGGTGACGCGGTGCTGCTGCGCACCGGCTATGGCCGCGCCCGGCACGAGAGCGGCGCGAGCGGCGGTTTCACGCAGGCCGGCTGGCACGCGTCCTGCCTGCCGTGGCTCCATGACCGGGAGGTCGCGCTCATCGGCGCCGACACTCCGCAGGACGTTCAGCCGTCGGGCTTCGACGACGTGCTGATGCCGGTGCACGCCGTGAGCCTCGTCGCGATGGGCCTGTGGCTGGTGGACAACTGCGATCTGGAGGCCTGCGCGGTGACGGCCGCCGAACTCGGCCAGTGGGACTTCCAGCTCGCGGTCGCGCCGGTCCGCTTCGCCGGTACCTCCGGCAGTCCGGTCAACCCGATCGCCACCTTCTAAGGCACCAGAACCGAGCGGCCGACGACCTCGCCGCGGTGCAGGCGTTCCATCGCCTCGGCCGCGTCGTCCAGCGGTGCCGCGAGCGTCTCCGTGCGCAGCGTGCCGCGGGCCGCCAGCGCCACGACCTCCTCCAGTTCCGTGCGCGAACCCCAGAACGGCAACGAAAGCCGCATGCCCTGGGGCAGCTTGCCGGCCTTCGTCACCTCCAGCGAGCCGCCGCCGGTGCCGACAAGGACCAATTCGCCCGCGGTGCGCAGCAAATCGGTCGCGAAGGCGGTCGTCGCGGGCACGCCGGCGAAGTCCAGCACGGCATCCGCGCCCCACCCGCCGGACAGCCGCCGCACGGCCTCCGTTGCCTCGCCGCCGTCGCGGGCGATGGCGGCCGCGCCGAGTTTTTCCGCCAGTACCAAGGCTTCCGGTCGGTTGTCCACGGCCACGACGCGTGCCTCGAACAGTGTTCGCGCCATCTGCAGCGCCAGATGACCGAGACCGCCGACGCCGATGACGACGATCAACGCGCCCTTTTCCAGTCCCCGCACCGAGGTCAGTGCGTGATACGACGTCAGCCCGGCGTCGGTGAGCGTCGCCGCCAGGCACGGATCGATCCCGGGCGCGGGCACGACCGCGCGGGCGTCGACCACGACGGAGTCCGCCATCCCGCCGTCCACACCGAGCCCCACACCGGCGGCGGGAAGCTGCCGCCGGCGATCGCAGTAGTTCGTCACGCCCGCAAGACAACGCGAGCACTCGCCGCAGCCGAGGGGAGCGTGCACCACGACTTGCGTCCCCACCACGACTCCCGAGACGCCCGCACCGACCTCGGCGACGACCCCGCAGATCTCGTGCCCGAGCGTGAACGGCAGTGCCCAGGCCGCGCCGACGCCCTCGTGGATCACGTGCAGATCCGAGTGGCACACGCCCGCCGCCGACACGGTGAGCCGCACCTGACCCGGGCAGGGGGAGGGCACCGGAACGTCCCGCAGACGTGCGTCCCCAGGCGCTGCCAACTGAAACGCGCGCATCGGCTTCCCTCCGGCTCCGGAACTGCGGTGTCCTTCGCCGTCAGCCTAGTACCAATTTGAGTTTAGTTCGACATGAAGTTGCCGTCGAATTCGTCTTGTTGTAGCGTGTGGCGTACACAACAGTGAGGTGAGAAGCGCGACGCCGCGCATACTCCCGTGGTTCAGCCGATGAGCCGCTTCTGATGGGCAGGCGCCGCGTTCGGACTTTCGCGTTCGGACAGTTGATCCAACCAGCCGAGGACGAAAAAGATGCTGCCCACGGAGTATTCACGCCTGTTCATCGACGGCGCCTGGCGCGAGCCGGGTTCGGCCGAGACCCTCTGCGTCGTCTCCCCGTCCAGCGGTGAGGTGATCGGGCGGGTGCCGGTGGCGGCCGCCGCCGACATCGACGCGGCGGTCGCGGCCGCCCGGCGCGCCTTCGACGAGACGGACTGGCCCTCGCGCCCCGCCGCGGAGCGCGCCGAGCTGATGGAGGCGCTGGCCGCGAAGCTGTACGAGCGCCGCGAGGAATTCCGGGACCTGCTCGTGGACGAGCTGGGCTGCCCGGTGACGCAGGCCGAGGTGTACCAGGCGGTCGCGCCTTCGCTGCACTGGAACTACTACGCCGACATGGCCCGGCACTATCCGTTCAACGAGCTGCGCACCAACGATCTCGGGGTCTACGCGGGTGGCGCGGGCGGCGGCATGATCATGCCGTTCAAGACGCAGAGTCTGGTGATGCGCCGTCCCGCGGGTGTGGTCGCGGCGATCACGGCCTACAACTTCCCGCTGGCGGGCACCGCGCAGAAGATCGCGCCCGCGATCGCGGCCGGCTGCACGGTCGTCGTCAAGGTGCCGGATCCCGACCCGCTGGCGATCTTCGCGATGGGCGATCTGCTCAACGAGGTCGGCTTCCCGCCCGGCGTGGTCAACATCGTCGCGACCGACGCCGCCGGGTCGGAGCATCTGGTGTCGCATCAAGGCGTCGACATGGTTTCGTTCACCGGTTCCAGCGCGGTCGGCGCGAAGATCGGCGCGGCGTGCGGCGCCCGTGTCCGGCCCGTTGTGCTGGAGCTGGGCGGAAAGTCGGCGGCGGTCGTGCTGCCGGACGCGGACTTCGACGCCGCCGTGCCCGCCTTGATGGGCGCGAGCTTCATCCCGAGCAGCGGCCAGAACTGCACCTGCCACGGCCGGTTCATCGTGCCGCGCGAGCGCCAGGACGAGCTTGTCGGCCGCCTGGTCGAGGCGCTGGGCCAGGTCAAGCTCGGCGATCCACACGACCGGGACACCGACATGGGCCCGCTGATCTCGAAGGCGCACCGCGACCGCGTGCTGACGATGATCGACGATGCGGTCGCGGCCGGGGCGAAGGTCGCGTTCGGCGGCGGCAGCCCGGCGCGGCCGGACCAGGGCTGGTACGTGCAGCCGACGTTGCTCACCAACGTCACGAGCGACATGGCGATCGCGCAGGACGAGGTGTTCGGCCCGGTCGTCGCGGTGCTCGCCTACGACACCGAGGACGAGGCGATCCGGATCGCCAACGACACCCGGTACGGGCTGGCGGGTTCGGTCTACACCGCGGATCCGGCGCACGGCTTCGAGGTGGCGCAGAAGATCCGCGTCGGCACGTTCTCCATCAACGCCTTCGCGGCCGACTTCAACTCGCCCTTCGGCGGTTTCAAACAGTCCGGCGTCGGGCGCGAGCACGGGGTCGCCGGCCTGGAGCAGTACCTGCTGCCCCAGACGGTCTCGGTCGACCCGACCACGACCCTGCCGGACAACGCGGTGCGCGCGGCCCAGAAGGTCACCCGCGGATTCGACTGGAACTAAGAGAAGTAACCGATTTCAAGGACAAGGTGGTCCGATGAATCACATCGTCTCCTTCAACGACGAACAGGCGACTTCCGTCCCGGTGGTGGGTGGCAAGGGCGCGAACCTCGGCCTGCTGACCGCGGCCGGCCTGAGCGTCCCGCCCGGGTTCGTCATCTCGACCTCGGCCTACACCGCGTTCATCGAGGCGAACGGTCTCCAGTCGCGGATCGACGCGAAGCTCGACTCGATCGACTACGAGGACGTGACGGCGCTGGAAAGCGTCACCGCGGAAATCCGCGCCCTCATCGAAGGCACGCCGTTCCCGGCGGAGGTGAACGAACAGGTCTCGGCGGCGTATTCGGCGATGGGCAAGGACAGCTACGTCGCCGTGCGCTCGTCCGGAACGGCCGAGGACACCGAGGGCTCCTCGTTCGCGGGCCTGCACGACACCTACCTCGACATCAAGGGCATCGACGCGATCGCCGACGCGGTACGCCGCTGCTGGGCCTCGATGTGGAGTGCCCGCGCCACGTCCTACCGCAAGAGCCAGGGCTTCGACCACGCGACCGCCACGATCGCGGTCGTCATCCAGGAAATGGTCGAGGCCGAGGTCAGCGGGGTCATGTTCACCGCGAACCCGCGCAACGCCCGCACCGACGAGATCGTGATCAACGCCAGCTGGGGGCTCGGTGAGGCGATCGTGTCGAGCCTGGTCACCCCGGACGAGTTCACCCTCGACCTCAACACGTTGAAGGTCAAGGACAGGCTGCTCGGCGCCAAGGAGAAGCGGATCGTGCGCGGTCCGGTCAACGGCACGGTCGAGCAGGAAGTGTCCGAAGAGGACCGGAACCGCTACTCGCTCGACGAGGACCAGCTCGCCGACCTCGGCGATCTCGGGCGGCGGATCATGCGCCACTACGGCGGCCTGCCACAGGACATCGAATGGGCCTACACCGGCGGCTCCTTCTACGTGCTGCAGTCCCGCCCGGTGACCGGCGTGGAGTTCCTGTGGGAGGACGCGCTGGAGGCGCGCGCCCACGACTTCCCGGAGAACCCGGACACACTGTGGACCTACAAATGGTCCGAAATGTACTGGACCGGTGGCGTCACGCCGCTGTTCTACTCGGTGCGCGGCCGGAACTACCAAAAGGGCATCGAGTTCATGGTCAATCTCGCGGGCTTCGAGAACCTCAAGAAGCAGCGCTACATGATGTGGCACCGCGGGGTCGTCTACTACAACGTGGACTACCACAAGCAGTTCGCGCAGGACGCCATCCCGAAGTTCGCGCGTGAGCCGTTCCTCAACGTGCTGCCCGAATCGTGGGTGCCGGAGTCGGCGTCGCGGCCGCTGGATCTGAAGAAGTTCCTCCGCACCTTCGTCAGCATGAACGCCGCGCCCGGTATGGGGTACGTGAACTTCCAGGACGCCATCCGCGAGTTCATCGACACCAGGGTGGAGGAGGCCGACGGCCTGCCGGACAAGGAGATCGCGCGGCTGAGCGACGAGGAGCTCAAGCGGTACGCCTTCTCACTCGGCGAGCTGCAGCGCGAGTTCTGCGATCCGAACTGGGTCGGCTTCAACATCGTGGCGCCGCAGTGGTTCGCGCTGCTCGGGCAGATGCTCGGCCGCTGGTACAAGGGCAGCAACCCCAACATCTTCGCCGATCTGATCAGCGGGCTGCCGCAGCAGACCTACCAGAGCAAGGAACTGCACGAGCTGCACGCCCTCGCCAAGACGATCCGCGACTCCGCCACGCTGTCCGCGTCCTTCCAGGCCAACCCCGGTGCGGCGTTCTTCGAGAAGCTGCCGGAAACGCTGGAGGGGCGGCATTTCCAGGAGCAGTACGCCGCGTTCATCAGCGCACACGGGCACCGCGGGCACGCCGACCGCGACATGTACTACACCCGGCGCGCCGAGGACCCGGCGCTTGACTACGAGGCGCTGCGCGCGCTGCTGGCCGCCGACGACCCGACCCCGCCGTGGGAGCTGGAGGCGCGTCTGGTGCAGAAGCGCAAGGAGGCGACCGAGGAGATCCACGGTCACATCCGCGCCGAGAAGCTGGGCAAGGTCAAGCTCGCCGCATTCGAGTTCGTGCACGAGCAGGTGCTGAAGTTCCTGACGCTACGCGAGGACTGGCGGCACTACGCCGACCGCATCACCTTCGCCAAGCGCAAGGCGTACCTGGAGGTCGCGCGCCGCGCCGTCGAGCGCGGTGGGCTGCAGGACGTCGACGACGCGTTCTTCCTGACCGACGTCGAACTGTACGAGGTGCTGGCGGGCAACGCGCAGCTGCCGCTCGTGCGGGCCAAGGTCGAGAACCGGCGCCGTGCGCACCACCGGGTGGACTCGCGGCAGGAGTCGCCCGCGGTGTACCTGCGGGGCCGCACCCCGATCGAGATGGAGGCCCCGCCGGGGGACGCCGGCCTGACCGGTATCGGGCTCGGCAGCGGCACCGCGACCGGCCGGGTGCGGATCGTGCCCGACCTCCGGCAGATCGGCCGCGTGGAGAAGGGCGACATCCTGGTCTGCAACGCGACCGACCCTGGCTGGTCGCCGGTGTTCACCCTGATCAAGGGGCTGATCATCGAGACCGGCGGGATGCTGGCGCACGGCGCGTGCTTGTCGCGTGAGCACGGGATTCCCGCGCTGCAGCTGCGGGACGCGATGCGGATTCTCACCGACGGCGATCAGATCGAGATCCACGGTGAGACCGGTCAGATCCGGGTGCTGGAGAGCTCGCCGGACGCCGGCCGGACCGCCGACCTGCAGCCGGCCTGATGAGCGTCGAGGAACACGCCCGCCAGTCGATCCGGCTGGCGGGCGCCCCGAACTTCCGGGATCTCGGCGGCGTCCGCACCCGGGACGGCCGCTTCCTGCCGCCCGGCAGGCTTTACCGGTCGCAGGCGTTGCTCAAGCTCGACGAGCCCCAGTGGGAAATCGTTGAGAAGCTCGGCATCCGGCTGGCGTGCGATCTGCGCAGCCCGGCGGAACAGGCGAAACACGTTGTGCCGTGGCCGGATTCGGTGCGCGCGCTGTCCATGCCGGTGCTGCCCGACGAGCGCGCGTCCAGTGCGGAGGTGTTGCGGCGCATCGCCTCCGACCCCACCGGGCGCGCCGCGTCGCGGCAGCTGGAGGACAACTACGCGGCCATGCCCTCGGCGTTCGCGGAATCGCTGCCCGGCCTGCTCGACGGCATTCTCGACCGGGACGACGTGCCCGTCCTGCTCTACTGCATGGAGGGCAAGGACCGCACCGGGTTCGTGTCGGCCCTGCTGCTGACCGCGCTGGGTGTGGAGTGGGACGCGGTGGTCGCGGACTACCTGCGCAGCGCCCCGTTCTACGACCCGGTGCTGGTGCGGCGCGTGCTCGAAGGCGCGGGCACCGCACCGACCACGCAGGTGGTCGACGCGCTGCGGGTCCGGCCCCGGTATCTCGAGGCGGCGTTCGCGGCGATGACCAAGAGCTACGGCGGGGTGGAGGGCTACCTCGCCAAGGCCGGCGGCCTCACCCCGCGACGGCTCGACGCGCTGCGGTCTCGGCTGCTGTCCCCACAACGGAACGAGGAGTAAGTCAGGATGGGATCACTCGAGGGAAAAGTCGCGTTCGTCACCGGTGCGGCCCGCGGCCAAGGCCGTGCGCACGCGCTGAAGCTGGCCGGTGAGGGTGCCGACATCATCGCGCTCGACATCTGCGCGGACGCGTACCGGACGCTGAACTATGGAATGTCCACAAGGGACGATCTCGAGAAGACCGTGCTGGACGTCCGCGCGCTCGGCCGCAAGGCGGTGCTGGGCGTCGCCGACGTCCGCGACCTGAGCCAGGTCGAGGCTGTGGTCGCGGAGGGCCTCGCCGAACTGGGCCGGATCGACATCGTGTGCGCGAACGCCGGGATCGGCAGCTGGGCGGTCAGCTGGGAGATGACGGCCGAGACCTGGCAGGAGATGATCGACGTCAACCTGACCGGTGTGTTCAACACGACCCGGGCGGCGCTGCCCAGCATGGTGGAGCGTGGTGAGGGCGGCTCGGTGGTGCTGACCAGTTCGACCGCCGGGATCCGCGGTTACGAGAACACGGCGCACTACACCGCCGCGAAGCACGGCGTGATCGGTTTGATGAAGGTACTCGCCCAGGAGCTGGGTAAGCACCGGATCCGGGTGAACGCGGTCTGCCCGACGACGGTCAACACCCCGCTGGTCATCAACGATGCGACGTTCCAGCTGTTCGCGCCGGACAAGGCGAACCCGGGCCCGGACGACGTGCGGGGTGCCTTCGAGGGCCTGAACGTGCTGCCCGACGTGCCGTGGATCGAACCGGGCGACGTCTCCGAAGCGGTGGCCTGGCTGTGCAGCGATTCGGCGAAGTTCATCACCGGCGTGGCGCTGCCCGTGGACGCGGGCAACACAGTGAGGTCATGAAATGTCCACAGTGGAGGGCGGCCGCGGCTTCGGACGCGGCCGCCCTCCCCGTTCACCGCGCGCTCCAGCCGCCGTCCACGTAGAGCTCCGAGCCGGTCGTGTACCCGGCGTCGTCGCTGGCGAGAAAGGCCACCGCACCGGCGACCTCTTCGGGCCGGCCGAGCCTGCGCATCGGGGTGTTCGCCAGCATCGCGTCGTGACGTTCGGTGCCGCCGTAACGGCTGAGCAGTTGCTCCGTGCCGATGAAGGCGGGCACCACGGCGTTCACCCGCACCCCGCGCGTCGCCCAGTGCAGCGCGGCGTTCGCCGTCATCGACCGCACCGCGCCCTTCGCCGCGGCGTAAGCGAAACTGTTCGCCAGTCCGCCGGTCGCGCCGAGGATCGACGCGATGTTCACGATCGAACCGCCGCCGCCGCGTTCGATGGCCGGGCCGGCGTGCTTCATGCCGAGCCAGGTGCCCGCCTGATCGACCGCGACGACCTGCTCCCAGCGGTCGAGGGTCTCGTCCTCGACTGTCGCGAGGCTGCCGATCCCGGCGTTGTTGACCAGCACGTGCAGTGCGCCCCACTCGCGGACGACGGCCTCGACCGCCGTGCGCCACGCGTCCTCGTCGCGCACATCCAGTTCGAACACCGACGCCGGCCCGTCGAGCTTGGCCGCGAGTTTCGCGCATTCCGCGGCGTCGACGTCGGTCAGCGCCACCGAGGCGCCTTCCCCCGAAAGACGGGTCGCGATGGCGCTGCCCAGGCCACCCGTGGCGCCGGTGAGCAGCACATTCCTGCCTGTCAGACGACCTTGCATGACGTTCCTCCCTGCCCGGACCGGCCGGTCCCGCACTTGACATCCAAACCGAACTGAGCTTAGTTCAGTTCATGGACGCTGACGAGATGCTGGCAACGACGCGCGCGGTCCGGAAGCGGCTGGATCCGAGCCGGGAGGTTCCGGAGAACCTCATCCGGGAGTGCGTGAGCCTCGCGTTGCAGGCGCCCGCCGGGTCGAACGTTCCGAGGACACGCTTCGTCGTCGTCCGGGATCCGGAGCTTCGCGCCGCGGTCGCCGAGATTTACTCCGACATCTACCTCAACACCTACCGCGAATCCGCCGGCTACATCGGGCGGGTCGAGGCGAAGGACGCCGAGACGCAGCAGCGGACCGCCCGTTCGGCCGACGCGCTGGAGCGGGCGCTGCACGAGGTGGGCACGATCGTGATCGCCTGCCTCGACGGCATCCGGCTCGACGGGGCGCCGGCCTTCGCGAGTGCGTCGATGCTCGGGGGAGTGCTGCCCGCGATGTGGAGCTTCATGCTCGCGGCACGCGCCCGCGGTCTCGGCACCTGCTGGACCACGATGCACCTGGCCAGGGAACGCGATGTCGCGGACGTTCTCGGCATCCCGTTCGACACGGTGCAGCAGGTCTGCCTCACCCCGCTCGCCTACACCAAGGGCGAGAAGTTCGGCCCGGCGAAGCGGCCCGAGGCCGACGAGATCATCCACTGGGACCGCTGGGATTCCGGCAAGCTCGCCGCGCCGCCGATGAACGGTATCGCCCGGGCGTCTTGACAGCGCCTCTTCGGGACCGTGACACTAAGATGAATTCAGTTCAAACGGAGGAAGCAATGGCAGTCGAGGACGACCTCCAGTTCGAGCGGGACGGCCACGTCGCGCGGATCTGGCTCAACCGGCCGCACAAGCGCAACTGCATCACGGTGCCGATGCTGCACCGGCTCGACCAGCTCATCACCGAGATCGAGGCCGACCCCGAACTGCGGGTGGTGGTGGTCCGCGGCCGCGGCAACACCTTCTCGTCCGGTTTCGACCTGGACAGCCTGCAGTCCGACTTCATCGGCACCAGCACGGCGATGGACGTCGCTGTCGTCTCGGCCAAGGTGTGCGACCGGCTGTACAACATGTCGAAGCCCTCGGTCGCGGTGCTCGAGGGTTATGTGACCGCGGGCGGGTTCGAGGTCTCGATCTCGTGTGACTTCGCGATCGCCGACGAGACCGCGCAGATCGGCGACTTCCACATCCGCCGCGCGCTCTTCGGCGGCGCCGGCCCGATCTACCGGCTTCCCCGGATGCTGGGCATCCGCAAGACCAAGGAGCTCATGCTCACCGGGAAACTGTTGAGTGGCAAGGAAGCCGACGAGTTCGACCTGATCAACGCGAGCGCGCCCGCCGACAAGCTCGACGAGACGGTGGAGGAGTTCATCAGCCACCTGCTCGACAAGAGCCCGTTCCAGATGAAGCTCACGAAGATGGCCGTCGACCGCGGGCTGGACGCGGACATCGCCTCGCTGATGGTGCTGGAGCACCTCGCCGTGGGTGTCACGCTGAACTCGCAGGACGCGGCGGAGGGTGTTTCGGCCTTCCTGGAGAAGCGCGAGCCGAAGTGGACCGGACGCTGAGTGGATCCCCAGTGAGTGCACCGGTGCCTGCCGAGCTGTTCGACCTCACCGGTCGTGCCGCGGTGGTCACCGGTGCCTCCTCCGGGCTCGGCGCGCGGTTCGCCGCGGTGCTCGCCGCGGCGGGCGCCACGGTCTGGATCACCGCGCGGCGTAAGGAAAGGCTGGAACTGCTGGCCGGGGAGAACCCGGCGTTCCGGCCGTGGCCCGCCGACGTCTCGGACGAGGGTGACCGGGTGGCGCTGATGGACGCCGTGCGCGCGGAGTCCGGCACGCTGGACATCCTGGTCAACAACGCGGGCGCGGACAGTCACGAGAAGCCGTCCTACGAGAGCCCGGAGGTGTTCTCCGGGGTGCTCGGCACGAATCTGGTCGGGCCGTTCCACCTGGCGCAGCTGGCCGCCGGGCTGGGCGGGCCGCTCTCGGTGATCAACGTCAGTTCGATACTCGGGCTCGTGTCGGCGGCGCCGCTGGGCAGCGCGAGCTACGCCGCCAGCAAGGCGGGGCTGCTGGGGCTGACCAGGGAACTGGCCGGTCACTGGGGCCGGCACGGGGTGCGGGTCAACGCGCTGGCGCCCGGCTGGTTCGAGACCGAGATGAACGGCGCGATGTTCGCCGACGAGCGTTCCGTGCGGTGGATCGAGCGCAACACGATGCTGCGCCGCGCCGGGCAACCGTCCGAACTGGACACCGCATTGCTGTTCCTTGCCTCGCCGGCGTCGAGCTACGTCACCGGTCAGGTCATCACCGTCGATGGGGGGTGGACGTCCCGATGAGGATCACGCCGGATCAGGACGCGGAGGCGCTCCGCGAGGTCGTGCGCGATTTCCTCGGCAGCGGTGAGGGCGTGACGTGGCAGCGTTTCGCCGTCGAGCTGGGCGTCGCCGCGCTCGACGTGCCGGAGGATTGTGGTGGGGCCGGGGCGAGCTTCCGCGAGGTCGGGGTGGTGGCCGAGGAGATCGGCCGCGCGCTGTCTGAGTTACCGTGGTTGTCGAGCTCGATTCTCGCGACCGGCGTTTTGTTGCACACCAAGGGTTCCGAGGCGCTGCGCGCGGAACTGCTCGGGGAGCTGGCGGCCGGGCGGGTCGCGACGCTCGCGTACCAGGGGTCCGAAGTGGACGCCCGGCGCGACGGCGATGCGTGGCGGTTGACCGGAACCAGGACACTGGTGGTCGACGGTGCGTCCGCCGAGCTGCTGTTCGTCGCGGCCGGCGCGGGAATGTTCGTCGTCGAGGGTGACGCCGAGGGGCTGACCCGCACGCGGACGCGGGCGATGGACCTCACCCGTGAACTCGCCTCGGTCACGCTCGACGGCACCCCGGCCGTGCGGCTGGGCGAGGCCGCACTCGGCCCGGTCCTCGACCGCGCGCGGGCCGCGCTCGCCTGCGAACAAGCGGGCGGAGCCGCCGCGGCGCTGGAGATGACGGTGGACTACGTCAAGCAGCGGGTGCAGTTCGGCCGTCCGATCGCGACCTTCCAGGCGGTCAAGCACCGCTGCGCCGACATGCTCGGCGCGGTCGAGGCGGCACGCTCGGCCTCGCTGTGGGCGGCGGCCGTCGCCGCGGACGAGCCCGCGGAGCTGCCCACCGCGGCGGCCGCGGCCGCGATCGCGTGCGGGGACGCCTATTCCTGGGTCGCGAGCGAGACGGTGCAGCTGCATGGCGGCATCGGCTTCACCTGGGAACACTCCGCGCATCTGCACGTGCGGCGCGCGGCCACGAACGCCGTGTTGTTCGGGGATCGTGGTGAGCACGTCGAGACATTGGCGAAGCATCAGCTGGTCGGAGGCCACGCATGAAGGACAAGGTCGACCTTCTCGTCGTCGGCGGCGGCATGGCCGGACTGACGGCCGCCGCGCGCGGCGTGCGGCACGGGCTGGACGTGCTGCTTGTCGAGAGCGGTCCCGGCCTCGGCGGTTCGGCGCTCTACGCCGGTTATCTCTGGACGGCGCCGACGATCGAGGCGATGGACCAGGCCAACCCACACGGCGATCCGGCGCTGAAGAAGGCGCTCGTCGAAGGATTCGGCGGCGCGGTGGACTTCCTGCGCGCGCTCGACGTTCCGTGCGGTCCCGCGGTCCCGATCCTGCGCTTCGGCCAGGGCCACCAGTTCGACACCGCGCTGTATGTCGACACGTGCAAGAAGATCGTGCAGGACGGCGGCACGATCCTGACGTCGACCACGACCGAGAAACTGGTCGTGGACAGTTCGGGCGCGGTGGTCGGTGCGGAGCTGACCTCGCCCGGCGGGGAGTGGCACACCGTGACCGCCAGTGCGACGCTGCTCGCGACCGGCGGTTTCCAGGCCGATCCCGATCTGCGCGCGGAACTGGTGCACGCCGGCGCGCGCGAGGTGCCGTTGCGCTCGAACCCGTACAGCCGTGGTGGCGGGCTCCGGCTCGCGCAGGGCGCCGGGGCAGCGACGGTGAACGAACACGGCGGCTTCTACGGGCACCTGGTGCCCGCACAGGTCGCGCTCGAACCGGACGTGTTCGTGGATCTCGCGCTCTACTACAGCGAGCACGCGCTGCTGTTCAACCTCGCCGGGCAACGGTTCGTCGACGAGACGATCGGCGACCACCTCAACGCGATGGCCCTCGTCGAACAACCCGGGGCACGCGGACTGCTGATCACCGACGCTCGTGGTTACCGCGAGTACGTCACCGGCGCCTACGTCGAGGGCGCGCCGGCGACCGACAAGTTCGCGCTCGCCCGCCGTCGCGGCGGCCGCTGCGTGATCGCCGACGACGCCGAGGACTTCGCCGCCATGCCACCGGAATGGGGCTACGACGGTGAGCGCATCGCCGAGGAGGTCGCGCGGCTGGCGCGGGGCGAGGTGCGCGGACCGGGCCGCGAGTTCGATCCGCGGCCGCTGGACGAACTGCCCTACTACGTCGTGGAGACCGTCCCGGCGATCACCTTCCCGTTCGCGGGTGTGCGGATCGATCCGCGTGGCCACGTGCTGTCCGCGACCGGTGAGGCCGTTCCCGGGCTGTACGCGGCGGGAGCCGATATCGGCGGGCTCTACGTCGGCGCGTACGCGGGCGGCCTGGCACCCGCCGTCGTGTTCGCGCTCGCCGGAGCGGACGACATCGCCGCGAGCCTGAACTGAACTCAGGCTACGGTTGCTCGAAAGCGTCCGGAGGAGGTAGCCCCATGAGCATCGAGGCAGTGACCGAGGCGGCCGACGGCCCGCGCTCGAAGCGGCCGGCCATTCTCGTCGCGGCCATGGAGCGTTTCGGCGAGGTCGGATACGAGGCGATCAAATGGTCGGAGGTCGCCGACCGGGTCGGTATCGGGCAGACCGCGCTTTACCATTATTTCGAATCGAAGGCGCATTGCCTGCTGACCATCATGCGGCTCGCGCTGCGCAATTCCGAGCAGGCTTTCCGGCAGGCCGTGGAGAACAGCGGCGATTCGCTCTCGGCGCTTCGTGCCGCGGTGCGGGCGGCGTATGCGCTGACCCCGCAGGAGGTTCAGCAGAACCGCATCCTGCAGGCCAATATCGCGATTCTGGCGAACGAGCGCGCGTCCAACCGCGAGGAGACCGAGCGGCAGCTGTGCCGGGAACTGGTCGCCAAAATCGAGCGGAACTGGTCGGAACTGCTCGAACGCGGAATGAAAAGCGGGGAATTCACCCAGCAAGATCCGTTGCTCATGGCGCGCAGCCTGCTCGGGCTGATCGTCAGCGTCTGGCGCTGGTACCGGCCGGACGGGGAGCTCACACTCGACGCCATCGCGGAGTTCGTGGAGAACTCCTGCGTGCTGATGGCGGCCGGGTCCCGGGAAAACCTGGAGTAGCAGCCAGAAAGGAAGTGCCGATGGTCATCGAGGACTACTACGCGCGGCTCGACGGTCCGGAACCGCTCACCGGGCTCGATCTGGTGGAACCCGATATCGAGTTTCTGCTGGCACTGCCGGGCAACGAGGTCACCGGACGTGGTCTGGACGACCTTCGTGCGTACATCACCGGGCGGCCCTCGGTAGGCCGCCGGCACAACGTCGTGCGGCGCGGTACCGACGGTGACCTGGAAATGGTGTACGGCTTCATCACCGAGGGGGACGGCACGGGAACCGGCTCGTTCAGTTCGGTCGCGCGGCTGTCCGGGAACGGGAAACTCGCGCGTTACCAGGCTTTCTTCCATCCAGACTTCAATTTGTTCCCGCTGCCGAAGGGGGCGGCCGCGTGAGCGCCCCCGTGCTGACCAAGTGGTTCGCGACGATCGACTCCGAGCGCCCCGAGGACATCCTCGACCTGATCGCGCCGGATTTCCGGTTCTCCATCGTGTTCGGCACCGGCGGCGCGAAAGCCCGTGATTTCAACGGCGGCCGCGAGGCGCTGGAGGGTTATCTCGTCCAGCGCGAGAAGGGTGTGCTGACCCACCACGTGCTCTCCGCCTCCACCGTCGGCAGCGACGAACTCGTGCTCGGCCAGGCCCGCCGCGCGGGCACGTTCGAATCCTCGTTCGTCGCGTGCGCCCGGCTGGACGACGCCGGGAAGGTCGCGACGCTGATGATCGGCCGTTCGCCGGAACTCGACGTCGAAGCCCGCTGAACCATCCGAAGGAGGCACCCATGTTCAATCTCGCCCTGCTCGCCGCGCGCCCGCCGGAGTGGACCCACGAGCAGTTCATCGACTGGTGGCGCGGGGAGCACGCCGAGGTCACGTATCCGCTGCCGGGGCTGCGGGCGTGGCGGCACACGGCCGTGTCGAGCGCGCTGGAGCCGCGTTCCGAGGGCTGGGACGGGTTGTCCGTGCTCAGTTTCGACAGCGAGCAGGCGGCGCGGGCCGCGCTCGCGAGTGACGAGTGGGCGAGGGCCGTCGCGCACGTGGGAAACATGCGCGGCAAGCGCATCGCGCTGCTCGGGGACGAGCGCGAGATGTTCCTGGGCTGAGGAGGCTTCGATGAAGGAACTCGTCGCGGATCTGCGGGCGAGACCCGACGCGGTCGCGGTGATCGACCAGTACGGATCGCACAGGCTGAGCGAGATTCTCGCCGCGGGGGAGGACCTCGCGGCGCGGCTCGAACGCGTGACCGGTCCCGGTGCCACGCTCCTGCTGCAGGCGGACAACACGTGGCGGACCGTGGCCGGGATGGTCGCCGCCGGACAGCTCGGTGGCACCCTCGCGTTGATCAACCGGCACAGCACGCGGCAGGAGTTCGAGGCCGCCTGCGAGGACATCGTGCCGGACGCGGTGATCGCCGAGCCGTCCTGTTTCCAGGCGTGGGACGCGGCCTCGTACCGGCCGGAGATCGATGCCGACGTTCTCGGCGGCTGGCGGTTCGCCGGTGCCGAGGGCCAGCCCGCCGGCCGGTGGGGTGACGGCGTGGTGATCGGCCTGACCTCGGGTTCGACGGGGCGGGCGAAGGGAGTGGTGCAGTCCGAGGGCGCGCTGCGGTACGCGTGCCAGGCGACGATCGACGCGGTCGGGCTGGGCGCCGGCGACGCGGTGGGCGCGATGGTGCCGCTGTCCTCGGCGGCGGCGATCTGTTTCGGCGCGTATCTGCCGCTCATGCTGGGCGGGCGGATGGTGTTGCTGGACCAGTGGGAGCCGGCGGAGGCCGTGCGGCTGCTGGCCGAACACCGGGCGCGGTGGACGATGTGTGTGCCGACGATGGCGTTGCAGATGGGTGCGGCAGCGCCCGAGGAGGGCATGCTCACGTCGCTGCGGGCGCTGACCGTCGGTGGCGGGCCGATGGACGCGGGCGCGCTGGGCCGGGCCGAGCGACGGCTGGGCACGCGGTTCCTGCGGGTGTTCGGGATGTCGGAGTGCCTTGGCCACACCACGTCGCTGCCCGGTGATGTCGAGGAGATTCGCCTTGGCACGGACGGGATTCCGTTCGCGGGCACGGTACTGCGGGCCGTTGACGAGGCCGGGAATCCGTTGCCTGCCGGGGAAACCGGCCGGGCGCAGGTGCGCGGTCCGTCCTTGTTCACCGGTTACGCCAGGGCCGGCACGGTCGTCCGCCCCGAGCTGACCCCGGACGGTTTCCTGCCGACCGGGGACCTGATCGAGATCAGTCCCGAGGGGCCGGTTTCGGTGAAGGGGCGGGAAAAGGACATCATCATCCGCGGCGGGCGCAACATCGACATCGCCGAGGTCGAGCACGCCGTGGCCCGCCACCCGCGGGTCGAGCAGGTCTGCGTGGTCCCCGTCCCGGACACCATCCTCGGCGAGCGGGTCGCCGCACTGGTGGTCACCTCCGGCGAAAGCCTCGACCTGGCGGAGCTGCGCGAGCACCTCGCCGCCGAGGGCCTGATGAAGGGAAAGTGGCCGGAGTACGTGTTCGGGGTCGAGTCCCTGCCACAGAACCGGGTAGGAAAGCTCTCCCGCCGAGACGCCGCCGAGCTGGCCGCGAAACTGCGGGAGAGCCACGAGCCGAATGCCACCTCCGGCCGCTAGTCCAGGCAGAACTCGTTGCCTTCCGGGTCCGTCATCACGATGCAGCCCGGGGCCAGTGGGGCCGGGTCGAAGCGGCGGACGCGGGTGGCGCCCAGTGCCACAAGGCGTTCGCATTCGGATTCCAGTGCTGCCATTCGGTCGTCGCCCTCCAGGCCCGGGGCGGCGCGGATGTCGAGGTGCATCCGGTTCTTCGCGACCTTGTCCTCCGGTACCTGCTGGAAGAACAGCCGCGGGCCCACCCCCTCCGGATCCTCGGCGGCCGAGCGGGTGTTGCGTTCCGCCTCCGGGATGCCGATCCCGGCCAGGAACTCGTCCCACGCGGCCCACACGTCGGCGCCCTCGGGCAGGTCCACGCCGGGTGGGCCGGGCAAGGTGTAGTGCAGGGCGGCACTCCAGAAGATCGACAACGCGCGCGGATCATGAGCGTCGAAGGTGACCTGGATTTGCCGGCTCATCGGGCTGCTCCGTTCGTGTGCAGGTAAAGGTCGCGCAGCAGGCAGACCTCGGACAAATGGTGAATCAGCTCGCGGTGGATGTGCAGCACCAGATCGGCCATCGTCAGCTCTGGGAACGGCTCCTTGTCGCCCACCGGCACCCGCAACCCCTCCGCGCCGAGCCCGCGCACCCCGGCGAGCCACCGGTCGAGTTGCGTCTCCAACTGCCCGAGCGCGGTCGCCGCGTCCCCGGCGTACTCCCAGCTCTCGTACGACGCCTCGGGCGCGCCGAAGTGCGCCGCGTTGCGCATGGCCAGCACGCCGACGATCACATGCCCCAGCTGCCAGGCGATCGTCGTGAACGGCGCCGGGTCGGGCTCCGGGAAGCCGTAGTCGATCGTGAAGGCCCCGGTGCCCGCCTGGATCGGCGCGGTCGACGTGCCGCGCGGCCGCACGCTCCAGGCATCGGGCACCGGCGACCAGAAGTACTCGTCGTCGCCCAGACCGCTGATGCGGTCGCGGATCTGGTGGTTCCAGTGGAATTCCCACTGCTCACGCAGGCTGCGGTTCCAGTCGAGTTCGTCCATGAGCACAGCCTGACACCCGAAGCGGACAGGATCGGTCCGCTATCTCTGACACACTTGTGCCATGCAGGAGCGGGACACGACGGAGCGGGTGCTTACGTTGCTCGGCCTGCTGCAGCAACGCCGGGTCTGGACCGGCCCGGAACTCGCCGCCCGGCTCGGGGTCACGTCCCGCACGGTGCGGCGTGACGTCGAGCGGCTGCGCACCCTCGGCTACCCCGTGCACGCCAGCCAGGGCGTCGGCGGCGGCTACCAGCTCGGCCCCGGGCAGGAGCTGCCGCCGCTGTTGCTCGACGACGAGGAAGCCATCGCCACGGCGGTTTCGCTGCTCGTCGGCGCGGGCGGGGCGGTCGCCAGCGCCGGGGGCGCCGCGCTGCGGGCGCTGACCAAACTCGACCAGGTGCTGCCGACCCGGCTGCGGCACGAGGTGCGCGCCTTGGCCGGTGCGGTCGAGTCCTTCACCGGCGGCCGCACGCCCGCCGACCCCGAGATCCTCATGACGCTGGCCCGGGCATGCCGCGACGAGGTCGAGGTCGGCTTCGACTACTCCTCCGGCGGGCTGCGGCGGCGTCGCGTGGAGCCCTACCGTCTCGTCGCCTCCGATCGCCGCTGGTACCTGCTCGCCTACGATCTCGACCGCGACGACTGGCGCAGTTTCCGCGTCGACCGCATGTCCGAGGTGTCCGCCCGCACCTGGCGCTTCCGCCCGCGCGAGGCGCCCGACGCCGTGTCGTACGTGCAGGAAGGTGTGGCGAGCCGCGTTTACCCGCACCAGGCACGGTTTCTCGTGCATGCTCCGGCGGACACGGTGCGCCCGATGGTGCCCGCCGCGGCCGCCGTGGTGCGGCCGCGCGCGGACGATCGTTGCGAGCTGATCAGCGGTGCCGGCAGTCTCGATTTCCTGCTGATGCACATGGTTTTGCTGGGGTACCCGTTCGAGGTGCTCGATCCGCCGGAACTGGGGCAGCGGTGCCGGGTGCTGGCGGACCGGCTGCGGGCGGCGGGATCACCCGTGCAGCAGTAGGTGGCCCCGCCGGAACCGTTCTCCCTCAAGCGGTTCGCGCAACATCCGGCCGATTTCGGTGAATCCGGCTTCGCGCGCCAGTACCGCGAGTTCGTCGATCGGCCAGCGGTAGGCGGTGGTCACCTTGTGGTCGAACGGGGTGAGCGCACCGCCTTCCGACTCGAAGAAGCCGAGCAGGACATGGCCACCGGGCGCGAGCATGCGGCGGAATTCCGCCAGATATCGGGGAATGTCCTTCGGCGGCGTGTGGATGAGCGAGTACCACGACACGATCCCGCCCAGCTCGCCGTCGGCCAGCTCGAGTGCGTCCATCGAACCGACCTCGAACCGGATGTCCGGGTAGGCCGCGCGGGCGAGATCGATCATCGTCGGCGAGAGGTCGACGCCGAAGACGTCCAGGCCCAGCTCCCGTAGATGCGCGGTGAGGTAGCCGGGCCCGCAGCCGAGCTCGGCGACCTTCTTGCCCTGCGCGTGCTCCGCGAACACGGCGATCATGGCCCGGTCCAGCGGCAGCCCGGCGAGCGAATCGCGGACGAAGTCGGCGTAGACGACGGCGATGGAGTCGTAGGCACTGGCGACAGTCTGGGTTTCCGGCACGTGGCAGGACGCTATCGTGCCGCGGCCTCAGCGCACGACGTCGTAGACGAGTTTCTGGATTCCGTTCGAGTAGGACTCGCTCTCGACGAGCTTGAGCTTCTGCTTGTCCTTGTCCGCGTCGCTGAACATGCGCTTGCCCGCGCCGAGCAGGACCGGGAACAGCAGCAGGTGGTAGCGGTCGATGAGGCCGGCGTCGGCGAGGTTGCGGTTGAGGTTCGCGCTGCCGTGGATGGTGATCGGCCCGCCGTCGGAGTCCTTGACCGCGGCGACGTCGTCCAGCGAGCGCAGGATGGTGATCTCGCCCCAGTTCGTCACCAGGTCCTCGTCCTTGAGCGTCGTGGACACGACGTACTTCGGCATCGCGTTGTAGCGGGGGAACTCCTCGGTCATGCCCGGCCACACCGGCGCGAACGCCTCGTAGCTGATCCGGCCCAGCATCATCGCCGTGGACTCGGTCTGTTCGCGACCCTTGATCTCGTACGCGGCCGGATCGAACTCGATGTCGTTGAACGTCCAGCCCGAGTTCCGGTACCCCGGTTCGCCGCCTGGGCCCTCGACGACGCCGTCGAGCGAGATGAACGCGGTGCTGATCAGGGTGCGCATGGGAACTCCTCCTGGTTCTCCTCCGACGTGCCTTCGTCAGTACATCGGACCAAACCAGCGAAACGCGACATTCCTGGCCGGAAAATTTCAGCCGGTCACCTTCGTCCGGTGCCGCTCGCACGGCGGCGCCATCGCCGGTGACGCGGAGTGCCTCGGTGTCCCGCATCGCGCGGTCCAGTACGAACGCGCTGTCGAACACCGACTCGACCAGGTCCTGGTACATCTTCCCGGCTTGGTGGACCGCCTCGGCGCCGAGTTGCTACGGTCCGCTGGAGCGATCTACCTAGAACGGGGTGGACGAGGTGACCGGAAGCGTGCGCACCACTGACCGGACCGCTCTCGCCGGATATCCCGACGGACCCTGCCACCGGCCGGCCGGAATCCTGCGTCACCTCACCGAGGTCGTGGCCTCCGACGCGGCGATTCCGGCGCTGCGCATCACCCTCGAACGCGGCGCACGGCAGCGCGTCGGCCGGCTTCGCGCGGAGGCCGCCGATCGGTTGCGCGAGCGCAGAAACCCCACGCGCAAACGTATGCGCGCCCTCGTCGCGCGGCCCGGTGGCCGGTTCAGCTGGCACGACGTTGCGGAGCCGCCGCGGCCGGTGCCCCAGGCGGCGATCGTGCATCCCATCGCGGTCGCGACCTGCGATCTCGACCGGGCCATGGGGCTGGGCCGCACGCCCTTCCCGCTGCCCATGCACTTCGGGCACGAATGCGTCGCGGAGGTGGTCGAGACCGGCGACGAGGTGCGCACGGTGCGTCCCGGCGATCGCGTCGTCGTCCCGTTCCAGATCAACTGCGGCAGTTGCCCGCAGTGCCGGTCCGGGCTGACCGCCAACTGCACCGGCGTGCCACCGATCTCCATGTACGGCTTCGGTGTCGCGGGCGGGCACTGGGGCGGCGTGCTGTCCGATCTGGTCACCGTGCCCTACGCCGACGCGATGCTCGTGCCGCTGCCGGACGGCGTCGATCCGGCGGCCGCCGCGTCCGTCGCGGACAACGTCAGCGACGGCTACCGCAACGTCGCCCCGCACCTGCCCGCCCTGCTGGAGCGGGATCCGGGCACCCGGGTGCTCATCCTCGGCGAGCTCGGCCGCCGCCTGCCGCTGAGCTCCAGCGTGCTGCTCTACGCCGGACTCGTCGCGAAAGCCCTTGGCGCACAAGACATCCACTTCATCGACCGCCGTCCGCACGTGCGGCGGCATGCCGAAAGCCTCGGCTTCCACACCGACGACACGGTCCGCGGTCTCGCCCCGTTCGTCATCGACGGCACGTGTACCGCACGTGGCCTCACCACCGCGCTGAACCACACCGCGCCCGACGGCGTGTGCGTCACACCGGGTGCCCTCCAGCGCCGGGCGAAGATCCCCACGGCGATCATGTACGGCCGCAACGTCAGCTACCACCTCGGCAGAACACACGCCCGTGCCGTCATCCCGCGGGTGCTCGACCTTATGGTGCAAGGAAAACTCCACCCGGACACCGTCACCACCCACCGCGCGAGCCTGGACGACGCGCCGTCCGCGATCCGCGATCACGTCCTGGGCGAGGCAACGAAAACCGTGCTGACCGACTAACGCCGCGTTTCCGAGGGGGACATCCCGTACCGGCGGCGGTAGGCGGCCGCGAACCGGCTCGCGCTGGAGAAGCCCCAGGCCGCCGCGACGTCGCTGACGGTCAGTGCGGGATTCGCGCGCAGATCGGCGTCGGCGCGGTGCAGCCGGATCTCGGTCAGGTACTCCGTCGGGCTGCGGTCGAGCCACTGGCGGAAACCCTCCTGCAACCGCCGGACGCTGGTGCCCGCGACGGCCGCCATCTCACCCGCCGTCCATGGCCGGGCCGGATCGTCGTGCAGTTGGTCGAGCAGGCGCCGGATCGCCCGCGGCGCCGGGACGGGGCCGGTAGCCGCCTCGGGACAGCCGGCCAGCAGGAAACCCGCGGCCACCGCGCCGGCGAGCTGCTCGCGCACAATGTCGCCGAACGGGCCAGGATCGTGCAGGTTCGCCGTCAGGCCGCCGATCAGCTGCCGCCACGCGCGGGCCTGCCCGTCGGAGAACTCCAGCTGGTCCGGCAGCCGGCCGCGAAGGCGCACCCGATCGCCGCCGAGTACCCGTTCGGCCTCGCGTTCCAGCCAGCGGCTGTCGAACTTCACGCCCAGCACCGTGCACGTCGCGTCCCAGTGGCTGATCAGCGACGGGGTGTTGGCGCGGAAAACGGTGGCCTGGCCCGGCACGGAGGTGACCGGACCGCGGCGGCCGCGGCTTTCCAGATGCCCGGTCAGCGGCAGGTTGATCTCGTACGCGCCGGGGTAGTCGCACGCGATCCGGACATCCGCGCCCCAGCCGACGTGCCCGACCAGCACCGGTCCGAGGTCGAGCGTGCGCAGGGTCAGGCGGGGGTCGCGGCCGCCGCCGAGGGGCCGCAGCTCGTGCGGGAAGTACGCTTCCGCCACCTCACGGGACGCCTCGTCCCAGTCCCGTGGTGCGGCACTACGCCGTGCGCGCATGGCCGAAACGATACTCCAGGACCGCGTCCCGAACTCGCCGCGCGATCCGTGCCGTTCCCGCGCGAAGCGTGTCGCCGATGCCGCTGACCTGGCTCTACCTTGCCGTTCATCCCGGACAACGACGTGGGAGGACCAGAGCAATGACCACGACCGAACGGCCCGATCTGTCCTGGCTGGACGACGTGACCATGACCGAGCTCGAGCGCAATCCGTACAAGGCGTACGAGCGCCTGCGCGCGGAGGCGCCGCTGGCCTACGTCCCGGTGCTGGGGTCCTACGTCGCGTCGACGGCGGAGGTCTGCCGCGAGGTCGCGACGAGCCCCGACTTCGAAGCCGTCATCACGCCGGCCGGCGGGCGCACGTTCGGGCATCCCGCGATCATCGGCGTCAACGGCGACATCCACGCCGACCTGCGGTCCATGGTGGAACCGGCGCTGCAGCCGGTCGAGGTGGACCGCTGGATCGAGGACCTGGTGCGCCCGATCGCCCGCCGCTACCTGGAGCGCTTCGAGAATGACGGCGCGGCGGAACTGGTGTCGCAGTATTGCGAGCCGGTCAGCGTGCGCTCGCTCGGTGATCTGCTCGGGCTGCACGACGTGGACTCGGACAAGCTCAGGGAGTGGTTCGCGAAGCTGAGCCGCTCGTTCACCAACGCGGCCGTGGACGAGAACGGCGAGTTCGCCAACCCCGAGGGCTTCGCCGAGGGTGACCAGGCCAAGGCCGAGATCCGTGCGATCGTGGACCCGCTCATCGACAAGTGGATCAAGGAACCGGACGACAGCGCGATCTCGCACTGGCTGCACGACGGCATGCCGCCGGGACAGACCCGCGACCGCGAGTACATCTACCCGACGATCTACGTCTACCTGCTCGGCGCGATGCAGGAGCCGGGGCACGGGATGGCGTCCACGCTCGTCGGCCTGTTCTCGCGGCCGGAGCAGCTGGAGGAGGTCATCGACGATCCGGCGCTGATCCCGCGGGCGATCTCGGAGGGCATGCGCTGGACGTCGCCGATCTGGTCGGCCACCGCGCGCATCTCCACGAAGCCGGTGACGATCGCGGGCGTCGACCTGCCCGCCGGCACGCCGGTGATGCTGTCCTACGGTTCGGCCAACCACGACACCGGCCAGTACGAGGCACCGTCCACTTACGACCTGCACCGCCCGCCGCTGCCGCACCTGGCGTTCGGGGCGGGCAACCACGCGTGCGCCGGGATCTACTTCGCCAACCACGTCATGCGGATCGCGCTCGAGGAACTGTTCGAGGCCATCCCGAACCTGGAGCGCGACACGCGCCAGGGTGTGGAGTTCTGGGGCTGGGGCTTCCGTGGCCCGACGTCGCTGGCCGTCAAGTGGGAGGTCTGAGATGACGTTCGCGGTGAGCGTCGGCGGCCGCCAGGTCGAATGCGCCGCCGGCCAGACCCTGCTCGACGCGTGCCTGCGGGCCGGGGTGTGGATGCCGAACTCCTGCAACCAGGGCACCTGCGGCACGTGCAAACTCACGGTGCTCTCCGGCGAGGTCGACCACGGCGACTCGCCACTGGACACGCTCACCGCGGACGAGCGGGGCGCGGGCCTGGCACTCGCGTGTCAGGCCCGGCCCGTCGCCGACGTCACGGTGGGCGGTACCGGGGCCCAGGGCCGCACCACGCACGCGTTGCGGGACTTCACCGCCACCGTGCTGGAGGTCGCCGACATCGCCCGCGACACCCGCCGCGTGCTGCTCGGACTGGCCGAGCCGCTGGCCTTCGAGGCGGGCCAGTACGTCGAGCTGACCGTGCCCGGTACGACGGCGCGGCGGCAGTACTCGCTGGCCAACACCGCCGACGAGGACAAGGTGCTGGAACTGCACATCCGGCGCGTCGAGGGCGGGCTCGCCACCGATCGCTGGCTTTTCGCGGGGCTGGCCGCCGGGGACACGGTGGAGGTTTCCGGGCCACTCGGCGACTTCCACCTGCCGGCCGAGGACGACGGCGGGCCGATGGTGCTCATCGGCGGCGGCACCGGCCTCGCACCGCTCGTGGGCATCGCGAGGACCGCCCTGCAGCGCCACCCCGAGCGCGACGTGCTGCTGTACCACGGAGTCCGCGGCGCGGCGGACTTGTATGACCTCGACCGCTTCACCGAACTCGCCGCGAACCACCCCGGCTTCCGTTTCGTGCCAGTGCTTTCCCACGAACCGGAGGTGCTCCACCGCGGCGGTTTCCCGACCGACGCGTTCGTCGAGGACGTCCCCAGCGCGCGCGGCTGGTCGGGCTGGCTGTGCGGCCCGCCGCCGATGGTGGAGGCCGGGGTGAAGGCGTTCAAGCGCCGGCGCATGGCGCCCCGGCAGATTCACCGGGAGAAGTTCACGCCTGCGGACGAGGTGGCTGGATCAGCTCGATGAGGTGGCAGCGGCGACGGCAGGGGCGAGCGCAGGCCCTGCTCTTCGGTACGGTACGCACCCGGCCCCGGATCGAGATCGACCCGCGCGACACGCCGGCGGAGCGGTAAACCACCTGTTCAGGGATCAGTTACCGGCAAAATCTTGATTGATTCAAGTTTTTCCGGCAGACTGCGCTGGTGCCTTCGACCACGGACTTCGAGCGGATGCTGCGCGATGCCGCGTTACGTGTGACGCGACCCCGCGTGGCGGTCTTGTCCGCGGTTCACGACCATCCGCACGCCGACACCGAATCGATCATCGGTGCGGTGCGCGAAAACCTCGGTGCGGTCTCCCATCAGGCCGTCTACGACGTGCTGCGCGCGCTCACGGACACCGGCCTGATCCGCCGCATCGAACCACCCGGCTCATTGGCTCGCTACGAGGCGCGGGTCGGGGACAACCATCACCACGTCGTGTGCCGGTCGTGCGGCGTCATCGCCGATGTCGACTGCGCCGTTGGCACCGCGCCCTGCCTCACGGCATCCGACGATCACGGTTTCGTCATCGACGAGGCCGAGGTCGTCTACTGGGGACTGTGTCCCGACTGCTTCACCGCAACCCGTTCTGACTCCCGGAAGGAATCCCGTGCCTGACCAGCCGAACGCCGAAGTCGGCGAACTGAACGTAGAGAGTGCGGGCGGGTGCCCGGTCCATGCGGGACGCCTCGGCCACCCGACCGAGGGTGGCGGCAACCGCGACTGGTGGCCCAACCAGCTCAACCTGTCCATCCTGCGCAAGCACAACGCGGTCGCGAACCCGATGGACGCCGACTTCGACTACGCCAAGGAGTTCGCCGGCCTGGACCTGGACGAGCTGGCACGCGACGTCGACGCGGTGCTGACCAACTCGCAGGACTGGTGGCCCGCCGACTTCGGGCACTACGGCCCCCTGATGATCCGCATGGCCTGGCATTCCGCCGGCACCTACCGGGTGCACGACGGCCGCGGTGGCGCCGGCTACGGCCAGCAGCGGTTCGCGCCGCTGAACAGCTGGCCGGACAACGGAAACCTGGACAAGGCGCGCCGTCTGCTGTGGCCGGTCAAGAAGAAGTACGGCAAGAAGATCTCCTGGGCCGACCTGATGATCTTCACGGGCAACCGGGCGCTGGAGACCATGGGCTTCAAGACCTTCGGTTTCGCCGGTGGCCGCCCGGACGTCTGGGAGGCCGACGAGGACGTGTACTGGGGCCCCGAGCGCACGTGGCTCGGCGACGAGCGCTACAGCGGTGACCGCGATCTGGAGAACCCGCTCGCCGCGGTGCAGATGGGCCTGATCTACGTCAACCCGGAGGGCCCCAACGGGAACCCGGACCCGCTGGCCGCGGCCCGCGACATCCGCGAGACCTTCGGCCGGATGGCGATGAACGACGAGGAGACCGTCGCGCTCATCGCCGGCGGCCACACCTTCGGCAAGACCCACGGCGCGGGCGACGCCGAGCTGGTCGAGGCGGAGCCGGAGGGCGCGCCGATGGAGCAGCAGGGGCTGGGCTGGAAGAACGGGTTCGGCAGCGGCAAGGGCCGCGACGCGATCACCAGTGGGCTGGAGGTCACCTGGACCTCCACGCCGACCCAGTGGGGCAACGGCTTCTTCGACAACCTGTTCGGCTACGAGTGGGAGCTGACCAAGAGCCCCGCCGGTGCGAACCAGTGGGTCGCCAAGGACGCCGAGGCGACCATCCCCGGTCCGGAGGCTGGTGACCCGCCGCGGAAGCCGACCATGCTGACCACCGACCTCGCGCTGCGCTTCGACCCGATCTACGAGCCGATCGCGCGCCGTTTCCACGAGAACCCGGACCAGTTCGCGGACGCCTTCGCCCGCGCCTGGTACAAGCTGACCCACCGCGACATGGGCCCGAGGCAGCGTTATCTCGGCCCGCTCGTGCCGGAGGAGACGCTGATCTGGCAGGACCCGGTGCCCGCCGTCGACCACGAACTGGTGGACGCCTCCGATGTCGCCGCGCTCAAGGCGAAGGTCCTCGAATCGGGCCTGACGGTGTCGCAGCTGGTGTCCACGGCGTGGGCGTCGGCCTCGACGTTCCGCATCGGTGACAAGCGTGGTGGCGCCAACGGTGCCCGGATCCGCCTCGAACCGCAGCGCGGCTGGGAGGTCAACGACCCGGACAACCTGGCGCAGGTGCTCGGCAAGCTGGAGGAGATCCAGGAGTCCTTCAACAGCGCCCAGACCGGCGGCAAGAAGATCTCGCTGGCCGACCTCATCGTGCTCGCCGGTGCCGCGGCCGTCGAGAAGGCCGCCAAGGACGGTGGCGTGTCGATCGAGGTGCCGTTCACGCCGGGCCGCACCGACGCGACGGCTGAGATGACCGACGCCGACTCCTTCGCCCCGATGGAGCCGACCGCCGACGGGTTCCGCAACTACCGCGGCAAGGGCAACCGGCTGCCGTCGGAGTACCTGCTGGTGGACCGCGCGAACCTGCTGAACCTGAGCGCGCCGGAGATGACCGTGCTCGTGGGTGGGCTGCGGGTGCTCGGCGCGAACTACAAGCAGTCCGAGGCCGGTGTGCTCACCTCGGCTCCCGGCACGCTGACCAACGACTTCTTCGCGAACCTGCTCGACATGGGCATCGAGTGGAAGTCGACGTCGGAGGACCAGGAGAACTTCGAGGCCCGTGACCGCGCCACCGGCGAGGTCAAGTGGACCGGCACCCGCGCCGACCTCGTGTTCGGCTCGAACTCCGAACTGCGTGCCGTCGCCGAGGTCTACGCCAGCGACGATGCCAAGGAGAAGTTCGTGCGCGACTTCGTTGCCGCGTGGGACAAGGTCATGATGCTGGACCGCTACGACCTGGTGTAAGCACTTTCTCCGGAGAAGGATCAGCCCGGGTTCGCGCCCGGGCTGATCCTTTTTCATTCGATGCTCGGCGCGGCCGAGGCGGTGTCACGCCGGAATCCTCGTCGCGTCGGGCCGTCGTGAGGGGATTTGCGGCAGTTGCGAGGTCAGCGTCCCCGACCGCGAACCCGAGCACCGGGACGATCTGGGTGCGCCGCCCGGGCGGATGTACCCGTGCGTGTCCCGGTGCCTGTCGCAGCGTCTGGTGGTGGATCTGTCGGGACGCTCGGCTCCTGGGTGAGCTCCCGGTACTCCGCCAGCAGATCCTCCAAGCCGCCGACGATGAAGCGGTAGTAGTCCCGCATCTGCCGCAGCCGTTGCCGCTGCGTTGCCCCGAGGTCGGTGGCGGCGCGGTGGCGGCGTTCGGCGAGTTCCAGGATCTGCCTGGTCGCGTCGAGCTGGTGTTGCAGGCAGCCGACCCACGCGTCGGGCCGCCAGCGGAACACGAAATGCCTGCTGCCCGGCTTCTTGAAGCGTTCGACGGTGCCGTTCGTGATCAGCAGGCGCGTCATCTCCGACACCGAGCCCTTGCTCGCGTCCAGCGCCTTCTGCAACTCCGCCAGGGTCATCGGCTGCTCACTCATCATGAGCAGTGCCGCGGTCTTGCCCGCCATCTTCGGCCAGCCCATCGCGCGACCGATGTGCACGCCGAAATCCTCCACCAGCGTGGTCACGACACCTCCCTCTGTGTTCAGTCACGAATGAAAATTCATTCTTGACTGAACGCTGACGCCTGGCGCACAGTGTAGCTCTCGCCACAGGACTCCGGGAGTACACATGACTCAAGGCTGGGATCTCATCGTGGTCGGCGCCGGATCGGCGGGCGCCGCGCTCGCCGCCCGCTCCGCCGCCAAGGGCAAGCGCGTACTGCTCCTGGAGGCCGGCCCCGACTACCGCTCGGCCGACATGCCCGAGGAATGGCGGTCCCCGAACCCGGTCGTCGCCCTGATGCACCCGACCGCCGCAGCGGGCATGGTGTGGGAAGGCCTCAACGCCACCCGCACCGACAAGCAGCCCGCCGCCCCGTACTGGCGGGGCCGCGGCGTCGGCGGCAGTTCCTCGATCAACGGCCAGATCGCGATCCGGCCGCCAATGCAGGACTTCGCCGACTGGGGTCTGGAGGGCTGGTCGCCCGACGACGTGCTGCCCTACTTCGCGCGGCTGGAGGACGACGAGGAATTCGGCGACGAGCCCTATCACGGCCGCGGTGGCCCGACGCCGATTTACCGTACCCCGCAAGCGAAATGGGGCGGCGTCGACGCGGCGCTGGCCAGGGCGGCACTCGCCGCGGGCCACCCGTGGGCGCCGGATGTCAACGCGCCCAAGGCAACCGGCGTCTCGCCGTATCCCATCAACTCCCGCGACGGGCGCCGGGTCTCGGTCAACGACGCCTACCTGGAGACCGCCCGCGACCAGCTCGTGTTGCGTGGCGACGCGCTGGTCGACCAGGTCCTGTTCGAGGGCAACCGCGCGGTGGGCGTGCGTGCGATCATCGGTGGTTCGGTCGTGACGGAGTACGCCGACACCGTCGTGCTCAGCGCCGGCGCGATCCACTCCCCGGCGATCCTGCTGCGCTCCGGCATCGGGCCGTCCCGCCAGCTGCGCTCGCTGGGGATCGAGGTCCGGCAGGACCTTCCGGTGGGGGAAAACCTGCAGGATCACCCGATGACGGCGGTTTCCCTGCCGTTGACGGGAGAAGCCGCGATCAAATCGCCACACGACCGTCACACCAACGTGTGCGTGCGCTGGACCAGCGCGGCGGGTGAGTTCTCCGACGACCTGATGTTCGTGTCGATGAACCAGAACGTCCTCGCGATGGCGGCCGCGGACACCGGCGTCCAGCGCGGTGCCTACGGGGTGTGGCTCAACCAGAACTACTCACGCGGGGTGCTGAGGCTGACCTCGGCCGATCCGGCTGCGCAGCCGGAGGTCCACGAGCGGATGCTTTCCGACGAACGCGACCTCGCCCGCCTTCGGGAGGGCGTACGGAAACTGGTCGAACTGGCCAGAAGTGCCGAGACCGCACCGAGTCTCGCCGGATCGCTGGCGGAGGAGAACGCGGCACTGTTCCGGGTGCTCGACAACGACGCGGAACTCGACGATTACCTGCTGGCGACCGCGGTCGACGCGCAGCACGGCACCAGCACCTGCGCGATGGGGTCCGTTGTGGACACTTCATGCCGCGTCCTGGGCGTGGACAACCTGCGCGTGATCGACGCGTCGATCTTCCCGTCCGTGCCGCGCGCCAACACCAACCTCGCCACGATCATGGCCGGCGAGCTCATGGCCGACCGAGTCTGAAGGAGCACCATGCGAAACCTGATCGGCGGCCGGTGGCGGGACTCTGCCGGCGCCACCCTGCTCGACCTGACCGACCCCGCGACCGAGGAGATCATCGGGAGCTTTCCCGCGGGTTGCGCCGAGGACGTGGACCGAGCGGTCGAGGCCGCGGCACGCGCACAGCCCGCGTGGGCCGCGCTGTCGGTCGCCGAACGCGTCGAGCGGATCCAGGCGTGGGCCGACGTGATCGCCGAACACGCCGCGGAACTGGCCGAACTCGAACGCCGGGAGATGGGCAAGCCGGTCGCGATTGGACAGTCGTTCATCGAGGGTGCCGCTGCGGGACTGAAATTCGCGGCCGGGGAAGCGCTTTCCTACGGGTTCGAGCGGATCGTGTCCGCACCGGACGGTGGCAGCACGCGGATACTGCGGCGTCCGCTCGGCGTGACCGCGGTGATCACGCCGTGGAACTTTCCGGTGCCGATGGTGCTCGGCGCACTCGGGCCGCTGCTCGCGGCGGGCAACACCGTGGTCGTGAAGCCCTCGGAGAAATCGCCGCTGTCCACCGTGCGGCTGTTCGAGCTTCTCGACCTCCCGGACGGCGTGGTCAACCTCGTGCTCGGCGACCACCGGGCGGGCAAACCGCTGGCGGAGCATGAGAACGTCCAGCTCGTGCACTTCACCGGGTCGGTCGGATCGGGCAGGCAGGTCGGCGCCGGTGCGGGCCGGATGCTGCACCGGACGGTCCTCGAACTCGGCGGCAAGGACCCCGTGGTGGTGGACGCCGACGTTGATCCGGTGGCCACGGCCGCGGCGGTCGCGTTCGGCGCGTTCGTCAACACCGGCCAGATCTGCACGTCGATGGAGCGGATCTACGTGCACCGCGACATCGCCGAACCCTTCATCGAGGCGCTTGTCGAGGCCGCGCGGGACTATCCCGTCGGCACCGCACTCGGCCCGCTGGTGGACGGGCGGCAGCGCGACATCGTGCGACGGCACGTCGAGGACGCCGTCGAACGCGGCGCGAAGGTCCGCATCGGCGGTGAGGTTCCGGACGGGAAGGGCTTCTTCTACCCGGCCACCGTGCTGACCAATGTGGACGATTCGATGCTGGTGATGACCGAGGAGACCTTCGGCCCGCTCGCGCCGGTCATGGTGGTCGACTCGTTCGAGGACGGCATCGAGGCGGCGTCGCGGTCGCGATTCGGGCTCGCCGCGACGGTGTACACGAACAACCCGGACCACATCGCCGCCGCCGCGCGCATTCCGGCCGGTGTGACCTGGATGAACCAGTGGCAGGGCGGCGGTCCGGAGCGGCTCTACGAACCGGCGGGCGAGTCCGGTATGGGCGCCACCGGCGCCACGGCCGCCTACGACGCCGCGACCCGGCCCGCCTCGATCCACATCGCGGCATGATGTCCACAAAGGACGCCGCACGGCGGCGGATCGAGGAAGCCGGCGAGCAGCTGATCGGGCTCTCCCACCGGATCCACGCGCATCCGGAGCTGGCCTTCGAGGAGGTCAAGGCCAGTGCCTGGGTCGCGGAAGCGTTGAGCGGTGCGGGATTCGACGTCCGGCACGGGGCGTACGACCTGCCGACCGCGGTGCACGCGACGGTCGGCTCGGGACCGCGGCACATCGCGATCTGCGCCGAGTACGACGCGTTGCCCGGCATCGGCCACGCCTGCGGACACAACATCATCGCCGCGGCGGCGGTCGGCGCCGGAATCGGGTTGGCGCAAGTCGCCGACGACCTGGGACTGACCGTGACCGTCCTCGGCACCCCCGCCGAGGAGGGTGGCGGCGGCAAGGTGCTGATGCTCGAACGCGGTGCCTTCGACGGCGTGGACGCGGCGATGATGGTGCATCCCGCGGCCACCGAGCTGGCCGCGATGCCCGGTACCGCCGTCGCGCAGTTCGATGTTGCCTACCAAGGAAAACCGTCACACGCGGGGCTGCATCCGGATCTGGGCGTCAACGCCGCGGACGCGATGACGGTCGCGCAGGTGGCGATCGGGCTGTTGCGCCAGCAGACCCGGGGCAGCGACCGGATCGGCGGCATCGTGACCGAGGCCGGTTCGGCACCCAACATCATCCCCGACGCGAGCCATGGCAAGTGGATCGTCCGCTCGGACACGGCGGAGGAACTGGCCGCGCTCAAGGAACGCGTGCTGCGCTGCTTCGAGGCGGGTGCGCTCGCGACCGGCGCGGAACTGTCCGTGCTGCCGTCCGGCCCGGACTACGCGGATCTGCGTTCCGACGCGGCGATACTCGCGTTGTATCGCGCCAACGCCGAGGCGCTGGGCCGGGTTTTCCCGGACGGTCCCTCGGGTGCCGGCGCGGCCACCGACATGGGGAACGTGTCGCACCACGTCCCGGTGATTCACCCGATGCTGGGCCTGGACTGCCTGCCGGCGGTCAACCACCAGCCCGAGTTCACAGCCGCGTGTGTCACGGCAACGGCGGACCGGGCCGTGCTCGACGGGGCGATCGCGATGGCGTGGACGGCTGTCGATCTCGCGTGAGGTGCGCCTCCGCGGCTTTGCGAAAGGCCTCGACAAGGCGGTTGCGGTCACCGGCGCGAGTGGCGAGGACGACGTGGCTCGGTTCCGCGTCGGCGATCGGCACGATGGTCAGATCGTCGCGGAACGTCGTGATCCCGGACGGGGCCGGGATCACCGCCACGGCCTGGCCGCTCGCGACGAGCTCGATCTTGTCCTCGACGGACTCGACGAGCGGGCCGTCCGGCGGGGAACCGTTGTACCAGAAGGCATCCAGCTCGGGATGGGCGCTGCGCGGGAACTTCTCGCCCGCGAGATCGTCCATTGTGACCGATTCCTTACCCGCCAGTCGGTGGTCCACCGGGAGCAGCACCACGCGCGGTTCGTCGTAGAGCACGGTGACCCGGAGGCGGTCGGTCGGGAACGGCAGCCTGGCCACGACCGCGTCGGCGCGGTGATCGAGCAGCGCCTCGCGGGCGTCCCGCCAGTTCAGGTGCACGGCACGCACCTCGGCGTCGGGATGCCGGTGCCGTAGCTCCCGGACGGCCGGGGTGACGATGATGTTCGTGAGGTAGCCGATCGTGATCCGGCTCGGTTGCGCGGCGGCTCTGGTCGCGGCCGCGGCCTGCTCGGCCGCGTGCAGCAGCGCCTCGGCCTGCGGCAGGAACACCTCGCCGGCCTCGGTGAGCTTGCTGCCGCGCGACGTCCGGTCGAGCAGGCGGGCACCGAGTTGCTGTTCGAGCCTGCGGAGCTGCCTGCTCAGCGACGGCTGCGTGGTGTGCAATGTTTCCGCGGCACGTCCGAAATGCCCGTGCTCCGCGAGCACCGTGAAGCACCGCACCAGGCTCAGATCGAGGTCCACACCTCCGGTTATACACGCGGCGTATTACCGAATGCGGAAGATTCATTGGACCTGCGGCCCGGGGCGACAGCACGGTGGACACATGGGATCCACACTTGGCCAACTCGGCGTGTTCATGCCGGTCTCGCTCACCAGCCCGGTCTCCGCGGATCGCCAGCGTGAGATCGCGCGCACCCTCGAACGCGATGGTTACCGCACGGTCTGGACGAACGAGGTCGTCGGCGGCAAGGACGCGTTCGTGCAACTGGCGGTGCTGATGGCGGCGACGGAACGGCTCGTGTTCGGCACCGGGATCGCGAACATGTGGGCCAGGGAACCGCAGCACATGCACGCCGCGGCGGCCCAACTCGCGGACGCCTTCCCGGACCGGTTCGTGCTCGGCATCGGCGTCGGCTATCCGCAGCAGGCCGCGGGCACCGGACGCGAGTACGGCCGCCCGCTGGCGACGCTGCGGGACTACGTGCGCCGGATGGACGATCAGGCCGCGCCGCCCGCGCCGCCCGCGCCGCCCGCGCCGGACGTGTCCTACCCGAGGATCCTCGGTGCGAACGGGCCGAGGATGACCGCGCTGGCGGGCGAGATCGCCGACGGTTCGCTGCCGGCCGGGCAGCCGCCCGAGTTCACGGCCGGGGCCAGGAAAACGCTCGGCCCGGACAAGCTGCTCGTCGTCGCGATGGCCGTCACCCTCGGCACCGAAGCGGGCGAGGTCGAGGCGAACCTCAAGCAGCACCTGGTCGCCGGCGCCGATCACGTCATCCTCATGCCGCCGATGGACGCGGATTCCGCGGACTGCATGGCGTACTGGCGGGAGCTCGCGCCACGCCTGAACGACTGACGCCGATGTACCGCGAGGTGGCGGTGAACGGAGGCCGCCATCGCAGCCAGCATCAGCCCGTGGCCGGCGCCCATCAGCACACCGCCGGAGATCAGGCCCGCCCAGTACGGCGGCAGCAGCACCACGAACGGCACGTACATCGCCGCGGTCATTTCCGCGATCGAGGACCAGCCGTGCCCGCGGAAACGCATCCACGCCACCATCGCCACGGACATCTCGGTCGCCATGATCAGGGCCCGCAGATCGGTGAACCCGAGCGCCGCCGACCACCCCGCCGCACCGAACGCGAGCCGGACGAGCGGTCCGAACACCGCCATCCCGATCCCCATCGCGGCCGCCATCTCGATGAAGTGGAAGACCAGCATGCGCGGCGACGCGCTGCCGTCACCGCCCCGCCGCGGGTTCAGCGCGACGAAAGCGCCGAGCACCACGACGATGACGAGCGCCGCGAACGCGATGAGCGTGCGCGCGTCGGGATGGATCAGCGACTGCCCGCGCAGCGCCTGCCACGTCACGAGTGCGAGCAGACCCGCGTAACCGAGTCCGGCCACCAGCACCAGCCGCGTGCGCACGACGTCGTCACGCAACCGCGCGAACCGCTTCGCGAGCAGGGTCAGCGCGAGCGCCAGTAGCGGGAGTGCTTGCAGGGCATGCATTCCGACGAAATGCGGGATACGAAGGTCGCCGCCGGTCGTGCTCCAGCCGGTGACCGGCATGGTCGGCCCGCCGTCGGCCACCCCGACGCTGTGCGCGCCGATGAAACCGGTGGGCCTGCCGTCACCGATGGCCCGCGCCTGCTCGTCGGTCGGGCCGAGCATCAGCGCGCCGAGCCCGATGCCGGCCAGCGAGATGAACCCGCCGAGCAGGATCGCCCAGCGCGCCGCCCGGTCGGCGACTCGCGTGCGCAGCAACAGGATCGTCAGGACGAGCGTCGCGGTCCACAGCGCGGCGATCGAGATGCCCATGATCCCGAACAGGGCCGCGTCGAAGCTGGTCGCCGCGTTGAAATGACTCGCCCGGCCGCGGATCACCTGCGCCACGATGATCACGTACTCGACGGCGAAGATCGCCACGATGGCGGTGGAGATCCGGTGCGCGGCGCGTCTGCCGCGCTGCAGCAGGGTGAGCAGCCATGCCCAGGTCACGCAGTACGCGGCGATCGACACCGCGAACTTGAAGGGCTTGAGCCAGATCGGCGCGCCCAGCAGGACACGGTCGTCGAACACGAGACCGCTTGCCGAGACCACGGCCATCGCCGCCATCACCGCGGCGGTCCACATCATCGGGCGGTGCCAGGTCGAGACCCGGCCGAGCAGTGGTGTCATGATTTTCTCCCATAATGGATAGCAACACTATCTGTTATGGGAAGCTACACTATCCATGTTGGCTTGTCTACGGAATGGGGACGCGGACCGATGCGCATGGCGGAGCTGAGCAGGGAGTCGGGCGTGACCGTCGCGACGATCAAGTACTACCAGCGCGAGGGCCTGCTCCCGCCCGCCGAGCTGACCAGCCCGAACCAGGCGCGCTACGACGCGTCGCACGTCCGGCGGCTCAAGCTCGTGCGCGCGTTGCTGGAGGTCGGCGGACTGTCCATCGCGTCCGTGCGCGAGGTGCTCGCCGCGATCGACGATTCGGACGCGTCGACTCACGACGTTCTGGGCTTGGCCCAGCACGGCCTGCCGATCGCGCGGGTGGAGGTGACCGACGACGACCGCGCCTGGGCGATGGCGCGGTTCGAGGCGACGGCCGCGCGGCGCGGCTGGGAGGTCTTCCCGGATTCACCGGTGACGCGATCGCTGATCGACGTGATGTGCGCGCTGCGCGAGGTCGGGCACGAATGGGTGCTCGACTTGCTGGACACGTACGCGGAGGCGGCCGATCTCGTGGCCGAGGCCGATATCGAGGCCGTCGCCAGGCGTGGCCGGACCGAGGCGGTCGTGGAGGGCGCGGTCGTCGGCACCGTGCTCGGTGACGCGCTGTTCGCCGCCCTGCGCCGGCTCGCGCATGCGGAGGTGTCGCGGAAACGGCTTGGTTAAAGGCCGAGTAGCGTGCACACGACGGAACCGAGCACCGTCGGCGGGCAGGCCGGAACCGGGGTCGGGGTGTTCGGGTCGGCAGGCGGCGTGGCCGGATCGGTGGGCGTCGGTTGTGTCGGCTGCGTCGGTTGGGGAGTGGGGTCGGCCGACGGTGGTTCGCCGGGCGCCGGGGGAATGCCTGGGCTGCCCGGATTTTCTGGTGTGCCCGGAGTTCCTGGGGTGCCGGGAGTTTCTGGGGTGCCCGGGTTGGCTGGCGTGCCCGGGCGGGCTGGGTCCGGAGTCGCCGGCGTGCTGGGCGTTGCGGAGTCCGGGCTCCCGGTGCCGGGGGCGACGATGCCAGGGGGCGGCGGGAGAGGCGGGCTCGACCGGTCCGGCGCGGGCGTGACAGGCGGCGCGGCGGGTGGTGCGGCGGGGCGCGGGCCGATGGCGGCGATCGTGCCGGGCCAGAGGTCCACGTCCATCTCC
>Ga0164243_10001152_pt1 | contig 45709 bp, 45 predicted proteins | sample OricompcompostOP_FD_108781 | JGI IMG/M metagenome (GOLD analysis project Ga0164243, IMG submission 108781) | Organic Plus compost microbial communities from Emeryville, California, USA - Original compost - Organic plus compost (OP) | ecosystem: Engineered > Solid waste > Mixed feedstock >...
CACGCCGACGCCGGCGGTGTCGCACGCGATCCTCACCTGGAACCGGCGCGGCGGGTCGGCGCGCGCCGACGGCGTGGTGGTGACGCCCTCGCACAACCCGCCCGACGACGGCGGCTTCAAGTACAACCCGCCCCACGGCGGGCCCGCCGACACCGACGCGACCGGCTGGATCCAGGACCGGGCCAACGCGCTGCTCGCGGCGAAGCTCGCCGGGGTGCGGCGCGTCCCGTACGAGCGGGCCCGCGCGGCGGAGACCACCCGGCCGTACGACTTCACCGCGTCCTACGTGGACGATCTGCCGTCCGTTGTGGACATCCCGGCGATCCGGGAGGCCGGTGTGCGGATCGGCGCCGACCCGCTGGGCGGCGCCAGCGTCGCCTACTGGGCGGAGATCGCCGAGCGGCACGGGCTCGACCTGACGGTGGTCAACCCCGACGTCGACCCGCGGTTCGGGTTCATGACCCTCGACTGGGACGGCAAGATCCGGATGGACTGCTCCTCCCCGTACGCGATGGCGTCCCTCATCGAGAAGCGCGCCGACTTCCAGGTCGCCACCGGCAACGACGCCGACGCCGACCGGCACGGGGTCGTCACCCCCGACGCCGGCCTGATGAACCCCAACCACTACCTGGCGGTCGCGATCGCGTACCTGTTCGCGCACCGCGCCGACTGGCCGGCCGGCGCCGCGGTCGGCAAGACGCTGGTCTCCTCCTCGATGATCGACCGCGTGGCCGCGGACCTGGGCCGCACGCTGCTGGAGGTGCCGGTCGGCTTCAAGTGGTTCGTCCCCGGGCTGCTGGACGGCTCGGTCGGCTTCGGCGGCGAGGAGAGCGCCGGCGCGTCGTTCCTGCGCCGCGACGGCAGTGTGTGGACGACCGACAAGGACGGCATCCTGCTCTGCCTGCTCGCCTCGGAGATCATCGCGCGCACCGGCCGGACCCCGTCGGAGCACTACGCCGACCTGGTGGCACGGTTCGGCGACCCGGCGTACGCGCGGGTCGACGCGCCGGCGACCCGCGAGCAGAAGGCGGTGCTGGCCAGGCTCTCCCCGTCGCAGGTGACCGCGACGACGCTGGCCGGCGAGCCGATCACCGAGATCCTGACCTCGGCGCCGGGCAACGGCGCGCCGATCGGCGGCCTGAAGGTGGTCACGAAGGACGGCTGGTTCGCGGCCCGGCCCTCCGGCACCGAGGACGTCTACAAGATCTACGCCGAGTCGTTCCGCGGTCCCGAGCACCTCGCCCGCATCCAGGAGGAGGCGCGCGCCGTCGTCGGGGCGGCCCTGTCCGGGGCCTGACCCGGGCCGTCACCGGGTGGTGGCGGCCTCGGGCTGGTGGGCGGTGAGCGGGGTGGCGATGCTCTCCAGACCCTTCCGCTCCGCCTTGACGCCGAGGAAGATCTCGACGATGCCGGCGATCCCCATGAGGATCGCGCCGATCGTGAAGGCCCACGCCGTGTCGGCGGCCACCCCCGTCGACACCAGCTTCGAGAAGAGCAGCGGGCCGGTGATTCCGCCGGCGGCGGTGCCGATCGCGTAGAAGAACGCGATGGCCAGCGCGCGCGTCTCCATGGGGAAGATCTCGCTGACCGTCAGGTACGCCGAACTGGCCCCCGCCGACGCGAAGAACAGGACCACGCACCAGGCGGCCGTCAGCGTCGTCGCGTCGAGGTGTCCGGCGTTGAACAGCCACGCGGTGACGAGGAGCGCAACCGCCGACGCGAGGTAGGTGCCGGCGATCATCGGCTTGCGGCCGACCGTGTCGAACAGCGGCCCCAGCAGCAGCGGCCCGAGCAGGTTGCCGGCCGCGATGACGGCGAAGTAGTACCCCGTGTGACCGGACGGCACGTCGAAGAACGTCTGCAGGATCTGCGCGAAACCGAACGTGATCGCGTTGTAGAGGAACGCCTGGCCGACGAAGAGCGAGAAGCCCAGCACCGTCCGCTTCGGGTAACTGCGCACCATCGTCCGCGCGATCGTGCCGAAGCCGATCGATTTCCGCTGGTGGATGGTGAGGTACTGGTCGGGCTGGTCGAGCCGCTGGCCGGTCTCCCGTCGACCTCGCGCTCGATCCCGCCGACCAGGTTCTCCGCCTGCCGCTCCCGGCCGTGGATGAACAGCCAGCGCGGGCTCTCCGGCACGTTGCGGCGGACCAGGAGGATCACCAGGCCGAGCACGACGCCGACCCCGAACGCCATCCGCCAGCCGAGCTCCGTGGGCAGCTGCGTGATCAGCGGTACGGTGAGCAGCGCGCCGAACGCCGCACCGGCCCAGTACGTACCGTTGATGACGATGTCGATCCGGCCGCGGTGCCGCGACGGGATCAGCTCGTCGATCGCGGAGTTGATGGCCGCGTACTCACCGCCGATACCGAACCCGGTGAGAAACCGGAACAGGAAGAACCACCAGGCCTCGAACGAGAGCGCGGTCAGCGCCGTCGCGGTGAGGTAGACACCGAGCGTGATCATGAACAGCTTCTTGCGGCCGAAGCGGTCGGTGAGCCAGCCGAAGAAGAGGGCCCCCGTGCAGGCACCGGCGACGTAGAGCGCCGCGGCCAGGCCGGTGATCTGCGACTGCGAGATGTCGATCCCGCTGCCCGGTTTGGAGAGCTGCCCGGAGAGGTTGCCGACGATCGTCACCTCGAGGCCGTCGAGGATCCACACGGTCCCGAGGCCGATCACGATCAGCCAGTGCCACCGGGCCCACGGCAGCCGGTCCAGCCGCGCCGGGACGTTGGTGCGGATCGTGCCGGTCTCCGCGGTGGACATGGCCGCCGCATTCCCCGTCCCGGCGGCGCAAAACTCGGGCCGCCGCGCGGGGCCGGATGCGCCGGACCGCGCGGAATGTCCGGTTGCCCGGCCGGCGCCGGCTCAGAGCACCGGATCTGCCGTGCCGCGCGGGACGTCCGGCCCGCAGCGGCGTACGCGGTCCGCGGCCAAGCGGCCGCCGGCGGCGGGCCCGTGCCGCTCGACGGCGGCGAGCCCGTACGCGCCGCAGGTCGGCGTGAAGCGGCACCGGCCGCGCCACTGCGGCGACAGCCACCGCCGGTAGCCGCGGATGGCCGCGCGACGGTCGGCTTTCCGGCACGACGGCCGTCGGGCTCAGTCCAGCCGGGTGAGCGTGGCCTCGTCGGCGGCGCCGGCGTAGAAGCGGTCGAGGACCGCGCGGAAGACCGGCTCGTCCGGGGCGACCTCGGCGAAGAGGGTCATCGAGGAGCGCAGCTTCATCGCGTCGACGGGCCCGAGGATCGCGGCGGGATCGCCGCCGGGCCCGTCGAGCAGCGCGCCGGCGGCCTCCCGCAGCCTGGCGCCGAGCACCGGGTGGTCGAGGTAGGCACGGGCCTCGTCGCGTCCGGAGATCGCGTACTCGCGCGCCGTGGCGCTGTGGCCCAGCCCGGCGACCTGCGGAAAGACGAACCACATCCAGTGCGTGCGCTTCCGCCCCGCCCGCAGCTCGCCGAGGGCCCGCGGGTAGGTGCCGCCGGCGTCCTGCGCGGCGAGGAACCGGCGCAGGCGGAACGGGTCGTCGGTCACGGACACCAGCCTATGCCCGCGACCGGGCGGAATCCCGGTCGCGGGCGGGCCGCGACTCTGGTTCACTGTGCGGCGCCATGGCATACACGCTGACACCCTTCACACCCGACCGGGCCGCGCTGGTGGCCGGCTGGGTCACCTCGGCCGACGAGGCCGACCGGTGGTGCTCGCGCGCCGAGCACCCGTTCCCCGCCGCGGTGGTCGCCGGCTGGTCCGCCGAGGACGACGACATCGCCGCGTACCTGCTGGTCGACGACGCCGGCACGCCGGTGGCGTACGGCGAGGTGTGGCCGGACGCCGAGGAGGCGGAGGCCGAACTGGCCCGCCTCCTCGTCGCCCCGACCGCCCGCCGCCGCGGCGTCGGCACGGCCCTCACCACGGCGCTGGTCGCCGCCGCCCCGTTCGACGACGTCTACCTGCGGGTCCGCCCGGACAACACCGCCGCCCTGGCGACCTACCGCCGCGCCGGCTTCACCGACGTGGCCCCGGACCTCCAGGCGGAGTGGAACGCGCCGCAGCCACGCCCCTACGCCTGGCTCCACCACGCCCGCGCCTCCTAGAACCCGGTGCGGCCGGCGCCGTACTGGTAGAGCGGGTTGCCGGTCGGCGTCGGTGGCTGGCCCGCGTCGATCTGGTTGCGGAGCTGCGTCCGTTGAGCGGCGGTGGCACCCAGGTCGTACGGCAGGTCCCAGGCCTCCGTCGCGTCCGCCGGGATGTCCGTGCCGCCCGGGCGGAGGACGTCGGAGAGCGCGCGCGGCAGCTGCCACGGGAGCTTGCCCGACGGGGCGTAGTCGCCGAAGAGCAGCGACGCCAGGGCCGGGCCCATCTCCTCGCCGCCGCGGTAGGTGACGACGATCGCGTTCGCCTGGTCGTGCCAGTCCGTGATGACGTACGGGCGGGGCATGACCAGGGCGACGACGACCGGGATGCCGCGGGACCGGAAGTCGCGGATCAGCTGGACCTGGTCCGGCGGCAGGTACGGCTGCTCCTTCGTCCACTGTGTCCCGTGCGTGTACGACCCCTCCCCGACCGCGACCACCGCCAGCTTCGGTGCCGGGGCGTCGCCGGAGGCCACCGTCACGCCGGCGCGGGTGGCCCGGTCGCGGATCGCGTCTAGGATCGTGCGGGAGCCGTACTCCTCGTGGAAGTAGCTGGTCCAGACGCAGCAGGCGGACGTGTCGGTGGCCCGCGGGCCGGCCACGACGATGGTGTCGCCGGCGGCCAGTCGCAGCGGCAGCACGCCGCCGTCGTTCTTGAGCAGCGTCATCGCCTCGCGCGCCGCCTGGTTGGCCAGCGCCGTGTACGCCGGCGTGTGGAACCGGTACGGGCCGTTGACCGGGTCGCCGTACGGGTTCTCGAAGATGCCGAGCTGGAACTTGATCCGCAGGACGCGGCGGACGGCGTCGTCGATCCGGGCCGCCGGTACCGACGCCAGGAAGCCCGCCATCGTGAAGCCCGCCGCGCCGGGGTCCGCGCCACCCATCACGTCGGAGCCGGCCCGGGCCGCGCCGGGCCACGAGCCCGACGGCAGCCAGTCGGTGGTGATCAGGCCCTGATACCCGAGCTGCTGGCGCAGGTACGCGAGGATCGGCGCGCTGTCGCCCGCGCCGGGGCCGCCGGGGTCCAGGTAGGAGCTGCCCGCGTACCCGGGCATGATGTTGACCGCCCCGGCCTCGATCGCGGCGCGGAACGGGATCATGTGGTACTTGATCGTGACCGCGTCGAAGACGATCAGCGCCTCGCCGCCGGCACCCTCGCCCGGCCAGTGCTTGACCGTGGCGAGCACCGAGCGCGGGTTCAGCTCCGGGCCGCCCTGCAGGCCCGCGACGAGCGCGCGCACCTGGGCGGCCGCGACCTGCGCGTTCTCGCCGTTGCCCTCCTGGATCCGGGGATAGAGGACCTTCGTGCCGACCTCGGCGAGGGGGCCGAGGACGCCGCGGGTGCCGACCTCGAGCTGCTCGCGGCGCTGCATGTCGCCGAGCTGGTAGTCGAGGCCGTAGTTGCGCGCCGCCGCGAGCGCGCTCTGCGTCGGGTACGTCGTCTGGTAGCCGTGGATCGTGTCGCCGGCCGAGACGAACGGGATGCCGAGCCGGGAGCCGGACGAGGCGAGCAGCGCGGCGTGCAGGTCCTGCGGGCCGGCGGGGCCGAAGTGCCAGCCGGCGAGCGGGAACTGCTGCGCGTTGTAGAACATCTGGTACGCCTTCTCCTCGGCCGTCATCCGACCCAGGAGGTCGTTGACCCGCGTCTCGACCGGCTGGCGCCAGTCCTCGTACGGCTCGATCGTGCCGTTCCGGTTGAGGTCGCGCGCGCCGGCCACGAGGCCGACCCCGTCGGCGACCGTCTCCAGGGTCGGCACGTAGACGCTGAACCGGCGGATCGTCGACGTGGTCGTCCCGCCGCCGGTGACGGCGACGACGTACCACTTGTAGGTCCACCGGTCCGGCAGGTCGAAGGTCGGGGTGTACGACGTGCCGGCCGGCTCGGCGACCTTGGTGTAGAGGTCGATGAGGTTGCCGGACGCGGTGAAGTCGTAGTCGGTGCGGCTGATGTTGATCCAGACCTGGTAGCGGCTGGCGCCGGCCACGGCGGCCCAGCTGAGCGCCGGCCGGCGGGTCGTGGTCACCATCGCGCCGTCCGCGGGGGCGGTCAGCGCGAACTGGCCGGTCGTCGCGGGTGGCCGGGTCGGGCCGGAGAGCATCGGCGGCGTGGTCGCGCTGGTGTCGACGGTGCCGTAGACCTCGAGCTCCCACAGGGAGTAGCCGTAGCCGGTGGCGCGGGCGGTGCCGTACAGCCGGAGATGCCGCCCGGTGCCGGCCACGGTGAGCCGCTCCACGCCGCCGCGACCCGCGCTGGTGGTGTAGATCGGCGTCCAGGACGTGCCGTCGGCGGACATCTCCAGCCGGTAGGCGGCGGCGTAGGCGGCCTCCCAGTTGAGCACCACCTGCCGGACGGTGGCGGTGCCGCCGAGGTCGACGCTGATCCACTGTGGATCGCTGAACTGGCTCGACCAGCGGGTGGTGGTGCGGCCGTCGAGCGCGGCGGCGGGTGCGTTGCCGCCCTCGTGGGAGGACGCGCTGACCGGGCGGAAGGCGGCGATGTTGGCGCCGCCGGGCGGCGGGTCGGTGGGGCCGGGTCCGCCGCCGCCGACGGTGCCGTAGACCCGCAACTCCCACAGCGAATAGCCGTACGCGGTGCCGCGGGCGGTGCCGTAGACCCGCAGGTAGCGGCCGGAGCCGGTGACGGCGATCGTCTGGGTTCCGCCGGCACCGGTCGTGGTGCTGTGGACGGTCGTCCACGGCCCGTCGGGGCCGGCCGCGACCTGGATCTGGAAGGCCCGCGCGTAGGCGGCCTCCCAGACGAGTTCGACCTGGTCGACGGCGGCGGTGGCGCCGAGGTCCACGCGGATCCACTGCGGGTCGCTGAACGCGCTCGACCAGCGGGTGCCGGCGTCGCCGTCGACGGCGGCGGTGGCCGGGTAGGCGGCGCCCTCGACCGACGAGGCGACGGCCGGGCGGCCCTGAGAGATGAGCGGACCGGCGGCCGCGGCGCTGGCGGTGACGGCGACGGATCCGCCGAGGAGGGCCAGCACCGTGGCGGCGACGAGCGCCGCACGGCGGCGGCGTGGTGGGTACATGGGCTGCTCCTCCGGAACGGGGGGACGGGACGGGATGGAGAGCGCTCTCCCACAGCCTCATGAACAGCCGTCGATCCGTCAAGGACTGCGTCCGATTCATATAGTTTGCCCGTGTCTGCGACACGGATCGGGAAACCGCTCTCCCTCGCGGCCGATATCGGCGCCTGTCGAATCGACTCTTGACAACGCCGCCCGGGAAGACGAACCTCTCCCGCTGAGAGCGCTCTCTCACCCTGCCGTCCGTCCCCCGCAGGAGTCGCGATGCCCGTTGCCCTCGCCCGCCGCCGACCCGCGCACGTCGCCGCCATCGTGGTGGCCGTCGCCACCCTCCTCATCGGATACGTCGTCGCGACCGCCGGGTCGCACGCCGACGCCGCCCTGGTCCTGGTCTCCCAGGGCAGGCCGGCCACCGCCTCGTCGACCGAGAACGCCACGATGCCCGCGTCCGCGGCCGTCGACGGCAACCCGGCCACCCGCTGGTCGAGCGCGTTCGGCGACCCGCAGTGGATCCAGGTCGACCTCGGCGCCACCACGCGGATCGCCCAGGTCACGCTCCAGTGGGAGGCGGCGTACGCGCGCTCCTTCCAGATCCAGGTCGCGGCCGCCGCGACCGGGCCGTGGACCACCGTCCACTCCACCACGACCGGTGCCGGCGGCACGCAGACCATCGCCGTCACCGGCTCCGGCCGGTACGTGCGGGTCTACGGCACCGCGCGCGGCACGCCCTACGGCTACTCGCTGTGGGAGTTCCAGGTCTACGGCGAGACGGCGAGCAGCGGCTGCGGCGGCAACGCCGCCCTCAACCGGCCGGCCGCCGCGTCGTCGTCGGAGAACGCCGCGCTGGGTCCCGCCGCCGCCGTCGACGGCAACGCGGCGACCCGCTGGTCCAGCGCGTTCAGCGACCCGCAGTGGCTGCGGGTCGACCTGGGCAGCACGCAGACCCTCTGCCAGGTGGTGCTCGCCTGGGAGGCGGCGTACGCGCGCTCCTTCCAGATCCAGGTCGCGGCCGGCCCGGACGGGCCGTGGACGACCGTCTACAGCACCACGAGCGCCACCGGCGGCACGCAGACGCTCGACGTGTCCGGCTCCGGCCGGTACGTGCGGGTCTACGGCACCGCGCGCGGCACGGCGTACGGGTACTCGCTGTGGGAGCTGACCGTGCGCACGACCGGCGGCGGGCCGACCACGCCGCCGACCACGCCACCGCCGACCGATCCACCCGGCGACTTCTGGGGCGACACGTCGACCATCCCGGCCGCCCGGAACGTGCTCATGGTCAAGATCCTCAACCGGACCAACGGCCGCTACCCGGACAGCCAGGTGTACTGGAGCTACAACGGCCAGGTGCACTCGATCGCCGAGCAGCCGTACTTCGACATGCCGGCCAACACCGCCGGCCGGATGTACTTCCACCTCGGGTCGCCGACCAGCCCGTACACCGACTTCATCGAGTTCACCGTCGGACCGGACGTGTTCAACGGCAACACCACCCGGGTGGACGGGTTCGCGCTGAAGCTGGCGATGCGGCTGCGCGCCAACGACGGCTACGACGTGGCCGTCGGCGAGAACCAGGCCACGTTCGCCGAGGACCGCGCGGTCACCTTCCAGCGGTTCGCCGACGCGATGCCGGCCGAGTTCAAGCACCTGGCCGAGATCGAGGCGCCGTACCGGATCCCGTCACCGGGCAACTCGCCGCGGTTCCGGGCCGGCGGCGAGTACGCCAACTACATGACCGGGTACGCGTCGTCGGTCGGCCTGCCGGCGTCCACCTCGGACATCTTCGGCTGCGCCGGCCCGCTGGCCAACAACGCGGCCGGCTGTGCGGCGCTGAACCGGCACGTCGCGCACCTGCCGCAGTCGCAGTGGTCGAACCCGGCCACCTTCTACCAGGCCGCGCCGGCCAACTACTACAGCCGGTTCTGGCACGAGCGGGCGATCGACGGGCTGTCGTACGGGTTCCCGTACGACGACTACGCCGAGCAGTCCTCGTTCATCTCACACGGCGACCCCCGCTGGCTCCTGGTGGCCGTCGGCTGGTGACTCAGCAGCGGCGGCTGCCGAGCCCGGCGGCCGCGTCGAGTGCCGCCGCCCCCGTGGGCGTGGCGCTCGGCGCGGCCGTCCGCGCCGGGGCCGCCGCCGGGGTGGCGGCGCGTGCCGACGGTCGCGGTGACGTGCGGGTGCGTTCCGGTGCCGGCGCGCCGCCGCCGCCGAGGCGGGCCGTGGACGTCTGGGTCCGGCCCGGACTCAGCGTGACGCCGGTCGCGGTGGCGGTGCGGCCCCGCACGTCGGTGACCCGGATCGTGAACGGGCCCGGGCCCAGTCCCTTCTCGACGATCCAGTAGTTGTAGTCGGTGCGGGTCGCCGTCCGCCAGGCACCGCCCGGGCCACGGGCCTCCACGCGGCGCAGCGCGTTGCCGGTGTTGTCGACCAGCACCGCGAACCACCAGCGCGACGCACCCTCCTTGATCCGGAAGGTGAGCGCCGGCGTGCGCGGGCTGACCACCGTGGAGTAGGTGACCGGGACGACGCCGGCCGCCGGGTCGGCGATGCGGGCGAACGCCTCACGGCTGAGGTCGATGTGGCCCGCGGCGCACTCCGGGCACTGGTCGGTGACCTTGACCCGGACGGTGCCCCGGGGCCCCTTGACGTCGAGGTAGCCGCCGCAGGCCGCGCCGGCCGCGTACTCGGCCGGGCCGAGCGCGACGAAGAGGCGGTCGGCCGGCGCGCCGGGATAGGAGCAGTTGCCGCCGTCGCCGTCGTAGAACGTGGCCCGGCCCGAGACGGCCGCCGCGGCGGCGCAGGCGGGACCGGTCGCGCGCAGGGCGAAGGCGCCGGTCAGCACGGCCGCGAGGGTCAGCGTGCCACCGAGGGCCCACCAGCGGGCCTGCCGTCCGGGCGACGTCACGCCGACCGATCCTGCCGGAAGCCGCCGGCCCGCGCCAGGCCGGGCTCACCCGCCCGGTGTCGGCGGCGTCCAGGACGGCCTGGACCGGCGCGGCGGTCGGCATGACACCGGTCTGGTGCCGGCGCCGACCGCCGCGGGCCGTTCTCAGTGGATCGCCACCGGCACCGGCGGCGCGTCCTGGTCCTCCGCGGCCTTCTCGATCCGGGTCCGCGGCAGGAAGAGCGCCGGCACCAGGCAGAGGACGAGCAGGACCACGGCGACGAGGTACGTCGAGCCGAAGGCGTCGGCGAGCGACAGCGGACCCTGGCTGAGCACCGCGGGCGGCACCTGGTCGGCCGGGATGCGGCCCTGGGTGACCGCGCTGTAGGCGGTGGCCTCCGGGCTGTCGAGCACCTGGTTGGTCAGGATCACCGACATGACCGCGGTGCCGATCGAGCCGGCGGTCTGCGACACGATGTTCATCATCGTCGAGCCGCGCGCGACCTGCCGGTGGGTCAGGCTCGCCAGAGCGGCCGACATGATCGGCATCATCGTCATGCCCATGCCGAGGCCGCTGACGAACAGGGCGGCGAGCAGCAGGACGTACGACGTGTCGCCGCTGACCTGGGTGAACGCCGACATGCCGAGGGCGATCAGCACGATGCCGGGCAGCACCAGCTTGCCGGGGCCGATCCGGTCGGTGAGCCGGCCGGCCATCGGCATCGTGACCATCGCGCCGAGCCCCTGCGGCGCCAGCAGCAGGCCGGCGTTGAGCGTGGTCTCGCCGCGCACCTGGAGGAAGTAGCTCGGCAGCAGCAGCATCGCACCCATGAACGCGACCGTGAACAGCGTGAGCGTGACCGTGGCGACGCGCAGGTGGCGGTTGGCGAAGAGCCGGAGGTCGATCAGCGGGTGGTCCTTGCGCATGGCGTGCAGGACGAAGCCGATCACCAGGACGAGGCCGGCGATCCCCGGCAGCAGCACCTTGGTCGCGGCGACCGTGCCCTCCTCCGGGATCGTGGACACCCCGTACAGGAAGAGCGCCAGACCCGGCGAGAGCAGCAGCATCCCGAGGAAGTCGAACGACTCGGAGGGCTGCGGGCGGTCGGCCGGCAGCACGCGCAGCGCCAGCAGGAACGCGACCGCGCCGATCGGCACGTTGATCAGGAAGATCCAGTGCCAGGTGGCGGCCTCGATCAGCCAGCCGCCGAGGATGGGGCCGCCGATCGGGCCGAGCAGCATCGGGATGCCGAGGACGGCCATCACGCGGCCGACCCGGTCCGGGCCGGCGGCGCGGGTCATGATCGTCATGCCGAGCGGCATGAGCATGCCGCCGCCGAGGCCCTGGAGCGCGCGGAAGACGATCAGCGGGCCGATGTCCCAGGCGACGCTGCACAGCGCCGAGCCGGCGACGAAGAGCACCAGGGAGAGCAGGTAGAGCCGCTTGGTCCCGAACCGGTCGGCCGCCCAGCCGGTGATCGGGATGACCGTCGCCAGCGCGAGCGTGTACGCGGTCATCGTCCACGCCACGGTGGCGTAGGACGCGTTGAACTCCTTCTGGAACGTCGGCAGCGCGACGCTGACGACGGTGACGTCGAGAATCGACATGATGGCGCCGAGCACCATCACGCCGGCGACCTTCAGGACGCCGCGGTCGAGCTTCTCCGTGCCGGCCGTGGCGGCCGCTGGAGCGGTCATGAGACGTGGTCCCCCCGTCGAGATCCGTGCCGGGTTCACGTCCCGGGCTGGTCGATGGTTCCAGACAGAGGTTTCGGGATCGAAACGCTTTTCGCCTTCACGTGGCGGGCGTCACGTTCGCGGGGAGCGGAAAGGGCCCAGATCAGGAATTCGTCCCGAGTCTGCCGACCCACCTGCCAAAATCGGGCAATGCGTGCGGTGCCGGGTTGGGCCGTGGTCACGGCGATCCTGGCCCCTCTGTTCCTCCTGGGCGGCCTGGTATGGGCCCCGACGCGGCAGTCGGTGGGCTACAGCTCCACCCGGGACACGATCAGCTCCCTCGCCGGCCTCGGCGCCGCCGACCGGTGGATCATGGTCGCCGGCCTGGCGGGTCTGGGGCTCTCCTACATCGCCACCGGCATCGGCCTGCGTCCGGCCGCCCTTCCGGGCCGGATCGTCATGATCTTCGGTGGCGTGGCCTGCCTGCTGTCGGCCGTCTTCCCCCAGCCCCGGGCCGGCACGTCGGAGATGCACGGCATCGTCGCCGGCGTCGGCTTCATCGCGCTCGCCGTCTGGCCCGCCTTCGCGTTCCACACGCACCGGCTGGCCCCCTGGTCGCTGCGTCCGCTCGCCGCGCTGACCGCGACCGCCGTCCTGCTCGGGCTGCTGTTCTGGTTCACCGTCGAGCTGTTCACCCGGGGCGACCAGATCGGCCTGACCGAGCGCTTCCTCGCCGGCGCCGAGTCGTTGTGGCCGGTCGTCGTGGCCGTCACGGCCCGCCAGCTCCATCCCGAACTGGCGGCCGCGGTCGCCAAGCCCTGACGCGGCGCCGGCTTGCGGCGGCGGCCGCGTGCGGTTAGGACTGCGGCATGAGCGCCAACGGGATCATCGTCCACGGGATGCCGCCGAAGAGCGAGTTCTACGACCCTGCCCAGCCCTCCCCGTCCAACCACCACTGGCTGCCCTGGCTGGCCAAGCAAATGATCATCCGGGACGTCCCCGCGCACACGCCCGAGATGCCGCACGCCTTCCGCCCCGACTACCGGGCCTGGAGCGCCGAGTTCGCGCGCTACGACGTCACGCCGGACACGCTCCTCGCCGGCCACAGCTGCGGCGCCGGCTTCCTGGTCCGGTGGCTCTGCGAGCACCCGGACACGCGGGTGGGCCGCGTCCTGCTGGTGGCGCCGTTCCTGGACCCGACCGGCAGCCGCGCGCCGCGCATGTTCGGCGGCTTCACGCTCGACCCGGCGTTCGCCGCGCGCACCGCCGGCGTCGCCATCCTGCACTCCGACGACGACAGCCCCGACGTCGCGCGCAGCGTGGCGATCCTCCGCGCGGCGCTGCCGGACGTCGAGTACCACGAGGTCAGCCGGCGCGGGCACCTCGCCGACGGCCCCGGCACCACCCTGCCCGAGGCCCTCCCCCTGCTGGGCCTCGACCGCGTCCGGCCGGGCACACCGTGATTTCCGGCCAGCCCGGACGGTCCGGCCGGTAGCGTCCGGAGGCATGACGTTCCGCGACCTCCACCACGGCGACCTGCCGCTGCTGCTGCCGAACGCCTGGGACGTCGGCTCCGCGCTGGCGTTCGTGGCGGCGGGCTTCCCGGCGGTCGGCACGACGAGCTTCGGGGTCGCGGCCGCCAGCGGCACGCCGGACGGCGCGCGGGCCACCCGCGACGCGACGCGCACGCTGGCGCACGCGCTCGCACCCCTGCCGGCGTACGTGTCGGTGGACGTCGAGGACGGCTACTCCGACGACCCGGCCGAGATCGCGGAGTACGTGGCGACGCTCGGCGTCGCCGGCGTCAACCTGGAGGACAGCACCGCCGGCCGGCTGATCGACCCGGCGGCGCACGCGGAGAAGATCATCGCGGTGAAGGAGCGCAACCCCCAGGTCTTCGTGAACGCCCGTGCCGACACGTACTGGCTCGGCCAGGACGCCACGCTCTCCGCGACCCTGGCCCGCGCCACGGCGTACGTCCAGGCGGGTGCCGACGGGATCTTCGTGCCCGGCGCGACCCACCCGGCGGAGCTGCGGGACCTGGCCGCCAACGTGCCCGTCCCCGTCAACGTGCTGGTGGTGCCGGGGCTCACCCTCCCCCACCTCGCCGACCTCGGCATCCGCCGGGTCAGCACCGGCTCCCTGCCGTACCGGGCGGCCGTCGACGCGGCCGCCGCGGTGGCGGCCGCGGTCCGCGACGGCCAGCCGCCACCCGCCGCGACGCCCTACGCGGAGATGCAGGAGCGCCTGGTGCGGTACGCCGAGCGGCGTTAGGGCGGCGCTACGCGGCGAGGCCGACGGCCCAGACGCCGACGAGGGCGAGGAGCGGGACGAGAGCCATGACCGGGAACGGGCGGCGCAGCGGCGCGTACGGCGGCGCGAGACCGGCCGGCGCCTCGCTCGCGGCACCCACGGAGTCGGGGGCCGGCGTGGCGGCGGTGCCGTCCAGCTCCTCGAGCCGCGCGTAGAGCGCGTCCGCGGTCTCGCTCATCCACCGCCACGTCCGCGGGTCGCAGCAGGAGAGCGACCGGAGGTGGGAGTAGACGAAGAGGCGATCCTCGACGACCTCGACGTCGAACGCGGTGTTCCCCGGACCGACGAACCGGGCGACGATCTCCGGCGTGAACAGCGAACGGGCCCAGCCCTCCACCTCGGGCGGGCAGTAGAGGTCGAACGCCTTCTCGAACGGGCCGCTCAACGGCGGTCGCCGGTCGTGCGCGGGCTTGACGGGCAGGCTGGATCCGAGCAGCCGCCCGTCGTTGGCCCGGGCGTCGAGCACGACCTGCGGCATCCGTCGACCGAGCGTGAGAGCGAAGTAGGACCAGACGAGCGACTCGCCCGCGCGTCCCTTCCCGATCCAGGCGTGGTAGTTCGCGACCTCCAGCGGACGAGGGCCGGAGCGGCGCACGCGTGCGGACGAGCGACGCAGGGTGCCGCGCCGGAAGACGAGCCCTGGCAGGTCGGGCTCCTTGACCTCGGGCGTGAAGTCGAACCCGTTGGCGGCCGCGAACCGGTGCAGCCGGAAGAGCTCCTCGACGTCGGCCTTCTTCACGTGGGCGACCCAGATGAACACCGCGGCGACGAGGCACGCCGCCGTGCCGACGGACAGGAGCATGGCGTGGTCGGCCAGCGCCTCCACCGCCAGCGCGCCGATGATCAGGGCGACGAAGACGAGACCCGCGACCAGGGCTGTCGTGACCGCGTAGAGCACGAGCAGGCCCACCCAGAGGTTCGACCGCGAGCGGTGCCCGAGGACGCGAGTGGTGAACTCCCGCATCTCGCGGCGGGTGGAGGCAACGCTGAGAGGTGTCGTGTCGAGTCTCGTGTCGGGTGTCACCGTCACCGGCCGCCTCCGCGCGCGACGACCGGCGAGACCGGTTCAGTCCTCATAGGCACGACGCCACCTTACGCGAGCACGTCCAAGTGACCGGCGTCGATGCCTTGCCTAGTCGGTGGCGAGGCGGGCGTGCAGGTGCATGTCGTGCCAGCCGTCGGCGTGGAGCGCCTCCGCGCGCTTGGTGCCCTCCAGCGCGAACCCGGCCCGCGCCGCGACCCGGCACGACGCCGGGTTGGCCGTCGAGTGGTTGAGTTCCACGCGCTGCAGGCCCAGCGTCCCGAAGCACCAGCCGGCCAGGGTCGCCAGGGCCCGCGGCGCCACGCCGCGGCCACGCGCCGCCGGCAGCACCCAGTACGACACCTCGGCGATCCCCTCCGCCAGCGCGACCCTCCGCAGGCTGATCTGCCCGGCCACCGCGCCGTCCGCCACGACCGCCCAGCCGGCGCCGGTCTCCGCCCGCCACCGGCCCGGCCAGGCGCCGATCCAGGCGTCCGCCTCGGCGGGGGTCATCGAGCGGCAGTGCCAGCGCTGGATGGCGGGGTCCGCGTACCCGGCCAGGACCGCCGGGTGGTCGGCCACCTCCCACGGTCGCAGCAGGACGCCGTCGCCGGCGAGGGTGGGCTGGGGACGGGTGGACATGGCGCCGGCGGGCACGGCGGGAGGCGCGAGAGACGGCACCTCGGGAGCATAATTCCACGTCCGACGGGGTATGGGCGCGGTGTAACGGCACGAGCGGGTGCGTACGGAGGCGATGGCCGTGCTCAGTCAGGACGACCGGCACCGTTTGGCGGAAATCGAACAGTACCTCGCCGCCGAAGACCCCAAGTTCGCCCGGCGCATGCGGTCGACCCGGCGGCCGTGGCCGCGGCTCCTCCTGCCCCTCGCGGCCGTCATCGCCGTCCTGGCGCTGGCGCCGGTGCTGCTCGTGACGTGGCACCGCCCAGCCTTCGCCGTGCTCGCGGTGTGCGCCGCCGTGGTGGCGATGACCTGGCTGCTGGGCCGCAGCGTCGGCGTGCGCTGGCGCCGGCGCGGGTAGGCGGCGTCCGTGGCGGACCGGACGACGGGGAAGAAAGAGGCACGAACCGAGAAGCTGGCCACCTACCGCCGCAAGCGGGACTTCGCGAAGACGCCCGAGCCGTCGGGGCGGGCCGGTACGCCCGTCGACGGCCGGCGGTTCGTCGTGCAGCGCCACCGGGCCCGCCGCCTCCACTACGACGTGCGGCTCGAGGTCGACGGGGTGCTGGTGAGCTGGGCGGTGCCGAAGGGGCCGACGCTGAGCCCGGGCACCCGCCGGGCCGCCTTCCACGTCGAGGACCATCCGCTGGAGTACATCGACTTCGAGGGCGTGATCCCCGCCGGCGAGTACGGCGGCGGCGACGTGATCGTCTGGGACACCGGGACGTACGAGCCCGCCGGCACGCAGGACCCCGGCGCGGCGCTGCGCGACGGCGAACTGCACGTCGACCTGCACGGGGAGAAGCTGCGGGGGCGGTTCGTGTTCGTGCGGACGCGCGGCGACGACTGGCTCCTGCTGCACAAGCGCGACACGTACGCCCGGCCGGGCTGGGATCCCGAGGAGCACCCGGAGTCGGTGCTGTCGGGGCGTACCAACGACCAGGTCAAGGCCGACCCCGACCGGGTGTGGCGGTCGGACCTGCCCGCCGACCGCGCCAGCCAGCCCCTGAAGGCCGAGGCCACCCGGCCGGTCGACCCGGACGAGCTGGCCGCGCTCGACGCCCTGAAGTCGACGGGGACCTGGCACGTCTTCGGGCGTGACCTGCGGGTGACCAACCTCGACAAGGTGCTCTTCCCCGGCAAGGGCCGGGGCCGGCCGGTCACCAAGCGGGAACTGCTCGCCTACACCGCCCGGATCGCGCCGACGATCCTGCCCTACCTGGCCCGCCGCGCGCTCAACCTGCACCGCTACCCCGACGGGGCCGGCACGAAGGGCTTCTGGCACAAAGAGGTTCCCGGCCACGCGCCGGAGTGGCTGCCGCGCTGGGACAACCCGGACGCCGACCCCGGCGAGACGACCACGTACCTGGTGGTGGACGAGCCGGCGGCGCTGCTCTGGGCGGCGAACTTCGGCGCCCTGGAGTGGCACGCCTGGACGTCGCGGGTCGACCGGCCGGACCGGCCGACGTACGCGTTGATCGACCTCGACCCGGGCCCGGCGACGCGCTGGGCGGACCTGCGGACGCTGGCGCTGCTGCACCGCGACGCGCTCGACCACCTCGGTGTGACCGCGCGGGCCAAGGTGACGGGCCGGCGCGGGATCCAGATCTGGGTGCCGATCACTTTGGGTCCGGACTTCGCCACCGTCCGGGAGTGGGTGGAGCGGCTGTCGCGTTCGGTGGGGCGGGTCGTGCCGGACCTGGTCAGCTGGAAGTGGCAGAAGGACGAGCGCGACGGGCTGGCCCGGCTCGACTACACGCAGAACGCGGTCAACAAGACGCTTGTCGCCCCGTACTCGCCGCGGCCGGCGCCGGGTGCCCCGGTGTCGGCGCCGATCGGCTGGGACGAGCTGGAGGACCGCCGGCTGCGACCGGACCGGTGGACGATCCGCACCGTGCTCGACCGCGTCGCCGAGCGTGGCGACCTGTTCCGTGACGTGCTGACCACCGGCCAGAAGCTGCCCCGGCTCCAGTGAGCGGCACCCGCGCCGCCGGAGGTGAGGGACTGGCGAAGCAGGGGTAAGCGGCGTGCATGAACCACCGTCCGCCGGCGGTACGCGGGGCCGGGCGGACGAGCCCGATCGCCCGGCTGTCGGCGGCACTCGGTGGACCCCGGCGCGCCAAGGTGATCGTCCTGCTGGCCATGGTGCTGGCGCTCAACTCCGCGGACAGCGGGACGATCGGGGCCGTCGCCGCGCCGCTGGAAACCGACCTCGGCATCACCCACACGGGGCTCGGGCTGTTCGCGACCGTCTCGGCCGGCGTCGGCGCCGTCGCCGCCCCGGTCGCCGGCGTCCTCGCCGACCGGACCGCCCGGGTCCGGCTGCTGGCCCTCACGATCGCGGTCTGGGGCGGGTCGATGCTCGTCGGCGGCCTGGCCCCGGACTACACCTGGCTGCTGCTGTCCCGGATCGCTCTCGGCGCCGCCGTCGCCGCCTCCGGCCCGGTCGTCGCCTCCCTCATCGGCGACCTGTTCGCGCCGCAGGAGCGGGCCCGCGTGTACGGCTGGGTGCTCACCGGCGAGCTGGTCGGCGCCGGCCTCGCGCTGCTGATCGGCGGCGACGTGGCGGCCTGGCTCACCTGGCGGGCCCCGTTCCTCGGGCTGGCGGCGATCAGCCTCGGGCTCGCGGCGGCCCTGTGGCGGCTGCTGCCCGAACCGAGGCGCGGCGGCGCGAGCCGCCTGCCGGTCCCCGGCCGGACGGCCACCGCGTCCGCCGCCGAGGACCTGGCCCGCGCCACGATCCTGCGCGAGGGCGTGCCGCCGGACCCGCGGCGCGTGCTCCGCGCCGACCCGGACGGGGTGTCGCTCTGGGCGGCGGCGCTGTTCGTCCTGCGCATCCCGACCGTGCGGACGCTGATCGTCGCCTCCGCCGTCGGCTACTTCTTCTTCGCCGGGCTGCGGACGTTCGCGCTGATCTTCGCGCTCGAACGGTACGGCCTGCCGCAGGCGACCGTGAGCCTCGTCATCGTGCCCATCGGGCTCGGCGCCGTCGCCGGCACCGTGCTCGGCGGCCGGCTCGCCGACCGTGCCGTCCGCCATGGCCACGTCAAGGCCCGGGTCACGGTGCCGGCGCTGGCGTACTCGGCGGCCGCCCTGCTCTTCGCCCCCGGCCTTCTCTCGGCGAGCGTCTGGGTGGCGGCCGCCTCGTTCACCGCGGCCGCCGGCTGCCTGGCGGCCGCGAACCCGCCGCTGGCCGCCGCCCGCCTCGACATCGTGCCGGCGGCCATGTGGGGCCGCGCCGAGAGCGTGCGCACCGTGCTCCAACTGGCGGCCGAGGCGGCCGGGCCGGTCACGTTCGGGATCGTCGCCGACGCGTTCGGCGGCGCCGCCGGCCGCGGTGCCGGGCTGCGCGAGGCGTTCCTGGTCATGCTGGTCCCGCTCCTGGTCAACGGCCTCGTCATGCTCCGCGCGCGGGTGACGTACGCCACGGACGTGGCCACCGCCGTCGCCGCGAACCGGCCCGGGGACAGGGCATCCGTAAGTCTCGATTAGGGAACGGTTAAGTCCGGCCGCCGGGGCCGCGCGCGCCGCTACCGTGTGGCCGTCCCGGACTCCCCTCCTCCGGAAGGCCCCACCGTGCCCCGAACCCGCCGGCGCTCCGGTCGCCGTGCCCTCCTCGTCGTCGTGGCCGTCCTCGGCCTGAGCCTCGTCGCCGTGCCGTCCGCGCTCAGCGGCTCCTGGAATCCCTGGGCCGACCCGGGTGGCGACAGCGGGCTCGGCACCGCGCCGGTCACGGCGGTGCCCGGGGACGAGCCGGCGCGCGGACTCGTCTACAAAGGACTGCGGCCGGCCCGCAAGGGGTCGACCTGTGTCGGCGGCTACGAGACCGCCGACGCCGGCACCTGCTCGCACGGCCCGGACGCGGCCCCGCCGGGGCTCGACGTGAAGAAGGACGTCGCGCCGGTCGCCGCCCCCGGCCGCGCGCCGGCCCCGCCCGCCCGCGAGACCGCGCCGGCGGACGACGCGCGGATCGTCGCCGAGGAGGGCGGCGTCCCGGCCGGCGGCGCGCTGGCCCTGGTGCCCGACGCGGCGCCGGCCGCGCAGGTGGCCGTCGGGCCGCACGGCGTCGTCTGCGACGGCGACGGCCGCAGTGGCAAGCGCGTGCAGGTGCTCTACGTCTTCGGCACCGGCACCGCCAGCCGGTACGACCAGTACCTCCCGTCGTTCCGCACCTGGGCCGCCGGCGTCGACACCATCTACAACGCGAGCGCGCAGGAGACCGGCGGCGTGCGGCACGTGCGGTACGTGACGACGGCGGACTGCCAGGTCGCGGTCGACGAGGTCGAGGTGCCGGCGGCCGCGATGGCGGACTTCAGCGCCACCATCAACGCGTTGCGGTCGCTGGGCTACAACCGCACCGACCGCAAGTACATGATCTTCGGCGAATCGCGGGTCTACTGTGGAATCGGGACGTTCGCCGGCGACGAGCGGGCGGGCTCGGCCAACCGCAGCAACAGCGGGCCGTCGTACGGCCGTACCGACGCGGGCTGCTGGGGTGCCGGCACCGCCGCGCACGAACTGGGGCACAACCTCGGCGCCGTCAACAACGGGGCCCCCAACTCCAGCAAGGCCGGGCACTGCGTCGACGAGTACGACGTCATGTGTTACAAGGACACCGCGACGACCCAGCTGCGCACGGTGTGCGCCGACCGCGCGCACGACCAGCGGCTCGACTGCGGCCACGACGACTACTACCACACCGACCCGAGCCCGGGCAGCTACCTGGCGACGCGCTGGAACGTGGCCGACAACGAGTTCCTGATCCGGGGCGACGGCGGCGGACCCGCGCCGACGCCGACGCCCACGGCCGCGCCGACCACCGTGCCCCCCACCACCGGGCCGCCGGCCCCGCCGACCCCGACCCGGACGCCGACGCGCGGCCCGACGCCGCCGCCGACCACCGGCACCCCGGCGCCGCCCACGCCGACGGCGACCGCGACGCCGGTGCCGCCGGGCCTGCGGCCGCTGTCGGTGGCCGACGTCACGGCGACGTCCGTGCGGTTGTCGTGGCCGGCCGCCGCTGCCGGCACCCGGTACGGCGTCGTACTCGACGGACGCGTCATCGGCACCACCCGGGCGACGGCCGTGCGGATCGTGGGCATGCGGCCCGCGACGACGTACCGGGCGGCGATCGTGGTCCGGTCGGCGCCCTACACCGCCACCGTGCCCGTGACGACCGCGGCGGCCGCGGCGCCGGCGGCCGGCGCGTCCTTCCGGCTCACCAACGCGCTGACCGGCGGCGTGGCCGAGCTCGCCGGGTCGCGCACCGCCGACCGTACGCCGCTGGTCTCCCGTGCCCCGACCGGCGCCGCCAACCAGGCGTGGGAGCTCGTGGCGGCCGGCGACGCGTACCGGCTGCGGTCGAAGGCCACCGGGCGGTGCGTGGCCGCGCTGGGCGGCGTGCGGGCCGGCGCACCGCTGGTGCAGGGCGGCTGCGGCGCCGGTGCGGTGGCGTGGACGCTCACCCGTACCGCCGACGGCTTCGCGCTGACCACCGGCGACCTGGCGGTCGGCCTCGGCCGGAGCCGCCTCGGCGACGGGCGGCTGCTGGTGCTCCAGCGGACCGGCGCCGGGCGGCACCAGTCGTGGACGGCGGTGCCCGTCTAGTGCTGCCGCGGCTGCTGCGGGCGGGGGCCGTCGCGGTCGCGGTGGTGCTGGTCACCGTCCTGGTGTTCCCGCCGCCGGCCGAGGGGCACGCCGGGCTGGCACTGACGGTCAGCTCCGACGGGCGGGGCAGCGTCGCCGTCGACGTGACGTGGGAGGACGGGCACCCGGTCACCGACCCGATCGCGGCGACGATGGTCGCCACCTCGGCGACCGCGACGGTCGGCCCGGTTCCGCTGCGGCGGCTGCCGGGCACGCCGACCGTCGTGTACGAGGGCACGCTGCCGCCCGGCACCTGGGCCGTGACGGTGGACGCCGCGCTGCCGGGGATCGGCCACTGTGGAGCGGTGGTGACCGTGGGCGGCCCCACGCCGTCGCCCGGATCGATCCGGTGCGCGCCGTCGGTGGCCGCCGCGCCGCCGCCGCAGGAGGCCGAGGGCGGCGACGGCGACCTGCTCTTCGTGGGCCTGGGGGTGATCGCGCTGGCCGGTGCCGCCGGCGCCGGCCTCCTCCTGCTCACCCGCCGCCGCCGCTGACCCGAAGGAAGGGCCCCTTCCTAACGTTTCACGTATAGGAAGGGGCCCTTCCTAACGTCATAATGGCGTGGACGACGGGAGGTCGCGATGGACGGCGACGGCGAGCGGGTGGTGTTCACCGACGAGGAGGCCGCGTTCCTGCGGCACGTGCGGTTCGGCGAGCTGCCGGCCCGCGTCCGGCCCGACGACCTCGTCCCGCTCCGGGAGACCGACCCGCGGCCGGCCCGGCCCGACCACCAGCTCGACGACCGCGACTGGCGGTAGGCCAGGCCCTGTCAGCGGCGGGCGGCTTTGCGGGCACGGTCGCGGGCCCAGCGGGTGACCAGGACCGTCACCACCACGAGGGCCACCGCGGCGGCCTTCCAGGCCCGTTCGAGCGGCGGGCGGTTGGCGGCGAAGGCGGCGTCCGCGACCAGCACCAGGCAGGTGAGGGCGAGCAGGGCCGCCTCCCAGCGGGCGAAGCGCCAGGGGGTCAGCGGCTCGCGGACGGCCGAGACGAGGGCCGCCGCGCAGCCGAGCACCAGCAACGCCGGGACGGCGTAGTGCCACAATCCGCCGAGCACGCTCATCCGGACATTATGGCCGGCTACGCTTCCGATCGTGATGACCTTGGTACGGCGGCGCGCGCTGGGGGGTGCGGCGGCGGCCGCCGCGCTCGGCCTGCTGGGCACCGCGGGGGCCGGCTGGTACTTCGCCGGCGAGCTGCTGACGGTCGTCCACGTGCCGCGCTACCCGGTCCGGGTGCTCGCCCTCGACGGCGACGAGATCACCCTGAGTCGCGACGTCGACACGGAGAAGCCGATCATCCTGGGCCTCACCTGGGACGGCGGCGCGGCGCAGGTCGACGGCGCGGTCCGGGTCGAGCGGGACGCGGTCGTGCGCCGGGTCGCCAAGGTGTTCCGGGGCTCGCCGCGGCCGGGCATCGCCGTCGCGGTCGACTACAACGTCTACGACTCCGACCCCGCCACGGCCTTCGGCCTGCCCTTCGAGACGGTACGGGTACCCGGCGAGCTCGGCGACCTGCCGGCCTGGCGGGTGGACCCGATGTCCCCGGTCCCCGGCCGCGCGGGCGTCTGGGGGGTGGCCGTGCACGGCCGCGGCGCGACCCGGCACGAGGCGCTGCGGGTGCTGCCGACCGTCGCCGGCGCGGGCGTCACCACGCTGGTGCTCGGCTACCGCAACGACGCCGACGCGCCGCCGAGCCCCGACGGCTACTACCACCTCGGCGACACCGAGTGGCGGGACGTGGCCGCGGCGGTCGGCTACGCCCGCGCGCACGGCGCCACCGATGTCGTCCTCTTCGGGTGGTCGATGGGCGGCGGCACGGCGCTGACCGCGCTGCGCCGGATGGCGCCGGCCGACGCGGGGCTGGTCCGCGGGGCCGTGCTGGACAGCCCCACCCTTTCGTGGGACGCCGTGCTGGACTTCCAGGCGGCGCAGCGCCACCTGCCGCCGTTCCTCACCTGGACGGCGAAGCGCGTCGCGGAACGGCGCGCCGGCTTCCGGCTGTCCGATGTGGAGCAGGATCCGGCGGAGCTGCGCGTACCGGTGCTGATCGCCGTCGACGAGTCGGAGCGGCACGTGCGCACGGACCGGGCCCACGCGTTCGCCGCCGCCCGCCCGGACCTGGTCCGGCTGCTCGTCACCACCGGCGGCGGCCACGTCGCGTCGTGGAACGTGGACCCGGCCCGCTACGAGACCGAGGTGCGCACCTTCCTCGACGGCGTCCTCGGGTAGCCCTCGTCCCGGGCATTGCACAATGCACGAGTGACCGCGCCGCACCTGACCATCCTGATGCACAGCTCGAAGACCATGCGGCCGCCGTCGGCCGGCACGGCGCCGACCGGGACGCCGGTGCTCCTCGACCGGGCCGTGGAGCTGGTCGACTACCTGCGGACGCTGGACACCGCGCGGCTCGCCCGGATCATGAGCCTGTCACCGGAACTGGCCGAGCGGACGCGCCGGCTCTACGCGGAGTGGAGCGCCGATCCCGCCGTCCAGGTGCCGGCGGCCGAGTCGTTCGTGGGCGACATCTACAGCGGGCTGCGGGTGGACTCGTTCACCGCGGCCCAGCGGCGCTACGCGGACGCCCACCTGCGGATCCTCTCCGGGCTCTACGGGATCCTGCGGCCGTTCGACGGCATCCGGCCGTACCGGCTGGAGATGGGCTACCGGCTGCCGGACCGCGACCTCTACCGCTTCTGGGGCGGGACGATCGCCGACCAGCTGCCGAAGAGCGGGACGATCGTCAACCTGGCGGCCGCGGAGTACAGCCGGACCGTGACCCGCCACGTCGACCCCGAGCGGGTCGTCACCCCGAAGTTCCTCACCGTCGACCCGGCTTCCGGGCGGCCGAAGTTCGTCGTCGTGCACGCCAAGATCGCCCGCGGGGCGTTCGCGCGGTGGCTGGTCGCCGGCCGGGGTCGCGACCTGACCGCGTTCGACGAGATCGGGTACGCGTTCGACGAGGCCCAGAGCTCCGCCCGGGAGCCGGTGTTCGTCTGCCGGGAGTTCGGCGGCAAGGGGCTCTCCGTCCGGCTCACGTAGCGGATGATTGAAAGCTCAACTACACTGGCCGGCATGGCCACCCATCCGTTCGCCGCGCACCTGGACCGGGTCCGCGCGCTGCCCGCGCACGCCGCGTGGACGCCCGCCGACGGGCCGCTGCCCGCGCTGTACGTGAGCCACGGCGCGCCGCCCCTCTTCGAGGACGCCGGCTGGATGACCGCGCTGCACGACTGGGCCCGGGCCCTGCCCCGGCCGCGCGCGATCCTGATCGTCAGCGCGCACTGGGAGTCGGCGCCGCTGAGCATCAGCAGCACCGTCCCGACCGAGCTGGTCTATGACTTCGGCGGGTTCGACCCGATGTACTACCGCATGCGCTACGACACCCCGCCGGCCGGCGACCTGGCGGCCCGGGTCCGGGCCGTGCTGCCCGACGGGGAGGGCGTCCACGAGCACCGCGGCCGCGGGCTCGACCACGGCGCCTGGGTGCCGCTCAAGGTCATGTATCCCGAGGCCGACGTCCCGGTGCTCCAGCTCAGCATCCCGACCCACGACGCCACCACGCTGCTGCGGCTGGGCGAGCGGCTGCGGCCGCTGCGGGAGGAGGGCGTGCTCGTCGTCGGCAGCGGGTTCATGACCCACGGGCTGCCGTTCCTCACCCGGGACATGATGGCCGGCGCCGTGCCGTCCTGGTCGTCGGACTTCGACCACTGGGCCGCCGACGCCCTCGCCCGCGGCGACGTCGACGAGCTCGCCGCCTTCCGCGCCAAGGCACCCGGCATGCCGTACGCCCATCCGACGGTCGAGCACTTCACGCCGCTCTTCGTCACGCTCGGCGCCGCCACCGACCCGACCGCGCCGGTGACGACCACCATCGACGGCTACTTCATCGGCCTCGCCAAGCGCAGCTTCCAGGCCGCGTGAGGCACACCGCGCGATGATGGCCGCATGGGCACACCGCGCTTCACGGTCGGGCTCGTCGTGCACCCCACCCGGGACGTCTCCGGCTCCGTCGCGACGATAACGGACTTCCTCTCCCGGTACGGCGGCGAGGTACTCGCCCGCGCCGCGGACGCCGCCCGGGTCGGCGCGGCGGTCCGCACCGTGCCGGCCGACGACTTCGTCGACCGCCTCGACGCGCTGGTCGCCCTCGGCGGCGACGGCACCATGCTCGGCGCGATGCGGCTCGTCGTGGGCCGGCCGACGCCGATCCTCGGGGTCAACCACGGCAACCTGGGCTTCCTCGTCGAGGTGACGCCGGCGGACCTGCCGTCCGCGCTCGACCGGCTGGTCGCCGGGGACTACACGCTCGAACCGCACAGCTGCCTCGCGGTGACCACCACCGGCGGCGGCCCGCTGACCGCGTTCAACGACCTGGTGGTGACCGCGGCGCAGCAGTTGCGCGCGGTGACCGTGGACCTCGCCGTCAACGGCTCCCGGCACGGGTACTACCGGGGCGACGCGGTGGTCGCGTGCACGCCGACGGGGTCGACGGCGTACAACTACGCGGCCGGCGGCCCGGTGCTCTCGCCGTCCGCGCCGACGATCACCCTGACCCCGGTGGCGCCGATGTCCGGGATCAGCCGCTCCGTCGTCTTCGGCGGCGACGACCTCGTGGAGCTGCACAACCCGGGCGAGGCGGCACTGCGCTTCACCGCGGACGGCGTGCCCTCGGGCACCCTGGAGCCGGACGGGACGCTGTCGCTGCGACTGCACCGCGACGCCGTGCACATCGTCCGCTTCGACGCCGACACGCACGGGCAGCGCAACCGGGTCAAGCTGAGCCTGCTCGACCTGCCGTTGCGGCCCGACCAGCTCCTCGAGCTGGTGCCGGCGCCGCTGCGGGACCGGGCCCGGTCGGCTCTGCGCCGCGACGCGCACCACCCGTCGACGGAATGACGGCGTGCCGACCCGGCGACGGCGGCTCGGCGGCGGCGAGCCGCGCGACCACACGGCGGCGGCGAGCCGCGCGACCACACGGCGGCGGCGAGCCGCGCGACCACACGGCGGCGGCGAGCCGCGCGACCACACGGCGGCGGCGAGCCGCGCGACCGCACGGCGGCGGCGAGCCGCGGTGCCGCACGGCGTACCGGATATTTCGGTTTAAGGCCGTCCTTACCGGAAATACGCGGTTCATGGAGGTCTCCGGAATCATCTCCGCCATCATCATCGGGCTGATCATCGGTGCGCTCGGGCGGCTCGTCGTGCCGGGCCGGCAGCGGATCTCCATCTGGCTCACCCTGCTGATCGGCCTGGCGGCGGCGTTCCTCGGCACCGGGGTGGCGAGGTGGATCGGCGTCGCCAACACCCGCGGGGTCGACTGGATCGAGATCATCATCCAGGTCGCGTTCGCCGCGGTCGGCGTCGCGATCGTCTCCGGCAGCCTGGGCCGCCGCCGGTCCCTGCGCTGACCGCCGCACCGGCTACGGTGGCGGCATGCCGAAGATCGCCACCGCCGAGCGGGTCGACCGCGACCAGCTTCTCGACTTCGTCCGTACCCGGCACCGGCTCACGCTGGTGACCTTCCGCCGCGACGGGCGGCCGCAGCTCTCCCCCGTGACCGGCGGCGTCGACACCGCCGGCCACGTCGTCGTCTCGACGTACCCGGACCGCGCGAAGGCGGTCAACCTCCGGCGCAACCCGGCGGCCAGCGTGCTCGTCCACTCCGACGACTGGGACGGGCCGTACGTCCAGCTCGACGGCACCGCCGAGGTCCTCGACATGCCCGCGCGCGAGACCGAGGACGCCCTGGTCGAGTACTTCCGCTGTATCGCGGGCGAGCACCCCGACTGGGCCGAGTACCGCGAGGCCATGCGCCGCCAGGGCAAGTCGCTGATCCGGATCACGATCGACGCCTGGGGCCCGATCGCGACCGGCGGCTTCCCGGCCGACCGCGCGCCGGCCTGACCGGCACAGCCGACCGCGCGCCGGCCTGATCGGCACAGCCGGCCCCGGCCGGCCCGATCGGCACAGCCGGCCCCGGCCGGCCTGATCGGCTCAGCCCGCGAACGCGTAGTCGGGGAAGCCCGTGACGCCGGGCCGGGCCCGGAACAGGGCCCCGCTCGGCGCCGGGTCGCCGGCCGCCGGCCGCGAGGTGGTGATGTAGAGGTCGGCGAGGTCCGGCCCGCCGAACGTGCACGCCGTCGGCCGCGCCACCGGCACCGGGACGACGGCGTCCAGCGCGCCGTCCGGCCCGTACCGGTGGACGGCGCCGCCGTCCCAGAGCGCCACCCAGACGCCGCCCTCCGCGTCCAGGCACAGCCCGTCCGGCACCCCGGCCGATGCGGGCACGGTCGCGAACGGCCGCCGGTCGACCAGGTCGCCGGCCGCGTCGACGGTGAACGCGTCGATCCGCTGCGTGGCGCTGTCGACGTAGTACGCGGTGCCGCCGTCGCGGGACCAGGCGAGCCCGTTGGAGATCGTCAGCCCGTCGAGCACGACGGTCGCCGACAGGTCGGGATCCAGCCGGTAGAGCCGCCCCTGCCCGCGATGCTCGTCGACGGCCATCGACCCGCAGTAGAACCGCCCGCGCGGGTCGCACGCGCCGTCGTTCATCCGGACCGGCCCGGCGGCCCACAGCTCCGGCAGGACCCGCGGCGCCGTGCCGCCCGGATCGAGGAGCGCGAAGCCACGCTCCACCGCGAGCACCAGGCCGCCGCCGCGCCGCGGCCGGACCGCGCAGACCACCGACGACACCGGCGTGCGGGTGACCGCGCCGCTCGACGGCTCCAGCGAGAGCAGGTCGCCGGCGTGCATGTCGACCCAGTGCAGCAGCCCGCTCGCGGCGTCCCACGCCGGACCCTCGCCGTGCCCGGCGACCGGGTCCGTCACCCGCTCGGCGACGATCCTCATCGGACCTTCATACCGTACGCGGGAAGCCGCCCGGCGGGCCGGATCGCGCGACCGGACCGGCATGGTGGAGGCTTGGCCGGTGACCGACATCATCAGCCCCGCCATCAGCGACTACCTGCTCGCCCACAGCACGCCGGCCGACGAGGTGCTGCGGGACCTCGCGGCCGAGACGGCCCGCGCGTTCCCGTCCGCGGCCGGCATGCAGATCTCCCACGACGAGGGCGGCCTGCTCACGCTCCTGGCGCAGCTCGTCGGCGCCACCCGGGCGGTCGAGGTGGGCGTCTTCACCGGGTACTCGTCGATCTGCATCGCCCGCGGCCTGGCGCCGGGCGGCTCGCTGCTGGCCTGCGACGTGAGCGAGGAGTGGACGTCGGTCGCCCGGCGCTACTGGGAGCGGGCCGGCGTCGCCGACCGGATCGAGCTGCGGCTGGCCCCGGCGGTGGAGACGCTGGCGGCCCTGCCGGCCGGCGAGTGGGTCGACTTCGCGTTCATCGACGCCGACAAGCAGAGCTACCCCACGTACTACGCGGAGCTGGTCACCCGCCTGCGTCCCGGCGGCGTGCTCGTCCTCGACAACGTCCTGCGGGGAGGCCGGGTCGTGGACCCGGCGGCCACCGACCCGGCCGACACCGCGATCCGCGCGACGAACGCCGCGGTCGCCGCGGACCCGCGCGTCACCGCGGTGATGCTGCCGCTCCGCGACGGCGTCACCGTCGTCCGCAAGCGCTGAGCGCCGTCACGGCTCGCCCGCCAGCGCGGCCGCGAGGTGCCGGGCGGTGGCCTCGTCGAACGCGACGAGCCGGACCCGCTCGACCGCGGTCGGCGTCGTCCGCAGGGTACGCACGGCGATCCGCGCCGCCGCGTCCGGCGGGAAGCCGTAGACGCCGGTCGCGATCGCCGGGAACGCGACGCTGCGCGCCGCCAGCGTGTCGGCGACCGCCAGGGACCGGCGGTAGCAGGAGGCCAGCACCTCGGCCTCGCCGTCGCCGCCGCCAACCCAGACCGGCCCCACGGTGTGGATGACGTGCCGCACCGGCGGGTCCAGGTCGAACGCCGGCGTCGCCTTCGCGTCGCCCGGGTCGCAGGGGGCGAGGCGCGCGCCGGCCTCGGCCAGTCGCGGGCCCGCCGCCCGGTGGATCGCGCCGTCGACCCCGCCGCCGCCCAGCAGCGACTCGTTCGCCGCGGTGACGATCGCGTCCACCTGCTCACGGGTGATGTCGCCGCGCACGACCTCGATCTCGACCATGGCTCACCGTACTCCCCCGGCGGCTACTCGTTGCGGGCCGTTTCCGGGCCGGTGATCCTCCGCAGCAGCGGCAGCGTCGACGCGATCAGGCCCAGCGAGGCGGCGACGCCGCCGGCGACGAGCGCGTAGTACGCGGGGCCCGGTGCCAGGAGTGGATAGTCCAGCTGGGCCTTCAGGAACAGGGCGGCCGCCACGAAGCCCACCGCGATCGCCACCGTCGCCACCGCGAGGAGCGGCACGGCGGTCTCCAGCAGGACCACCGCGCGGAGCGTGCCGAGCCGGACGCCGGTGAGGCGGAGCATGCCGAACGGGCGGCGGCGGTCGGTCAGGCCGGCGACGGCGCTGACGGCGAGGCCGCAGCCGGCGATCGGCAGGCTGGCCAGGATCACGACGTTGGCCAACTGCTGGAACTGGACCAGCGTACGCGCGGAGTCCGCCTGGTGCTCGCCGTCCGTCGCCGGGAACCGGTGCCCGGGGAAGGCTTGCTCCAGCGTGGTGCGCGCGTGGTCCAGGGCCGCGGCCGAGCCGTCGGTCTTGACGACGACGGCGAGCAGGGGGCGGCTGTCGAGGTCGGTGACGGTGGACGCCGGCCAGACCGGCGGCGTGGGCGGCGCGCCGGACGGGCGGGGGCCGACGAGGTCCGGGAACACGGCCGCGGCCACGGCACCGGGCGGGCACGAGCCGTACGCCGGCACCCGGGCGAGGTCGGCGCAGGCGACCAGCCCCGGTCCCTGCGGGGTGTCGCGCCAGAACTCCTCGGGGTTCGAGCGCACCGGGATCACCGCCTCGACGCCGGGGATCGCGGCGAGGCCACCCGCCGGGATGTCCGCCGTGGACGGTGGCGGCGCTCCCTCGCGGAGGTCCTCCGGCCAGAGCGTGAGGGTGAGGGAGCTGGCGGCCAGCGAGCCGGGCTCGGGTGCCGCGCGCTGGGTGACGTACGAGGTGATGGCGCCGGTGGCGGCGCTGGTCACGAACAGGGCCACGACGAGGCCGCTGACCGAGCGGAAGGCGGCCATCGGGTTGTCGGCGAGACGCCGGCCGGCGATCAGGGTCGCGGGACGCCGCGCGTGTTGGGCCACGAGCCGGGCCGCCCGCAGGGTGAGCCACGGGCCGGCCAGCACCAGGCCGGTCAGCGTCAGGACGAACCCGGCGACGTACGCGTAGGTCTGGGCGTCCGTGGTCTCCGGCCGCCGGCCCACGACGTACGCCAGCTCGCCGATCCCCGCCAGGAGCGGGACGAGGCGCCACGCGCGCGGCGGCCGGGGCGTGACCCGGCGGGTGACCCCGAGCGGCGAGATCCGGACCCGCCGCAGCGCCAGCCGGGCCGCGACCGCCGCGCCGAGCGGCACGCCGACCAGGACCGCCAGGACGTCGACGAGCCGCAGCGACAGGTCGGCCGGGAAGAACGTGGCGCCGGTGAACGGCAGCGCGGCCAGACCCGGCCGGACGGCGGCGAAGAGGCCGAAGCCGGCGAGCGTGCCGGCGACCGCGGCCACCGTGGACTCGGTCGCGGCGAGCACGGCGATCTGCCGGGGTGTGGCGCCGACCAGACGCATGGCGGCGAAGCGCTGCTCGCGCCGGGCAGCGGAGAGCCGGGTGGCGGTGCCGACGAAGATCAGCACCGGGAAGAGCAGCGCCGCGGCGACGACCGACAGCGCCACCGTGAGCATGTCGGCGTTGAGGCCGACGACGCAGCGGTCGCACCGGGCCGGGTCGGTCGTGAGCACGCCGCGCACCTGGACGGCCTGCGGCAGGCCGGCGAGGTCCGCGGGGCGGTGGCCCACCACGGCGATCAGGCTGTCCGGCGACGGCAGCGCCGCGTCGCCGATCAGGCCGGCCTCGCGGCCGGGGAAGCGGTCGGCGAGCTGGTCGGCGGGCAGCTCGCGGAGCAGGTCACGCAGGGCGGGCGAGACGAAGAACTCGTCCGGCCCGGGCAGCGCGGGCAGGCCGGGCGGGACCGGCGCGGTCGGGCCGGTCGCGGCGACGTCGACGCGCGTCAGCTCCGCGCCGCGGACGTAGTCCCGGCGCGCCAGCCACCACGCGGGGTCGGCGGTGCCGGTGCTCGTCGCCGCGCCGGCGACGCCGGTGTTGAGCCAGGCGTAGCGGAGGTTCTGCGCGTGCGTGGCGTTGATCCCCGCCAGGGTGGCGAGGAGCAGCCCGGTGCCGAGCGCGACCGCGACCGCGATGACGACCAGGCGGGTGACGGCCTCGCGGCCGCCGGAGACGGCGAGGCGGAGCCCGAAGCGGATCACGACAGCACCGGCTCGACGGAGGTGACCCGGCCGTCGCGGACGATGACCTCGCGGTCGGCGTACGCCGCGACCCGGGCCTCGTGGGTGACCACGACGACGGTGGTGCCCCGCTCGCGGGCCGCGCCGACCATCAGCTCCATCACCTGCTCGCCGGTGAGCGAGTCGAGCGACCCGGTCGGCTCGTCGGCGAAGAGGACCTCGGGCCGCGCGACGAGGCCGCGGGCCAGCGCGACCCGCTGAGCCTGGCCGCCGGAGAGCTCGCCGGAGCGGCGGCCCTCCATCCCGGCGAGGCCGAGCCGCTCGAACCAGGGCCGCGCCTCGGCGATCGCGGCCTTGCGGCGGACACCGGCGAGCAGCAGGGGCAGCGCCACGTTCTCCTCCGCGGTCAGCTCCGGCACGAGCTGGCCGAACTGGAAGACGAACCCGAACCGGTCGCGGCGCAGCGCGCTGCGGGCGTCCTCGCCGAGCGTGTCGACGCGCCGGCCGTCGACGTGGATCTCGCCGGCGTCCGGCACGAGGATGCCGGCGAGGCAGTGCAGCAGCGTGGACTTGCCGGACCCGCTGGGCCCCATGACCGCGAGGATCTCGCCGCGCTCGACCCGCAGGCTCGCGCCGCGCAGGGCCGGGGTCTCGCCGAAGGAGAGGACGACGTCGCGCGCCTCGATCATCGGGCCACCGCCTTGGCCAGGGCGTCCAGCCGCGCGACGGTGACGTCGATCCAGCGCAGGTCGGCCTCCAGGTGGAACAGCCCGTGGTCGGCGAGGAGGGTGTCGACCAGTTCGCCGCCGCGCTTGCGCTCGGTCAGCTCGCGCATCCGCTGGACGTGGGCGTGGCGCTGGGCGTCGAGGTACTCCTCGGCGGGGCGGCCGAGCATGAGTGCCAGCACCACCTTGGCGAACAGCACGGTCTGCAGGTGCGGCTCCGGCTCGATCGGCTCGCGCAGCCAGGTGTCGACCTCGGCGGCACCGGACTCGGTGATCACGTAGCGCTTGCGGTCCGGCCCGTCGCCCGGCTCGACGCCGATCACCACCTTGCCGTCGCGGGCCAGCCGGGCCAGCGTCGAGTAGACCTGGCCGAACGGCAGCGGCTTGCCGCGACCGAAGTAGGTGTCGTAGTCGCGCTTCAGGTCGTAGCCGTGGCGGGGCTCGCGCTCGAGCAGGCCGAGCAGGGTCAGGGGGACGCTCATGCCGGGGACTATACACTAGGCGTATACGCTTGGTGCATATCCAGGTCAGGCGAGGTTGCCGCCCATTGGTCGGCGTGGAGGGAGCCGGTGGCGTTGTCAATCCACCGGTGGGCGAGGGTGCCGTCGGTGGTGCGGTAGGAGTAGCCGGCGGCCTGGGCCACGTCCTCGACGCCGCGGGCCATCGAGGTGAAGAACGGGTTCTCGATGTCGGGGATGACCAGCGCGATGACCTCGGAGCTCCGCAGCCGCAGCGTGCGCGCGACCCGGTTGGGGGTGAAGTTCAGCGCGCGCGCCGCCTCCCGGACCCGCTTCGCCTTGTCGGCGGAGACGTTCTGGCCGTTGAGGACGCGCGACACGGTGGCCGGCGACACGCCGGCCCGGGCCGCGACCTCGTAGATCGTTGGCATCGTCTCCCCCACGGCTCCGTCCGGTGTCGCGTCGGCGTGGCCACCATTGTGCGGAACGTGACGGGCGTTGACACGACCACGGGGGCCCGGCTCACGCCGGAGATCCTGTCCACAGTGGATGCGCGGGTCTACTACCAGATCACCTACGAGCTCGGCGGCGACCACTCCGGCGACGGCTACCCGCACGCGTCCTTGAGGTTCGCCGGGACGACGACCTCGTTGACCAGCGGGTTGCCGAGCCGGGACACCTGCACGCGCTCGCCGCGGATGCCGGTCGCGGTCTGGCCGGTGACCCGGACCCGGGCCCGGTCGGTGGTCGCCCAAACGCCGATGACCGGGTTGCGGGTGGCGTCGCCGCGCAGCGCCACGTCCTCGAAGGGCGCCTGGAGGGCGAACGTGTTGACGTTGTAGCCGGCCAGGGTGTCCCGGCCCGTCTCCGTGAGGTCGCCGCCGTAGAGCAGGTCGACGACGCTCGGGTCGAGGAAGAACGGGTCGTCGGCCTGCCCGGCGAACAGCCTCCAGCCGCCGTCCAGCTGGATCGTCGCCTCGTCGCGCAGCTTCCGGTAGTCCGGCGTGGACGCCGCGCCGACCCGCGACGGCGCGACCGGCGCGTCGCGGACCCGGGTCCGGAACGGCGCGCCGTCGAAGGACGACTTCCAGCGTGTAGGTCTGCTTGAACCGGAGGTTCTCGTCGTCGAACGAGTCGACCGGCCCGTTGTTGTAGAGGAACGTCGAGCCGCCGCGGCGGTCGACGTCCGCCTTCGCGTCGCCGTCGTTGTCCACGTTGATGGCGTACGCCGCGTCGGTGGCGAAGGGGTAGAAATTGGGCCCGCCGTCCGGCTCCTCGAACGGGATCCAGTTCGCGATGACCGTGACGTAGCCCGGGCGGTCCGGGCTGACGACGGCGTACAGGTCGAGGACCGAGCGGACCGAGGGGTCGTGCCGGCGAACTGGCGGCGTGCGTACCGTCCGCTGGGGTTGCGTGGCGCTGGCGGCGGTGCGAAGGTCGGTGCGTGCGGTGTGGCCGAGTCGATCGTGGGGTGTCGCCGTGGTCGTGACGTTCCCACGGCGACGGTCGGCGGCGCCGCCGCCCACCGCCGCGGCCGACGGGGCCGATCCCCTGGCCGCCGCCCTGGCCGGCGCGCTCGCCGGCGACGAGGAGGCGTTCCGGATCCTCTACCGGGGCGTGCATCCCGGCCTGCTGCGTTATCTGCGCGTTCTCGTCGGCTCCGATGCCGACGACGTGGCGTCCGAGACCTGGCTGCAGGTCTGCCGGGACCTCGCGAGCTTCAGCGGCGACATCGCGGGGTTCCGGGCGTGGTGCGCAACCGTCGGGCGGCACCGGGCCCTCGACCACATCCGGCGGGCCCGGCGCCGGCCGGAGACCGTCCCCGACGAGGGCCAGCTCGCGGCGCTTCCCGACATCGCGGACACCGAGACCCTGGCCGGCGACGCCATCGCCACCGAGCGCGCGCTCGCCCTGATCGCCACCCTGCCGCCGGACCAGGCGGAGGCGGTCCTGCTGCGCGTCGTCGTCGGGCTGGACGCCGGATCGGCGGCGCAGGTCCTCGGCAAGCGTCCCGGAGCGGTACGGACGGCCGCGTACCGCGGTCTGCGCCGGCTCGCCGGCACGATGGAGCCGCACCGTGCGTGACGACGCCGAGCTGGAACGGATGCTCGACGGCGGTCCCCTGCCGCCGGCGCTGGAGGCGCTGCGCGCTCCGGCGTCCCCGGCGGAGCTGCGGGGCGAGGCGGCGGCCGTGGCGGCCTTCCGTGCGGCGATGTCCGGCCCGCCGCCGCGGCCTGTGGCCCGGGTGGTGCGGGGAGCGATCGCCGTGAAGATCACCGCTGTGCTGGCGCTGCTCGCCAGCGGCGGGCTCGCGGTGGCCGCGGCGACCGGCGGGCTGCCGGGGGTGCCGCGCATACCGGAGCCGCCGCGGTCGAGCGTTCCCGCCGAGCCGATGCCGCCACAGGGCGAGGTGCGGGAGCGCGCTCCGGTGTCGCCCACGGTGTCGCCGTTCACGTCGCCGTTCCGTTCGCCGTTGCCGGACGCGAGCGCCGGCCTCGACGCCGGCGACGACAAGGAAGCGTTCACCGGCCCCGGCAACGGCAACGGCAGCGGGAACGGGAACGACCACGGCAACGGCAACGGCAACGGCCACGGCACCGGGAACGGCAACGGCAACGACCACGGCAACGGGAACGGGAACGGCAGCACGAACGGCCAGGGCAAGGGAAACGGGAACGGCAGCACGAACGGCCAGGGCAAGGGAAACGGGAACGGCAGCACGAACGGCCAGGGCAAGGGAAACGGGAACGGGGCCACGAACAGCAACGGCGGCGGAAGCGGCAACGGGCCCGGGAACCGGAACGCCAACGGAAACCGGGCCGGGAACGGCAACGGCGCCGGAAACGCCAACGGGGCCAGTGCCAACGGCAACGGCGCTGGGAACGGCAACGGGGCCGGGAGCGGTCGCGGTGGGCCGTCGACGGAGTCGAAGGTGCCGGATTCGCCCCAGCCAGGGCGGCCGCACGCCGGTTAACCGGTCAACGCGACCGGGATCCTGGGACATGACCCGGTTGGCGGGCGGCGTGGTGCCGGCGGCGGACCGGCGGGTGTGGCCCGCCGGTCCGGTCGTGCTGCCCGGCGCTCCCGTCGTCGTCGGCCCGCGATCGGCCCGGCCCGCACCGCCGACCCTCTGGACGCGCGCGGCGCGCTGAGGCCAGGGCCGGGACGGCCCGCTCACACCACGCAGAGGATCTCGCCGTGGAGGACGGAGAACCAGCCGTCGTCGGCCGCGGCCCAGGTGCGCCAGCCGTCGGACAGCTCCGCGAGCTCCGGCGGGGTGGCGAGGCCCACCTCGACCGCGCGGTCGGCGAAGGCGGACTCCACCACGCGGTCGGCCCACATGCCGCCCCACCACGCGCGGTCGTCGGGGGTCGCGAAGCACCAGGTCGAGGACGTGGCGGTGACCGTGGTCAGCCCCGCGTGGCGGGCCCAGGACATCAGGCGGCGGCCGGCGTCGGGCTCGCCGCCGTTGGCGCGGGCGAGCCGCTCGTAGAGGTCGAGCCACCGGTCGAGCGCCGGAACCCGGGGCCACCAGGTGAACGCGGCGTAGTCGCTGTCCCGCGCGGCGACGAGACCTCCGGGCCGGCAGACCCGGGCCATCTCGCGCAGCGCCGCGACCGGGTCGGCGACGTGCTGGAGCACCTGGTGGGCGTGGACGACGTCGAACGTGCCGTCGGGAAAGCCGAGCGCGTGCACGTCCTCCACGGCGAACGCGACGTTCGTCAGACCCCGGCCGGCGGCGACCGCGCGGGCCGCGGTCAGGGCCTCGGGTGCCGTCTCCACGGCGGTCACCGTGCCCACCCGCTCGGCGAGATCCGCGGTGATCGTCCCCGGCCCGCAGCCGACGTCGAGCAGCCGGGCGTCCGGCGTGAGCGACGGCAGCAGGTAGGCGGCGGAGTTGGCGGCGGTGCGCCAGCGGTGCGACCGCAGGACCGACTCGTGATGCCCGTGGGTGTAGACGACCATGCCCACACCGTACGCCGGCCATCCCGTCATTCGGGAGATCAATCCTGCATCGTGGTACGCAACGGAGGCGGACGCGGCGCGGAACGCGACCGCCCCGCGAGGACTCACTGACTGTGTGAGATGGACCCTCCTGGCCGCCGCCCTGCTGCTGGCCGCCTGTGACGCGACCGCGGACCCGAGCCCGCCGCCCACCCCGGCCCCGTCCGGCGCCTCGGCCGTCCCGGAGCTGCGGCTGCCGGCCGTCGCCGCCGGCGCCACCTGCCCCGTGACCGCGCCGACGAGATGGCACTCGCCGTCCGCCGCGTACGCCGTCCTCGGTCCCGGCCCCGTCTACCCGGTCGCCGACTACTTCCAGCCCGGACCCGTCCTGGAGCTGCGCGCCGCCGACCGCAACCACGACGGCAGCTACACCAAGAAGGTCCGCTGGATCGCGGAAGGCTACGGCGGCCCGGTGCTCGTCCGGGCCGCCCGGATCGACGGGCCGGGAGCCGCCGCCGTGGAGTTCTCCTACCGGGGCGAGGAGCGCTCCGGCGGCTGGCACGCCGAGCTGACGGCCCCTGCCAGCGACATCCCGGCGACCACCACGGTGAGCGGGCCCGGCTGCTACGCGTACCAGGTGGACGGCACCGGGTTTCGCGCCACCGTCGTGTTCCGCGCCGCCTACTCAGGGTTTGCGGGGTGAGCCCGACCGCGGTGCCGCGTCGACCGGCTCCTCGACGTCGACACCGTCGATGGCCCCGGCGGCGACCGCGGTCGCGCGTTCGGTGCTGGCCAGGTCGAGGGTGCTGCGCAGGGTGACCGGCTTGAGCAGCACGGCCGCGATCACGCCGACCACCGCGATCCCGGCCGAGATCAGGAAGATGTGGCCGGTCGCGTCGCCGTAGGCGGCGCGGACGATGTGCTGGATCGCCGCCGGCAGCGCGTCGAGGTTGAGGTTGCTGTTGCCGCCGCTGGCCGACGCGGGGACGCCGGCCGCGGCCAGGTCGTGCGTGATCTGGTCGGTGACCCGGCGCGCGAGGATCGCGCCGAGGACCGACACGCCGATCGTGCCGCCCAGCGACCGGAAGAACGCGACCGACGAGCTGGCGGCGCCGATGTCGCGCAGCGCCACCGTGTTCTGCACGGCGAGCACCAGGTTCTGCATGGTCATGCCGACGCCGACGCCGACCAGCAGCATCGCGGCGCTGACGTACAGCAGCGAGGTCTCGTGGTCGATGGTGCCGAGCAGCGCGAAGCCGGCGACCAGCACGACCGAACCGACGACGATGTACGGCTTGATCTTCCCGGTACGGGTGATCATCCGACCGGCGACGATCGACGAGATCAGCACGCCGGCCATCATCGGGATGGTCAGCAGGCCCGCCTCGGTGGGCGTGTAGCCGCGGCCGATCTGGAAGTACTGGCCGAGGAAGACGGCGCCGCCGAACATCGCCATGCCGACGGCCAGGCTGCCGAGGATGGCCAGCGCCGTGGTGCGCTCGCTGACGATCTTCAGTGGGACGACCGGTTCCGCCGCCCGGGCCTCGACCAGCACCGCGAGGGCGAGCAGTAGCACCGCGCCGCCGACCATGGCGAACGTCTGCCACGACAGCCAGGCGAACGAGCCGTCGACGAAGGAGATCCAGACCAGCAGGATGCTCACCCCGACCGCGATCAGGCTCGCGCCGAGGTAGTCGATCTTCACGTTCTCGCGCCGGATCGTGGGCAGGTGGAGGGTGGCCTGGAGGACCACCAGCGCGATCACGGCCACCGGCACGCCGACGAAGAAGCACCAGCGCCAGCCGAGCCAGGAGGTGTCGACGATCAGGCCGCCGAGCAGCGGGCCGCCGACCGTGGCCAGGGCCATCACGCCGCCGAGGTAGCCGTTGTAGCGGCCCCGCTCGCGGGGCGGGATCATCGCCGCGATCGCCACCTGGACGAGGGCCTGCAGGCCACCGACGCCGATGCCCTGGAACGCGCGGGAGGCGATCAGCTGGCCGGCGTTCTGGCTGAAGCCGGCGACCACCGACCCGACGAGGAAGATGACGATCGCGAGCTGGATCAGGAGCTTCTTGTTGAACAGGTCGGACAGCTTGCCCCAGATGGGCGTCGTCGCGGTCGCGGTGAGCAGCGTGGCGGTGACGACCCAGGTGTACTGCGTCTGTGACCCGTTGAGCGCGCCGATGATGCGCGGCAGCGCGGTCGACACGACGGTGCCGCTGACCATCGCGACGAACAGCACCAGCAGGAGGCCACTGAGGGCTTCGAGGGTCTGCCGGTGGCTCATCGGTGCGGGCTCCGCCGGCACGGGACGCGCGGCGGTGGTGGGTGCGCTCATGAGCGCGGCCTCCAAAGGGAGCGAATTCGGCGATCGCCCTCCAGCTTCCTCCGGATCTTGCCGTCTGCGCAACTTTGCTCAATGAGAAACTAATTACATCCCCGGGAGAGTGACGACCGGCGCGCCGCGGAATACCGGCACAATCGTCGATATGACGAAGTGGGAGTACGCCCGCCTGGAGTACCGGGCCGCCGGTTCCTACGGCGCCGACCAGTTCATGGACTGGAACGCGACCTTTCACCACGCGGGTGGCGCACAGCGCTGGGGCACCGACGAGCGGTTCGACGACATGCGCCACCTCAACCGCGCCGGCAGGGAAGGATGGCAGGCGTACGACCGCAACGCCACCTATTTCCCCAACGAGCCGCACCGACTCTACGGGGTCACCTACTCCCTGCGCCGCCCCGTCGAGGACCGCTGAGCGGCGAAGCGTGAGGAAGGGCCCCTTCCTAACGCCCAGGCGTTAGGAAGGGGCCCTTCCTTTCAGCGGGTGGACCTCACCCGCGCTGGCAGGTCACCGCGGTCGGTGCCGTTGTGCCGGTGCCGCTGCCGATCAGGCCGAACGCGGTCGTCCCGTTCGGAGCCAGCGCACCGTTCCAGGCTGCGTTGCGGACCGTTACCGTCGTGCCACTCTGGGTGTATTCACCGCTCCAGAGCTGGCTCACCCGCTGCCCGTCGGCGTAGGTCCAGGTGACCGTCCACCCGGTGATCGGCGAGCTGCCGGTGTTGCGCACCGTCACCTCCGCCTGGAACCCGCCGGGCCAGGAGCCGGTCGTCCGGTAGGTGGCGGCGCAGCCACCCGGCCCGCCCGTGGGCGACCCGGTGGGCGACGCGGTCGGCGAGACCGTAGGCGACACGGTCGGCGAGACCGTCGGCGACACGGTGGGAGACACCGTCGGCGAGGCGGTCGGCGTCACCGTGGGCGGCGCGCCGACCCGGTCGGCGACGATGATGCCCCGCCCGTTCGTGCCCAGGTACAGCCGGCCGAACACCCGCGGGTCCCCGGTCAGCGCCTCCCCCGCGTTGCCGTACCGGTGCTGGTCGTCGTTGATCCGGACCCACGACCCGCCGGTGGTGTCCGACCGGAAGATCCCGTCGACGCCGTCGACCCGGCCCACGATGAAGACCGCCGGGTACGTCGTTCCCGGTGCACCCTTGCCGAACCCGACGTTCACCGCGCTGGTCACCGTCGCGATCCTGCTGAACGTGGCGCCGAAGTCGGTGGACCGGAACAGCCCCGTCGACCCGGCCACCCAGACGTCGGCTCCGACGGTCTTGAGCTTGCCGTCCGTGGGCAGGCCCGACGCCGCCGCCGTGAAGGTGCGGCCGCCGTCCGCGCTCGCGTACACCCGCCCGGCGGAGAGCCCGTAGAAGCGGCGCGGGTCGACCCGGCTCGCCTCCACCGTGGCGCCGGCGGGAATTCCGGTCGACGGGCTCCACGAGCTGCCCCGGCTGGTCGAGTAGTGCACCCCGGTGCCCTGCGGGCTCCAGACCACCGCCGAGGCGTCGGAAGCGATCGCGACCGTGCCGCCGCCGGTGACGCCACCGGGCTCCTGGCCCTGGTACCACGTCCGCCCGCCGTCGGTGGAGACGCCGATCCGGTTGACGTTCGGGTTGGCGGCCTTGTCGACGTTGCCGACGCGGACCATCACCGCCGGGTCCGCCTCGGCGAAGTCGAGGCTGGTGTTGCTGCCGAGGTTCGGGGTGTCGTGGAAGCTCGCCGGCACCGCGTCGAGGTTGTCGTGGCGGAAGCCGCCGATGTCGCCGAGCGCGCTCACCAGCGGCGCGCCGGAGGGCGGGCTGGCGAGGTCGAGCACCGCCGTCTCCTCCAGGCCCCGGGCCATCGGCCGGATGGTGAACGTCTGGCCGGCCGTGTCCCACTTGGTCAGGTCGGTGGTCGCGTAGACGGTGGCACCGGTCCCGTACAGCATCCGGTCGGAGTTGAACGGATCGATTTCCAGCGACTCGGTCATCCAGCCGAGCTTCGGCGTCTGCTCCGGCGCGTTCGGCGCCGTGTTGAAGTCCAGCCACGGGTTGGCGGAGATGTCCATCGTGTAGCGGTTGACCCGGTTGGGGTAGCCGTTGAAGTCCCACACGCGGGACCAGGTGGCGCCGCCGTCCCGGGTCCGGAAGAAGATCGCGTCCGGCCACCAGGAGATCTGGGCCGCCACCAGGAGCGTCCCGGGGTTCTGCCGGTCGATGGTCAGGCCGCTGTAGCCGTAGTACAGGTCGCTGCTGGTCGACGGCACCGGGCTGATCCGGGTCCACTCGCCGGTGGCCCGGGACAGCTTCCAGACGTCGCCCTTGCCGCCGTCGTACGGGCCGCCGGTGTCGCTGGTCGCGATGTAGAGGAAGCCGCCGGTGGGGTCGACGACCGCCTTGTGCGCGAGGAAACCGGTCGGTTGGTCGGGGATGCGCTGCCAGGTCACGCCCGCGTCGGTGCTGCGGTAGACGGGGTTCTGCTTGTCCGCCACGCCGACGTAGATCGTCCGGGTCGGCGTGCCCGGCGTACCCGTGGCCGGGTCGAACTCGACCCAGGTGACGCCCTGGTTGCCGGTGAGGTAGCCGTTGGGGTCCGCCGGGTCCTGCGCGTAGTTGCCCGCGTTCGGGAACGCGGTCACCTTCGCCCAGGTGGCGCCGTGATCGGTGCTGCGCCACAGCCCGTTGCCGCCCTCGGCGCCGTAGTAGAGGACGCGGCCGTCGTTGGGGTCCACGGCGAGCCGCTCGCCCTGACCGCGGCCGGGCATGTTGCCACCGACCTTGAACGGCAGCTGGTACGCCTGCCAGGTGTCGCCCTTGTCGGTCGAGCGCAGGATCGCCCCGTTGTTGGGGTCCCAGTCGTTGGTGTACATGCCGACGGCGGCGTACACCCGGTTGGTCTGCACGGGGTCGGCGGCGATGCTGAGCACGCCGTTCCAGCCCCAGCGGTCCCAGCCGACCCAGTCGAGCAGCGGTTTCCACGACTGTGTGGCGGGGATCCAGCGGTAGGCGCCGCCGATGTCGGTCCGGGCGTAGATCAGGTCGCGTTCGCCCGGGTTGAAGACGATGCCCGGGACGAAGCCGCCGCCGTCGATCCGGACGTTCTTCCAGGTGTACGTGTCGCTGGCGGCCGCGGCCGGGACCAGTGCCGGCCGCGGCGCGGTGACCACGGTGAGCGCCGCCGCGGCGGCGAGCAGGGCCACGGCGAGCGCCGGGCCCAGCGTGGAGCGGTGGATGCGCATGGATGCCTCTCTGGTAGCGGTTCGCGTCGCGCACCGGAGAGGGCGGAGAGGCCGTCGCCCACGTCTTCGGCGCACGCGCAAAGGGCGGGTCGTTGCCCTCGCTCACCCGCCGAAAGGAGGCTCCCGCGCCGGCCTCGGCGCCGAGATTCACACGTGCGATCGTTGTCTGTCAATGGTCAGATGGTCGGATGCACTGAGCGGCTGGTGTCCCGCCGGGCTGCCCTGTTCGGCGGAGCGCTGGCCGCCGCGGAAGCGGCGCTCGCCGCACCGGCGCCGGCCGCCGCGGGCCGGCGGTTAGCCTGCCGGGAATGGCCACCCTGCCCCACGCCGCGGCGCGGGAGCGCGTGCTGCTCACCGTCCACGGCGACGGCGTCGACCTCGACCTCACCACCGGTGACACACTGTTCCGCTCGGTCACCATGGTCCGGTTCGCGTGCGCCAGGCCGGCGCGGCGACGTTCGTCGAGATCCAGCCGGCGGAGCTGCGCACTGCCACCCTCAACGGCGCGCCGCTCACCGGCTGGGCCGACCGCCGGCTGACCCTGCCCGACCTGCGCGCCGAGAACGTGCTGGTGGTCGAGGCCGCGCGCGCGGAGAGGCTCCTGGCGACCGGCGACCTGCCCCCGTCGGTGGTCCGCGCCGTCGCGACGGGCCGGGCGGAGCCGCGGCGCGCGCTGGCGTCGCGGGCGGCGTTCCCGGCGGGCTAGCGCGCGGCGGCCCGTACGCTGGCGATTTGTGTCCACCGTCTGGTCCGTGGCGCTGCTGGCCGCCGTGCTGGCGTTCGCGGTGGTGCGGCCGCGCGGTCTGCCGGAGGCGACCGTGGCGGTGCCCGCCGCCGCCGTCGCCGTCGGCGGCGGGCTGGTGCCCTGGCCCGCCGCCCGGGACGAGCTGGAGCTGCTCGGGCCGACCGTCGGCTTCCTCGCCGCGATCCTCGTCCTCGCGCATCTCGCGGACGCGTGGGGCGTGTTCGCCTACGCCGGCGGGATCGCGGCCCGGTTCGGGCGGGGCGGCCCGACGCGGCTGCTCACCGTCGTCTTCGGCATCGCCGCGACGGTCACCGCCGTGCTCAGCCTCGACGCGACGGTGGTGCTGCTGACCCCGGTCGTGTTCGCCACCGCGGCCGCCGCCGGGGTGCGGGCACGGCCCCACGTGTACGCGTGCACGCACCTCGCCAACGCCGGTTCGCTGCTCCTGCCGGTCTCGAACCTCACCAACCTGCTCGCGTTCGCCGCGACCGGGCTGACGTTCCTCGGCTTCGCCGGCATGATGGCGCTGCCGTGGCTGGCGGTGATCGTGGTCGAGTACGCCGTGTTCCGCCGGTTCTTCGCCGGCGACCTCGCGGTGCCGGCGCGGCCGGCGCCGGCACCCGACGTGCCCGCGCCGCGCTTCGCCCTGGCGGTGCTGGCGCTCACGCTGGCCGGCTTCGCGCTCGCGGAGCCGCTCGGGCTGGCGCCGGCGTGGGTCGCCGCCGCCGGCGCCGTCGTGCTCGCGGTCCCGCTGGTGGTACGCGCGCCGCGCGCCGAGCGGGCCCGCACGGCCCCGCGGATCGCCGCCGAGACCAACCCACTGTTCTGCTTCTTCGTCCTCGGCCTCGGGGTGGTGGTGCTGGCCCTGCGCCGGCACGGCCTCGACGACCTGATCGCGGCGCTGACCCCGCGCACGGCCGACCTGCTGGGCCTGCTGGCGGTCGCCGCCCTCGGCGCGCTGCTGGCCAACCTGGTCAACAACGTCCCCGCGACGCTGGTGCTGGTGCCGGTCGTCGCCCACACCCCCGCCCTGGTGCTGGCGGCGCTGATCGGGGTCAACGTCGGCCCGAACCTGACGTACGTGGGCTCACTGGCGACCCTGCTGTGGCGGCGCATCCTCCACGCCCGCGCCGCACCACCGGGCACGGCGGCGTTCCTGTCCCTCGGCGCCCTGACGGTCCCGGCGTGTCTGACCGCCGCGGTAGCGGCGCTATGGGTGGCTCTGCGAATATCGACGGTGTTATGAAGGTTGTCGTCTGGCTGGCGGAGGGCACCTGGGAGGCGTGCGTCGACGCCGCCACCTGGGCGGCACCGCCGTCGGCGACGATCACGCTGCTCTTCGTGGTGGACCCGTCCCTGGCCGGGGACGTACACGACGCGTTCGAGGGCCTGGTCGGCCGCGGCACCCACGGCCCGGACCCCGGCGCGGCGATCTCGGCGGCCGCGGCCCAAGCGGCGGACGCGGTGCTGTCGGCCGCGGCGGCCCGCCTGGCCCGGCCGGCGGCCCTGGTCCGGCGGGCGGGACGCCCGGAGGACGAGGTGGTGGCGGCCGCGTCGGGTGCCGACCTGCTGGTGGTGGCCCGGGACGGACCGGTGAGCCGACTGGGGCCGCACAGCCTGAACCCACCGACGCGGTTCGTGGTGGACCACGCACCCTGCGCGGTCCTTCTGGTCTGGCCGGCAACCCCACCCCCGGTCGACACGATCCCGCCACCGCCCGCACCCCGATGAGGTCGCGGGCCGCCGTGCGGCGGACTGACGCGGCAGTCAGCTGACCGGTGCCCCTCCCGCGCGCCGACGGAGCGCACGGGGACGTGCCGGGCCAACCGTCACTCGGCCGGTCGCTCGCACGTAGGTGGAAACGAGGCCACCTGCCTTGTTCTCGACCACCGGCGCCGACTGGCCCCTGCTCGTGCGGGACAGCGGGCGGTGTCAAGCGCTGACGAGGATGAGGGTGCCGTTGGCTCGGACGATCCACGCCGCCGACCCCCGACGATCGAAGGCGGGCAGAGGTGCCGCCCGCCACCACAGGCCGGCCGAACCGCACGAGGACGCAATGCCAACGGCGTGGCGATGGTCGCTCGCATCGGACGCCAGTGCCCGTCGTCCACGCGGCCTGGCCGCAACAGAGACGGCGCCGACCATCGTAGAATCGGCAGACATGACCCTGCCGCGTCGACCCGCCAGCCACCCCCTCCACAGCGAAACCGCTACCAAACAAAAACTCCCCTGCTGATCTTCAAACCCCCAGCTCAACAAGTGTCGTCCCCGCGCACGCGGGGGTGGTCCGGTGTCCAGTCAGTTCCACCCTTGCTGATCGCGGTCGTCCCCGCGCACGCGGGGGTGGTCCGTCGACGGCCAAACCCTTGGGGTGGTCGCTATTGTCGTCCCCGCGCACGCGGGGGTGGTCCGTAAAAGAAAGGGAAATCCGCCCCGGCCAGAGTGTCGTCCCCGCGCACGCGGGGGTGGTCCCGTCCGCAGGCTGTGGACCTTGCCGCGGACCGTGTCGTCCCCGCGCACGCGGGGGTGGTCCCAACTCATCGGCATAATCGTAAAGCCAATCCA
>Ga0164243_10001155_pt1 | contig 45682 bp, 42 predicted proteins | sample OricompcompostOP_FD_108781 | JGI IMG/M metagenome (GOLD analysis project Ga0164243, IMG submission 108781) | Organic Plus compost microbial communities from Emeryville, California, USA - Original compost - Organic plus compost (OP) | ecosystem: Engineered > Solid waste > Mixed feedstock >...
AAGCGCCTGCGGCCATTGGGCGACGATCAGGTCGTTCGGGCGCGGGTGGGCGGAACCGGACATAGCATGCCATAACTCTTCGGTAATGAAGGGCATGAAGGGGTGCAGCATGACGAGGATCTGGTCGAAAGCCCAGCCCGCGACGGCGCGGGTTTCCTCATCCATCTGGCCCTTGGAAAGTTCGATATACCAGTCGCAGAACTGGTCCCAGACGAAGTGGTAGATGGCGTTTGCCGCCGCGTCGAAGCGCAGTTCCTTCATCGCGGTGTCGATCGCCTGCACCGTCGCAACCGTCTCCGCGACAATCCAGCGATTGACGGGCGCCTGCGCCGACGGCGCTTCATGGCTGGCGGATGCGCCCACGCCATTGGCTTGCAGGAAACGCGCGGCGTTCCACAGCTTCGTCGCGAAATTGCGGTATCCCTCGACGCGCTTCTCATCCATTTTCACGTCGCGGCCCTGGCTTTCCATCGCCGCCATGAAGAAGCGCAGCGCGTCCGCGCCGAAGCGGTCAATCAGACCCAGCGGATCGACCACATTACCCTTGGACTTGGACATTTTCTGCCCGTCCGCGGCGCGCACCAGTCCATGCAGATAAAGCTTGCGCCATGGCACGTCGCCCATGAACTCCAGCCCCTGCATCGCCATGCGCGCATCCCAGAAGAAGAGGATGTCGAAGCCCGAAATCAGCAGGTCGTTGGGATAATGCCTGGCGAGCGTTTCGGTCTGTTCAGGCCAGCCCAGCGTGCCGAAAGGCCAGAGCGCGGAGGAAAACCATGTGTCGAGCACGTCGGGATCGCGGGCCAGTTTCTTGTTGCCCGCAAGAGTTTGCGCCTCTTCCTCCGTCTCGGCGACGTAGGGATTGCCGTCCCCGTCATACCATGCCGGAATCTGGTGCCCCCACCAGAGCTGGCGGGAGACGCACCAGGGCTGGATATTTTCCATCCAGTTGAAGAAGGTTTTTTCCCACGTCTTCGGGACGATCTCGATCCGCCCGTCGCGCACCGCCTGCATCGGCGCGACGGCAAGTTTCTCGGCGTCCACATACCATTGGTCGGTCAGCCACGGTTCGATCACCACGCCCGAACGGTCGCCATAGGGCGTCTGGATCGTGCGCGGTTCGAAGTCGGCCTCTTGCGGTTCGCCGTCCTTGTTCTTCGTGACATGCGGCACCAGCAGGCCCAGCCCCTTCATCTCCGCGACCACCAGTTCGCGCGCGCCGTCGACGCCATCCCTGCGGAAACGGTGCAGGCCAAGGAAGCGATCCGGGATCAGGCCGTCCGCCGTCTGGATCACATTGGCGTCGGCATCGAACATGTTGAGCATGTCGGCGGCCTTCATCCCCGCGCGCTTGCCAACCTCGAAATCGTTGAAGTCATGGCCGGGCGTGATCTTGACCGCACCAGATCCCAGTTCCGGGTCGGCATGGTCGTCCGCCACCACCCTGAAGCGGCGGCCGGTGATGGGTTGGAGAATGTCCTTGCCGATCACATCCTTGTAGCGCGGATCGTCGGGATGCACGGCCACCGCCATGTCGGCCAGCATCGTTTCCGGGCGGGTGGTGGCGACAACGATATGATCCGACCCATCGGCCAGCGTCACTCCGTCCGCCAGCGGGTATCTGAACCGCCAGAAGCCTCCATTCGTTTCCTTCGTCTCGACCTCCAGGTCGGAGATGGCGGAGCGGAAATGCGGGTCCCAGTTCACCAGCCGCTTGTCGCGATAGAGCAGGCCGCGCTTGTGCAGTTCCACAAACGTCTTGATGACGGCCCGCGAAAAGCCCTCATCCATGGTGAAGCGCTCATTGGCCCAGTCCATCGAGCAGCCCAGCCGCCGAAGCTGGCCGGTGATCGCGCCGCCGCTCTCGGCTTTCCAGTCCCACACCTTCGCGACGAAATCCTCGCGGGTGAAGTCGGTGCGCTTGCTCCCGGCGGCGTTCAATTGCCGCTCCACCACCATCTGCGTCGCAATGCCCGCATGGTCGGTGCCCACGACCCACAGCGCATCCTTGCCGCGCAGCCGCTCGTAACGGATCACGATGTCCTGCAACGTATTGTCGAGCGCATGGCCGATATGCAGGCTGCCGGTCACGTTCGGCGGCGGATTCACGATGGTGAAGGGTTCTGCGTCGGGCCGTTCCGGGCGGAACAGGCCATTGCTCTCCCAATGGGCATACCAGCGGGATTCGATTGCGGCGGGGTCGAAGGTCTTAGGCAGTTCAGTCATGGGAAGGCGCCTTAGAGCATCACGCGAAAAAGTGGGAACCGGTTTTTCGCTTTACGCGATGCGGCAATCAAAAAAACGCCCTCCCTTTACCATTCAAGCCTTCTTTACTTGCGCGTCCACTTGTCCAGCCAGGACAGCGCCTCATCATACCATTGCAGTGAATTGCGAGGCTTGAGCACCCAGTGATTTTCATCCGGGAACACCAGCAGCTTCGACGGCACACCGCGCCGCTGGAGCGCGGTGAAGGCCGCCAGTCCCTGCGTATAGGGGATGCGGAAGTCCTTTTCGCCGGTCACGACCAGCATCGGCGTTTTCCATGCGGCCACATGATTGACAGGGTTCCACTTCTCGAACTCTTCGGGCTTTTCATAATAGGGGCCGCCATGTTCCCATTCATCGAACCACAGCTCCTCGGTTTCATAGGCCATGGCGCGGGCGTCGAACACGCCGTCATGCTGGACGAGGCATTTGAAGCCGTCCGGCCAGATGCCCGCGATCCAGTTCATCATATAGCCGCCATAGCTGGCCCCCAGCGCGCAGGCATTGCCCGCATCGACATGGGCATCCTTTGCCGCTGCCGCCGCCAGCCCCAGTTTCAGGTCTTCCAGCGGCTTTCCGCCCCAATCCTTGTTGATGCTGTCGGTGAAGGCCTGGCCATAACCCGTGCTCCCATGGAAATCGACGATGACGGCGGCATAGCCATGAGCCGCGAAAGCCTTGGGATTCCAGCGATAGGACCAGCTATCGTTGAAGCTCCCCTGCGGACCGCCATGGACAAGGAAGGCCACCGGCAGCTTGCCCGCAACCCCCTTGGGCTTCACGATCTGGCCCCAGACGGTATCGCCATTCGCGCCCTTGAAGCTGAACCGCTGGACCGACACGTCATCGACGCCCGCCAGCTTGTCGGCGTTGACGCTGGTCAGGCGCAAAGCCTTGCCCTTGGCCGGCATCTTCCAGAAATCGGCAGGCGACTGGATGCTGTCGAGCGCATAAACGAAGCCGCCATCGGGCAGCGGCGTCACGCTGCCGACATGGCCCGCCTGCGTCAGGCGCGTGACCTTTCCGAAGGCGACATCGACGCGAAAGACGGGATGATCCAGCACATCGTCAGCGGTGACGAGGATGCCCTTGCCATCCGCTTCCCATACGATCGACGCCACGGAGCGATCCCATGCTTCGGTCAGCGCCTTCGTCTCGCCGGTCGCAATGTTGCGGAGCATCAGCACCAGCCGGTCAGCCTCATAGCCCGGACGCTTCATCGCCGCATAGGCCAGCCACTGACCGTCGGGCGACACCGCAGGCATGGTGTCGGTCGCGTCATTGGCGTCGGTCAGGTTGATCGGAGCGGCGCTGCCATCCGCCGGGGCGGCGAAAATATCGAGGTTGGTGGAAAGCGGTTCGATCCGCCCTGCTTCCCGCAGGGCGAAGAACAGCGTCTTGCCATCCCTGCTCCACGCAATTTCTTCCGCTCCGCCAAAGGGCTTGGACGGGCTATCCCCGACAAGGCCACCCATCACAGACACTGCCTTGCCGCCCGGCTGCCCGCCCGACAGGGGCATGACGAAGATCCGTGACCGCTGGCCGTCCGCCCATGTGTCCCAATGGCGCACGAACAGTTGCTCATAGACGCGGCCCGTTCCCGCACTTGGCGGGTCGGCGGGCTTTACATCGTCCAGCACCTTCGCGCCCACCGGCCGGTCGGCCCAAAGCGCCACTTTCTGCCCATCGGGGCTGAGCAGATAGCCGGAAACACCGCCCGGCGCCCGGCTGACCTGCTCCGGTTGTCCGCCAGCAAGGGCCACGCGCCAGAGTTGATCGTCACCGCTGGCGTTCGAAACGAAATAGAGCGATGCGCCATCCGCCGAGAAGGCAGGTGAAGCCTCATTTTTGTCCGGGTTCGACGCGATCATTTTCGGCGCCTGCCCCTTGCGGCTGATGTCCAGCAGATACAGGTCCGTGCGTCCCCGATTACCCGACAAATCAGTGACGCGAAGCTGATAGGCCAGCCATTTGCCGTCGGGCGACGCCACCGGCGCGGAAATGCGGTTGAGACCGACCATGTCGCTCGGCGTAAAGGGCCGCGCGACCGCTGGAGCCTGCGACAATACCAGGACAGCCAGTCCGGCAAGCAATATATGTTTCATGAATGGTCCCTTGCTATCGGACGGCGCGGGCTTTCACCCGTGCCGCCATGATGGAAGGGTATTAGGCCGACAATACAGCGTCGGCAAGAACCGGAGAGCCGCCTGCTCAGCGCCCGGTGATGCGCTGGATTTCCTTCGCCACCATATCCTCGACCAGCGCGGGCAGGCGGGCGTCCAGCCATTCCTTCAGCATCGGGCGCAGCATCGCGCGGACCAGCCCTTCCAGCGTGTTCTCGCCGCCGTCCTTGGGCGTCACCAGCATGGAGGACAGCGCCGACAGCGAATGACGCGCGGCGACTTCGCTTTCGACCGACAGGATGCCGTCGCCTTCCACCGCTTCCGGAGCGGCGGCGGCGGATTTGGAAACGGGCATGGGTTCATCCTCCATCCCGACCTGGTCGGTCAGTTCCAGCACTTCCTCGATAGCGGGTTCGACCGCCGGGGCAGGCACGCCCAGTTCGACCGGCGCTTTCGCCGATTCGCCCCGGCCACGGCGCGGCGCGGCCTGCTGCGCGGCTTCCTCGCCTTCCTCGGCGATGATGCGCTTGATGGAGGAGAGGATCTCTTCCATCGAGGGTTCCTTGCTCATGTCGCCCATGGACGTCCCCTATCGGCTTTCCTCAGCCCGGCCCGCTCTTGAACCCGTGCAAACAAAGCCCGCCAGCTCAAGGCTGTTCGGCTCCTTCCTGCACATTGGCGTTTTGCGCGGGCGTGTCAACGGTGCGCGTCGCCTGCGGGACAGGCGCGCGGTCATAGTCCCAGTCGAACCATTTGCCCTTCACCCGGTCATAATTGACCATCGGATCGTAAAGCGCGCCGCCCTCCAACCCCAGGTCGCGCGCTTCGGCATGGCCCATGGCGGCGAGCAGGGTGAAGCCCGCGACATAGGCGTTGCGCCGCGCGGACACCAGTTCCACGCGGGCGTTCAGCGATTCCTGCTCAGCGTTGAGTATGTCGAGGATCGTGCGGCTGCCGACCGAATTTTCCGCCCGCACGCCTTCCAGCGACAGGCTGGCGGCTTCCACCGCCTTCTGGCTGGATGCGATGGTCTGGAGCGAAGCCTGCCAACTGGCATAGGAGGCACGCGTCTGCGCGATGACGCCGCGCTCGATCTCGATCTGCTGCTCCATCGCCTGCGATTCAAGCGCCTGGTTCTGCCGCACCTGCGCCGCCGGACGCCCGCCCTGATAGAGCGGGAGATTGATCTGGACCCCCGCGACAGCCTGCTTGTTGATCTGCGTGCCCGTGCTGTTTTCCAGCGAATCCAGATAATTGGTGTAGCCCGCCTGCGTAAAGGCCGACAGGCGCGGCGACGTGCCCGCCCTGGCGACCTTCACATCGTAACGGGCAGCCTCGCTCGCCTTCTTCGCCGCGAGGATGTCGGGATTGTCGCTCAGCGCCACCTGCACCGCTCCCATAGGCGAATCGGGCAGGCCCGGCAGAGCGGGCGGCGGCTCCAGATTGTCCGGGACATCCCCTACCAGAGCGACATAGTTCTCCCGGCTGGAGATCAGGTTCGCTTCGGCGGTCTGGAGGTCGGACCGGGCAAGCGCCAGCCGCGATTCGGACTGCGCGACATCCGTGCGCGTCACGTCGCCCACCTCGAACCGATCGTTCGTCGCCTGGAGATTGACTTCCAGCACGTTCACATTGGCGCGGTTCAGCGACACGATCGCGCTGTCGCGGATCACGTCCATATAGGCCGCGACCACTTGCGAGAAGATGCTTGCCTCCGTGCCGCGCAGGTTCGCCTGCCCCGCCTCGACCCGGACCTTCGCGGCCTTGACGCCGTTCCGCACCGCGCCGCCGGAATAGATCGGCACGCTCAATTGCGCGTTGGCGTCGATGGTCCGCTGCGGCGAGGTGAAGCTGATCGTCGGCTTCAATATGCTTTCGGAATAGCTGCCCGTCGCGTCCAGCGCGGGCCGCCCCGCCGCCTTCTGGATCGGGACATTCTCGTCCGTCGCCCGCTGTCCCGCCCGCGCGCCGGTCAGCGTCGGGTTGGAACGATACGCCTTGACGAGCGCGCCCTGCAACGTCTCGGCCCATGCCGGGCCGGTCATTGCGGAGGACACCAGCAGCAAAGCCGTAGCAGCGCAGAGCCGGATGGAGGATAGCTTCGCTGTCATGGCGTCCCGTCTTCTAGAAGGTAAATCGCTCCGGCTCGGCGAAACCGGGCAGGACGGCCATTTCCATGTCGGCCAGCCGCGCCAGGCCCAGCGCGCCCGCGACCGCCCGGCCGCTGCACAGGCGCGTGACGCCGCGCTCGGCAAGGCCGGTCACGACCCGCCCGCCCTCGGCGAGCTGGGCGACGAGCGCTGCGGGCACGTTCTGCACCGCGCCGTCGATGAACAACAGATCATAGGGCGCGCCATCCGCTGCCCCGGCGTTGAGCGGCCCGCGCACGACCGTCACGCCCGGCACCGAAATCTCCGGCCCGCCTTCTTCCTCGACGGCGGTGACGCTGGCGCCCAGTTCGGCCAGCAGCGCCGCGCCATATCCCGTGGCCGCGCCGATCAGCAGCACCCTGTCGCCCGGTTCGACCTGCGCTTCCTTGAGCAGCCGCCCCGTCGCCACCGGCGGATTGAGCGCCCGCCCGTCCCACAAGGGGACCGCCCGGTCGATATAGGCCATGGCGCGGCGCTCGGCGGGCAGGAAGTCCTCCCGCGGCACGCGCGCCATCACGGCGATCACACGCTGGTCGTCCACATCGCTGGTGCGAAGCTGGTTCTCGACCATGGCGGCCCGCATCGATGAAAAATTCTGCTCGGTCACGACGATTCCCCGCTTGGCATAACTGTATTGACAATGCAATACAGCAAGGCGTTCACCGGACCTCTAGATCAGCGCAAGGCCCACGCCAAGCGGCTTTGCGCCGGACCAACCCAGATTCTTGGCTCTCCCGCCCACGACCGCGCTTGACTTTGCCGCCAAAGCCGCACATTTGCCGCCCCCACCACCCAGGACGGCCCGATGGCGGAGTGGTGACGCAGCGGACTGCAAATCCGTATACGCCGGTTCGATTCCGGCTCGGGCCTCCAGTATCCTGTCAGCAGAAGTGTGCTGATGGTTGAAAAAACCTTAGATTTCCGCTGATTTCGGCCATTCATCGATTGGCGACGGGTTGCCTGACCGAGCCCCCTATGGCGCATGCCGGCCAAGGCCGGCCGCGCCGTACCGCTGTCTTTTCGTCTCCATTCCCATACCGGTCTGTCAAGTCCGGAGTAGCTTAACAGCCCGTCCGAATGTCCGGCGCCGCCTCACACGCCAACTGGTCGAGGATATTCAGCAGCGCTGGCCGCAATCTTTGCACTTCCTCGCGGTGAATCGCGGACAGCGTCTCCAGCTTGGCATAAGCGCTGTGCGTCAGACGTAGAAAGACCCGGCGGCGATCGTCCGCCGCACCCTCGCGGACAATCAGCCCCAGCGCCACCAGACGGTCGACAAGGCCTGTCGCGCTATGGGGCTTCAGGATCAGCCGTTCCGCCACATATCCGACCGTCGCCTGCTCCGGCGCCGCGGCCCGGATGGCCAGCAACGCCTGATGCTGCTGCGGCGTCAGCCCGGCCTGCGCGGCCTGTCCCTCGCTGAATGACTGAAATCGGCGGATCACATGGCGGAACGCCGCAAGCGCCCGATAATCCGCGTCGGTCAGCCCCTTGTCCTGCGTCACTCCGATCTCCATCATTGAATTATATCGCATTGCGATATAATTGGCACTCCTTCCGACCCTCCAAAGAGTGCCATTCCGCATGTCCTTTACGCCAATGCGCGCCATCGAAACACATCGGCTGGCTGATCATAGCGCGGATCGCCGCATGGCGCTGCTCGCGATGATGGCGCTCGTCGTCGGCACGGGCGGCGCGATGGGCGCGTGGATATTGGTCAAGCTCATCGCCATCGCCACCAACCTCTTCTGGTTCGGCCGCCTGTCCGCCGATACCGTGGCGATCATCGACGCCTCGGTCGGCTTCATGGTGGTGTTCATCCCGATCATCGGCAGCCTGATCGTCGGGCTGATGGCGCGCTTCGGGTCCGACAAGATCCGGGGGCACGGCATTCCCGAAGCCATCGAAACGATCCTGTTCGGCGAAAGCCGTCTTTCGGTGAAGGTCGCCCTGCTCAAGCCCCTGTCCTCCGCCATTTCCATCGGCAGCGGCGGGCCATTCGGCGCGGAGGGACCGATCATCATGACCGGCGGCGCCATCGGCTCCCTCTTCGCCCAATGCTTCCACCTGAGCGCGGCCGAACGCAAGACATTGCTCGTCGCGGGCGCGGCTGCGGGCATGACGGCGATCTTCGGAACCCCGCTTGCCGCCATCCTTCTGGCGGTGGAGGTGCTGCTTTTCGAATGGAAGCCGCGTAGCTTCGTCCCGGTGGTCGTGGCGGTGCTCATCTCCTTCGCATGGCGGCCTTTCATCATCGGGTCCGGCCCCATGTTCGCGACGGCGCTGGCGGTGCCCGCATCGGCCTGGAATCTGCCGGCGGCGGCCGGCATCGGAATCGTCGTCGGTCTGGAAGCGGCCTTCCTCTCGACCGCCCTCTACCGGATCGAGGATCTGTTCCACAGGCTCCCCGTCCACTGGATGTGGTGGCCCGCCATCGGGGCGGTCGCGGTAGGCATCGGCGGCCTGATCGACGCGCATGTGCTGGGCGCGGGCTATGCCAGCATAGAGGCGCTGCTCGCCGCCACCCTCCCGCTTCGGGTAGTTGCCGCGCTGCTTGTGGTGAAGGGCATCGTATGGCTGATCGCGCTGGGGTCCGGCACATCGGGCGGCGTTCTCGCTCCCCTTCTCATCCTCGGCGGCGCGGCAGGCTTTCTTGTCGGGCAATTCCTGCCCGGCGATCCCGGCTTCTGGGCCATGATCGGCATGGCCGGGATCATGAGCGGCGCGATGCGCGCGCCCATGACAGGCGCGATCTTCGCGGTCGAACTGACCGGCCATTTCGAAGCGGTGCCCTGCACCGTCGCGGCCGCGGGCGGCGCCTATGCCATCAGCGTGCTGCTGATGCGCCGGTCCATATTGACGGAGAAGATCGCGCGGCGCGGGCGTCACATCCTTCAGGAATATACGGTGGACCCGCTCGACCTGTTGCAGGCGGGTCAATTGATGACCCGCGATCCCGCGACCTTGCCGGGTTCAATGACGATCGCGGAGGCGGTTTGCTTCTTTGCGGCGGATGCCGTCCACCGCAGCTATCCGGTGGTCGATGCCGAAGGGCGCCTGCTGGGCCTGGCATCGCGAACCGACGCCTTGCGCTGGCAGATGGAGGCGGACGCCGGCCCCATCGCTCTGGCCGATGCCATATCGGACGCCGCGCAACCCGCAGCCTATCCCGAGACGCCAAGCGGCGTGGTGGCTGACCTCATCATCGAATCGGGCGTCGGCCGGATACCCATCGTCGACCCCGACAGCCGCCGCGTGCTCGGCATCCTGTCGCGGCAGGATCTCCTCAAGGCCCGCAGCGCGCATCGGCAGGCGGAAACGGGGCGAAAGCGCTTCATCGGCCGTCGGGAAGACACGCCCTTCGCATACCGCACAAACGGGCATATGGCGGCGCCGGAAGATTATTCATAGCCGACATCATGAGCGTGGGCCTTGGCGTGGCCATGCATTCGGAGGCAACGCGCCTCGATCGAAGCGATCAGCGCCTGCGCCTTTTCACCGAACCAGCTCCATCATGGCGCATTGACGCGGCGCGCCTGCCGCCCGGCTGCGCCGACGTCTTTCATGCCGGAATAGCAATGAATTGCCATTTGGAAGCAACATATTGCGCGGAGCGGCGTTACGTGCTCGCAACAGGACGGGACAGGCGCTTTGCCGAATATATGGTTGTCGCACGTGACCGAGCGTGAAGCGGTGATCGGGCGATGAATATCATGGAACGGCTGAAGCGGCTCGGGCCGGGACTCGTCACGGGCGCGGCCGACGACGATCCAAGCGGTATCGCAACCTATTCGCAAGCGGGCGCCCAATTCGGCCCCAGCTTGATGTGGACGATGACGCTGGCCTATCCGCTCATGGTCGCTGTGCAGCTTGCCTGCGCCCGGGTAGGCCGAGTCACCGGTCACGGTCTTGGCAGGAGTTTGAACGCCGTCTTTCCGCGGTGGCTCGTGATCGGGCTGATCGCGCTGCTCTTCATCGCCAATACGATCAATGTCGGCGCCGACCTTGCCGCCATGGGGGAAGCGTCCGCACTGGTGATCGGCGGTTGGAAGCGGACGGCCACCGTCGCATTCGCGCTCCTCTCGCTGCTGCTGCAGATCTATGTGCCGTATCACCGCTATTCCTCCATCCTGAAATGGATGACCCTCGTGCTCCTCGCCTATGTCGCGCTGATCCTGATGGTGAAGGTCGATTGGAGCGCGGCCGCGCGGGGACTGGTGATCCCAACGATTGCGGGGGCCGGCGCCATCACGACGATCGTTGCGATATTCGGCACGACGATCAGCCCCTATCTTTTTTTCTGGCAAGCGGCGCAGGAAGTCGAGGAACTCGACCAGATCAAGGAACGGCAACCGCTCAGCCGCGCGCGCGCGCAGGCATCCGACGCATTGAGACGCATCCGCTGGGATACGTTTACCGGCATGGCGGTATCGACCATCGTTGCGCTCGCCATCATTCTTGGGACGGCAACAACGCTCCACGCGGCCGGCAAGACCGATATTCAGAGCGCCGCGGACGCCGCGCAGGCGCTGAAGCCCATTGCCGGCAAATTCGCTTTCGCGCTTTTCAGTCTCGGCATCATCGGCACGGGCCTGCTCGCCGTTCCCGTGCTCGCGGGATCGTCGGCCTATGCCGTGTGCGAAATCGGGGGATGGAACGGCAGCCTGGAGGCCAAGCCTCTGCGGGCCAAGGCATTCTATGCGGTCATCATACTGGGCATGATATTGGGTCTGGCGCTCGACTGGACACCGATCAACCCGATGAAGGCGCTGTTCTGGAGCGCGGTGATCAACGGCGTGGCGGCGGTCCCGGTCCTGATTGGATTGATGATTATCGTGTCCAAGTCCAGCATCATGGGTGAGTTCGTCGCGCCTCCCCTCCTCAAATTCCTCGGCTGGCTCGCGACAGCCGTGATGGGCGCGGCGGCAGTGGCCATGATCGCCTTTCCCGGCTAGTTGCAAGAAGCCATGAAGACTCATGCTCATGACTGGATGGGACGGATCGGCCGCCCGGCCAGGCGCGTTCTGGAGCGCATGGCGCATCCTGCCGGTCTGCTCCAGCCCAACCGCTATCCGGATTGAACCATATGGCGAAGTCAGGCTCTGCCATCCATTTCCGCGAAAATATCGTTCTCTATGGCGCGCTGGCGGCTAATGTCGGCATCGCCGTCGCGAAGTTCATCGCCTCGGCATTGACCGGCTCATCCTCCATGCTGACCGAAGGCGTGCATTCGCTGGTCGACAGCGGCAACCAGCTTCTGCTGCTCTATGGGCAAGCCAAGGCAAAAAGGCCCGCCGACGCGGCGCATCCCTTCGGCTATGGCAGGGAACTCTATTTCTGGGCTTTTGTGGTCGCGATCCTGATCTTCGCGGTCGGCGCCGGGGTATCGGTCTATGAAGGCTGGGCCCACATCAAGGCGCCCGAGCCGCTCCGCGATCCGGGCGTGAATTACGCGGTCCTCTTTGTCGCCTTCCTCCTGGAAGGCACCTCCTGGACGATCGCGGTCCGGGATTTTGGCCGAAAGCGCGGATCGAACAATTGGTGGCAGTCGATCCGGCGCTCCAAGGACCCGGCGGGATTTATCGTGCTGTTCGAAGATAGCGCGGCGCTGTTCGGGCTGCTGATTGCGGCCATCGGGATATGGGCAAGCCATCATTATGACGAACCGCGTCTTGACGGGATTGCGTCTATCGCGATCGGACTGGCCCTGGGCGCCGTGGCCGTCCTGCTGGCGCGCGAGGCCAAGGGTCTGCTGATCGGTGAAAGCGCGGATATCGCCATGATCGAAACCGTGCGGCGATTGCTCGACCAGCGGCCGGAAATCACCGCCGTCAATCATATCCGCACCATTCACACGGCGCCCGATGCGGTCTTCGTCGCGATCAGCGCCGACTTTGCCGACGACCTGCCCATGGGTCGGGCGGAGGGCCTTATCGAAGAGATGGAAAGCGCGATGAAGCTGGCCATTCCTTCATTGACATCGATCTACATCCGGCCGGAAAAGCGGGAGAATGCAATCGTCCAATCGCTGCCGAAAGGATCGGAATCGTCCTGATTCGGTGCCGCAAAAATGCTTGCGAAAGCTCCGGTGCGACCCAAGGGCGCCGGATCATCCGTTCACGACCGTTCCGCCATTGGGATGCAGCACCTGGCCGGACATGTAGCTGGAATCGTCGCACGCCAGGAACAGGAAGGAAGGCGCGACCTCGTTGGGCTGGCCGGGCCGGCCCATGGGCGTGTTCTCCCCGAAATGCTCCAGCTTTTCCGGGCTCGCGCCGCCGGAGGGATTGAGCGGCGTCCAGATCGGTCCGGGCGCCACGGCGTTCACCCTTATGCCCTCTCCCACCAGATTTTCGGAAAGCGATCGGGTGAAGGCGGTGATGGCGCCCTTGGTGCTGGAATAGTCCAGCAGTTCCTTGGACCCCTGATACATGGTGACCGACGTGCAGTTGACGATCGCCGCCCCGCGCCTGAGATGAGGCCGGACCGCCTGCGTCAGAAAGAACATGGCGAAGATATTGGTCTGGAAGGTGCGGCGAAGCTGCTCCTCGCTGATGTCGGTGATATCCTTGTCGGGATGCTGCTCACCGGCATTGTTGACCAGAATGTCTATGCCGCCATATTCCTTCACCACGTCCGCCACGGCCCGGCCGCAGAACGCGCTGTCGCCCAGATCGCCCGCGATGGTTATGGCCCGCCGGCCTTCCGCCTTCACGATCTCGGCGGTTTTGGCGGCGTCATCATGTTCGCACAGATAGAGGATGGCGATATCCGCCCCCTCCCGTGCATAAAGCGCGGCAATCGCGCGGCCGATGCCGCTGTCGGCGCCGGTCACGACGGCCACCTTGCCGGCGAGACGGCCAGAGCCGGGATAACGCGGTTCCCATTCGGGCTTGGGTTCCAGCGCACTTTCGTGGCCGGGCAAGGCGTCCTCGTGAATCATGTCCTGGGTTTCGGTCATCGCCAATCTCCTCATCCCTGCACAACGCCTTTCATCCCGAAGAGTTCTGCGGAGGAAGGCGCCGTCGTTCAATTCCGTCCCGCCGGTCGGCCGACGGGCCGTGGTGAACGGACCGTCATCCCGCTCTCGACTTTCTCCCCGCGCCGTCTAAAGCTTAGGCCATGATGAAGCTGTTCATTGGCAACAAGGCCTATTCGAGCTGGTCGCTGCGCGGCTGGCTGGCGTGCAAGCTGTCGGGCCTGCCCTTCGAGGAGGTGGTCGTCCCCCTCTATGACGAAGCCTGGGAAAAGCGGCGGGAGGGCGACGAATTCGCGCCGTCGTCGGGCAAGGTGCCGATCCTTTGGGACGGCGACGACATCGTGGTGTGGGACAGCCTCGCCATCATCGAATATCTGAACGAAAAGACGGGCGGCGACCAATTCTGGCCCACCGATCCCGCCGCGCGCGCCATGGCCCGTTCCATGGCGGCGGAAATGCACAGCAGCTTCGCCGCGCTCCGCCGCGAGCACAGCATGAATATCCGCCAGATTTACGAGGCCGTCCCGCCATCCGAAGCGGTGGCGCAGGACATTGCCCGCATCATGCAACTCTGGGCGCAGGCGCGCGCGCGCCACGGCGGCGAAGGCGACTTCCTGTTCGGCGCGTTCGGCGCCGCCGATGTGATGTTCGCGCCGGTCGTCACGCGCTTCATCACCTACCAGCTCCCCGTTGCCCGCTTTGCCCAGGCTTATATGCACGCGGTCATCGCCCATCCGTGGATGCAGGAATGGATCGGCGGCGCGCAGGCGGAAGAATGGGTGATCGACAAATTCGAAAGCCCGCCGCAGACGGTGTGAAGCCGGTTGCATGGGCAGCCAACGACCGTAGCGGGTTTCTTCGAGTTGGAAACGCATGTAATCCGCTGGTCAGGACACCCGCTTCGGCGGCTCCTGTTTCCAGCAACCCGCCAGGCTGGACAATGCAGCCTCCACCCAGCGGGCCAACGGCGTGCCTCTATTCGTCCTCAGCGTGATGCGCCCATTGCCGAATGGCGGCGCGCTTTGCGCGTCCAGGTCGGTAGGTGACGCCATCGGCCATCATCACGATGTCGTCTCTGCCATCCAATCCGTAAACGTGCGGACGGGGACCTTCCAATGCCGCCAGTTCCTCAAGCACGGAACGGCCGCCCGGACAGGACAGGGTATCGGCCCACAATGTTTCGGCGATTTCGCCCCCGTCGGGTTGCACCGTCTTGCGGAACCAGTAATCCTTCGTTCCACGCCCACCCGCCAGCAAACCGACATCCACGCGCGTGGTTACACGGCGTAACGCAGGATGGGCGGAAAAAGTCAGCAGCGGGCGATAAGTCTGAGCAGCGGTTTGGAGAGCTATCGCCATCAGAATCGCCGCCATCATCCGCTTACTCCTCCCCTTTGCCTGCACAAATGTGGACGATTATGCGACTGCATGGCAATAGCGCATCATCGCCAAGCCCGCCAACATCGCACCCGACGAAAAAGGGGCCGGGAAACTTCGCCCCCCGGCCCCTTTTGGTCATTCATGCCAGCGCCCGATCAGCCGACGATGTCTTCCGGCTTGAAGAAATAGGCGATCTCGATCGCGGCATTTTCCTCACTGTCCGAACCGTGGACCGAATTGGCTTCGATCGATTCGGCATATTCCTTGCGGATGGTGCCTTCATCGGCATTGGCCGGGTTGGTGGCGCCCATGATGTCGCGGTTGCGCTTCACGGCGTCTTCGCCTTCCAGCACCTGCACGACGACCGGGCCGGAAATCATGAAGGCGACCAGATCGGCGAAGAAGGGCCGTTCCTTGTGCACGGCGTAGAAGCCTTCGGCCTGCTCGCGGCTCATGCGGATGCGGCGGGAGGCGACGACGCGCAGGCCGGCCTCTTCCAGCTTTTTCGTGACGGCGCCCGTCAGGTTGCGACGGGTCGCATCGGGCTTGATGATCGAAAAGGTGCGCGTGACGGCCATAAGACCCGGAAACTCCGAATTGTTGGGATAAGATCGCGCGCCCTTTAGACCGGGCGGCATGGGACCGCAAGAGGGCCTACGGTCCCTGCACCCATTTGCGCCCCTCCTGCCGCCAGAAGCGGGGCGTCACCCCCTCCCGCTTCGCCAGCGCGCGCCAGCTTGCCCGCGCGCCTTCGATGGTGTCCGCGTCGAAGAAGTAGAAGGCCCGCTCGAACCCCAGCGCTTCCTCACGCCACAGCCCGTCGGCCAGCGCCACATGCCGCGCGCCATTGTCCGCCGCGACAGCCTGGGACAGCAGGATCGGCTGGATATCCTCCTGCCCCTCCCCGGCACGGCCGTGGGCGAGGAAGCTTTCCGGCGGCCCGCCCCACAGCCCGGCGGAAATCCGATCCAGCCGCTGCGAGTCGCCCGCCACCACCAGCAGCCGCTCCCCCAGGCCCAGCACCCGCGCCGCGATGGCGGGCAGCACCTGGTCCACGGGGTCGCGGCTGAGCTGGTAGAAATCGACCTGCATCAGCTTTCGAACGTGTCCGCCACGAAGCGGTCGATCAGGCGCACGCCATAGCCGGTCGCGCCCTTGTCCCACACCGCGCCGGGCTTGTCCGCCCATACCATGCCGGCAATGTCGAGATGCGCCCATTTGACGCCGTCATTGACGAAGCGCTTGATGAACTGCGCCGCCGTGATCGACCCGGCGAAGCGCGGCCCGATATTCTTGATGTCGGCGATGGGGCTTTCGAGCAGCTTGTCATAGGCGTCGCCCAGCGGGAAGCGCCACAGCGGATCGCCCGCCGCCTTGCCCGCCGCGATCAGATCGTCGGCAAGGCCGTCGTCATTGGAGAAGACGCCCGCATATTCGCTGCCCAGCGACACGATCATCGCCCCGGTCAGCGTGGCGAGATCGACCAGTATTTCGGGATCATAGCTCTTCTGCGCCCATGTCAGTGCGTCGCACAGCACCAGACGCCCTTCCGCATCGGTATTGAGCACTTCGATGGTCTGCCCGGACATGGACGTCACGATATCCCCCGGCCGCTGCGCGCCGCCGTCCGGCATGTTCTCGACCAGGCCGCAGATGCCGACGACATGCGCCTTCGCCTTGCGCCCGGCCAGCGCCTTCATCGCGCCCGCGACCGCGCCCGCGCCGCCCATGTCCCACTTCATGTCCTCCATGCCGGGACCGGGTTTCAGCGAGATGCCGCCGGTGTCGAAGGTCACGCCCTTGCCGACGAAGACGACCGGCTTCTTCTGCGCGCCATCGGTGCCGTCCCACTCCAGCGCCAGCAGGCGCGGTTCGCGCATGGAACCCTGCGCCACGCCCAGCAGCGCGCCCATGCCCAGTTCGGCCATCGCCGCCTTGTCCAGCACGGTGATCCTGACGCCCAGTTCCCTGAGCGGCTGACAGCGTTCGACGAAGCTTTCAGGGTAGAGGATGTTGGCAGGCTCGGCCACCAGTTCGCGGGTGAAGGCCACGCCCGCCGCGACCGCCGACAGCCGGTCCCATTCCGCGCCCGCATCGGCGGAAACGACCGTGACGGTCTTGAGCGTCGGCTTCGCCTTTTCCGGCTGGCGCGTGCGATAGGTTTCGATCCGCCAGCCGCGCAGCAGCGCGCCGAAGGCCAGCCGCGCCGCATCCTTGCCCGCGCCGCCGGCGGGAAACTCGACCGCGGCATGGACCGCGCCGCTGGTCGCCAGCCTGGCCGTCAGCGCGCCGCCCGCCCGCTCCAGATCGGCATCGCCGCCGCCGCCGATGCCCAACAGCACCACGCGCAGCACCTTGCCGCCTTCCTCCACGAAACTTTCGAAGCTCGTCCCCGCCTCGCCCGCGAAGCGCGCGGCGGATGCGCCCGCCGTCAATGTGGGGGACGCCGACAGCGGCAATGTTTCGACTGCGCCCTTCGCTACGGCGAACACCAGCGTATCGGCGTCGGGGCGGGAGGGGCTGAATGCGATATCCATTCGGGAAACCTTTTCTTCTCTTATGCGGCCTGCACGGCCCTATATCTGTCAGATAGTGCGGCTTTCTTCGTCTGGCAAAGGCCGTTCGACCGATTTTCGGGCAAAAGAGCAGCCGCGACCGATTGCGGCGGGCGAAAAGCAATGCGATAGGCGGTTGCAAAGAACACGCCCTTTAAAAAGGCATCATTTTGCAGACGAACCGTTTTTCCCCGCTCCTCCGCAACGCCCTGCTGGCCGGCAGCGCCCTGCCGATGCTTGGCTGGTCCGCCCAGGCGATGGCGCAGCAGCTCAACGAGCCGCAGGCGACGATCAGCACGCCCGACGCGCCGGTGCCGGAAAATGAGGATGAGATCGGCTTTGCCGCCGACGCGCTTATCTATGACAGCAACACGGAAATCGTGACAGCCAGCGGCAATGTGCAGCTTCTGCGCGAAGGCAACCGGCTGCGCGCGGAAAAGGTGGTGTGGAACCGCAATACGGGTCAGGTCGTGGCGCAGGGCAATGTCTCCGTCACCGATCCCGAAGGCAATATCGCCTATGGCGACCGCTTCGACGTGACGGATACGCTCAAGGACGGCGCGGTCGACAACATGCTGCTGGTGCTCCAGTCGGGCGGGCGGCTCGCGGCCAGAAGCGGGGAGCGGGTCAACGGCGTCTACACGATGCACAAGGCGGCCTATACCGGCTGTTCGGTGGAGGACAGCGAAGGCTGCCCGAAGAATCCGACCTGGCAGATCAATGCCGTCAAGGTGACGTATGATCCCAACAAGCAGCGCGTGACCTACAACCGCGCGACGGTGGAGATTTTCGGCCTGCCCCTCATCCCGCTGCCGGGCCTGTCGCATCCGGTGGGCGAAGGCGGCGGCACCGGGCTGCTGGTGCCCAATATCCGTTATGACCGCACCAACGGCCTCGAAGTCGCGTTGCCCTATTATTTCAAGCTCGCGCCCAATCGCGACCTGACCGTCACGCCCCATGTCTACAGCGACACGCTGCCGATGGTGGAATCGACCTTCCGCCACCTGTGGGACCGGGGCGCCTATCAGATCACGGGCTATGTCACCCATGGGCGGCGCGTGGGGATCGGCGAAACCCTGCCGGGCGGGACGACGAGCACGGCGAATTCGGAAAAGGATCTGCGCGGCTATCTCGACGCCAGCGGCGGCTTGCAGCTCACCCCGGAATGGAGCGTCAGCGGATCGATCCGCGTGGCGACCGACCGCACCTTCCTGCGCCGCTACGACATCAGCCGCGACGACCGGCTGCGTTCGACCGTGGGCGTGCAGCGGATCGGGACCGACAGCTATTTCTCGCTCGCGGGCTGGGCGGTGCAGACGCTGCGCGCCGGCGATCCGCAGGGGCAGACGCCGATCGCGCTGCCGGTGATGGACTATCGGCTGCGGATGACCGACCCGGTGCTGGGCGGCCGCGTGCAGCTTCAGGCGAACACCCTGGCCATCACGCGCACCCACGGGCAGGACACGCAGCGCGCCTTCGCCGCCTTCGAATGGAATCTCCGCAAACTGACCGGCATGGGGCAGGAAGTCAGCTTCACCACCTATCTGCGCGGCGACGTCTATCACAGCACCGGCAATCTGCTGACCAGCGTCGAAAGCTATCGGGGCGATCCGGGCTGGAAGGCGCGGGGCATCGCGGCGGCGGCCATCGACGTGCGCTGGCCGTTCATCGGCGAGGCGTTCGGCGGCGTGCAGCGGATCACCCCGCGCATCCAGATCGTCGCCGCCCCCCATCTCGCCAATCTGTCGGTCCCCAATGAGGACGCCCGCGCCGTCGATCTGGAGGACAGCAACCTCTTCGCGCTCAATCGTTTCGCGGGCTATGACCGTTTCGAGGATTCGACCCGCATCACCTATGGCCTCGAATATGGCCTGACGCTGCCCGATTTCTCGCTGGAGAGCATCATCGGCCAGAGCTACCGCCTCGACAACCGGGAAAGCATCCTGCCCGACGGCACCGGCCTTTCCGACCGCATGTCCGACATCGTCGGCCGCACCACCGTCCGCTTCAAGGACTTCGTCAGCCTCACCCACCGCTTCCGGCTGGACAAGGACAATCTGGCCGTCCGCCGCAACGAGGTCGACGCAACCATCGGCAGCAGGAAAACCTATGTCATGGTCGGCTATCTGCGACTCAACCGCGATATCGACCCCAGCCTGGAGGATCTGCGCGACCGCGAGGAATTGCGTCTGGGCGCCCGTATCCAGTTCGCCAGATTCTGGTCCGTGTTCGGATCGACCGTCGTCGACCTTACCGACGAGAAGGAAGATCCGCTCAGTTCGGCCGACGGATATGAGCCTGTCCGCAACCGTCTGGGCATCGCCTATGAGGACGACTGCCTGACGCTGGGGCTGACCTGGCGGCGCGATTATCAGACCACCGGCGACGCGCGAAAGGGCAACAGCTTCCAACTGCGGCTGGCTTTTCGCAATATTGGCATATAAGGATCGGCGTTCCCGCCCTCGCTCAGCACGGGTTAAGGCGGACCAGCGCATGACGCGCCGGACCGTATGGAGAGTTTTGTCGACGATGCAGCCTGTCGTTTCCCTGTCGAACCGCCTGTCGCGAACCGTTGGTTTTGGTGCGCGCGCCCTTTTGCTGTCCACCGTTTCGCTGGGATTGTCGCTGTCCTGCGCGACGGCCCAGTCGGTCGGCGACGACGATGATGCAGTCGCGTCCCAGCAGCTCAACCTGCCCAGGGACGTCACCGTCTTCGGCAAGAGCGATCCCAATGTCCGCAAGGCGACGGCCATCGTCAACGGCCGCATCATCACCGGAACGGACGTGGACCAGCGCCTCGCCCTCATCATCACGGCCAATGGCGGCAAGGTGTCGGACGAGGAGAAGGAAAGGCTGCGCGTCCAGGTGCTCCGCAACCTGATCGACGAAACGCTCCAGATCCAGGAAGCCGCCGCCAACGACATCCGCGTGCCGAAGGAGGAAATCGACCAGAGCTATGAGCGGGTCGCGGCCAATTTCCGCCAGTCGCCCGCCCAGTTCGACCAGTATCTGCGCGCGCAGGGCAGCGCCGCCGCCAGCATCCGCCGCCAGATCGAAGGCGAAATGGCGTGGAGCCGCCTGCTCCGCCGCAACATCCAGCCCTTCGTCAATGTGAGCGAGGAAGAAGTGAAGGCGGTGGTCGACCGCCTGAACGCCGCCAAGGGCAGCGACGAATTTCGCATCAGCGAAATCTACCTGTCCTCGACGCCGGAAAACATGGCGCAGATTCAGGCCAACGCCCGCAACATCGTCGAACAGATCAAGCAGGGCGGCAGCTTCCAGGCTTATGCCCGCCAGTTTTCAGAAGCCTCCACGGCGGCGGTCGGCGGCGATCTGGGCTGGGTCCGCCCCGGACAGCTCCCCGATGCGCTGGCGCAGGCCGCCAGCGAAATGCAGGTGGGCCAGCTCGCCGGTCCGATCGAGGTGCCGGGCGGCGTGTCGATCCTTTATGTGATGGACAAGCGCAAGGTGCTGACCGCCGATCCGCGCGATTCGCTGCTGTCGCTGAAACAGCTTTCGGTGTCCTTCCCCGCCGGCACGACGAAGGAGCAGGCGAGCCAGAAGGCCGCGACCTTCGCCGCCGCGATCAAGGACATCAAGGGCTGCGGCCAGGCCAATGAACTGGGCGCGAAGATCGGCGCGGACGTCATCGACAATGACAATGTGAAGGTGCGCGACCTGCCGCCGCAGTTGCAGGAAATCCTGCTCGGCCTCCAGATCGGCGAGGCGACGCCGCCCTTCGGCTCCATCAATGACGGCGTGCGCGTGCTGATCCTGTGCGGCCGCGACGATGCCGCCGCGGGCGGCGCGCCCAGCGCCGATCAGATCATGGCGCAGATGGAAGAGGAACGGGTCAACAAGCGCGCGCGCATCTACCTGCGCGACCTGCGACGCGATGCCATTATCGAATATAACTGATCCCGCCGACCTTCCGCCCTTCGCCGTTTCGCTCGGCGATCCGGCGGGGATCGGGCCGGAAATCGTCGCCAAGAGCTGGGTCATGCGCGAAGCCCGCGGCCTGCCGCCCTTCTTCGCGGTGGGCGACGCGGCGTCCCTGCGCGCGGTGTGGCTCGGACCCATCGCGATGATCGGCACGCCGCAGGAGGCAGCCGAAGCCTTTGGGTCCGCCCTTCCCTGCCTCCAGATCGCCGAAGCGGGCGAAATCGTGCCCGGCACGCCCGGCATCGATGGCGCGCGGACCGCTCTTCAGGCGTTGGAGGCCGCGGTCGGCCTCGCCCGCAGCGGCTCGGCGGCGGGTATCGTCACCGCGCCGGTGGGCAAGGAACAGCTATACGGCGTCGGCTTCGCGCATCCGGGTCAGACGGAATTCGTCGCCGAACGCTGCGGCGTCGCGCCGCATAACGCCGTCATGATGCTGGCCGGGCCTTCCTTGAAGGTCGTGCCCATCACTATCCACATTCCCCTGGCGGAGGTGCCCGCCGCCCTCACCGTCGACCTGATCCGCGCCCGCGCGCTGACCACGGCCAAGGGGCTGCAACGCAATTTCGGCATCGCGCGCCCGCGCCTCGTCGTCGCGGGTCTCAACCCCCATGCCGGCGAGGGCGGCGCGCTGGGCCGGGAGGAGATCGAGATCATCGCGCCCGCCGTCGAATCGCTGCGGCAGGAAGGGCTGGACATTCGCGGCCCCTTCGCCGCCGACGGCCTGTTCCACGCCCGCGCGCGTGAAAGCTATGACGCGGCGCTCTGCATGTATCACGATCAGGCGCTGATCCCGCTCAAGACGCTGCATTTCGACGATGGGGTCAACATGACGCTGGGTCTGCCCATCGTCCGCACCTCGCCCGACCATGGCACCGCCTTCGGCATCGCGGGCACCGACAGCGCCAACCCCGGCGCGATGATGGCCGCGCTCAAGATGGCCGCCGAAGCCGCCCGCGCCCGCCTTGCCCATGACGGCTGACCTGCGCCCGTCCCTGCCGCCGCTGCGCGACGTGATCGCCGCGCACGGGCTTCAGGCCAGCAAGGCGCTGGGACAGAATTTCCTGCTGGACGAGCAGCTTCTGGACCGCATCGCGGCCATCCCCGGCCCGCTGGAAGGCCGACCGGCGTTCGAGGTCGGCCCCGGTCCCGGCGGGCTTACCCGCGCGATCCTGCGCGCGGGCGCACATCTTGTCGCGGTGGAGCGCGACGCCCGCTGCCTCCCCGCCCTTGCCGAACTGGAAGCCGCCTTCCCCGGCCGGCTCCGCGTGATTTCCGGCGACGCCATGGAAGTGGACGCCCGCGCCGAAGCGGGCGAGAACGCCCATGTCATCGCCAACCTGCCCTATAATGTCGGCACCGCGCTGCTGATCGGTTGGCTGTCCGCGGACTGGAGCCCGCTGCCCTGGTGGTCGTCCCTGACGCTCATGTTCCAGATGGAGGTGGCGGAGCGGATCGCCGCGAAGCCCGGCGGCGATCATTACGGCCGACTTGCCGTCCTGTCCCAATGGCGTTCCGACGCGCGCATCGCGATGAAGGTGCACCGCAGCGCCTTCACCCCGCCGCCCAAGGTCATGTCGGCGGTCGTCCACATCACCCCGAAGCCCGCGCCGGAGGGCGTGTCGCTCAAGCATCTCGAACGGCTGACCGCCGCCGCCTTCGGTCAGCGCCGCAAGATGCTGCGCCAGAGCCTGAAAGGGCTTCCCGGCGCGCTGGACGCGCTGGCGGCGGTCGGCATCGATCCCCAACGCCGCGCCGAAACGATCGGCGTCGAGGAATTTGTCGAGGTCGCCCGTCATCTGGGCAGGACGGCCGCCTGATCCTTCGCCCGCCGGTCAGTGCGCGGCAGACGTGTCCACCTTGCCCGTGGGCTTGGGCGCCAGCCAGATCACGGCGGCCGCCAGGAACATCAGGATCATGGAGAAGAAGAACACATAGTTCATCGAAATGACGGCCGCTTCCTGATCGACCATGTTGGAGATCACCTGCCGCGCCTGCTCCATGGAAAAGCCGCTGGCGGAAAGCTGGGCCTGCGCGTCGCCGGCCTGGAGCACGGAGGCCATCTCGTTCCGCGACACGCGCTGCCCGTCGCCCCATACCGTCAGCACGACGGACGTGGAGATGGCTATGGCCATGGTCCGCAGGAAATTCTGCATGCCCGCCGCCGACGCCGTTTCCGACGGCAGCACCGAACTCAGCGACAGCGTCGTCAGCGGGATCATGAAGAAGGGCATGGCGAAGCCCTGGAATATCTGCGGATAGGACAGCGCCCAGAAATCCGCGCCGCTCGTCCAGTGCGCGCGCCAGAAGGCCATGATGCCCATCCAGATCAACGCGCTGGAAATCGATATCCGCACGTCCACCCGCGCTATCATCCGTCCCGAGATCGGGGCGGCGATCAGCGCCGTCATCGCGGTGAAGGCCGTGACGAAACCGGCCCATGTCGCGGTGTAGCCCATGGAAAGCTGGAGCCATTGCGGCACGACGACGATGCTGGCGAAATAGGCGCCGAAACACAGCGCCAGCGTAAAGACCCCCGATGTGAAGCCGACATGGCGGAACACGCGCAGATCGACGATCGGATGCTCCTCCGTCAGTTCCCAAATGATGAAGACGAGGAAACCGACGCCCGCCATTATCGCCAGGATGACGATCAGCGGATCGCCGAACCAGTCGCGGTCCCGCCCGATGTCCAGCATGATCTGGAGGCATCCGATCCAGAAGACCAGCAGCGCCAGCCCTGCGAAGTCGATCGGCAGTTTCCGCGTTTCGGTTTCCACCGGCTTCAACAATGCCGCCGCCGCCATGATGCACAGCGCCGCGATCGGCAGGTTGATGAAGAAGATCCAGTGCCAGCTCCAGTTGTCGCTGATATAGCCGCCGATGATCGGCCCCATGGCCGGCCCCAGCAGCGTGGTCATGGCCCACAGGCCCATCATCTTGGCGCGCTGCTCGGGCGGGAATATCCGCATCAGCAGCGTCTGCGACATCGGCATGATCGGCCCGCCGCACAGGCCCTGTCCGATCCGGCAGACCACGATCATGCCCAGCGTCACCGACAGGCCGCACAGCAGGGAAAAGAGGCCGAAGCCGGCCATGCTCATCATGAAGACGCGCACCACGCCGAACCGCTGCGCCAGCCATCCGGTCAGCGGTACGCAGATCGCCTCCGCCACCGCATAGGACGTGATGATCCACGTCCCCTGATCGGGCGTGATGCCCATATTGCCCGCGATATGGGGCACTGACACATTGGCGATGGTCAGGTCGAGCACGACCATGAAATTGCTCAGCGCCAGCACCAGCCCCGCCAGAAGACGACGGCGCGGCGACAGGAGCGAGAAGCTGTCGTCGGAGGCTGCCACGCGCGTTCCCCTCAGCGGCCCGAAATATCGACGTCGACGTCCATGGACAGGCCCACCCGCAGGGGATGTTCGGCCAGTTCCCTGGGGTCGAGCGCGATGCGGAGCGGCAGGCGCTGGACCACCTTGATCCAGTTGCCGGTCGCATTCTGGGCCGGGATCAGCGACATGGACGATCCGGTGCCGCCCGCAAAGCCCACGACCCGGCCGTGATAGACGACGCCCCCGCCATACAGGTCGGACGTCACCCTGGCGGGCATCCCCACCTTCACATGGCGAAGCTGCCGTTCCTTGAAATTGGCATCGACATAGACCTGCGTGACCGGAACAATGGTCATGATCGGACTGCCCTGCGTCACGCGCTGTCCTACCTGCACCTGCCGCTTGCTCACCACTCCGTCGACAGGCGCGCGGATGATCGTGCGGTCGAGGTCCAGCTTCGCGTTGTCGAGCTTCGCCTTGGCGGCGAGCACGGCGGGATCGGTCTCCTCCGTCGATCCCTTCACCAGCGCGTCATTGGCCGCAAGCTGTCCGGCGGCCGCCACGCGGGTCGCCTCCGCCTGCGCCACGCCCGCGCGGGCGAGGTCGAGCGCAGCCTTCGCCGCCGCATAGCCTTTGCGCGCGCTGGTCAGTTCATCGCCCGACACCGCGCCGTCGGGGGCCAGCGCCTCGCGCCGTCGCAGGTCTATCCGCGCCTTTTCGAAATCCGCCTGCGCCGTGGCGATCTGCGCCCTGGCCTGCGTGATGTCCGCGCCCCGCGCCGTCACCTGCGCGGACAAGGCGCCGCTGGTGGCCGACGTCTGCCGGAAACGGCGGCGCGCTTCGGCCAGATCCGCCTGCGCCTGATCCACCGCGATGCGCGCATTGGTGGCGTCCAGCTTCACCAATATGTCGCCTTTCTTCACGGCCTGCGTATCGGTGACGTTCACCTCGACCACCTGCGCGGAGATCAGCGGCGTCACCTGCGCGACTTCGGCGTTCACATAGGCATTGTCGGTGCCGACATGATTGCGCCCGACCAGAAGATACCACACGCCATAGACCGCCCCCAGCACCAGCACGACGATCAACAGCCTCAGCAGCCATTTCCGGCGCGTGGCCATCCGGTCTTCCTTGGCGGCGTCGGGCGTCTGATCCGTCCCGGTTTCGAATTCTGCGGCGGCGTCAGCCATTGGGTCGATCCTTGGCGGTGATGTCGCTGGCGGCGAAACCGCCGCCCAGCGCGCGAATGAGGGCGATATCGAGCGAAAAAGCACTGGCTTCCAGTTCCACGACGGACTGGCGCGCCGAAAGAAGCTGGTCCTCGACGTTCAGCACGTCGATATAGGCGGAAAGCCCGCCCTTGTAGCGCTTCTGCGCGATGGCATAGGCTTCCTCAGAAGCGGTGAGCGCGGAGCGGGCGTCGGTCAGCCGCTGGTCCAGCGCCCGGCGGCTGGTGACGGCGTCGGCGACCTGCTGGTAAGCGCCCAGCACCGTCTTGTCATAGCTCGCAACCGCTTCGTCATAGACCGCGCGCGCGCCGCGATACTGCCCTTGCAGCGCACCACCGCGGAACAGCGGCAGGCTGATCGCCGGACCCGCATTGCCGAAGATCGAGCCCTTGTCGAACAGCGTGTCGGTGAAGGGTTTGGAACCGCCCGCAGGCACCAGCGCGCCAGTGGACGATTGCCCGAGGATCGTTTCATACCCCAGCGACTGCACGCCGATCAGCGCGCTCAGCCGAATCGCGGGGAAGAAGTCCGCGCGCGCCACCTTGATCCGCTTGGCGGCGGCTTCCGTACGGGCGAGCGCGGCGGCGATATCGGGGCGGCGCGCCACCAGATCGGTCGTGACGTCGGCGGGCAGGCCCAGCGGCTCCAGCCGTTCCACTTGCGGCCGGGTGATATCGAGGCCGCGATCCGGCCCCGCGCCGATCAGCGCCGCGATCTGGTGCTGGCGCAGCTCGATCGCCATTTTCGCGGCAGCCAGCCGCGCCCTTGCGGAGGACACGGTCGCGTCCGCCTGCCGCGCGCTGCCACGCGTCTCCAGGCCGTTGCGCAGCCTGTCCGCCACCAGCTTCCGGCTCGCCAGCCGGATGTCCAGCGCCCGCTGCTGAATATCCGCGTCGTCGTAGAGCCGGGCGAGATCGGCATAGGCGTCCGCAATCCCCGTGGTCAGCGCCAGACGGGCCTGCCGTGCGTCGATCTCCGCCGCCCGCGCTTCCGATGTCGCTGCCGCCAGCGCCGCGCGATTCTTGCCCCAAAGGTCCAGATCCCAGCCGAGATTCAGCGCGACCTGCCCCGTTCCCAGCCAACCCTTCGGCACGAAGTCGGAGGGCATTCCCATATTGTAGCTCTGTTTGGTGACGCCCGCCTGGGCATCCAGATCAACCGTCGGCAGCAGCGGCGCGCCCGCCTGCTGCGCCATGGCCCGCGCCTGCCGGAAACGCGCGCCCGCCGCCGTCATGTCCGGGGCGTTGCGCAACCCTTCCTCGATCAGCGCGGTCAGTTGCGGATCGCCATAAGCAGCCCACCATCCCTCGCCCGGCCAATCGCGCCGAGCCGCCGCCAGGCTGCGTTCCGTCGCGATGCTCTGCGCTGCGCGGACTTCCGGTTTCCTGCCGAGATCAGGCACCGCCGCGCAGGCCGACAGCGCGATCGCGCTCGCCGCCAGCAGGCCACGAACCGGAAAAGAACGACGACTCATGGGCATAACAACCGTACCACCTAGTATGAAAAGCGCCCTTGCCCCTGCCGCACGACCTTGTCAACGAAAATATCATACTATATGGTACGGTTATATGCCGGATCGTCTTTCCTCTTCCGTTCTCAGCCGCCGGGAGGCTCGCCGCCGCGATCGGCGCGATGCCATCCTGAACGTCGCCGCGCACTATTTTCTGGAAAACGGCTATGCCGGCACGACCATGTCGGGGATCGCCGCCACGCTGGGCGGATCGAAGGGAACGCTCTGGAATCACTTTCCTTCCAAGGAAGAACTCTTCGCCTCCGTGCTCGAACAGGTGACGGCGACCTATCGCGCGCATCTGTACGAAATCCTCGATCCGTGCGGCGATCTCGTCACCACGCTGCATCGCGTATGCGTCAGCCTGCTGCAAAAGGTGACGTCGCCCGAGGCGATTTCCCTGCACAGGCTGGTCATGTCCGAAGCTGGACGCTTCCCCGAAATGGGCAGGATCTTCTATGAACGCGCGCCGCGCCTGACTCGCGGCCTGATTGCCGATTTCCTTGCCGGGGCGATGGAGCGGGGACAACTGCGCAAAGACGACCCGCAGGCCGCCTCACGCGTCCTGACCGCGCTTGTAACCTCGGGATGCCACCAGCAAATGCTGGTAGGGCGGATCAGCGCCGCGACCCTGGACATGATCGCGGCCGAAGCGGATTTCGCGGTCGGCATCTTCATGCGCGCCTACGGTCCCGACTGAACGCTCTGCGCGGCGTTAACCTTTTCTTTGCGCGCCGTTCCTATCCTTCCCGCAGGCAGGAGACGGCACGCCATGCAGATTTTCAAACGCAGCCAGCGCAGCGGCGCACGGAAGCCGGCGAATGAAAGCGCCGGCCGTATGGAGCGGCGGCCGCGCATCCTCGTCATCGATGAAAATCCCACGGCGCGCACGGTCATCGCCCGCCGCCTTTCCCATTTGGGCTATGACGTGGCGCTGGCGGAAAACGGGTTCGCGGCGCTCGGCCTGCTGGTCGCGCGGCCTGTCGACATCGTCCTGCTCGACATGGGCCTGACGCTGCTCTCCGCCGTCGCCACAATGGAGAAGATACGCGCGTCAGCCCTTTCTCCCCATGCCTGTTTCGTGACCATAGCGGGCCGCCTCGAACGCCCCCTCGCCGTGGAAGCGCTGGCGGCGGGCGCGGACGATCATATCGCCAAGCCGCTCGATTTCGACCTTCTCGACGCGCGCCTGCGCCATTTGTGCGTCAGGGCCGAACAGATGGGCGCGCTCACCCGCCACAATGCGGAGCTCGACGCGCGCATCGCCCGCCGCGCGGTGGAACTGGGCGAAACGCGCGAGGCCCTGAACGAATTGCAGGCCGACCGCGCCCGTCTGGTGTCCTCGATCCAGGCGCTGCACGACGAGATCGCAAGGCTGAACGCCGCGCGCGGCTAGAGCATTTTCAAGTCGGGCGGGATCACCCAACGACTCGGAAAATGCGGAAAACAAAGACAATATAGAGCATGATCCGATTCAATCTAATCGATCATGCTCTAACCTCGCTCCGCCATCTCCAGCCAGAGCGATAGCCCCGCGCCCGGCCGGTCCGGCTTATGGTCGGCCACGACCCGCGCCGCATCGGCCCGCGCGCGATCCAGTATCGCGCGCGGCACATCCCCGCGATGATAGATCCGGTCCGCCTCGCCCAACAGCCGCGCCGCCCGCAGCGTCAATTCGTCCGGATCGGCGGATGCCAGGCGGATCGCCGCCAGCCTGCCTCCGTCCAGCCCTGCCTCCTCTCCGGCCAGCCAGGACGGCACGGCATCGGCCGCATCCTCCCGCAACGGGTCCAGCAGGCCGCCCGCGCCAAGCCCCGCATCGATGGCCCGCCGCCGCGCGCCCGCGTCCGGCCAGCGCGCCCGGATGGCGTCCCGCGCCCGATATAAAGCCGCCGCCAGAGCGCCCAGCCGCGCGGGCAGCATCGTCTCGATCCGCTGCCGCAGCGCCTTGGCCAGCCCCGCCGAAGCGCCGCCCGTCCCGATGGCGATCAATACCGGATCGCGATCCACGATGGCGGGCAGCGTGAAATCGCACAAATCCGCCCGGTCGGTCGCGTTCACCAATATGCCCCGCGCCCTGAGCCGCGCGGCCACGGCCTCATCCCCGTCCGCGACGATGGCGAGCGCAGCCTCCGCTTCCTCGCCGACGATGCGCGCGCCCGCCCGCTCCAGCAGCCGCCGCTTGGCCGCCGCCGCCTCGCCTTCACCGGTCAGGATCACGGCCCGCCCTTGCAATCGCAGGAAGACGGGCAGGCTGTGCATCAGTCCCTCACCCAGTCGGGAATGCTGTCCCCGGCGATCAGCGTCTCGATGGGCGGACGCGCGCGCACCACGGCCCATTTGCCGCCCGACACCAGCACTTCGGGCGTCAGCGCGCGGCTGTTATAGGTGCTCGCCATGGTCGCGCCATAAGCGCCCGCCGTCATGAAGGCGACCAGATCGTCCGCCTGCACCACATCCATGTCGCGATGCATGGCGAAGGTATCGCCCGTCTCGCACACCGGCCCCGCCACATTGGCGGCGGCGCGCCCGCCCGCAGGCCGCACGGCGCGGATATCATGCCATGCGTCATAGAGGCTGGGCCGCAGCAGGTCGTTCATCGCCGCGTCGACGATGACGAAGGGCGCCTGCGCGCCCTGCTTCACCCGCACCACGCGCGACAGCAGAGCGCCCGCATTGCCGACGATCACCCGCCCCGGCTCGAACATCAGGCGGACATTCCACCCCTGCGCCACCCGTGTCACCATCGCGCCATAGTCGGCGGGGCTGGGCGGCACGGGCTTGGACGGATCATAGGGCACGCCAAGCCCGCCGCCCAGATCGGCGGTGCGGATGTCATGCCCCGCCTCCCGCAGCTTGCCGATCAGCGCGCCGACCTTGACGAAGGCCGCCTCCAGCGGCGCGAGATCGGTCAGTTGGCTGCCGATGTGCACCGCCACGCCCTGCACGTCCAAACCGGGCAGGGCGCGCGCCGCCGCATAGGATTCGAGCGCCCGGTCATAGGGGATGCCGAACTTGTTTTCCGACTTGCCGGTCGAAATCTTGGCATGGGTGCCCGCGTCCACATCGGGATTGATGCGATAGGCGACCGGCGCGCGCTTCCCCATGGAAAGCGCTACGTCGGAGAGCATCTCCGCTTCCGGCTCGCTTTCCAGATTGAACTGGAAAATGCCATGCTCCAGCGCCAGCCGCATTTCCTCCGCTGTCTTGCCGACGCCCGAAAAGACGATACGGCCGGCCGCAATCCCCGCCGCGATGGCCCGAAGCAGCTCGCCGCCCGACACCACATCCGCGCCCAGTCCCAATTTCCCCAGCGTCGCCAGCACCGCCGCATTGGGATTGGCCTTCACCGCAAAGGCGATCAGCGGATCGTCAAGCCGCGACAGCGCCTCGCGGAACACGCCGACATGGCGCGTCAGCGTCGCGGTCGAATAGACATAGACCGGCGTGCCCACGGCATCGGCAATCGCGGCCATCGGCACCTGCTCCACATGCATGGCGCCGTCTAGATAATCGAAATGGTCCAAGGCTTCTGTGTCCTGTCGGGTCTTATTGCGGGGCGCTTTCGGGCGGCAGATCGAACGGATCGTCGCCGCGTTGCTTCGATTGGGTCAGCAACTCGACATTGCGTTCGGGCCGCGCCTGCGTCGATGGGGTCGTCAAGTCCTGCGCGGTGGGCGCGGTCGCGGCTCCCACCGGCACGGCGGGCATCTTCTGCCCCTCGATGGGCTTCAATGGCTGGCGACCGCCGCAGGACGCCAACGCCACAGCTAGCGCCACCACAGCCAGCCCCTTGCTCCATCGCATCATCATGCTTCCTTCTCCCGCCGCGCCTGCGCGATCCGCTCGCGCACCTGATCGGGCGCGGTGCCGCCGTGGCTTTTCCGGCTGGCGACCGATGCGTCGACCGTCAGCACCGCATAGATGCGCTCATCGATGCGCGGATCAATGGCTTTGAGCGTGTCGATCGGCAGGTCCGCCAATGGCGTCCCGGTTTCCTCCGCCGCCGCCACCGCGCGCCCGGTGATATGATGCGCTTCCCGGAAAGGCACATCTGCTTCCCGCACCAGCCAGTCGGCAAGGTCGGTCGCCGTGGCGAAACCGCTCTCGGCCAGCGCCCGCATCCGGTCCGTGCGGAACGTCACCGTCTCGATCATCCCCGTCATCGCCGCGATGGACAGGCCCAGCAGGTCGTGCGCCTCGAACACCGGCGGCTTGTCATCCTGCATGTCCTTGGAATAGGCGAGCGGCAGGCCCTTCATCGTGACGCAGAGCGCGTTCATGCACCCCATGATCCGCCCCGCATGGCCGCGCACCAGCTCGGCGGCATCGGGATTGCGCTTCTGCGGCATGATCGAACTGCCGGTCGAATAGGCGTCGGGCAGCTTCACGAAGCCGAAGGGCTGGCTTGCCCAGATGATGAACTCCTCGGCCAGCCGCGACAGGTGCAGCGCCACTTGCGTCGCCGCCATCAGATAATCGAGCGCAAAGTCCCGATCCGACACGCTGTCGAGGCTGTTGTCGGTCGGCTTGGCGAAACCCAAAGCCGCCGCCGTCGCATGGCGGTCGATGGGAAAGCCCGTCCCGGCCAGCGCCGCCGCGCCCAGCGGACATTCGTTCATGCGGACGCGCGCATCGGCAAAGCGGCTGCGGTCGCGCCGGATCATTTCATGATAGGCCATCAGATGATGCCCCAGCGTCACCGGCTGCGCGGATTGCAGATGGGTGAAGCCCGGCATCACCGCATCCGCATGTTCCTCCGCCCGCTTGAGGAGCGCGTCCTGAAGCGCCGCCAGCCCCGCGTCCACCTCGTCCATCGCGTCGCGCACCCACAGGCGGAAATCGGTCGCCACCTGATCGTTGCGCGAGCGCGCCGTATGCAGCCGCCCCGCCGCCGGACCGATCAGGTCGGCCAGCCGCGACTCTGTGACCATGTGAATGTCTTCCAGGTCGAGGTCGACCGGCACGCCGTCCGCTTCATATTCCGCCGCGATCCGGTTCAGCCCCTCGGTGATCGCCTGCGCGTCCTCGCCATCGACGATGCCCTGTTTGGCCAGCATCGCGACATGCGCCTTGGACCCGGCGATATCCTGCTTCCACAATCGCTTGTCGAACGGGATGGAGGCATTTATCTCCCGCATGATCGAAGCCGGACCCGCCGCGAAGCGTCCGCCCCACATGCTGTTGGAGCCTTCCCCCGTGCGAACTTCCTTACGCTGCGTAATGACACTGCTCCTGCTGGCCGGCCTTGCCGCGTGCGATAGGCAATCGCCGCCTTCGGGGCAAGCGGCACCGAACGCGACTGCGCCCGCGCCGATCACCAGCGGCGAAGCCACCGCGCCGACGGCAAGCGGCAAGGGCGAGTTCAGCTATACACTGGATCGGTCCAAGGCCGGAACCCCCGCGCCCGATCTTAGCTTCCAGACTCTGGACGGCGAAGACACGACGCTCAAGGATTTCGCCGGAAAGCCGCTTCTGGTCAATCTCTGGGCGACATGGTGCGCGCCCTGCATTGCGGAAATGCCGACGCTTGACGCCCTCGCCGCCGCTTACGGACCAAAGGGGCTGAGCGTCCTTGCCGTCTCGCAGGACAGCCAGGGCGCGAAACTGGTGCAGCCTTTTTTCGCGAAACAGGGCCTCCAGCATCTGAAAAGCTGGATCGACCCGGAAAACCAGCTCGGTTTCCACTATGCGACCGGCATGTTGCCCACCACCGTCCTCTACGACGCGCAGGGGAAGGAAATCGCCCGCGTCATCGGCGCAATGGACTGGAACGGCAAGGAAGCCCGCGCATTGATCGCGGAAGCGATGCAGTCCTGATGGTCGGGAGATGTGCGGCATTTCGGCCATGAGCGGACATTCAATGCCCATCATCCCAGCAACCCGAAGGGCGGCGTAAGCCAACGCTGGGATCTCTCTTTCTTAAGGGCGCAACCAGCCTAAGGGCGATCCCAGCTTGCGCGGGGATGACGGAAGGAAGAGGGCCTCTGCAACGTCCACCTGCCACGCATAACGGCCCTCCTATGGCCCCTCCTGAATCCGCCGCGCTTCCCGCGCCAACAGCACCGGCACCCCATCCCGCACCGGATAGGCCAGCCCCGCCGCCTCCGACACCAGTTCGCCCCGCTCCGCGTCCCAGCGCAACGGTCCGCGCGTCACCGGACACACCAGCTTGGCGAGCAGCCATGGATCGACCGGCGGCGCGTTCATTGCCCGCTCCTTACTGCATCGTCGTGCCGCCGTCCCGTTCGGCCCGGCCCACGATCTGCATCAACTGGATGATAAGGTCCGCCCGCGCATTGAGCGTATCCGCCTCCAGCAGCGTCTGCTTGGCGGCGGGGTCGAAGGGCGCGATCTGCGCGATGCCGTTGACCAGCGACTGATCGTCCAACCGCGACACCGCCGTCCAATCCACCACATAGCCCAGCATTTTCGCGAAACGCTGCGATTCCTGCTCCAGCGCGGCACGTTCCACGGCGGACAGCACCTCGTCGGGGTCGGGCGCCTGCTCCACCTCCGCCTCGATCTGACGGAAGGCCGTCCCCACCTCCAGCTCCCGCACCACCCGGAACCGCGCCAGCCCTTTCAGGACGATATTGAACCGCCCGTCCTCCAGCGCCTCGATATGGCTGATATGCCCCAGGCATCCCATGTCGAACAAAGCGGGCTTCAACCCTCTCCCGCGCGGCTGGATCATGCCGATCCGCCGATCCCGCGCCATGGCGTCATGGATCAGCGCCCGATATCGCGGCTCGAAGATATGCAGCGGCAACTCCATGCCCGGCAGCAACAGCGCCCCGGAAAGCGGAAATATCGAGACGCGGGCTTTTGGCATCGGCCGCGCCGTCAGGCGAACAGGATCTGCGACAAGCGCCTGCGCTGCGCCGCGACCCACGGGTCTTCCAGCCCCACCGCCTCGAACAAGGTAAGGAGCTGCGTCCGCGCCGCGCCGTCATTCCATTCCCGGTCGCGCCGCACGATTTCCAGCAGCGCGTCCGCCGCCCCGTCCCGGTCGCCATTGCCCATCAGGCCCGTCGCCAGTTCGAAGCGCGCTTCATGATCGTCGGGATCGGCCGCGACCCGCGCCTCCACGCCGGACAGGTCCGCCACGGGCCGCGCATTGCGCGCGAGGGCGATGGCCGCCCGCGCCCGCTCGACATGCCCGTCCTTCGCGGCTTCGGGGGACAGCGCGTCCAGCACCGCCTCGGCCTCGTCCACCCGCTCCAGCGCCGCGAGCGCCCGCGCGCGGCCCGAAGCGACCTCCGCATTGTCCGCCGCCATCTGCGCGATCTGCTCGAACACGGAAAGGGCGCGCTCATTCTCGCCGCCGGTCAGCAGGTCCTCGCCCATGGCGATCAGCGGCGCGACCTCCTCCGCCTGCGCCTTTTCGTCCGAATCGATGGGAAGCTGGCCCAATATCTGGTCCAGATACTGCTTGAACTGCCCTTCTGTCCGCGCCTGGCTCAGGTCGGCGACCGGCTGGCCCTGGAACACGGCATAGACGGTGGGGATCGACTGCACCCGGAACTGGGCGGCGATGAACTTGTCCTCATCGACGTTGATCTTGACCAGCTTCACGCCCTTGGACGCATAGTCCGCGCAGACCTTCTCGATCACCGGCGCAAGCTGCTTGCACGGCCCGCACCATTCCGCCCAGAAGTCCACGATCACCAGTTGCGTGTGCGACGGCTCCACCACGTCCCGGCGAAACGCCTCTACCGACGCCTTATCGGTGTCGCTCAATCCCAGGGTTGCCACGCTGTCGTCTCCTGCCTCATGCGGTTTTCGCCGCCTCCATACAGCGCAATATGGGAAGCGTCACCCTCTCGCCAAGGGCGCGACGGCAGGATTTCAGAAAGTATAGCCCACGCCCAGCGCGCCGATCCACTGGTTCTTCGACCCCGCGACCGACACGACCGGCGAATCGGCGTAGCGACCCAGCATCCGCGAATATCCGCCCGCCGCGAATATGGCCCACCCCTTGCGGATGTCGCCTGACAGCGATTTGCCCGCGCTCAGGTTGACGCCGATCTTCTTAAACCCGGCCTTGTCGCCCGCGCGACCGTCGATCGGCAGTCCCGACGCGAGGGCGTCCGCGCCATCCACATCGTAATAATAGCGGCCATATCTCTTGCTCACATATTCCGCCGACACGCCCAGGCCGACGAAGGTCGTCATCGACAGCGGCGTCACATATTCGACGGCGGGCGTTATGACATAGCCCTTGTGCGCGCCCGCCACGTCCTTGGCGACTGCGACGCGCGCCGAAAGATTGTCATAGGCGCTGGTGAAGATGCCCGTCTTGCCGATGCCGACGAAGCCGCCCGCTTCCACCGCCACATCCCGCTTGCCCAGCGCGCGGACGGCATCGTCCTTCATGCCCTTGCGGCTGGTGCGGTCCAACCGCACATTGACCATCGGCCCCAGTTCGAAATCCACTCCGTCGCTGTCGCGATTGGGGATCGCGTCGACATAGAGCGCCGGGCCGCGCGTCCAGAAGGCGAAATCGTGCACCTTGCCCCGCGCCTGCGCGATGGGGATGACGCGATAGTCGTCCGATCCCTCATAGCTAGGGATATAGGCTCCTCCGACCCCGATGGTCAGGCTGCTGTGATCCTCTTCCTGCGCGAAAGCCGGCGGCGCAAGGACAAGCGCTGCGGCCACTGACCCGGCAAAATAAATGGAGCGGCGAATCATAAGTGTGGATTTCCTTCCCTGGCCCCCTCCGTAGAATGTTTGGGGGGAGCCGCAGTTCCAAAGGCGCAAAATCAAGGGAGATTATGTGATGTGCAAACCTGTGTGCCAAATGGCGGTTATGGGTGGATTCCCGCCACTCCTCCGTCATCCCAGCGAAAGGCTGGGATGACGGGCATTAAATGGCGGAAAATGGCCCATAACGGCCCTCCTCAGGTGCGGGGCCGCGCCTGCCGGTAGCTGCCCAGCATCCGCACCCATTTGCTGTGGAACTCCAGTTCGGCGAGCGCCCGGTCGACGGCCGGATCGCCCGGCATCCCTTCGATATCGCAAAAGAACTCGGTCGCGGAAAAGCTCGCGCCGCGCTGATAGCTTTCCAGCTTCGTCATGTTGACGCCGTTGGTCGCAAAGCCCCCCATCGCCTTGTAGAGCGCGGCGGGGACGTTCTTCACCTCGAACAGGAATGTCGTCATGACCGGCCCGACGCCCGCTTGCGGCATGCTGGGTTCATGCGCCAGCACCAGGAAGCGCGTCATATTGTCGTCGCTGTCCTCGATATTCTCCGCCACCAGCCGCAAGCCGTACAGCTCCGCCGCCAGATAGGGCGCGATGGCCCCTTCGCCCGGCGTGCGCGTCTCCGCCACCAGCGCCGCCGCGCCCGCCGTATCGGCATAGGCGACCGGCTGGATGCCCCGCTCGCGCAGATAATGACGGCACTGGCCCAGCGCCTGCGGATGGCTGATCGCGCTTTTGACGGGCGCGGTGTCGGGCGCCATCAGGCAATGGCGGATGCGCAGGAAATATTCGTCGACGATGTGCAGCCCCGATTCGGGCAGCAGGAAATGCATGTCGGCGACGCGGCCGTGCAGGCTGTTTTCGATGGGGATGATCGCGCGCGCGGCCTGGCCGCTGCGCACCGCGTCGATCGCATCCTCGAACGCGAAGCAGGGCAGCGGCACGCAATCGGGCGCGTAGCCGAGCGCGGCCAGGTGCGAATTGGCGCCCGGCGCGCCTTGATAGGCGACGGCCTTCGCCGGATCGGCGGTGGCCTTCTCGCTGAGTTGGGCGACAAGCGCGCGGGCGGGAGCGGGATAGTTTTCCATTGGCGACAGCGCGCTTAAGGAGTTGCGGTCACGCGCGCAAGCATTGAGCGAACCGCCCCAGGGGCTGGAAACGGTCGCTTTTGCCTTCAACCATGCTTGCACGTTCGCGATTGCGCCATTATGGCAGCGCGCTAGAGGGGGCGCGGGTAGCCAGCCGCCAGAACAGAAATTCAAGGGATAGCGAGCGAATGGGCGATCGTTTCAACACCGTTGCAGGGTGGGCGTTGTTTGCGGGGATCATCGCATTGGGCGGTGCTATCGTCAGTTCCCATTATTTCCACAGCGAACGGCCCGAAAAGATGGGCTATGCGATCGAAGGCGTCGAGGCGGAAGGCGAAGGCGGCGGCGACAGCGGCCCCGGCCTCAACACGCTGCTGGCGCAGGCGGACATCGCGGCCGGTGAAAAGGTCTTCGCCAAATGCGCGGCCTGCCACACCGTCAACCAGGGCGGCGCGAACGGCATCGGCCCCAATCTTTTCGGCACGGTGGGCGAGGAAATCGGCCACGGCAAGGCGGGCTTCGCCTTCTCCGACGCGCTTAAGAGCAAGGGCGGCACCTGGACCTTCGAGGCGATGGATCACTGGCTGAAAAGCCCCCGCGAATTCGCGCCGGGCACCAAGATGACCTTTGCGGGCCTGGGCAAGCCGGCTGACCGCGCGAACTTGATCGCGTGGCTCAACACGCAGGGATCGAACCTGCCGCTTCCGGCGGCGGACGCGGCCCCCGCGGCAGCGGAAGGCGACAACGCCACCGCCCCGGCAGAAGGCGCAAACGCCGCCGAAGCCCCGGCCGCGAACGCGACCGCCACGCACTGATCCACGGAGCGGTCCGCCCGCACCGACATCTTAACGAGCGCGGCCGCAAACCGCGCTCGTTTGCTTTTGGGAGCGAGCGCCGGAAAGTCCGTTCAGCCTGCGTTCGCCAAAATCCTGCGCTTGCGACGCGAAGGCATCCAGGCAAATGTCCGCTTCCCACCCAAACCCGCTTTTTCGGGCGTCCCATGAACGCCCATGTCTCTCCTGCCGCTTGCCGGGACCATGGCTCGCCCCTATCTAACCTCCATGGCCGATATCGATCTCACTCCTTCCGCCGCCGCCCGCGTGGCCGCGATTGCCGCCAAGCAGGGCAAGCCCGCCATATTGCGGCTCGCCGTGGACGGCGGCGGCTGTTCCGGCTTCCAGTATCGCTTCGGCCTTGCCGATGGGGTGGAGGCGGACGACGTGACGGCCGAACGGGACGGCGTGACGCTGGTGGTGGACGATGTGAGCATCGATCTGGTCCGCGGGTCGGCGGTCGATTTCGTGTCGGACCTGGGCGGCGCGGCGTTCAAGGTGACGAATCCCAACGCCACCGCCGGTTGCGGCTGCGGCACCAGCTTTTCGATCTGATAGCCAAGGGCGTTTCTTCCCTTTAGGGAGGCTGGCGAGGAGTCACCGCCATGCGTATCGCCACGTTCAACATCAACGGGATCAAGGCGCGCCTGCCGCGCCTGCTGGAGTGGCTGGACGAAACGCGGCCCGACGTCGCCTGCCTTCAGGAGATCAAGACGTCCGACGAAACCTTCCCGGTCAAGGATATCGAGGATGCGGGCTATGGCGCGATCTGGCACGGGCAGAAGGGGTTCAACGGCGTCGCTATCCTGGCGCGCGGCGAAACGCCGGCGGAGGTCCGCCGGGGCCTCGACGGCGAGCCGGAGGACGAGCACAGCCGCTATATCGAAGCCGATGTGAAGGGCGTGCGGGTCGCCAGCATCTACCTGCCCAACGGCAACCCGCAGCCCGGCCCGAAATTCGATTACAAGCTGCGCTGGATGCAGCGATTGCGGACCCGCGCGGCGGAGATATGGGCAGAGGAAGTGCCCGCCATCCTCGCGGGCGACTACAATGTCATCCCGCGCGACCGCGACGTCTATTCCGTGAAGGCCATGGCCGGCGACGCGCTGATGCAGCCGGAAAGCCGCGCCGCCTATCGCCGCCTGCTGGGCGACGGATGGACCGACGCGATTCTCAGCCGCCATCCGGCAGGGGGCGTGTGGACGTTCTGGGATTATCAGATGAACGCCTGGCCGCGCGACGCGGGTTTCCGCATCGATCATCTGCTGCTCAGCCCCGCCGCCGCCGACCGCCTGGTCGACGCACAGGTGGACAAGGATTTCCGGGGCCGGGAAAAGGCCAGCGACCATGCGCCGACCTGGGTGGAGCTGCGGGGCTGATATTTTTACCCGGATTATAATTGACAGAATTAAACCCGGATAATAAATGGCGTGCCGAAGGAGATTTCGGCATGACGCGCACATTGACGGCCTTTGCGGGCGAAACATGGATCGCGACGGGCGACGAGGATGAAGTTCGGGCGGCGCTCAACGCCATGGGCGAGGACGCGCAGAATATCCTGCTGTTCGACGATGCGACCGGGCGGCAGACGGATATCGACCTGCGCGGCTCCGCGCCGGAAGCGCCGCGAGGGCGGGGGCGGCCCAGGCTGGGCGTGCAGCCGCGCGAAGTGACGCTGCTCCCCCGGCATTGGGATTGGCTGGCGGCGCAGCCCGGCGGGGCTTCGGCCACCTTGCGGCGATTGGTCGAAACGGCGCGCAAGGAGGGCGCGGACAAACCCTCTCCCCGCGCTGCGATGGATGCGGCCTATCATTTCCTCACCGTGATGGCGGGCGACCGGCCCGGCTATGAGGACGCGATGCGGGCGCTCTATGCGAAGGACAAGGACGCGTTCGAAGTGGCCTGCGCCTCATGGCCCCGCGCGATCCGCGACCATGGCGCGGCGCTGGCGGAGGGCGCTTTCCCGGCCTGATCCGGTTCCATCAGGACCAATGCCGGGCAAGCGCCTCGGCGGTGGCGTCGATCGCGCCAGGCTCTTCCTCCCCGGTCAGGGCATAGGACATCTCGCCGCGCCGCCAATAGGCCACCGATTGTTCGCCTTCGCGGATGGCATCGGGGCGTTCGGGCGCGTCGGTCTTCTCCCGCACGGCAAAGATCGACAGCTTCTGCCCTTCCTGCGTCTTCACCGCGACGAGCAGCCCCGGCCCCTTGGCGGTGGGGAAAAGCTGCACGTCCGTCACGGCCCAGTCCCGGGGGAATTTCGGCATCGCTATGCGGGTCCGCAGCGCGATTTCCTGCGAATCGAAATGCGGGGTTTCCTCCTGCGAAGCCATATGCGCCCGCATCATCGCGATGCGATGCGACGCGACGGCATAGTTCACATAGCCCGGCGGCCCATCGGTCACGACGAAAAAGGCAAGCGCGGCGGCCGCCAGCCCGGCGGTCGATGCCCCCAGAGGCAGGGCGCGCCGCCACAATGGCCTGCGCCCGCGCAGACGCGCGGCCAGCACCTTCAAGCCATGCGCGGCGGGCGCGGTGTCCCGCGTCAACAGGCCGAGCGCGCTGCGGATGCTGAGGTCGCCCATGACCCGCGCGGCCAGCACCGGATGACGCGACAGATGCGTTTCCACGGCAAAGCATCGCCCGGTGTCGAGTTCTCCGTCGATATAGGCGTGGATTTCCAGATCCGTCGGCTCCTCAGTCATCGCGTCCTCCAACCAGCCGCAGACCGGGCCGTTTTCCCTGTTGCTCTTCCGCGCCTTCCCGTAACGCCGCGCGGGCGCGCCACAGCCGCGACATCACGGTGCCCAACGGGATGCCCAGCGCCTCCGCCGTCTCCTGATAGCTCAGCCCCTCCACCGCGACCAGATGCAGCACCATGCGATAACGGTCCGGCAAAGCCGCGAAATCGCGCGCGATTTCGGCGAGGCGCGCGCGTTCCTCTTGCTCCGGGCCGATGCGGTCCATCATCGTTTCGGCGAAGCGATCGTTGCGCCGCGCCTCGGCTACCTCGCGCCGCTTGGCGGAAACGAAGACATTGTAAACGATGGCGAGCAGCCAGGGACGGCGGCGGCGTTCGGGCCTGTAGGTCGCGCTCCGTTCGATGGCGCGGACAAGCGCGTCCTGCACCACATCGTCCGCATCCTGATCGTCGCGGGTGAGCGAACGCGCATAGCGGCGCATGGCCAGCAGATCAGCGGCGATGTCGGATCGATCGTCCATGCGCGGCATCCTTCATGCACCCATCATGCCGCCTGCTCCACGGCCGGGGCAAGGGGGATGTGCAGGACATGGCAATATGCGGCGGCGACGTCCTCCAGCACATCGCTCCAGCGATGCCGTATGGCCGCCGCCGCCGCAGCGGCGCGCACCGTCCGGCGCCGCTTCTCGTCGGTCATCAGGCCGACGACCGCATCCACATAAGCCTCAGCCTGGCCGGCGGGGACCAGCAGGCCGGTTTTCCCGTCCGCGATCAGCGCCGACGCGCTGGCGATATCCGCCGACACCACGGCAAGGCCGGACGCCATCGCCTCCAGATTCACATTGCCGAACGCCTCCGTGACACTGGGGTTGATGAGGATATCGGCGCTCGCTACCGCCCGGCCCAACGCCGCGCCCGACAGGTGGCCCATGAAGGTGGCATTGGGCATCCGCTCCGCCAGCCAGCCGCGCGCGGGGCCTTCCCCGACGATCAGAGGCCGCACCTGATGGCCCTGCGCGCGGATCCGGGCAATGGCCTCGGCAAAGATGCCCAGCCCCTTTTCCAGCACCAGCCGCCCGAAGAAGAGCGGCACGACTTCCTCCGGCATATATCCGTGGGCAGAGCGGATTCCTTCGTCGCGCAGGTGCGGGCCGAACAGGGCGGGATCGACGCCCCTGCCCCAGATCGACACCTTGTCCTCTCCGTGGCGTCCGACCATTTCCCGCGCGATGGGCGCTGTGGGGGCCAATATATGATCGCTCTCGCCATAGAAGCGGTCGAGATAGGCTTCGACCATCGGCCGCAGCAGGCCCACGCGATAATAGTCGAGATAGGTTTCGAAGCGCGTGTGCAGGCTTGCCACGACCGGGATACCGTGGCGGCGGGCATGTTTCTGCGCCTGCCGCCCCAGCAGGTCCGGCGCGGAAAGATGGACCACGTCCGGCGCGAAATCGTCGAAGTCGCGCGCGGCGGCGCTGGTGAAGCCCAGCGCCAGCCGGTATTCCGGCCGGCCGGGGATGCTGAGCGACCGGACGGAGCGGATGTCGCCGACCGAATCGAACGCCTTGCGCGGCGCGGTGGGCGAATAGATGCGGATCTGCGCGCCCACCCGGTCCATCAAATAGGCGACCAGCCGGTTCAGCGCCTGATTGGCGCCGTCGCGCACGCAGTCGTAATTGCCGGAGAACAGCGCCACGCGCAGCGGCCGCCCCATCGTGCGGCGAAGCGCGATGGCGCAGCCGGACCGGTGCGATGCGGCGGCGCGGATGTCGGCGAAATGACTCGTCATGACCTGCATATGGCTGGCGCGCGGAATTTATTCCCGCGCGCACGCGCATCCATTGTGAATAAAGCCCGGAAAGGGCGTCAAAGCGCCTTTTCGTAGATCTGGTAGACCTTGTTCACCTTGCTCCCGATGGCGTCGGCGATGGCGTTCATGCCTTGATTGTCGTCCAGCACCCAGCCGATCTCGCCCCGGCTCGCGCCATAGCGGGCGACCGCGTTGCGGCGGATATATTCGATCATCATGAAGGCGAGTTGGCTGGCGAGGCGCGACGCCTGCAACCGCTGGACCACGCCCATCAGCGGCACGCGCATGGTCCGGACCTGGGGATTGCGCAGCCACCAGAGCAGCTTCGCCCAGCCGAAGGGGAAAAGCGAGCCGTTCAGCGGCCGGATCGCTTCATTGAGATCGGGCAGCGTGATCATGAAGGCCACCGGCTCCCCTTCCAGTTCGGCGACCATGATAAGGTCTTCGCGCACGATCGGCTTCAACTGCTTGCCGAAATGTTCGACCTCATGGTCAGTGATCGGCACGAAGCCCCAATTATTGCCCCATGCATCGTTGAGGATGCGCAGGATGACGGCGGCTTCCTCGTCGAATTTCGACTTGTCTACGGGCCGGATGCGGATGCGGGCATTCTTCTCGCCCGATGCGATGATGCGCTGGATCAGCGGCGGGAATTCCTGCGTGATGTCGAGTTCATAGGTCTTGAGCTGCTTGACCGGCCGATAGCCCGCGCCCTCGATCATCGCCCGATAGGCGGGGCTGTTGTGGCCCATCATCACCGTGGGCGCATGGTCGAACCCCTCGATCAGCAGCCCCGGCTCTTCCCAGATGGAAAGGGAGATCGGGCCGACCACGCGGGTCATGCCCTTGGTCCGCAGCCAGCCTTCCGCCGCGCGGATCAGCGCCGCGCCGATTTCCGCATCCCCCGCCTCGAACAGGCCGAAATTGCCGGCGCCCGGCCCCATGCCCTGCTCCGCCGGCATGGAATGCGCCAGGCGGTCGAAATGCGCGGAGATGCGCCCCACCACCTTCTGCCCGCGCCGGGCGAGGAAATATTGCGCCTCGGCATGATCGAAAAAGGGATTCCTGGCGGGGCTGATGATACCGTGGACCTCGCTCTTGAGCGGCGGCACCCAATGCGGGTCCTCGGCGTAAAGCCGCCACGGCAGATCGACGAACGCCTTCAGTTCGCTCTTGGAAGAGACGGGGGAAATCACCAGATCATGAGACGCCACGGCTGACCGCTTTCGCTGAGAGGAAGCGGAGCAGTTCGACGCTTGGGCGTCGATTGTCAATCGGTTGTCACCGTCCGCCATGGCCGCAACGGGGCGAATATGTCACGTTGCTGCCACGATCTCAGCGCATTTGACCTTTAGGAAGGCCAGCATGACTGTGCATGACCCCGTTCTTGCCGCCGGGCACCGGATGCCCGAAGCGCAGGCCCGCAAGCCGATACCCGACGACGCGGCGATGCTGCGCGCCGCCGCTGAATTGACGCGCACGCTGTCGACCGCCAATCCCGCGATCTACTGGCCCGATTTCCTTGCGTCCGCGCTGCTGGGCTATGCCGCGCTGGCGGGGGCGATGCTGTTCGGAAGCACGGCGCTGGCCGTGGCTTCGGGACTGGTGGCGATGCTGGCGCTCTATCGCGCGGCGAGCTTCATCCATGAGCTGACGCATATCCGCGCGGGCGCGCTTCCGGGCTTCCGCTTCGCATGGAATCTGCTGGTCGGCATCCCGCTGATGATCCCCTCCTTTCTCTATGAGGAGGTGCATACCCAGCATCATGCCCGCATCCGCTACGGCACGGGGCAGGACCCGGAATATCTGCCGCTCGCGCTGATGAAGCCCTGGTCGCTGCCGCTGTTCATCATCGTGGCAGCGCTGGCGCCTGTCGGCCTTATCCTGCGCTTTGGTGTGCTGACGCCGCTGTCGGTCCTCGTCCCGCCGCTGCGCCGCGTGGTGCAGGAGCAATATTCGGCGCTGTCGATCAACCCCGCCTATCGCCGCCGTCCGCCCGAAGGCGCGTTCGCGCGGCAATGGGCGTGGCAGGAAGCGGGCGCCTGCATCTTCGCGCTGGCGCTGGTGGGCAGCGTGTTCGTCTTCGGGTGGAAGCCGCTGCTGGTCTATATGGCCGTGCATTCGGGCATGACCGTCATCAACCAGCTCCGCACGCTGGTCGCCCATCTCTGGGAGAATGAGGGCGACGCGATGACGGTGACGGCGCAATATCTCGATTCGGTCAATGTGCCGCCCCCTTCGCCTCTGGCCGCGATCTGGGCGCCGGTGGGGCTGCGCTACCATGCGCTGCATCACCTGCTGCCGAGCGTGCCTTATCATGCGCTGGGCGAGGCGCACCGCCGCCTGATCGGCACGCTGGAGACCGATTCGCCCTATCATCGGGGGAACTACCGGGGAATGCTGCCGCTGGTCGGCAAGATCGCGCGGAGCACGATGACACGGCGCTGAGCGGCGGGAGCCTGGAGAAGAAAGGCGGTCTTGGCCGGCCCTTCTTTCAAACGGGAATGGCTGCTCGAACCCGCATTTCAAAGGCTCGATTTCAGCCCGTCGATCACGAACTGCGCCGCCAAAGCCGCCAGCAGCACGCCCAGCAAACGGGTAATCACCGCCTCGATCTTCTGCCCCAGCAGCGCCATGATCGGCCCCGCCGCCAGCAGCGATCCCAGCATCATCACCAGCGTCAGCCCCACCGCGCCCAGCACCACCAGCCTTTCGGTCATGCCTTCGGCGCGCGACATCATCAGCATCACCGTCGCGATGGAACCCGGCCCCGCGATCATCGGCATCGCCATGGGAAAGACGGAGACGTCCTCCACCTGCGGCGTCTCGGCGACCTTCTGTGCGCGATTCTCCCGCCGCTCGGTTCGCTTTTCGAACACCATGTCCATGGCGATCATGAACAGCATGATCCCGCCCGCGATGCGGAAGCTGTCCAGCTCGATGCCCAGGATATGGAGCAACTGCTTACCCCACAGGGCGAAGATCAACAGGATCGCCGCCGCGATGCCCACCGCGCGAATCGCCATGCTCCGCCGCTGCGCCGCGCTCGCGCCGGTGGTGAGGCTCG
>Ga0164243_10001156_pt1 | contig 45647 bp, 37 predicted proteins | sample OricompcompostOP_FD_108781 | JGI IMG/M metagenome (GOLD analysis project Ga0164243, IMG submission 108781) | Organic Plus compost microbial communities from Emeryville, California, USA - Original compost - Organic plus compost (OP) | ecosystem: Engineered > Solid waste > Mixed feedstock >...
ATCGCCCGCGGCCCCGCGGTGGCCATCGCGATCCGGCTCCCGGCGGCAGCGGCGAGCGGGCGCGACCACGCCACCTTGCCGCGGAGGTCGAACCAGCCGAGGTGGGTCGAGCCGTCGGGCTTGCGGAACGCGGCCGCGCACTCGTCGCGCACGCAGCCGTAGGCGATCAGCTCGTGATCCGCGTGCAGCGGCACGCGCGTGATCAGCGCCGAGCAGCCCTTCTCCGAGCACATGTTCAGGAAGACGCGCGTACCCTCGCGCCAGAACAGCGCGATGTGATCGTCGGCCGCGGCGATACCACACCACGAGATGCGCGCCGTCGCCTCCGCACCCGACGCGGGCACCTCGGTCGCGGGCACCGCCGTCGCGAGGGCCGCGCCGGTCGGGCCGTGCACGAACCACACCCGGCCGTCGCGCTCGAGCCAGCCGACGCCGAACCGGTGATCGCCGGTCGCGACGCCGTCGCAGAGCTGGGTCGCGGAGCGCCCCCACGTCGACGGCGCGCCGAGCCGCCCGTCGTCGCCGACGAGGGCGAGCCTGAGCTTCTTGCCGGCGAGCCACGCGAACACCGTGCCGTTCCGCGCGCCCACCACGCGGGCCGCGCTCGCCCGCTGCGCGACCTCGATCGCGTGGCGCAGGCTCCCGGAGCGCTCGACCTCCCGCACGTGGTGGACGTCGCCGTGCTGCTCCGCGATCACGAAGCCGTCGCGCAGCGTCGCGACCCGCAGTCCCGGCGCGCTGGAGCCGGGCGCGCGCACGTCGGCGGCGGACCGCACTCCGATCGCGATCAGCGCGGCACAGCCGCACGCGACGACCGCGGCCGCGACCGGGTGCTTGCGGAGGTACAGGGCGGCGAGATACGCGACGAGGCCGAACAGGGAACGAGGCCGTGGCATGGCCCCGACGTTATCGCGGCGCGTGGTCCCCGGTGCTCGCGATCGCGGGCGGATCTCGCAACGCGCCGCGATCGTCGAACGAGCCGCGCGAGCCGCTCACTCGCGTGCGGTCTCCGGCGCGGGGTCCCGCCGCTTCCGCACGCGGTCCTGGAGGCGGTGCACGAGCTCGTAGAACGTCGGTAGCGCGAGCAGCGTGAACAGCGTCGACGTGACGAGGCCTCCGATCATCACGATCGCGAGCGGGCGCTCGATCTCGGTGCCGTGCAGGCGCAACACGAGCAGCGGCAGCAGCCCGAGGATCGCGGTCGCGGCGGTCATGATCTTCGGCCGTACACGACCGAGGCTCGCCTCGCGGAGCGCCGCGTCGAACTCGCGCCCCTCGGCGACGAGCCCGCGCGTCTGCGTGACCAGGACGAGCCCGTTCTGGACCGCGATCCCGAACAGCCCGATCAGCCCGACGAGCGACGACACGCTCCAGGTCTCGCCCGCGATCCACAGCGCGATGATGCCTCCGACGAACGCGTCGGGGAGCGTCGCGAGGATCACCAGGGTCTCGGCCACCGAGCCGAGCGCGATGTAGAGCAGCAGGAACACCGCGAGGAGCGCGATCGCGACCGCGAGGTAGAGCGCGCGCTGCGCGCGGACCTGGGTCTCGACCTTGCCGCCGACGTCGACGAAGTAACCCGCCGGGAGCGCGAGCTGCTCCGCGAGCGCCTTGCGGACCTCGCGTGCGGTGGAGCCGAGATCGCGCCCCGCGACGCTGGCCTCGACGGCGATCCGTCGGCTACCCGCCTCGCGCTTGATCGTCCCGAGCCCGAAGCTCTGCTCGATCGTCGCGAGCTTGCCGAGCGGGATGCGCGTCCCGTCGTGTCCGTCGATGAGGAGCGCCGCCAGGGACGCCGCGTCGCGCCGGTGATCCTCCGCGAGCCGGACGACGAGATCGAACCGGCGCTGGCCGACCCACACCTCCGACACGACCTTGCCCGCGAGCCCGATCTCGATCGCCTCGATCACGTCGCCGGGGGTGAGCCCCACGCGCGCGGCGGCGCCGCGATCGACCTCGATGCGGAGCTGCGGCAGACCGGTGAGCCGCTCGGCGCGCGCGTCGGCGACGCCCTCGACGCCCCGCACGATCCGCTCGGCAGAGACCGCGAGCTTCGCGAGCTGATCCGGATCCGGCCCGAAAATGCGGATCGCGAGATCCGCCGGGGTTCCACCGAGCCCCTCGTCGATGCGCATGCCGAGCGGCGTGGTGAACGACGCGGACACGCCCGGGACCTTCTCGACCGCCTCCCGCATCAGCCCCTCGAGCTCGGAGGTGCTGCGCCTGCGATCCTGCTTCAAGACGATCAGCACGTCGGACAGCGTGTGCGGCATCGGATCCTCGGTCCGCTCGGCGCGGCCGGTGCGGCGCACCACGTCCTCGACCTCGGGGAACGTACGCAGCACGTCCTCGACGCGGTGGTTCAGCCGGTCGACCTCGTCGAGCGATGCCTCTGCCGGCAGCGAGGTCTGCATCAGCACCGCGCCCTCGTCGAGCTCGGGCATGAAGTCCGAGCCGAGCCGCGTCGCGAGCCACAGCGCCGGGATCGTGAGCACGAGCGTCGCGATCCGGATCACCCCGGCGTGCTTCAGCGCGCCGTCGAGCAGCGGGGCGTACACGCGCTTGATCGCGCGGATGATCGCGACGTCCTCGGGCCGGTCGCCGCGGCGAGGCCGCAGCACGCCCGCCGAGATCACGGGGACGAGCGCGAGCGCGAGCACGAGCGACGCGAGGACCGCGGCGATCACCGCCCCGGCGAGCGGCTCGTACATGCGCGCTTCGAGCCCGCTCATCGCGAACAGTGGCACGAACACCGCGCACACGATCAGCGTCGCGAACGCGATCGGCCGGCCGACCTCGACCGCGGCGGCGAGCGCGAGCGCTCGCCGGTCCCCGTTGGCGTGCTGGGACAACCGGTGCAGCACGTTCTCGACCATGATGATCGAGGCGTCGACGAGCAGACCGACCGCGATCGCCAGACCGCCGAGGGTCATCGTGTTGATGCCGATGCCGGCGACCCGGAGGAACAGGCCCGACAGCGCGAGCGACAGCGGCAGCGTCAGGGTCACGATCAGCGCCGCGCGCGCGTTGCCGAGTAGCGCGAACAGCACGAGCGCGACGAGGCCGGCGCCGATCAGGACCGCGCGACCGACGCCGCCGAGGGCCGCCTCGACGAGCTGCGACTGGTCGTAGACGATGCGGATGCTGACGCCCTCGGGGAGGCTCGGCGCGAGCTCCGCGATCGCCGCGCGGATCCCCGCGGCGACCTCCATCGTGTCCGCGCCGAACTGCTTGACGATCCGGCACGACACGACCTCGCCGGCGAGCCGGTGCGCCAGGCCGCGCCGCACGGCCGGCGCCTCGCGCACGTCGGCGACGTCGCCGAGCAGCACCGGCGTGTCGCCGCGCATCGCGACGACGGTCTCGCGGAGCTGCTCGACCGACGCGGCGCGCCCGTTCGCGCGCACCGTCCACTCCATCTGGCCCTGCGTCACGAATCCGCCGGCCGCGCTGACGTTGGCGCCCTCGGTCGCGTGGACGATCTCGTCGAGGGTCACGCCGCGCGCGGCCATGCGGTCGGGATCGATCTGCACCTGGAACTCGCGCAGGTAGCCGCCGAGCCGCTCCACGGCCGCGACGCCGGGGACCGCGAGCAGCCGGTTCTTGAGCTCGTTCTCGGCGAGGTCCCGCAGGGTCATGAGATCCGCCGCGCCGGGCGCCGCCTCGATCGTGATCTCGTAGATCTCGTTGAGGCGGCCGGTGAGGCTCGACAGCAGCGGCTCCCCGGTGCCCGGTGGCAGCTCGACCTGCGACAGCCGCTCGGCCACGAACTGCCGGCTCCGCGCGTAGTCGGCGTCGGGCTCGAACTCGATCGTGACCTGCGCGACGCCGAGCGTCGACTGCGAGCGCACGCGGCGCACGTCGGGGAGCCCCGACAGCGCGGTCTCGATCGGGATCGTCACCCGGGTCTCGAGCTCCTCGGAGCCCATCGCCGGGTTCTGCACGATGACGTTGAACACGGGCGCGCTCAGGTCGGGGAACACGTCGCGCGGCAGCTCGCGAAGCGTGACCACGCCGATCGCAGAGCACGCGATCACGAGCACGATCGCGACGAGCGGCTTGCCGAAGCTGCCGACGATGAATCGCTGGATCACGGCGCCCTCCTAGTGATCGTGGCCATGGCCGCCCTCCCCGCGCGCCTTGTCGAACTCCGCCTTGAGGAGGAACGCGCCGTCGACGACGATCTCCGCTCCGGGAGCGAGCCCGCTCAGGATCTCGACCTCGCCGCCGAGGTCGCGGCCGCGGCCCACCGGCTTGGCCTCGAACACGCCCGGGCCGCGCGGCACGAACACGCACCACCGATCGTCGACGCGCTGCACCGCCGCGATCGGCACGGCGACGACCTGCCCGCGCGCGTCTCCGACGGGGAGCGAGACCGTCGCCGACATCCCGGGGCGGAGCACGCCGTCGGGGTTCGCGATCTCGAGCCGCACCGGGACCGTGCGCGACGCGGTCTCGACCTCGCGCCCGATCCACACGATCGTGCCCTCGACCGACTTCCCGGGCAGCGCCGCGAAGCTCGCCGTGCCCTTGGCGCCGATCTGCACGCGCACGGCGTCGCGCTCGAACACGTGGGCGACGAGCCACAGCCTCGACAGATCGCCGATCCGGAACAGCGTCTTCGATGGATCGGCGAGTTGCCCGACGACGACGTCGCGATCGATCACCGTCCCGCGCAGCGGCGCGCGCAGCACGAGCCCAGAGCCACCCTCGGCGCCGGCGAACTGGCGCAGCGCGCCGGCAGCGACGGTCCGCGCGGCCTCGGCCTCGGTCACCGCCGCCTCGGCCTCGAGCACGTCGCGCTCGGGGATCAGGCGCTCGGCGAGCAGGCCCTGCTTGCGGGCCAGCGTCTTCCGCGCCAGCGCGAGGCGCGACTCCGCCGCCTGCAGCTCGGCGCGCGCCTTCGACATGTCCCCGCTCGTGAGCTCGACGAGCGGCTGGTTCGCCGCGACCTCGTCCCCTGCCTTCGCGAGCACGCGCGCCACGCGCGCCGTCGTGGGCGACGCGACCTCGGCGTACGCGTCCTGGTCGACGCGCAGCTCCGCGAGCACGGACACCCGCTCGCCCGCCGCGCGCGCCTCGGCCTTCGCCGTGGTCACGCGCAGGTCGCGGAGCATCTCCGGCGCGATCTGGACGACCATCTCGCCATGGCCATCGCCACCGCCGTTGCGGTGCGTCGGCGCGTGACCGGGCACGCCGCCTGCCTGCGCGTGGGGCTCGGCACCGTGCGCCGGGCCGTGCGCGTGCTCGCGGGGCGCGTGATCGTTCCCGCACGCGGCGAGCGCGAGCGCGATCAGCGCGGTGGCGCACCTCATGGCGTCACCCCGGCGACGAACCGTGCCGATGCGGCGGCGCGGGCGAGCGCGAGCTTGCGCTCGAGGTGCTCGCGGCGCGCGCTCAGGATCTCCTGTCGCGCCACGAGGTAGTCGTTCACGGTGATCTGCCCCGCGTCGAGGCTGCGCTCGAGCAAGCTCTCGCTGTCGGCCAGCGTCGGCAGCACGTCGCGCTCGAAGATGTCGACCCCGTCGCGCGCCCGCAGGTACGCCTCGAACGCATCGAGCACCTGGCGCGATGCGGACGTCACCACGGCGACGCGCTCGAGCTCTGCGCGGCGCAGGCGCGCCCGCGCCGCCGCTCGCTCGCCCTGCGCGCGGTTCCACACCGGCAGCGTGAGCACCAGGCCACCGAGCACGATCGAGTCGCCCTCCTCGCGCTCGTAGCCGAACCACACGCCGACGTCGGGCCAGGCGCTCACGTCGGCGAGCGTCTCCTGGGCGCGGGCGACGCGCGCCTCAGCTTCGATCGCGCGGACATCGGCGCGCTGCGCCACCGCGCCGCGGAGCGTGTCGAGCGTCAGGGCCGCGGGCTCGAGGTCGCCCGCGAGCGTGATCACGTCCGCGGGCGCCGCGCCGATCAGCGCGCCGAGGCGGCCGACGGATGCTGCGCGTTCGGCGCGCGCCGCCTCGAGGGACGCACGGGCGCGACCGAGCGCGATCGTCGCGAGGTTGACCTCGAGATCGGTGAGATCACCCGCCCGCCGCCGACGCCTCGCGACGTCGGCGCCGCGGGTCGCGAGGCGGACGTTGCGCTCGGCCAGCTCGACCGCGAGATCGGAGTACCGTGCGTCGTAGAAGGCCTGGGTGACCTCGAGGCTCAGCTCGCGGAGCTCGCTCTCGCTCACCGCGTGCGCGCGCTCGAGCTCGGCGTTCGCGACGTCGATCCGTGGCGCCCGGCGCATCAGCTCGAGGGGCTGCGTGAGCTGCGCGTCGGCCGCGAGCGTGCGTGGCGTGCCGTAGCGCCGGCCGGCGCCGACCTGGATCTCGGGGTTCTGCGTGAACAGGACCCGCGCCCCGACGCGCCGCGCCCGCGCCTCCCCGACGCGAGCGAGGGCGGACACGGCGCGGGGAGCACGCTGGCGTGCGCGCTCGAGAGCGGTCGGGAGATCGATGGTGAGAGACTCCGCGTGCGCGGGAGCCGCAAGTAACGCGATCAGCGCGGCGCAGGCGAGCCGCCGCGCGCGGACAGGACAGGACATGAGGCACCTCGCAGCGGACGCAGGTCCGCCGTGCTTCGTCATCTGAGCTCGTGGGACGAACGTTCAGACGGCGTGCTTGGGCACGTGCAGGATCTCCCGGGGATCGGGACTCGCGTGCATGCGCCCCTCGAGGGGCATCGGGCCGACCTCACGCGGAGGGCTCCACCCGGCGAGCGCGTGCGCGCTGCCGCCGAGGAGCGGCATCGTGCTCGGGCAGTGGCACCGGCACGGCGTGCCCGGAAGGCAGTCGTCGGCGCAGGCCTCGTCTGCGCAGACCTCCTCGCAGGGGTCCTCCATCACCAGATCCGCGAGGCCGACGGCGTGCATCAGCGCCAGCGCGAACACGATGATGCGTGTCCAGGACACGCCTCTACGAATAGCACGTTCCGTTCGCCCGGAAACCGCTTCCGGGGAGCACCGCTCACGTCGGATCGCGCTCGAACGTCGCGACGCCCGGCGGCAGCTGCACCCACGGATGCCTGCGGCAGTCGTACACCGAGTCCTGCGGCGGCGGGAACGTGGGATCGGCGAACGCGCCGACCGCCACCATCACGAACCCCAGCTCCTGGCCCTCCTCGGTGTGGAACACGGTGGAGCCGCAGGTCGGGCAGAACCGGAACCGGTACCGGGCGCCCTGGTCCCCCGCGCGGACGTACTCCGTCGCGGTCCCCGTGACCTCGTACGGCGCAGCGAACGCCGCGAGCGTGGCGAACACGCTCCCGGTACGACGCTGGCACGCGAGACAGTGGCAGACGCCGACACCGAGGGGCTCACCGTCGACCTCGATGCGCAGCTGACCGCAGGAACACGCGGCGATTCGCTTCGTCATGGTGCACGTCGAGCTGACCCGAGCGTGCCCCACGAGGTCAAGTGCGAGATGCCGACAGCTGCTCGCGCGTGACGGTCTGTCCGTGCGCCGCGGTCTTGCCGCGCTCGAGCAGCGACTTCATGCGAACGAGGTCTTCGTCCATCGCGGTCTTGGGATCCTTGCCGAACAGCTTCGCGATCGCGTGTCCGATCGCGCCGACCGGGGGCTTGTAGGCGAGCCGGATCTGGAGGCGCGTCGCGCTGCCGCCGTTCGCCGGCTCGAACTGGATCGTCCCGGCGTGCTCGACGTGGGCGCCGGGGAGTGTCTTCCAGGCGAGCACCTCGTTCGGGACGACGCGCGTCGTCTCGGCCTCCCACTCGACGTCCGTGCCCGCGGGCCCCTCGACCGTCCACCGCGACCTCGCTTCGTCGATGCGATGGACGCGCTTGATGTGCTGCATGAAGCGGGGGAAGTTCTCGATGTTCGACCAGAACCGGAACACCTCCGCGACGGGCGCGCGCACCGTCATCGTCTTCTGCAGCTCGAACGCGCGTCGACCGCCGCGCAGCCCGAACATGCGAGCCAGCGGGAGGTTCGTGAGGCCGCGCAGCGCGAGCCCCGTGCCGAGGACCCCGTAGAGCGGGCCGAGCACGCCGTGCTTGCGGGCGCGAAGCCCGGATCCGACGCCGAGCAGCGTCGAGAGCACGCGCGTCGACGGCGACCAGCTGTCCTGCAACACATCCGGCCGCCGGCCGCGGCGGGGCCGCGACGGAGTGCCCTGCAGACCCGGAACGTTCTCCGCCGACTTGTGAGGCTCGAGCTGCGGGATGACGCCCTGCACGCCCGCGACACCCTCGACACAGCGCAACAGCCCGGCGACCTCGCGCTGCAGGATCGGCCCACGGAGCGTCACGCGCCCGCCGTCCACCGCGACCTCGATGGAACGCGGATGCGACACGCACCGCCCGATCGCCGCGCGCACGCGCTCGTGCAGCACGTGATCGCTCACCGGCTCGTGGCTGAGCCGCGCCCGGGTCCGCTGCACGAGGCCCGTCGTGCGGTGCTGCACGTCGCGTCGCGTGCGGTCCACGCCCTCGTTCAGCTCGTGCAAGAGGTGCGTGGAGCGATCGCGGATCCGCGCCCTGCGCCGGCGGCCGGCGTCGCGGTCGAGGTAGTACATCGCCCCGGCGCCGGCCGCGGCCGCGGTCGCCAGTCCCAGGAGCGCTGCCGGTGATACGAAGGACGCTCCAGCTCTCGTTCGCGCGCGCATATACCCTCCGTCGTGCAGCACGGATGCCAGCGGTCCGTCGACGAGCGTGGCAGCGAGTGCTGGATGCCTCCTCGTCGCGACGCCGACCGCGCGACCTCCCAGGAGGTCAGCCGTCGCGCTTCCCGGCACGGCGGTCCGCCGCATCAGGGCGAGGCTGGTCGGATGCGAGCGTGCCCCACCCGCGGCGTACCGCGTCTCAGGGATCGCGGAGCGCGAGCCGGTGCAGAGTCGCGCGTGCGCGTTGCCCGCGCGCCGCGCGCCCTCGTAGCGTGGGCGGGATGCACCTCCGGTTGCTCTGCTCCACCACCATGGCGTCCGTGCTCCTGTCCGCGTGTGCCGCTGGTCTCGGTCCGTCGACGGCCGCCACGCGCCCGCTCCTCGGCCACACGATGAGCAACGACGACGCGACGATGTGGGCGCCCGCGAGGGATCAGACGGGCGTGCCGCGGGGCTTCGTCCGCGTCCAGCTCGTCGAGGACGGCTTCGCGCGCGTGTTCGACTGGATCTCGGTCACGAGCGCGCTGCGCAAGGGAAGCGCCACGCCCACCGTCGCCGGCGTCGAGCAGAGCTCGAGAGGCGTGCTCGAGCTCGACGCCGCGATGAGCCTGCGAATCCCGCTCCCCGTCGGCGGCGTCTCGCTCGGCGTCGGCCGCGTGATGTCGATGGAGGACGCGGCCAGCCTCGGCGGCGTGGGCGTGCGCGCGTCGGTCGCCCCGATCGCGCAGCTCTCGCTCGACTTCGCCCACTCCTGGGTCAGCGGCACGTACGACGATGACATGGGCGCCGAGATGGATCTCGCCGGGACGCGCACCAGCCTCGGCGGCACCGTCCTGCTATGGGGATGGAACCAGTTCCGGTTCGGGATCTCTGTCGCCAAGGCGTGGACGAGCGCCGACCCGTACACGAGCAGCGGCTACACGTACCAGCTCGTGTCGACGATGTACTGACGCGGCGGGGACGCTCCGCCCTCGCCCTGCGGCGCCCTCGGCGCGTTCCGCACGCGGGCGTGACGCGGGCTGGTCGCACACGGGCGATCCGACGAATCCGTCCACGCATCATCGTCGCGCCTAGGCTCGTCGTCGACGGACACGCGAGCTCGCGGCGTCCTCGACAGCCTTCGAGCCCCCGCTAGAGTGACAAGGGAGGCCCGAACGGCCCATGGGCAGGAACGAACAGATGGTCACCTCCGGGCACGACGTGCTCGATGAGCGGACCGCTGCAGGTAACGGGCTCGTGTCATGAACGCATCTCGCTTCGCGAGCGTCGGTCGCGCGCTGTGCCTCGTCGGCGCAGCGCTGGGAGTCACCGGCCTCGTGGGCTGGATCGCCGGGATCCCGGCGCTGACGTGGTTGATCCCGGGCCATCCGCAGTCGGCACCGTCCACGTCACTGTGCCTCGTGCTCGCGGGGCTCGCGGGCGCGCTCCAGGCTCGCCCGGACCCCGGGCGTACTCGGACGATCGTCTCCCGCGGTGCGGCGTGTATCGTCGTCGCGCTCGGCGCCGTGACCCTCGCGGGGTATGCCCTCGCGAACGACATCGACACGCTCGTCGCGCTCGGCGGCATTCGCTGGACGTCGCCGCTGTCCGCGCTCGCGTTGACCCTGATCGGCGCGGCGCTCCTCCTCGTCAACGTTCGTGCGGCCGCGCGGCCCTCGGAGTGGATGCTGCTCCTCGCGTTCCTGATCTGCCTCGTCGCGCTCACGGGGATGCTCGTGAGCGCGCCGCATCTGTATCGACTCAGCGAGAGCTCGACGATCGGGATGTCGGTCCCGGCGGCGCTCGGACTGCTCGTGATGTCGTTCGGCTTGTTGCTCGAGCGCCCGCACGGCCGCCTGATGAAGCTCGCGGTCTCCCGCGGTCCCGGCGGCACGCTGCTCCGGCGACTCGCGCTGCCCCTGATGGCCGGCCCGCTGTTGCTCGCGTTCGTCGTCGGCCGGTCCCACGACGCCGGGTGGATCGGCGACTTCTCGACCGCCCTCGCGATCCTCGCGATCACCGGGACCGTGACGGGGCTCGCGGTGGTCGCGATCAACGCTCCTCCGCTCGACCGAGCCGACGCCGCGATCCGCATCTCCGAGGCCAAGTTCTCGTCCATCATCGCGATCTCCGCCGACGCGATCGTCGCGGTCGACGAGGATCAGCGCGTCACGATCTTCAACGAGGCGGCGAGCAAGACGTTCGGATGGGAGCCCCACGAGGTCATCGGGAAGCCGCTCGATCTCCTGATCCCGGAGCGGTTCCGCGAGAGCCACCGCAAGCACCTGCGCGCCTTCGCAGCGGAGCCGATCAAGTCGCGCAGCATGGGCCCACGTGGGCCGCTTGCGGCGCTGCGCAAGAACGGCGAGGAGTTCTACGCCGAAGCGTCGGTCTCCAAGCTCGAGGTGGAAGGTGAGAAGGTGTACTCGGCCGTGCTCCGCGATGTCTCCGAGCGGCTGCGGCTGGAGCGCGAGATCGTCGAAGCGCGAAAGTTCCTGCAGAACGTCCTTGATAGCTCCACGCAGTACAGCATCATCGTGAAGGACCTGAACCGGCGCGTGATGGGCTGGAACGAGGGTGCGCGGCGGCTCTACGGCTACGAGGGCGACGAGATCGTCGGGCAATCGAGCGACGTCCTGCACACGCCGGACGATCTCGCGTCGGGCGTCGTCGCCGAGCTCCATCGCCACGCGCTCGCCGAGGGACTCGCGGAGGGCATCGTCCACCGCCGCCGGAAGGATGGCTCGGAGTTCCTGGCGCGCGCCACGATCACGCGGCGCGAGGACTCCGAGGGGAATCCGATCGGGTACCTGCTGATCAGCCGCGACGTCACGGCGGAGCAACGGCAGTTCGCTGACCAGACGTTCCTCGCCGAGCTCGGGAACGCGTTGCAGGCGTCCCTCGAGCAGGAGGCCACGATCCAGCGCGTCGCGCGGCTCGTGGTCACCTACCTCGGTGACGTGTGCGAGATCGATGTCGTCGAGGACGACGGCGCGTTCCGCCGGGTGAAGGTCGTGCACGCCGATCCCGCGCAAGCGTCGCTCGTCGAGCGCATCGCGAGCGCGCCGCTGGACCTCGATCGCACCCACCCCGTGTGGACGGTACGGGAGACCCGGCGATCGCTCCTCATCACCCGCGATGCCGGCGCGGCCGCGGTGGCAGAGCCGCATCGACGGCTGCTCGAGTCGATCGGCGCGACGTCGGCGCTGCTCGTCCCGCTCGTCGCGCGCGACCGGCTGATCGCCGTGCTGTTCGTCGGGTCCTGTCGTCCCGACCGGACGTACAAGGCCGAGGATCTCCTCCTCGCCGAGGAGGTCGGTCGGCGCTCGGCGCTCGCGCTCGACAACGCGCGTCTCTACGAGACGGCGCGATCGGCGATCCAGACGCGCGATCTCGTCATGGGGGTCGTCGCTCACGATCTCCGCAACCCGCTGAACGCCATCCTCCTCGCGACCGCTGCCACCCAGTCGGGGTGCAGCGATCCGACCGCGCGGAAGGCCGCCATGACGATCGAGCGCGCCGCGGACCGCATGAACCGCCTGATCCAGGATCTGCTCGACGTCACGCGCATCGAATCGGGCCAGCTGTCGATCGCGCGAGCGCCGCTGCGCACTGCGCCGATCGTCCGCCACCTCGTCGAGACCCAGACTCCGCTGGCCGCCTCGGCGTCCGTCGAGCTTCGCCTCGAGGAAGCGGGGTACCTCCCCGAGATCTACGCGGACCGCGACCGGTTGCTCCAGATCTTCGAGAACCTCGTCGGCAACGCCTTGAAGTTCACGCCCCGGGGCGGACGCATCACGCTCGGCGTGGCGCCGCGGGGCAGCGAGGTCCTGTTCTGGGTCGCCGACACCGGGCGCGGGATCGCGAGGGACGACCTGCCCCACGTCTTCGATCGGTTCTGGCAGGCGAGCAAGGTCGAGCGCCACGGCGCCGGGCTCGGCCTGCCGATCGTGAAGGGCCTCGTCGAGGCGCACGGCGGTCGCATCTGGGTCGAGAGCACGCCCGGTCGAGGCAGCGTGTTCTTCTTCACCATCCCCACGGTCCGCCCCACGCACGACGCCCCCCGCGAGCCGGCGCCCCACCTCGCGTGACCCGCGGAGCCACGCGCTCGCGAGCACTGCTCCTCGCGGGCTCGCGGCGCCGAACCGGTTACCCCGGCCGGAACGCCACGCAGGTGTGCGAGTCGAGCCCGGTCAGGATCTGCGTCCGCGCGAACGTCGACGGATCGTACCGGAGCAGGTTGCCGTCCCGGTCGGCGACCCAGAACGTGTCGCGCACCGGGTCATAGGTCAGGCCGTGGTTGTTGACGCGATGGTGCCGGCGGCGACGCCTCGCTGCAGTCCGCGCCGCACTCGATGCCTGCGGGCGCCGACGTGATCGTCCCGCTGCCCGTGCCGGTCGCGGTCACCGTCACGGTGACCGTCGCGGCCTCGTCTCCACCGCACGCGACCAGCCCCCCGAGCAGCAACACGCACACAGCACGTCTCACGAGCCTCATGCCCCCCCCGAGGGGTCGATACTAGCGCCCGGGTGGGCTTCGTGTGACGGTCGTTGGCTCGAACGGCACCACGGCAAGTCCCGTCGTTCCCGGCACTTACGAAAAGATGCCGCGCGCTGTCGATCCGCCGGCGCGTCGCTCGTCGCGGTCACGAAAGGCCGGAGGTGCCGGCCCCACTCACCCTAGGCTCAGGAAACGAACATGCGATTCATGATGATGCACAGGCACGATCAGGCCAGCGAAGAGGGGCTCCCGCCGCCGATGGAGCTCGTCCAGAAGATGGGCGAGTTCATCGGCGAGCACGCGCAGGCCGGGCGCTTCCTCGACGGCGCCGGGCTCGGCGCGAGCAAGACGCGCACCCGGCTCGTGTTCCGCGGCGGCGAGTGCACGATCCAGCACGGGCCCTACCGCGGCGAGAACGAGCTGCCGGCGGCGACGCTGCTGCTGAAGGTCCGCACCCGCGAGGAGGCGATCGGCTGGGCGGAGCGCTACGGCAAGATCCTCGGCGACGGCGAGCTCGAGCTCGGCAAGGTCAACGAGCCGTGGGACATCGGCCTCATGCCGCCGCCGGAGAACCCGCCGCTCCAGATGCTCCTCGTCGAGAAGGCCGACGCGGCGACCGAGGGCAGCGGCCGCACCCCGCAGCAGAAGGCCGCGCTGTCGCGCCTCCGGACCGAGATGACGAAGGCCGGCGTGCTCGTGCGCGCCTACACGATGCAGCCCAGCGCGAAGGCCAAGCGGCTGGTGTTCACGCGCAACGACCTGCGGATGATCGATGGCCCGTTCGTCGAGTCGAAGGAGCTCATCGGCGGCTTCGCGATCCTCGAGCTGGCGGACATGGACGAGGCGATCGCGCTGAGCCGCGCGTACGCGGAGATCCTCGGCGGCACCCTCGAGGTCGACATCCGTCCGCTCGCCCCCGACGACGACGCGACGGCATGAGTCACCGCCGGACCTCGAAGTCGCCGAGCGGGTAGGTGCGTCCGTTCACGATCACCTCGATGAGGTGACCGCCCGGTCGCGGCGTGCGCGTCGTCAGGTCCGCGAACGACACTCGCCCGGAGAGCCGGACCCGCTCGCCCGGGGCGAGCTCCACGCGCCGCAGCTTGAACACCTTCGGGCGCCGCGCGCCGCTCGCCTTGACGAAGTGCACCGCGTAGTCGACGAGCAGCTCCTGGGCGCGCGCGGCGCGGCTCGCCAGCTCGAACGAGAACTGGAGCGTGCCACCGACCTTCACCTCCTGCGGGCTCAGCCGCACCGCGGCGATGTGCACCTCCGGCTCCGCGCTGAAGCCGAGCACCGCGAGCGCGCCCGGGTGGCCGCGCTTGACGAGCGAGCGCAGCGCATGCCCCACGATCCAGGCCCGACCGGGTGGCGCGTCGACGGCCCACCGCCGGCACACCGCGACGGCGACGTCGGGGTGGTCCTTCGCGATGTCGTTCAGGTTGTTCGCCACCGAGCGCTGCACGTAACGCTCGGGATCGTCCTTGAGCAGCTCGAGCAGCTCGATCACCGGCGTGGGATCCTCCTGGAACGCGCGCAGCCGCGGCGCCCACGGCAGCCGGGGCCGGGTGCCCTCCGAGACCAGCCGGCGCACGTGGACGCTGAGATCCGTGGCCCACAGCCGGAGCCGCGCGTACGTGCGCTCGGGATGCGCGATCAGGTACGCGCGGATGCTGAACTCGGCGGTGAACCGCTTCGTGAGCTCGTACTGCGCGCGCATCGCGGCCTCGAAGTCACCGAGCCCGTGGCGCGCGACGTACACGACGTGCGGCAGGTACCGGAACGGCGTCATGCTCGATTCCTCGGCGCGCTCGGTGGGCTCGGCGCGCTCGGGCGGCGCGGGCAGCGACCGCACGATCACGTCGGCCGCCGCGGCGAAGTCCTGCGGCAGGTGGCGTCGCATCACCTCGGCGATGTGCCCTCCGCGGGCCATGAGCTCGAGATCGTCGAGCCCGTCGAGGCACTCGGCCACGAACGCGCGCGGTTCGAGCGCGGGATACACCGCGTGCAGGCTGTCCGCGATCGCGCGGATCACGGAGCGGTCGAAGAAGTGCTTCAGTGGCTCGGCCATGCGGGGGACCTAGCGCGCCACCCTGCCAGGATCCGTCAGCATTGTCGCGGCACGTTCGCGATCTCCGTGATCGTTCCCACGAGGCCACGTGCGCCAGCTGCACGGGTACGCGCGTTGCGAGGTGAGACCGAAGGAGAACCCACCATGTCATTCAAGAGATCAGCCATGCTCGCGGCGCTGCTCGCGACGGCAGCGTTCGGATCGGGATGCAGGTCGAACGAGTCGCCGAACAAGATGGACCAGGAGACGCCGAGCGAGACCGGGAAGGAAGGAACAACGAAACCCAGCGAGGGCACGAGCGGTACGTCGGGTGACACCGGCACCTCGGGCACCAGCGACACACCAGGATCGAGCGAGACACCGGACACGGGCGGCTGAGACGAACCCGCCTGCTCGCTCCGACCGCTCCGGCCATTGCGCCCCGTTGCTGCCGCTCCGGCCGCTCCGGGAGGTCGCGAGATCGATGCGTGTCCAGCCGACGCGGGAAGGCACGCCGGCGCCGGTACCGGCCCCCCTTGCACGCGCGGCCCCTCAGGGCGTCACCCGCCAGCGCTCGCGGTGCTCGCGGTGCTCGCGGTGCGTGGTCTCACGGCCTCGCTGCGGGCGGCGTGGGCTGAGCCTGGCGGGGCGGCTCCGCGGCCGCGAGCCGCGAGGTCTGGATGAACTCGAGCAGGTCCTTGTTGAGGAGCTCGGTGTGCGTCGACGCCAGACCGTGCGGAGCGCCCGGGTAGATCTTCAGCACCGCCCCCTTGACGAGCTTGGACGACTGCAGCGCCGACGCCTCGATCGGGACGATCTGATCGTCGTCGCCGTGCAGGATCAGCGTCGGGACGTCGAACGCCTTCAGGTCGTTCGTCTGATCCGTCTCCGAGAACGCCTTGATGCAATCGTACGAGGCGACGAACGAGGCCTGCATGCCCTGCAGCCAGAACCAGTCCAGGACCCCCTGCGAGATCTTGCTGCCGGGCCGGTTCGCACCGAAGAACGGGATCGCCGTGTCCTTGAAGAACTGGGAGCGATCCGCGAGCACCCCGGCGCGGAGCTGATCGAAGACCTCGATGGGGGTCCCGCGCGGGTTCGCCTCCGTCTTGAGCATGAGCGGTGGGATCGCAGACACCAGCACCGCCTTCGCGACGCGAGAGGTGCCATGCCGCGCGATGTAGCGAGCGACCTCCCCGCCACCCGTCGAGTGGCCGATGTGGACCGCGTCCCGGAGGTCGAGCGCCTCGACGAGCTCTGCGAGATCGTCGGCGTACGTATCCAGGTCGTCTCCGCCGAACGGCTGACTGGATCGCCCGTGCCCCCGCCGGTCGTGCGCGATGCAGCGGTAGCCGGCCTTCGCGAGGAAGAACATCTGAGCATCCCACGCGTCCGCTGTCAGCGGCCACCCGTGGCTGAAGACGATCGGCTGTCCGCTACCCCAGTCCTTGTAATAGAGCTCGACGCCCTGCTTCGTGGTGATTGTCGGCATCAGGAACCTCCAGACCGAGCGAGAAGCAAGGGGTGAGCCCTCGCGCGTGCCCCGACGCGAAGGCTCGTCGAGACGAGGAAGCGGTGCGTTCGACGGCCTTCCACATGACGTGATGTGACGTTCCTGCGCAGCGCAACCCGCTAGGTCCGTCGACGACGGCAGCAGCGCTGATGAACCGGTCACCACCGTCGCTTCGAGACCGCCGATCGACGCCGGCCCGAGAGGAGAGAGACCAACCGGGTTGGCGGCGGCAGCTGTTACAGATCCGCCTCGGCCCACGGTCATGATCCGCGCGAGTGGCAGTCGTCGTAGCGTCCGTGGACGCCGGCGCTGCCGGCAGCGTGGGTCACCCTTCGGCACCAGCGTGCCCCATCCCGACGCCCCCAACCAGCTCGCGGACCGAGCACGGACGCATGGGGACGCGTTCTCGCCGCCGTTCACGAGAAGAAGCTCCGAAGGCACGGGCATTGAATTCGACCTCTCGTGAAAGGCGGTAGCCATGCCGAACAACATCACCGCAGTACTGCGCACGGGCACCGATGACCTGCGCGGAGGCAATGACAACCTCAACCTGATCGTGCTCTTGCGCGACGAGAATCGACTCCGATTCGACAATGTCAACGACGGGAGCCGATGGGAAAACAACTCGCTTCGCATCGTGCGCAGAGAGCTGCCGGACAACCTCAGCTTCGCGGACATCCTCGGCCTTCGACTCGTGACCACCTTCGGTGGGGGGATCTCCGGCGACAACTGGAGCCTCAGCGCCTTGCGGGTGTCGGCGGAGATCGACGGACAGAGCCTCGCGCTGTACGGCGAGAGTGGAGACCCGCTGGCGCGCTTCACCGGCGAGAACCCGATCCGCGACTTCGTGGTTCCATCGCCACTCCCTCTCGTGCTGACGGCAGCGTTCGAAACCGGGTCCGATGATCTACGCGGAGGGAACGACAACGTCAGCCTGGTCGTCGTCCTGAACGATGGGAGAGAGATCCGGTTCGACAACGTCAACCAAGGCAAGCGCTGGGGCGACCACTCGATGCACGACGTGATCAGGAGCTTGCCGGGAAGTCTCACGGACGCGGACATCGCTGGCGTTCGGCTCGAGACCACGCTGGGCGGGGGCCCCACCGGCGACAACTGGAACCTCGAGTCGCTGTCGGTCGTTGCCAACAAGGAGCGGACGGTGCAGCTGCTCTCCAGCGCCGGCCTTCCGATCCGGTTCACCCACGAGCATCCAGTTCATTACTTCGAAGCAGCGCACTGATCTCGGTCCGGCATCGGCGCGCCGTCTTTCGTTCGGCGGCCACACGAAGGACTGCGCGCTTCGCTATCCGGCGAGCAGCTCGTCCAGCTGCGCGAACGACTCGGGCATGCCGTCGTAGGCGCCCTTGCCTGCTTCGTACGCCGCGGCCGACGGATAGACCTCGAGCAAGACGATCCGCGTCTTGCCGTCGTGCTCCTCGAGCGTCAGCGTGCTGAGCTGCCCGTCCTCGCCGCTCTCGTCGTTCGTCCACACCAGGCGCGAGTACGGCGACACCTCGACGTACGTGCCGAAGAACGCCAACGTCTCCCCCGGTGCGGCGGGATGCGCGAACACGAAGCGGTACCCACCCCCTGTGCGGACGTCCATCTCGCACGAGAGCAGCGTGAGGCCGCTCGACTTCGGCACCCACCATCGCCGCATGACCTCCGGCCGGGTCCACGCCTCGAACACGAGGCGAGCTGGGGCGTTGAAGATGCGCGTGATGACGACCTCGCGATCGGACTTGTGTTCCACCAACGTCTCGTTCTTCAACTGGGTGTCCTCTCCTTCTCCTGGGACTTCATCTCCTCGAGCACCTGGTCGAGCTCCTCGAAGCGCGCGCTCCACAGCCGGCGATGACGGTCGATCCACGCCGCGACCTCGTCGAGCCGCCGCGGACCGAGCGTGCACGTCCGTACCCTGCCGACCTTCGTCGTCGCGACGAGCCCGGCGTTCTCCAGCACGCCGATGTGCTTCTTCATGCCGGTGAGCGTCATGTCGAACTTCTCGGCGAGCTCCGTGATCGACGCGTCCGCCCGCCCGAGCTGCTCCAGCACGCCGCGCCGCGTGGCATCCGACAGCGCGGCGAACGCGGCGTCGAGCTGTTCTGCCGAACACTGAACCATCGGGTTCAGTGTTATCCTGCGCCGTCGGCCAGCACAAGAACAAACGGCGTCGCGTCACCGCCGTCGTGCGGAGGCACGGGCGCGGGCACGCGCGAACGGCACGTCTCCGTTCGCGCGTGCGCCGCCGAAAACGTCGAAACCCGCCGGGGTCACCGACGGGTTTCTGTTTGTAGCGGGGGTAGGATTTGAACCTACGACCTTCGGGTTATGAGCCCGACGAGCTACCAGGCTGCTCCACCCCGCATCAAGTTTTCAGGTGGACGCTTTCTACCCAGACGGCACCGTGGCGTCAAGGGGGTGTTCGTCATGTTGTGCGATCTCCGTCGAGAACTTTCGGCACCGCGCGGATCGATCGCATCGCAGATCGATCGCGGATGAGCCCCTGCCCGTCCCGCACGCCACGGACGCGCACGACCGCCCCGGGCGGAGGTGGGTCCGAGCGCACGGGCGCGCGCTGCCGATCTGCGTCGTTCGCGCTCTCGCCGCCGCGCCGATCGAGCCGGCCCGCAGCGGACCGGGGCACGCGCGTGGACGCGGACGTCTCGTCACCGCGATGCCACGCACATGCGCCGAACCCATCGCGCGGACCGTCCCGCACGAGGCCCGCGCCCGCACCAGGACCGGGTGGCGTGTACCGAGCCGCGCGCGAACTGGTGTAGGGTGCGGCGCGATGACTGTGCTCGTCCTGGACTTCGACGGCACGATGACCGACGCCGAGGCGGAAGGTCGTCCGTTCCGCGATGGGTATCTCGAAGACCTGGCGGCGATGGTGGGCCGGCCGGCCGGGGATCCCGAGGTGCTCGCGATCGCCCAGGAGGTCGAGGCCGAGCTCCTCGAGGCGCCCGCCGCGCACCCGTTTCTGTGGATGGGCCGGCCGGTGGCGCCCGCGACCGTGGACCCGTACCTGCGCATGGTCCCGATCGCGCACCGCATCCTCGACAAGTTCGACGTCATGCCGAGCCCGATCGACCGCGGTCGCCTGCTCGGCAACGTGCTCTACAAGTACAACTACGCCAAGACGCTCGGCCACCCGGTGTTCCGGCCCGGCGCGGGCCAGGTGCTGAAGTCGCTCGGCGGCACCGAGGCGTGGATCGTCACGAACTCCGATACCCACGCGGTCGCCGGCAAGGTCGCCGCGCTCGATCGCGAGGTGTCGGGGGTCGCGTGGCTGACCTCCCGCGTGCGCGGCCACGCCCGCAAGTTCGACGTCGAGGACGACTGGACCGGCGTCGACGCGCACCTCGAGGTGCCCGGCCTCGCGCGCCCGGTGCTGCTGCGGCGCCGGCACTACCACGACATCCTGCGCACGATCCTCGACGGCGCGGGCGCCACGTTCGCGGACCTCGTCGTGATCGGCGACATCTTCGAGCTCGATCTCGCCCTGCCCCTCGCCCTCGGCGCGCGCGTGGGGCTCGTGGCGTCGCCGCGCACGCCGCCGTACGAGCGCGCGTTCGTCGAGGCGCACCCGCGGGCGACGATCATCGAGGACCTCGCCCAGATTCCAGCGTTCGCGTTCGGGCCGTGAACCGCGCTTGACTCGCCGCGGCGTCAAGGCAACGCTCGTCCGGTGAACGCGCCCGACAAGGTGAACGACAAGGTAATCCTCTCCTGCGCCCTCACCGGCGCGGTCACGACCAAGAAGCACTGCCCGGCGATCCCGTACACGCCGGTCGAGATCGCCGAGGAGGCGCGGCGGGCGCACGAGGCCGGCGCGGCGATCGTCCACGTCCACGCGCGCAACGCCGACGGCTCGCCGACGTGGTCCAAGGACGTGTTCGCCGAGATCATGGCGGAGATCAAGGCGCGCTGCCCGGTGCTGATCAACTGGTCGACCGGCGGCATGGGGCCGATGTCGTCGCGCGTCGAGCACCTCGCCCAGCGCCCGCACATCGCCGCGCTCAACATGGGCTCGATGAACTACGCGAAGTGGAACGACGCCAAGAAGCAGTTCGCGTTCAACTTCGTGTTCCAGAACTCGTTCGACGACATCGTCGCGTTCGCGCGCGCGATGAAGGATCACGGCGTCAAGCCGGAGATGGAGTGCTTCGACACCGGACACACCAACTCGCACCGCGTGCTCGAGTCGCTCGGGCTGCTCGAGCCGCCGTACCACTTCTCGTTCATCATGGGCGTGCTCGGCGGGATCCCGGCGTCGGCGCGCCACCTCGCGTTCCAGGCCGAGCAGGTGCCGGCCGGCTCGCGCTGGAAGGTGATCGGGATCAGCCGCGAGCAGTGGCCGCTCGCGATGGCCGCGCTGTCGCTCGGTGGCGATGTCCGCGTCGGGCTCGAGGACAACTTCTATCTGCCGAATGGCGAGATGGCGAAGTCCAACGGCGAGCTCGTCGCCGCCGCGGTCGAGCTCGTGAAGCTGTCGGGCCGCGCGGTCGCGAGCCTCGACGACGCCAAGCAGCTCCTGTGGCCGCAGGGTGGTATGAACGAGGCATGAAGTTCCCCGGCGAGGACGGAGCGTTCGGTGCAGAGCTCCGGCGCGCGATCGAGCTCGCGCGTCAGGCCGGCACCGAGGTCGTGCGCCTGCGTCGCGGTGCGCTCGACGTCGAGATGAAGTCCGGAGACGAGCCGGTGACCGTCGCGGACCGGCGGGCCTCGGAGCTGATCGTGGCCGGGCTGAGAGCGTCGTTCCCCGCCGATCCGATCATCTCCGAGGAGCTGCCGGCGTCCGCGGAGACGCTGCAGGCGCCCCGGGTGTGGCTCGTCGATCCGATCGACGGCACGAAGGACTTCATCCGCGGCAGCGACGGCTTCAGCGTGATGATCGGGCTCGTCGTCCACGGCGTGCCCACCGTCGGCGTCGTCCACCAGCCGACGCTCGATCGCACGTTCTTCGCCACCCCGGACGGCGGCGCCCATGTCGCGACGGCGGGCACCGTCGCCCCGCTCGCGGTGTCGAGCGTCGCGCACGCCTCGGACGCGCGGCTCGTCGCGTCGGCCTCGCACCGCGTGCCCGAGATCGACCGCGTGAAGTCGGAGCTCGGCATCGACAACGAGCTCAACGTGGGCTCGGTCGGCGTCAAGCTGTGCCTCATCGCACTCGGCCTGCGCGACCTGTACGTCAACCCGGTCGCGAAGACGAAGGCGTGGGATAGCTGCGCACCCGAGGCGATCCTCACCCGCGCCGGCGGCCGGCTCACCGATCTGTTCGGCGCACCGCTCGACTATCGCGGCGAGCTCGCCCACCGTCGCGGCCTCGTCGCCTCGAACGGCCAGGTTCACGACGAGGTCGTCGCCAAGCTCGCGCCCCTGTTCCCACAGCTGGCGTGATACGCTGGCCGCATGCTGGGGACCTCTCGCGCGATCGCGACGACGCTGGCGTCCGTGCTGGTCGTCGCCCCCGCGCTCGCACAGCCGAAGGCATCCGAGAAGGACAAGGCGCGGGCCAACGAGCTCGTGAAGCAGGCCATCGCGAAGAGCCAGGCGAAGCAGCACCTCGCGGCGATCGACCTCTACCTCGAGGCCTACGCCGTCGTCCCCCTGCCGACGCTGCTGTCGAACATCGGCACCGAGTACCAGAGCGCGAAGAAGCCGGTCGAGGCCCTGAAGTACTTCTGCATGTACCTCGATAAGGACCCGACCGGCCCTCTGCACAGCTACGCGACCGCGCAGGCCAAGGTCCTGCAGACCGAGCTCGGCAACGCGACCGACGGCGACGACGTGTGCGCGCCCACGCGCCAGGACTCCGACGACGCCGGTGGCGCAGCCGACGCCTCCGCCGATGAGGGGCTCACCGGCACCGCCGATCTCGCGAGCTCGACGCCGCGGCCCGCCGATCCGGGCAAGGGGCTCAAGATCGCCGGCATCGTCACGGGCGTCGCGGGCCTCGCGGCGCTCGGCGTCGGCGCGTACTACGGACTCGAGGCCAAGAAGATCAGCGACGACATCTCGAACCACACCGATCCGGAGGTGCCCTGGCGCGACGACATCCGCGAGTACCAGGACCTCGGGCAGTCGTACGAGAACCGCCAGATCATCGGCCTCGTCGCGGGCGGTGCGCTCGTCGTCGGCGGCGGCGTGCTGTACCTGCTCGGCCGCTCGAAGTCGTCCGCCGAGCGGATGACCGTGGTGCCCACCGCGAACGCCGACAGCGCCGGCGTGACGATGATCGGCCGGTTCTAGAGGATCGTCTCGAGCAGGACCTGGACGTTGTCCGCGGGCAGCTTCACGCGCGCCTCGCCGACGATGTCCCCCGGCTCCTTCGAGATCGCGTCGCCGTCCTGGTCGTAGCGCGCGCTGACGACCACGTCGCCGGTGAGCTCGGTGCCGGCCACCATCGCCTGCCGCTCGGTGAGCTCGAACGCGAGGTCCGCGTTGTTCCAGGTCAGCTTCTCGACGGCGAGCGGCGTGCCGACCGGCTTGCCCGACGCGTCGGCGCGCTTGACGACGAGGAAGATCGGCGTGCCGGCCTTCGCCCGCGCCTTCGCGGCGTCGGCGATCTTGATGACGCCGCGGACGTAGCGCGACGGATCGATCGGCCGGTTCGGATCCGGCGGCGGCAGCCCGAGCTGCGAGACGTCGACGCCCCCGCCCCCGCTCATGTCGAGCCCGGCGTGCGGATCGCTGGGATCGATGCCGAGGCCGGCGTGGGGATCACCGCCCATCGCGCCGTGCGGGTTGCCCTGTGCGCTCGCCATGCCCGGCGGCGGCGCCGGCGGCGGGAGGCTGCCCTGAGCGCCCATCGCGCCCGCTGGATCGGCCTTCCACTCCTGGGCCGGCGGAAGCCCACCCGGACTCTTCTTCTCGTCGCGGCCGCAACCCGCGAGCAGGCCGGCGGAGAGCAGCGATGCGATCAGGATCACTCGCATAGGGCCGGTACTCTAGCAGGCTCACACCCAGCGCGCCGTCGTCGTGACCGTCGCGAGCACCTGCGTTCCCGGGTGCGGCTCGCCGAGCCACGCCTGGTAGCGGGCCGCCGCGGCGCCGGGATCGACGGCTCCTGCGATCTCGTAGCGGGTCGGCGGCGCGGGCGCGAGCACGACCGGCACCTCGACGAGGCGATGCCGCCGGAACACCGCGAGCCGCACCTCCTCGCCGGGCCGGCGGGCGCCGACGAGGTTTCGGAGCTCGGCGTCGGTCGTGGTGCGGAACGTGTCGACCGCGATGATCTCGTCGCCAGGTGACAGCCCCGCGGCCTGCGCCGGGCCGTGGTCGAACACGGCGGTGACCTTGGCGCTCGCGGTCGTCGCGCCGAGCCACACCGCGGACGCGCCGTCGGCGAGCTGCGCCGGATCGACGCACGCGCGCAGCTCGAGCCCGACGTGGCGCAGCTCCTCGGCCAGCTCGGGATCCTCGGTGCCGCGGATCTGCCGCGCGAACACGTCGTCGAGCGCGAGGCCGGTGGCCTCCTCGAACAGAGGCTGCAGGTCGTCGGGGTGCGGCACGCCCGGCTTGCCGTGACGGTGCCAGAGCAGGCGCAGCACGTCGTCGAGCGTCCGCGCGCCGTCGGTGCGGCGACGGATGTGCAGGTCGAGCGCGAGCATCGCGAGCCCGCCCTTCAGGTAGTAGCTGACGGTCGTGTTGACGTTCGACTCGTCGGGCCGGTACAGCTTGATCCACGCGTCGAACGAGGCGTCCTCGAGCGAGTGCCGCGCGCGGCCGGGCGTGGCCTGCAGGCGCGCCCAGTCGTCGAGGATCTTGTCGAGGAAGCCCCGCGCCGTGATCCGCTGGGCGCTGCGCAGCGCGAACCGGTCGTAGTGGCTCGTCAGCCCCTCCATCACCCACAGGCACGGGGTGTGCGCCTCGCGCGCGTAGTCGAAGTGGGACAGCGGCGCGGGCGCGATCCGCTTGCCGTTCCACGCGTGGAACAGCTCGTGCGAGAGCAGCTCGAGCAGCCCCTCGTACGCCTTCTTCGACGCCCCGAAGTGCGGGTGGTAGAGGTTCGCGCTCGACGCCCGGTGCTCGAGACCGCCGTAGGCGTCGTGCGACAGCATCAGCAGGAACGTGTAGTGAGGGAACGGGACCTCGCCCCACCGCGCGACGTGATCCTCGACGATGGCGCCGAGATCCTCGGCGAGCCGGGCCTCGCTGAACGTGCCGCCGGGCGCCTTGTCACCCCAGATGCAGAGCCGGACCGGCACCATCGCGCGCACCGGCAGCGTGCGCACCGGGCCGATGTGGATCGGCTGATCGTAGAGCTCGTCGACGTCCGCCACCGTGAACCGGTACGGAGGCCTCGCCTCCCATCCCATCGCGGTGATCACGCTCCAGGTCGCCGGGATGCTCGGCCCGAGCGCGACCTCGACCTCGACGGGCGCGGCGCGGAGCGCGACCGGGTGGAGGAACGTCGCCGGTCCGTGGAGGAACGCGTGGCTCGCGTCGATGTGGTTGGTCCTCACGCTGAGGTCGTTCCCGTAGACCGCGTAGCGCACGGTCAACTCCCGCACCCCCGCCGTCGCGATCCGCCACGTCTGCTTGTCGATCTTGTGCACCGGCAGCGGTGCGCCGTCGTCACGCGTCGCCTCGAGATCACGCACGAACCGCGCGTAATCGCGGATCAGGTAGCTGCCCGGCGACCACGCCGGCATCGTCAGATCGGTCACCTCACCGACGGGAGAGAACCGCAACTGGATCTCGACGACGTGAAGCGCGGGCTCGTCCAGGCGCACGGTGTAGCGAAGGGACGACATGGGTCGTGGGTAGCACGCCTGCTATGCTCCCGGAATGACGCGGCTCTGGTGCGTGCTCCTCGTCGGTGCGCTCGCCCTGCCGGCGTCGGGCGCGCCTGGGAGCGGGAAGCCGGAGGGCAAGCCGGACGGCAAGCCGGAGGGCAAGCCGGAGGGCAAGGTCGTGCGCGTCGAGCGTAACCGCGGCACGACCACGATCCCGCGCGTGTGCGACGTCCGACCGAGTGGAGCGGGCACCTGCATCGGCTCCGAGCCGGTGCCCGGCGAGATCATCGTCGTGCTCGACGAGACCGGGATGATCGCCCAGGTCCGGATCCTCGAGGCGACGGGCTACTCGACCGGGGGCCCGATCGCATGTGACAGCCTGTGGGCGATCAAGACCGAGCTCGTCCGCGGCGATCTGTCGACGATCGCGTTGCGCGCGATCGGCGTCGTCGACCCCGAGGTCCAGCCGAAGAAGGCGCGCGTGCTCGGCAAGGACCGCTACCCGACGTCGCCGAGCGGCAAGGTCGACGAGCATGTCGTCGTGGCCGTCGACCGCGACGGCGACCGCGAGCCCGACATCGTCCTGACCCAGAGCTCTTGTGACGGCTCGGGATCGTTCGTGGGCGGCGCGTGCGTCGACCAGTACAGCCGCCTCGGGGGCCGGCTGGTCCGGATCCAGCACTCGAGCTTCGCCAATTGCGGCCTGTGACGACGCTGTCTATAAGGACGCATGGATCGACGGGCGCTACTAGCCGACGAGCGAGGCACCCTGCACAAGCAGGCCGAGCTGCGGGTCGCGCTCGTGTATCCGAGCCCGTACCGGGTGGCGATGTCGTCGCTGGGGTATCAGCAGATCTATCGCACCCTGCACGCGATGCCGGGCGTCGCGGCGGATCGCGCGATGCTCCCCGATCCGGGGTCGCCGGAGGCCAGGGCCCGCGGCCTCGTGACGCTCGAGACCGCGCAGCCGGTCGGTAGCTATCCGGTGATCGCGTACTCGGTGGCGTACGAGCTCGAGATCGCCGGCGTCGTCGAGACCCTCGAGCGTGCGAACATCCCCGTGCTCGCCGCCGATCGCGACCGCCGCCACCCGCTCGTGATCGCGGGCGGGCCGCTCACGTTCTCCAACCCCGCCCCGCTCGCCCCGTTCTGCGACGTGATCGTCGTCGGCGAGGGCGAGGAGGTCGTGCAGGAGCTGATGACGATCGGCCGCGAGGTCGGCTTCGATCGCGAGCAGGTCTGGGCCGCCCTCGCCGGCCGCCCTGGCTACTACCTGCCTCACGTCCACGGCGAGCGCGTGCCGCCGGTGGCGCAGGCCGACGATTCGGTCCTGCCGGCGCGCTCGGTGATCGCGACGCCGCACACCGAGCTGTCCGACATGTTCCTCACCGAGGCGGCGCGCGGCTGCTCGCGCGGCTGCACGTACTGCGTGATGCGGCGCTCGACGAACGGCGGCATGCGGATCATCCCGCGCGCGTCGATCATCTCCGGCATCCCCGAGGGCACGCGCCGCGTCGGTCTCGTCGGCGCCGCGGTGACCGACCACCCCGACATCACCGCGATCGTGCGCGACGTCGTCGACGGCGGGCGCGAGGTCGGCATCTCGTCGCTGCGCGCCGACAAGCTCACCGACGAGCTCGTGGGCCTGCTCGCCCGCGGCGGCTATCGCACGCTCACCGTGGCCGGCGACGGGGCGAGCGAGCGCATGCGCCGCGTCATCGAGCGCTCGACGCGGGCCTCGCACCTGCTCCGCTCGGCCGAGCTCGCCGCGAAGCACCGGCTCAAGATGGTCAAGATCTACATGATGCTCGGCGTGCCCGAGGAGACCGACGCCGACGTCGACGAGCTCGTGCAGCTGTCGAAGGAGCTCTCGGCGATCCACCCGAAGGTGTCGTACGGGCTCGCGCCGTTCGTGGCCAAGCGCAACACGCCGCTCGACGGCACGGACTTCGCGGGCATCGACGTCGTCGAGGCGCGGCTCCAGCGGCTCCGCAAGGGCCTCACGGCCGCGGGGCTCGGCGGCAAGGTGGAGGTCCGTCCGACGTCCGCGCGCTGGGCGTGGGTCGAGTACATGATCGCGCAGGGCGAGTCCAACGCGGGCCTCGCGGTCATGGACGCCCACCGCGCGGGTGGCAGCTTCGCCGCGTACAAGAAGGCGTTCGCCGCGCGAGGCGTCACGCCCACCGGGCCCCGCGCGCGCGTCCCGTCGAGCGCGGAGCTCGTGGCGCTCAAGCGGCAGCGCATCGGCATCAGCGCGTAGCAGCGCCCGCGCCAGGGGATCTCACGCCGGCTGGTAGAGCTGGATCAGGTTCCCGCAGGTGTCCGAGAACACCGCGATGCGGACCGGACCGGCCGCCGTGGGCTCCTGCGTGAACACGACGCCGCGCGCCTTCAGTCGCTCGTACTCGGCCGCGAGATCGTCGACCTCGAGCGCGGTGAGCGGGATCCCCTGCGCGAACATCGCCTCCTGGTACGTCTTCGCCGCCGGGTTCGCGTTCGGCTCGAGCGCGATCGCGCACCCGCCGGGCTCCTGGGGCGAGACCACCGTGATCCACCGGTACTCCCCGCCGACGGGGAAGTCCATCTGCTTCTGGAAGCCGAGGACGTCCGTATAGAACGCGAGGGCCTTCGCCTGATCGTCGACGAGGATGCTGTTGAGCTTGATCCGCATGTGCGGAGAGCTTGCCTCTCGGCTCAGGCGCGCGCTTCTCGGAAATTGCGAAACGCCCCCGCCGGCAGGTGCGCCAGCAGGCTCAGGCAGCCCGGGAACAGCGCGACGGGGAACGTCCCGGGCACCTGCACGAGCGCCCTCGCCCGCCGCTGGTACGCCGACGGCGAGGCCCCGATGCGGCGCGCGAACAGGCTGCTGAAGCTGCCGAGGCTCGAGAACCCGACCTCGAGGCAGACGTCGGTCACCGAGTGCTGGCCGCGTGCGAGGAGCAGCTTCGCGCGCTCGAGCCGCGCCCGGATCCGGTACTGGTGCGGGGTGACCCCGAACACGGCCTCGAACTGCCGGATGAAGTGAAACGGCGAGATCGCGACCGCGCGCGCGACGTCGGCGATCGACCGGTTCGCGTCGTCCTCGGCGAGCAGGTCACGCGCCTGGCACAGGCGACGGAGCGTGGCGCGGTCGACGAGCATCTGCGTCGAGCCTAGCCGAGCGGGCGCACCGCGTCGATGGCGCGGCGGCGTACCCGGATCGGGTCAGCGCACCGACGGCGACGGCCAGCCGAACCGCGCGAGCGCGCGTCGCAGCTCGGGATCGTGGAGCGCGATCGGGCGCAGCCACAGCTGCTCGCGGTCGCGCGTCCACCACGTGTCGGCCCCGGGGGGTGCGAGGTGATAGACGAAGCGGCGGATCCGGATCCACGCGGGCGGCTCGCCGTCGAACGGATCCACCGCGAGCAGCGCGCGCACGGTGCGGTCACCGTCGAGGAGCTTGTAAACGAGGTGGAGCACCCATGGATCGCGCGGGCGCTCGGCCATCGCCGCGAACCAGCTCAGCCAGTCGAGCCGGCGGTGGTACGGGCCGAGCACGCACGGTCGGCGCGCGAGGTCGCCCGGCTTGCACGGCAGCTCGTACGCGTGCCAGGTCGCGGTCGCTGGATCGGCATCGCGGGTGCCCTCGATGACGAGCTCGTAGCGCGTGTCGCCGACAGTGCCGAACGCGCCGTACGTGTTGACGATCGCGAGGCGGTCGTAGCTGCGGTTCATCGCCTGGCGCGACGACAGCAGGTTATCGACCACCGGCACGCTCTTGACCGCGACGAGCGCGGCGAACGCGCCGACCGCGAGCTGCCAGCCGTCGAGCCGCGCCCCCGACGACACGATCCGCGCCCGGTGCCACCACGCGAGCCCCGCGAGCGCGAGCGCGACGACGCCGGCCGCGATCACCTGCCCGGGCGCCGACAGCGTGCCGAGCATCGGCGACCACAGCACGACGACGCCGAGCGAGATCGCGAACGAGATCACGAGCTGCTTGCCGTCGCGCGCGCGCTCCTGCGCCCCCCTGCGCTCCTCGTTCGCCGCGAGGCGCGCGCACAACCACGCGCGGAGCCGCGCGGGGACGAGCCGCAGCAGGAACGCGTCGTCGAAGCACGCGAGGACGCAGACCAGCGTGATCCAGTTGAAGAACGCGAGGTTCCCGCTCGCGATCAGGAGGAGCTGGAACGCGGTCATCCCGACGCCCGCCACGAGCCGGAGCCGGCGCGGCCCGAACACGAGCCACGGCAGCACGAGCTCCACGGCGTGGTTGAACACGACGCCGGCCGCGTGCAGCCACCCCGGCAGGTGATGGAACAGCGGCGACAGCGGGTTCGGGATCGGCTGGGTCTCGAAGTGCGCGTCGAGGCACGTCAGCTCGGTCCAGCACGCGTCGCCGCGCAGCTTGATCAGCCCCGCGCCGAGCATCACGCGGAACACGAGCCACCTCATCAGCACGATCGCGGTGCGTGGCGGCGCCGGTGCCGCGAGCGGCCGCGGATCCCACGGATGGGCGAGGAACGCGGCGATCAGCGTGGTCTCGAGGATCTGGAGCTCCCAGCCGAAGCTGAACCACAGCTGCCCGGTCCGCGTGAACGAGCCGTAGAGGAACCACAGCGCGACCAGGATCGGGAGGTTCGCGTACCCGAGCACCACGATCGCCGACAGCGCGACGCCCGCGTACGCCCACGCGCGCAGCGCCCCATCGGAGGCGTCCCACCACGAGACGCTCGGCAGATCCCAGAACGTCGTTCCGTTCGCTGCGAGCCGCTCGAGGTAGACGTTCGTCGGTGTCAGCCCGTGCTCCCCGAACAGCGCCGGGCCCTGGAGCACGAGCCCGACGAACGAGCACAGATAGATGACGCCGAGGAGGCGCAGGATCATCCACCGCGTCAGCCGGTAGTCCGCGGGCGGACCGAGCCAGCGCACCAGCCGGTCGAGCGGCGACGGCGCGCGGACGTCCGGTAGCGCCTCCGGCTGCTCCTCGTCCGATGGATCGTCGAGCATCGCCTCCCGTGTCTCGTCCAGCGCTCCGATGGTAGAGCGATCATCGCACGGCGCGAGCCCCGTCAGCCTCCCGGGGGCCGTCCGACAGCCCTGCTACCCAGGTGCTCTCGTTTCCGCGCCCACCGCGCATTCGGGCGAGCCCTCCACACGCTCGCACCGGCTCTCCCGAACGCGCTTCGCATCGCAGCGATTTCCGTCGCGCCGCGCTTCACCCTCGCACCCGCGCTGCCTCTCGCACCCGCGCTCCCTCTCGCACCCGCGCTCTCTCTGGCACCCGCGCTCCTCTCGCACCCGCGCTGCCTCTCGCACCCGCGCTCCCTCTCGCACCCGCGCTCTCTCTGGCACCCCGCCGTCCCCCCGCATCCACTCCACACGAGCTACGACACCGGCGATGCGGGGCGCCGCGCTCGCACCTTCGTGTCCGATCGCGATGCGAATGGCGGCGACCCTTCAGCTGACCGGCACGCTCATTCGAGTGCACCACTCAGATGCGTACTCCCTACCTCGCGTTCGTACGTACATCGTACGTACATCGTACGTACACCGTACGTACGTCGTACGTCGCACGCACACCGTACGTACGCACACCGTACGTACGTCGCACGTCGTACGTCCCCTGTACGCACATCGTACGTACACCGTACGTCCATCGTACGCACACCGTACGTACACCGTACGTCCATCGTACGTACCGATTCGATCGCGTGGGTCCCTGCCTCCGGGCGCGCGGCACGTTACGCGCGCTGATCGTGAACGCCCGCTGCGGCGGACTCGGGCGGCGGACACGATCCGCTGGGTTCACCGCCGCAGGCGTCGTTCATCGAGGCGATCCCATCGCGTCGCGCCTACCGGTTCGCTGGCAGCGGTCGCCTCTGCCGCGTCGATCCCTGGCCGCGCACGCCGGCCAGCCACCTGCTACCTCGCGCTAGGTCGCAGGTACGAGAGCGGCCCGGTCAGCGCGCGGGATCGGCGTGCCCGGCGGCGAGCTCTTCGGCGCGGTACCCGCGCGAGAGCTTGCGCTCGCCGGCGACGAGATAGAAGTAGTGGCAGCGATCGCGCTCGCTCCACACGACGTACTCGACGGACGCGTGGTTGCCGGTCCGGCTGCCGACGAGGACCGTCACCGCATCCCCCACGGCGAACCGCGCGACGGGACCGTTGGCCGTCACAGCTCACCATCCACGCCGCGGCGCAGGTACGCCACCGTGTCGACCAGCGTGAGCTGCGGGTCGCGGGCCGAGAACCCGAGCTCGGTCTCGGCCTTGCGCGAGTCGATCCACCAGTAGTGCTCGGCCATCTCGACGGAGATCCGGTCGATCGGCGGCTCCTTGCCGCGATGCCGGTACACCTCCTCGATCAGCGACGCTCCCCAGCGGGACAGCTTCGACGGCAGCTTGATCCGCGGCGGCGAGATCTTCGCGACGCGGCCGAGCCGCTCGAAGAACTCCTTCATCGTCCAGTTGGGGCCGCCGAGCAGGTAGCGCTCGCCCGCGCGCCCGTGGGTCAGCGCGTTCGCGGTCGCGACCGCCGCGTCCCGGGCGTCGACGAAGTTCATGCCGCCGTCGGGCACCGTGGGGATCTGGCGTTTGAGGAACTTGCGAACGTCGCCCGTCGACGACAGCCGGCGATCACCCGGACCGAGCAGGAGGCTCGGGTTCACCGCGACGACCTCGATCCCGAGCCGCTTGCCGTGCTCGAACGCGAGGCGCTCCTGGTAGATCTTCGAGGCGTAGTACGGCCAGCCGGCGACGATCTCCTCGGCGTACGGCGCGCTCTCGTCGAGGATCGCCTCCTCCTTGGACACGCCGATCGTGCCCGACGTCGACGCGAGCACCATCCGGCGCACGTTCGCGGCGTTCATCCGATCGAGCACGCGCCGCGTGCCGTCGACGTGGAGCCGCATCATGCGCTGCGCGTCGTCGGGATCTCGCGACACCGCGCCCGCGAGGTGGAACACCGCCGCCACGCCCGAGAGCGCCGCGTCGAGCTCGGGGCCGGTCAGCACGTCGCCGCGCACGTGCTCGACGCCGAGGTCCTCCAGCACGCCCGAGCGCGTGCGCGCGAGGCCGCGAACCGTGTAGCCCTGCTCGACGAGCACGCGGCACAGGTGCTCGCCGAGAAAACCGGTCGCCCCGGTGACGAGGACCGTGGTCATGACTCCTCCGAAGTAGCGTCGTCGTAGCGCGCCGCGAGCTCGGCCTCTGCCGCTGCGGCGCCTTCCTCTCCCGACCTTGGCGTCGTGCCGCGCATCGACGTGTGCACGCGCAGGCCGAACCGGCGCATGCGGGGACCTGCCGCCGCGGGCCCAGAGGCCGTGGGGCGCGCGGGATCGCCTACGCGCGTCCCGTTCACGCGCAGCGACAGCTTGCGGGCCACGGGACGGGTGCCCGCCTCGGATGACCCTGCGTCGCGCGCGCCAGGGCGGTTCACTCGATCCGCCGGCAGGCTCACGGCTGCACCTCGTCGTCGGAGACAGCCTGACCGCGCTCCGCGAGGTACTCGGCCATCGGCATCGTGCCGGCGTCGCCGAGCGTCCACTGCTGGTCGTGCGGAGCGAGGCGACGGATCACGCTCTCCACGTGGTACGTGACGGCGCGGTACTGCTCCGAGCGCGAGCGCTCGCCCGCGATCCGGACGACCTCCTCGTACGGCACGAACGGCCCGACGTACGCGGCGACGCGCTCGCCGCGCTTGGGCAGGTAGCGGCCCTTCGGCATCGCGTCGTGAGTGCCCGACAAGTACATCGGCAAGATGCCGCACTTGTTGGTCATCGCGAGGTAGCCGAGCGACGGCTTGAAGTCGCTCATGATGCCGGTCTCGCTGCGCGTGCCCTCGGGGAAGATCAGCAGGATGTACCCGTCCCGGATCACGTCGCCGGCGAGCCGCAACGACTCGCGCAGCGAGCCATGGCGCTCCATGGGAACCAGGTTCGTGAAGTTCTCGAAGTACATCCGGCGCACCGGATCCTCGAAGAAGTAGTCCTTGGCCGCCAGGGCGACGAGCGCTTCGCCCTGCTCGCCGAGCGCGTACTTCACGAGGCCGGTGTCGAGGTGGCTCGCGTGGTTCGCCGCGACGATGTACCCGCCGAACGGCGGCACGTGCGAGGCGCCGTACACGTTGGTCTCGAGCACGCGCTCGTAGAGGGCGCGCATGCCGCCGCGCAGCGCCCGCCGGCCGAGCGAGACGAGCGGCTTGGGCACGTCGATGTCGTCGTCGAGCTCGTCGCCGTCCTTCTGCGCCGCCTTCTCCTTCTCCTTGCGGATCCGGTCGCGCTTCGGCTTCTCGCTGCGCGACTTCGCGCCGGCGCGGGCCACGAGCTTCTCGACGTCCGCGACGGTCTCGAGGCCCTGCAGCTCCGCGGGATCGGGCAGGTTCACCCCCGCCGCCTCGAGCGCGACCGCGAGCTCGGTGAACATCAGCGAGTCGAAGCCAAGCTCCTCGAGCCGGCTGTCGCTCGTGATGCTGCCGCGCTTCTTCTGCGAGACGTCGGCGAGCAGGTCGAGCAGCCACGCGCCTCCGCCCTCGCCGCCCGCGCTGAGCTGACGGACCTCGGCGCCGCCCTTGGCCGCGCGCTCGAGGCGCTGCAGCTCCTTGACGACGTCGCGGCGCCGCACCTTGCGCGACGCGGTCTTCGGCAGGTCGTGATCCCACAGGTGGACGACCTTGAGCCGCTTGTACAGCGGCAGCGTCTTGCTGACCTTCTTGACGTGCTCGCGCACGGCCTCGCGCACGGCCTCGCGATCGCTCCCCGCCTCGTAGTCGGGGACGATCAGGGCCGCGACGGTCTCGTGCGCCCCGTCGGTCGGCAGGCCCACGACGGACATCTCCTTGATGTACTTCGAGTCGCGGTACAGCTCCTCGAGCTCGTCGGGGTAGATGTTCTCGCCGGACGCGCCGAGGATCATCTCCTTCTTGCGGCCGACGATGTAGACGTTCCCGTCCTCGTCGATCCGGCCGAGGTCGCCGGTGTGGAGCCAGCCGTCCTGGATGGTCTGCGCGGTCGCCGCGGGGTTCTCGAAGTAGCCGACCATGACGTTCGGCCCCTTCGCGATGATCTCGCCGACCCCGTTGGCGTCCGGGCTGTCGATCCGGACGTCGATGCCGGGCAGCGGCCGACCGACCGAGCCGGGGACGATCTTGTCGCCCGGGCGCATCACGGTCAGCACCGGCGAGGACTCGGTCATGCCGTAGCCCTCGTACAGGTTGAACCCGAGCCCGCGGAACGCCTTGAGCGTGTCCGGCGGCAGCGCCGAGCCACCGGAGATCAGTAGCCGCATGCGGCCGCCGAGCTTCTTGTGCACCGGGAAGAACAGCACCTTGCCGGCGCCGATGTCCCACGGCAGCTTGTCGCGCAGCGACCGGTTGAGATCGACGATCGAGTCGAACGCCTTCTCGACGAGGACGCCCGCGTCGCTGACGTTCTTGTAGATCTTGCGCTCGAGCAGCTGCCACAGCGCGGGCACGCCGACCATGCCGGTCACGCCCTCGTCCTCGAGCGCGCGCGCGAGCGCGTCGGCCTCGATCTCCTCGAGGTAGTCGATCGACGCGCCGTGCATCAGCGGCATGAGGAAGCCGGCCGAGAACTCGAGCGTGTGGTGCAGCGGCAGCACGCTGAGCAGCTTGTCGTGCGTGTACAGCGTGAACAGCGACGACAGCTTGCTGACCATCGAGGTCAGGTTCTTGTGCGTCAGCATCACGCCCTTCGGCGTGCCCGTCGTGCCCGACGTGAAGATCAGCGACGCGAGCGTGTCGCCCTTGACGTCGGGGTACACGGCGCCGACCGACACGTCCGGCTCGCTCAGCAGCTCGTCGAACGAGAACACGCGCGCCTCGGCGTCGAGCTGCTTGCCGAGCCAGGCCTCGAACGCCGGGTGCGCCGGCGACCACACGGCCTGAGGGTTGTCCTCGTCGTCACCGAGCGGCACGGCGATATCCGCCTCACCCGCGAGCCGCTCCACGACCTTGCGCGACAGCACGAGCGCGCGCGCCCGCGACACCTTCGCGAGGTTCACGACCTCGGGCAGCGTCAGATCGCGGTCGAGCGGCACCACGGTCGCGCCGGCGAGCAGGACCGCGAAGTACGAGATGCCCCACTCCGGGCGGTTCTCGCTCATCACGATCACGCGGTCGCCCGCGCCGATCCCGATCTGGCGCAGCATCCCCGCGCCCTGCCACGCCGCCTCGCCCATCTGGCCGTACGTGTACGTCAGCGGCTCGGCGTCCTCGCGCTTGGGCAGGAGGCGCAGCGCCGGCCGGTTGCGGTGCAGCTTGACCGCCGCCTCGAACAGCTCGGCGAGCTCCTTGTACGTGTAGACGCTCTTCGGCTTCGCGCCGAACTCCTCGTCGAGCTTGTCGAACGTCCACTTCTGGAGGCCCGGGAAGTGCGTGTCGAGCCAGTACTTCCGCCAGTCGATCAGGTGCGGCGCCCACAGCAGGCGGTCCTGGTCGGCCGGCGACACCCGCGCCCACAGCGCGCGGATGTTGTCGCAGCGGAACGCGATGTCGTGATCCGTCGTGAACGGCTTGAACAGGTCGACGAGATCCTTCACCTGGCCGGTGAACGTCGAGATCTTGGCGAGCTCGTCGCGCGCGCGCTCGGCGAACGCCTCGACCCGCGGTGCGCCCCACTTCGGCAGCTTCTCGTCGATGACGTGGATCAGCTTGTCGGCGACGCGCTTGAGCATCGGAGCCGACCAGCGCTCGAAGTGATCGTAGCTGACGGGCATCGGCTCGAGCCGCGCCCGCAGCCTGGACTTGAGCTTGTCCTCGCCGCGATCGGCCTTGTCCCGGAAGTGCTGGCGGACGGCGAGCGCCGTCAGCTCGGTGAGCCGCTTGCTCGTGATGCGGTTGCTGTCGCTCGAGCCGAGCTGGTACACCGGCTCGTGCTCGCCGGCGAGGATCGCGGCGGTCGCGAGCAGCATGCCGGCGGCGATGAAGTCGACGGGGATGACGTCGAGCGCCGTGTCCTCGCCCATCGGCACCGCGCGGTGGCCGTTGAGCATGAGGTACATGAGCGGCGCCGTCGTGTTGAAGCCCTCGTTCCAGCCCGGGAACGGGTAGCGCACGGCGCTCTCGACGATCGCCGGACGCACGATCGTCGACGACACCGACGAGTCGGCGAGGATGATCTGCTCGCCCAGCGACTTCGTGTACGTGTAGGTGTTCGTCCAGCCCCAGTGCACGGCGCGCTCCATGCCGAGCTTGGTGAGGACGTCGCTCATCCAGATCTTGCGCTCGCGCGCGACGGCGAGCTTCAGATCGTTCTCGTCGTCGGGATCGCGCCGCTGGGCGCGCAGCGTCTCGGCGCCGCGCTCGCGGAACATCGAGATGTGCTGGCGATCGTTCGAGCGATCGCGCACCTGCTCGATGATCTTCTGGCAGTCGGCGATCTCGGCGGCCGGATCGAAGTCGCGATCCAGGAGCTCGTCCTCGTCGCCGTAGTCGCGCGCGACGGCGCTCGACCGCGGGAAGTAGCCGACGACCGGCTCGTCCTCCCACACGTCGCCGTCGCGCTTGCCCGCGACGTAACACGTCGACACGTGGACGAGCTTCGCGCCGATCTTGCGGGCGAGGTCGAGCACGTTCTTCGCGCCGAGCGCGTTGATGCGCACCGCGCTCTCGAGCGAGGGCGCGAACGACACGAGGCCGGCGCTGTTGATGATCACGTGCGCGCCGCCGTGCTTGTCGAGCTCGGCGAAGTGCTCGTCGGTGAAGTTGCACAGCGGCCGCCCGATGTCGCCGGCGATGGCGACGATCTTGGACCGCATGAACGCCTCGTAGCCGTCGCCGTGCACCTGGCGCAGCGGGTCGAACGCCTCGCTGGTCGCGACCTTCTTGAAGAACCGCTCGTCCGCCGTGTTCCCGGCGCCGGGGCGCACGAGGCAGAACACCTTGCCGATCTGCGGGTAGCGATGCAGCAGCATCGACAGCGCGACCTTGCCGACGAAGCCGGTCGTTCCGATCAGCAGGATGTTCTTGCCGTCGAAGATCTGCGCGACGTCGAGCCGCGCCTTGTCCGTCACCGGCTCGCGCAGGGGCGGCAGCGAGGCGCCGCGCCGCGCGTCGGGCCACGGCGGGTTCGTGCCGTGCGGGCCCCACTGGAGCTCGGTCTCGAGGAAGTAGCCGCCGCGCGACCCGTTCGCGCCGTTGCCGTTGCTCGCGCCGTTACCGCGGTGTCCGCTGTGTCCGTTGCCGTGACCCATGGCCATCACATCACGTCGCAGATCATGTAGGGCGGGTGGTGGAGCATCGAGATCTGCGCGCTCCGCCCCATCGTTCCACGCGCCATCGCGATCGCCTCGGCGATCGAGCCGGCCGTCTCCCAGCCCATGATCGCCGGCACCGTCGCGTTGTCCGCGCCGACGACGATCACGCGGCTCGCCTTCTCGCGGCCGCGCTGGCCCCAGTACCACATGAAGAACGGGTGCGCGCCGTGATAGGCGTTCCCGCGCCGGTACATCTCGATGTAGCTCGGGTTGTACGCGAACTCGTCCTGGTACTTGTGCTCGAGCGTGTAGCTGTCCGTGGTCTCGGTGAGGATCCGGTTGAAGAACTCGATGTAGCTCGGGTGGTGCACCGGATCGAACTTGTCCGAGCACGGGTGCGTGATGATGAGGACGCCCCCGTCGCGGAGGATCGGCTGCCTCCGGTACATGTGATAGAAGTAGCCGAGCGCCATCACCTGCACGAGCAGCGGGTTCAGCGCCTTGCTGTTGACGTTGTACGGCGAGATGTACGGGATACCGTAGATCAGGATGTCCGCCGCACCGTCGACCTCGACGACGTTCTGCTCGTTCTGCTTCGCGATCGTCTTGTCGTGCGTGGGATCGCAGGCGCCCGCGTAGCAGGCGATCAGCTCGTAGGCCGCCGGCGTGCGCATGAAGATCTCGCGGCGCGCGGCGAACGGGAGCTTGTCGAGCGTCCACTTCATCGCCTGGAACTTCAGGCGATCGGCCTCGGTGAAGTCATCCTCGTTCTTGTTGAGGAACGCGAGCGGACCGTCGAAGCACCGGTTGTTGAGGACGGTCTCGATGTGGAAGACCTTCAGGTTCTTCTCGATCAGATCGCCCTGGCGCTTGAACGAGTGGGCCAGGTACGACTTCGGCGGGTCCATGTACGAGTTGGACTCGACGATCGCTTTCGGGTGGTGGTGCGCCTTGAGGCTCTCGTACCCGCACAGCCCGACGGCGAGGCTCTTGTTGCCGCCGTTCATCGGGACGAAGTTGAGGTTGACGTAGATGATGAGGTCGCTCTCGGCGGCGCGGCGGTTCATCTCCACGAGCTCGCCGTGCGGCGTCTTGCCGAGCACGACCATGCCGTCGGGATCGCACCCGTCGTGGTTGTACAGGCGATCCGGCCAGTACTCGTTCCACACCTTCTCGCCGACCATCCGCTTGATCTCCCAGTCGTGCATGCGACGGTGCAGACCGAGCGCGATGATGATGTGGACGTCGTCCACGCCGTGATCGGCGAGCATCTCGCACACGATCTCGAGCACGAGCTGCCGCACGTCCGGCGTGCGCATGATCGGCAGCGGCATCGAGATGTCGTCGACCGCGATCGTGACCTTCATCCCCGGGCGCAGCATCGCGTGCAACGGCTCGCTGTCCTCCGGGTGGTTCAGCGCGTAGCGGATCGCGGCCCGCGGGTTCGCGACCGGCGTCATCGGCCGCTTCGGGTAGATCACGCGCGTTCCGACCGGCAGATCCTCCATCATGAGGTTCTCGCCGTAGAACATGATCCGCGGAGCGGAGTCGGTATCGATCGTGACGATGTGCTCGCGGGCGTGGCTGCGAGTCTTGGGGCGGATCGCGCGCATCAGTGATCAACCTTTCCGGTGCGGAGCCGGCGGGGAGCGGCGGGTGCCAGGCCGCGGGGCCGGCGGGAAGCAGAGCGTGCAGGCTCCTCGTCGAGATCGAGGACGGGCCAGTCGTAGGACCGGGCCATCGTGCGGAGGCGGAAGTCGGGGTTGCACGCCGTGGGGTGACCGACCACGGCGAGCATCGCGTAGTCGCTGAAGCTGTCGGAGTACGCCCACGACTCGGCGAGATCGATGCCGTGCTGCTTGGCGTACTGGCGCATGATCTCGGCCTTGGTCGCGCCGCCGACGAACGGCTTCTTGAGCTTGCCGGTCGCGTAGCCGTCGACGAACTCGAGCTGGTTCGCGATCAGATCGTCGGCGCCGAGATAGCGCGCGAGCGGACGCATCGTGAAGTCGAGCGCGCCCGAGAGCAGGACCTGCCGGCACCCGGCGCGGCGGCTCTCCTCGATGAGAGCCTTCGCGCGCGGGTAGATGTTCGGCTTGATGACGTCCTCGAACAGCTCCTCGGCGAGCACGACGAGGCGGTCCTCGCTCGCACCCTCGTACGAGCGGTAGAAGATCTCGTTGAACCACTTCCGGGACAGCTTGTCGGCCGCCCAGAACACGGGAATCGAGAGCGCGGTCTGGATCGTGCGGCGCGCGCTGGTCGCGAGCGACGCATGGTGCGACGCGTAGAACGCGAACGCGTGCACGATGTTGATCTTGATAAGGGTCCCGTCGACGTCATAAAACGCCGCGGAATTCTTGTACTTCGGCTGAGGGTGCATGCCGCCCGGGAGTGCGAAACAGGTGGGCACTCTGGCGCAGGCAAGTCCGACCTGTCAATGGTACGTCTAGGCCCATGCGAATCCCGGTCTGGCTGACCCTCGGCGTCGCCGCGCTCGTCATGATTTTCGGCGTCTACCGGATCGTCCTCGGCTTCCGCTCCGACGACGAGGATCAGCGCGCGAAGGCTCGCAAGGGGCTCTACGCGATGGGCCGCCGAACCCACTTCTTGATCGGCATCGTGTACCTCCTCCTCGGGGGTGGGCTGGTCGCGACGACGTTCGGCTGGAACCCGTTCGGTCGTTCGGCGGCCCCAGAGGACGAGCAGCCGCCGAGCGACGGGATCCTGCTCGAGCAGCGGCCCGCGAAGGCCCCCGCGACGACGCCGGCTACGCCGTCCGCTCCGGCGCCGACGACAGCCCCGGCCGCGAACTGAGCGCGGACCGAGCGCGAACCGAGCGCGTACCGAGCGCTACAGGATCTGGAGCCGGCGGCTGTGCTCCGCCTGCTCGCCGATGTACTCGAGCACGTGCGGGTGCGTCATGATCACCTCGCGGAAGTCCCCGGCGGCCATGCACAGCGCCAGGCTCTTGCCGCGCGAAACCACGTCGCTGCGGAACGCGCCGCCGGAGAGGAGCGCCGTCTCGCCGATCAGGTCGCCGGGCCCGAGCGTAGCGACCACCGCTCCGTCGCGGTGAACGTCGAACGCCCCGGCGAGCACGATGTACAGCCCGTCGGGCTTCTTGCCCGCGCCGAGCAGGACCGTGCCGGCCTCGATCTCGAGGAACTTGAACCGCGCCGCGAGCACCATGCGCTGCTCGTCGTCGAACGGGCGGAACAGCGGGCTCGTGCGCATCCAGCGGTCGACGAGGCGATCGCGGACGAAGCGCAGCACCGCGAGCAGCATGTCGCCGTGGCTCGCCAGCACCCGCGCGAGCACGTGGCGGTCGATGCGCAGGAGCTCCGAGGACGTCGTCGCGGTGACCGTGGCGGAGCGCGGCTGATCGGTCATCAGCGCGACCTCGCCGAGGAACGATCCCGGCCCCATCCGCGACAGCTCGACGCGCGGTGGGCCCTCGGCCTGGACCGCGACCTCCCCTTCGCCGACGACGTAGAGCGCGTCGCCCGGGTCTCCCTCGTGGAACAGCACCTGCCCCTCCTCGAGGTGGACGAGCGTCAACTCCTCGACGAGGGCCTCGAGCACGCGCTGCGGCAGCCCCGCGAACAGCGGCGTCGTCGCGAGGGCTCGCTGCGCGACGAGGCCGATCGCGCGCGGCTGCGGTAGGGGGATCTCCTCGATGTCCGCGAGATCCAGCTCGGTCGCGTCGTCGACCTCGGCGGGGATGACCTCGCCCTCGGCCATCTCGATCTCGATCACCGGCGTGAGCTCGTCGGTGTCGATCGGGATCACGTGCACCCCCGGCGACGAGTGCACGTACGCGTCGGGGACCTCGCGCGCGAGGTGCACGGTGTCGAGGCCGGCCCCCGGCGGTAGCTTGATCGGCTTGCTCTTGGCGCGCGCGACCGCGACCACGGGCGGCGTCGACTGCCGGCGGCGCGGCGCGGCGAGCTCGTCGACGGGCGCCGGCGCCGGAGGCGCGAGATCCAGGGTCACCTCGACCGCGTCGTCCGCGACCGACGCGGGCTCGGCGGTTGCCTCGGCGATCGGTGGTGCGGCGGTCGCGCTCGCGCGGCGCAGCGCCGCGACGCTGGGGTTCGCGTGCAGGGCCGGGTTGTTCTCGGCGAACCCTTGCGCCCGCGTCGGCGCCTGCCCGACCTGCTCGTTGATGCGCGCGAGCCGCTGGAGCATGCCGGCGTGCTGCGGATCGATCTGGAGGACGAGCTTGCACACCGCGATCGCCTGGACGAGGAAGCCGTTCTGCGCGTAGCGCTCGGCGGCGCGCTCGTAGGCCTCGATCGCGTGCTTCATGTTACCGAGGCGGCGATAGGTCTCGGCGGCGCGCTTGGCCCACTGCGCGTCGCGCGGCTCGAGGCGCTCGAGCTCGAGATACGCCGCGAGTGCGCGCTTGTACTTGCCCGAGGCGGTCGCGGCGACCGCCTCGTCGCGGAGGGCTCGGCCGTCCTTGGCCATCGGAGGCTCAATATATCAGCCATCGCACAGAACGCGACCCCGTCGGGCATCGCACTCGCGCCTCATCGTCTCGACGTACGCCGCCGCGATCCGCCGCGTCACGACGCCCGGCGCGCGCCGGTCGGCATCGAGCGCAGTGATCGGGACGACGCCGCGAACCGCGCTCGTCGCGAACCACTCGTCCGCGGCGCGCAGCTCGGTGAGTGAGATCGGTCGAACGTCCGTCGCGATCTCCAGGCGCGCGCACAGCGCGAGGACCCGGGCACGCGTCACGCCGGGCAACGCGCCGGCGTCGACGGGTGGTGTGAGCACGACGCCTGCGCGCACGAGGAACACGTTGCTCGTCGCGCCCTCGACGATCGCCCCCGTCGCGTCGAGCCGGATCGCCTCGTCCGCCCCGGCCGTGCGCGCGAGCTCGCGCGCGACGAGGTGCTCGACGTAGGCGAGCAGCTTGTGGCCGTGACCGCGCCGCACCGCGAGTGGCAGATCGACGATCGCCGCGCGCAGCTCCGCGGGGAGCGCGGGCAGCGGCTCGACGATCACGATCCGATGCCCCGGCCCGAGCTCCGCGAACCTCCGATCGAGGCCTCCCGGCCCGCGGGTGACGACGATCCGCACGCGGTGATCGCCCGGCCCCGCGGCCTCGATCGCGTGCGCGACCTCCGCGGCGAGCTGCGCCCGCTCCGGGACGCGCAGCGCGAGTGCGCCACACGTCGTGAGCATCCGATCGAGGTGGGCGTCGAGATCGACCGCGATCCCGCCCCACGTGCGCAGCACCTCGAAGCACCCGTCGCCGTACAGGAGCCCGCGATCGAACACCGAGATCGTCGCCTGCTCCGGCGCGACGAGCTGGCCGTCGATCGAGACGATCCGCTGATCGCTCACCCGGGGCACCGTGCCACAGAACCGGCGCTCAGCGGCGGCCGAGCACGCTCCGCGCGGCGCGCAGGTCGGTCTCCGCGGCGAGGCGCCACAGCTCGGCGTCGGGATGCGGCGGCGCGGCGAGCGCGGCCTCGTACTCCTCGACGGCCTTGTTGAGGTACGCCAGCGCGCGCCCGCGCAGCGTGCGACGCAGCCCCGCCGCGACGTTCGCGTCGAGCTCGGGTGGCAGCTCGAACAGGAGGCCGAGCGCGAGGTCGTGGTAGAGGCTGCCCGCGCGGTAGCGCGCGGCCACGGCGGCGAGCCCGCCGTGCTCGGCGACCGCCCGGAACTTCGCGACGACCGACTCGGTCGCGTCTTCCTTGACGCGGATCGAGGTCGACAGCGCCTCGAGGATCGGCCGCGGCCGGAGCGCGTGGACCCGCGCGAGCGAGCGCTCCGCCGCGGCGAACGCCTCGGCGACGCGCGGCTCGACCCCCGGCAGCGGCGTGCCGAGCCGCGGGCCGCGGATGTTGCCCTCGCCGCTCGCCGCGACCGCGTCCGCGCGCAGCTGCGCGACGCCCTCGCCGATCGCGACGTCGCCAGGCGCCAGCGCCGACGCACGCGCGACGAGATCGAGCGCGTTGCGGTTGCGTCCCGCGCGTGACTCGAGCTGCGCGAGGTGGAGCGCGGCGCGCGCGGCGAGCGCCGCCGGCGCGTCACTGGCCGCGAGCACGCGTTCATAGCCCGCACGCGCCGCCTCGACGTCGCCGGTGAGCTCCGCGAGCAGCCCTTCGGCGAACGACGGCGCGGCGCCGTCGAGCTCGGTGACGATGCCGGCGCCGGGATCCGCGGCGGAGCGATCGATCGTGGGCGCGAGATCCGGCACCGCGCGCGGCGCGACGTCGTCCCCGCACGACGAGGCCACGAGCAGGAGCGCGAGGCGCGCGAGCCGGCGCGCACGTCGCGGCGCGCGGACAGCGAGCGGAGGTGAGGACGGCGTGATCACGAGGTCAGCGGGCGCCGCGGTGCGCGCGCGCCCACCGCAGCCTGGTCATCGTGCCACGAAGCGTGCCGCGAAGCGCACGCCGCAGACGCGGCCACCGCACGCTGCTTGCATTGCCTCGACGGGGCGAGCGCATCGGAGGAACCCTCATGAAGGCCCCTTGGTCCAGGCGAGGCACCGCGTACGCGCGCGTGGCGCTGGCGCTCGCGCTCTCCGGTGCCGTCGGGTGCGGCGGGCCCCCGCGCACACCGCACGAGGCCCACGGCACCGCCCGGCGTGGGGCGGCGCTCGCTGTCGCCGAGGTCGCCGTCGTCGGGGACGTGATCTTCGACCGCGACGTGTACCCGCGGTATCCGGCCGCGTTCCCGGGCGGGGTCACGGGCCTGCCTGACGTCACGTACGCCACGCGCACCGGCTTCCGTCCGCTGACGCTCGACCTCTACCTGCCGCCGCACGGCCCCGGCGCGGCGCGGCGACCGTTCGTGGTGTTCGTCCACGGCGGTGCGTGGCTGGGCGGCACGAAGCGCACCATGGGGGCGTTCCGCAACGGGCCGCAGGTCCTCGCCGCGATCGCCGCGCGCGGGTACGTCGTCGCGTCGGTCGACTATCGCCTGGCGGGCGAGGCGCCGTTTCCCGCGGCCGTGCGCGACGTCCAGGACGCGATCCGCTACCTGCGCGCACACGCGGACGCGTACCACGTCGACGAACAGCGCGGCGCCGTCTGGGGCGCGTCGGCCGGCGGCCAGCTCGCCTCGCTCGTCGCGGTGACGTGCGTGGCCCCGGAGCGCGTCGCCGCCGCGGCCGAGCCCGCGACGGAGTCGGGCTGCGTGCAGGCGGCCGTCAGCTGGTACGCCGTCGCGGACTTTCGCGCGGCGACGGGGCCCGCCGAGCGCGCGTTCCTTCGCTGCGAGACCGACGCCTGCTCGCCGGCCGAGCGCGTGCGCGAGGCGAGCCCGGTGGCCCACGTCGATCGCGCGGACCCTCCGTTCCTCCTCGTCCACGGCGTCGACGACACGACCGTGCCGTTCGAGCACTCGCAGGCCCTCGCCGACGCGCTCGTGGCCAACGGGGTCGACGTCGAGCTCGTGCTGCTACCCGGCGTCGGACACGGCTTCCTCGGGCGCGACCGCGAGGCGACGCGGCAGGCGAGCCTCACCGCGCTCGAGCGCACGCTCGCGTTCCTCGATCGGACGATCGGTCGGCGCCGCACGCGCTGAGGCGCGCGAGCGATCATCATGGTGGTGCGCCGGCACCCGGGCAGGTGCCGGATGACGGCCCGGGTGCCGGCGGATCACCTCGCCACGATCGAGCGTGCGCGTACGGGCGCGGCGACGTGTCGTGCGTTCGTGCCGGCTCGTCATGCGCCGGCAACATCTCGTCACGACCTCGTCACGCCCGCGGTCAGGGCCTCGATCAGGGCCTCGATCACGTCCTCGATCAGTGCCTCGTTCACCCGCCGCGTGGAGCGCCGGCGTAGCGGACCGCGTCGCGCGGAACGTCGAGCTTGTAGCCGGTGCCGTGGATCGTCACGAGCCAGCGCGGCCTCTCGGGCTCGTCCTCGAGCGCGCGCCGCAGCTTGACGAGGTGATTGTCGACGGTGCGCGTGTTCGGGTAGTCGTCGTAGCCCCACGCCTCGTCGAGCAGCACGTCGCGGCTGACGACCTCGCCGGGGCGCCGCGCGAACACCTTGAGGATCGCGAACGCGCGGCTCGGAAGCTC